>Ga0308310_1001193_pt1 | contig 11653 bp, 11 predicted proteins | sample HotsprSampleMS65_FD_203672 | JGI IMG/M metagenome (GOLD analysis project Ga0308310, IMG submission 203672) | Hot spring phototrophic mat microbial communities from Mushroom Spring, Yellowstone National Park, Wyoming, United States - 20090730_MS65 ...
TTCACCTCTATGCGGTGCTGCTGGGCTATGGTCTCTTCAAGCTGATGGAGCACAACCCCGCTTGGCGTCTCCTGTTGGCGCAGCTTGGGGGAATGTGGCTGGTGGCTTTTCCGAATTGGGGTAATCTAATGAAATGTAATGGGCAGCCATACGACCTTTGTTATCAACCCAGCAGCCGGGCGTGGGCGGGTGGGCCAGATGTTGGGGCGCCTCGAGGCCGCCATACGGCAGTATGCCCGCTCATTCGACATAGCGATCGCCGTCACCGAGTTCCCCGGGCACGCCATCCAGATAGCCCAGGACGCTCCTGCCAGCAGCCGGGTGGTGGCCGTGGGGGGCGACGGAACTGTGCACGAGGTGTTGCGGGGAATCGCCGGATCGGACAAGGCCATCGGGGTCGTGCCTATTGGCAGTGGGAACGACTTTGCCCGCATGGTAGGCCTGCATAAGCTGCCCCTCGAGGCTGCCCTACGCACCGCTCTGCAGGCAACCATTCACAGGGTGGACCTGGGCTTGGTGAATAACCGGCCTTACGGGGCCAGCCTGGGCATCGGTTTTGATGCGGCGGTGGCCCGCAAGGCCCTCTCGGCCCCCACCTTTTTGCGGGGGATGCCCCGCTACCTGTACTCGATGTTTGGCGTACTCAAGGAACTCGAGCTACCCACCCTCGAGCTCATCCAGAACAACCAGATTCTCTACCAGGGCCCTAGCCTGCTGGTGGCCCTGATGAATGGCTCGACCTATGGTGGGGGTATCCCCATTGTGCCCGACGCCGTACCTACCGATGGTCTCATCTCTGTAGCGGTGGCAGGGGCGTTTAGCCGGTTGGGGGTGGTGGGGATTTTACCCCGGCTGATTATGGGCAAGCATGTGCACCACCCCCGGCTGCGCTTCTTTCGCGGGACCGAGTTTGTGGTCCGCTTCGACCGGCCGGTTCCGGCCCATTCCGATGGGGAGTTGCTCGAGCCCAGCCAGGAGTATCGGGTGCGGGTAATACCGGGTGGACTCCAGGTTGTCGCTTGCTCGACAAGGTCTAAGATAGATGTGACCGGTAACCGTGCACACTTGCACTTAGCTTGATAGATTAGAAAAGGCGTTTCATGTTCTGAAGGAGAGGATTGAACTAGGTGAACGAGGTTGGTTGGAAGTTATTCGCACCGCTCTCGATCGAAGGGGCCACGCTCCTAATCGAGCACCAGGATTTGCCCTCTGGCATGGCTGTGCGCTTAGGCGGGGTAGGGGGTGCAGTGCTCAGGCCCCATGAAGCCCAGGAGCTGCTGCTCAACCTGCTAACGGGTGAATCCTGGGTGAGCAGCCGCCTGGTGTGGGCTGCACCTCACCTGCACGTCGGGCAAAGGGGCTACAAGCTAAATGAGCGCGCCAAGCTGGCCCTAATTGAGGCCTTGCAGTCCCTCCTAATCGAGTCCCAGGACGTGGCGGTCAACCCCATGCCCAAGGAGACGTGGCAGCGCTCTTTGTTGGAGATTATCCGACAGCCATTTGCCAGCATAGAGGAGGCCTTGCCCAAGCTGGGCGAGATGCTGGTTTCTCTGGGCTTCAAGGGGCTTTGCTTGTGGTTGCGAGATGGTGACACGCCTCAGCTAAGGTTGGTTGGACAGTACCCTGAGGCCCCTTCTTTGGAAGACCTTCGCCCTGAGCGCTATCCGGTTTACTTTCAGGTGCTCGAGCGCAACCTGCTAATTTCTGTTGATGATGCCCGCCAGGATGCTCGCATGACTGAACTGCGCGACATCCTGTTGGGCCGGGGCTCAGGGGCCGTTTTACAGGTGGTGTTCCACGCAGAAGGGGGCTTGAGGGGGGTGATGTGGATGGAGAACCTCCAGCCCCGCAAATGGAGCAATGCCGATGAGACCCTGGCCCTGGCTTTAGCCCAGGTTATTGAGCGCTTCCTGCGCCCGAGAGACGAGATCAAGATATCCACCCCTGAGCGCAAGCCCCTGACGCTCAGGCGCAGCGAGTTCGAGCTCAATCTAGCCCAGGCCCTCTCAATGGCCCAACGCTACGAGCGCTTGCTGGCCCTGATGTGCATTCGGGTTGAGGGAATGGATAAAGCCCAGGTAGAGCGTGCTGCCCGAGAAATTTCCTACACCCTGCGCCAGAGCGACTCCCTGGCATACCTGGGTGAGCAGGGTTTTGCCCTCTTGCTTTCTGAGGTGCGCTGGACAGCGGGGGCAAACCGGGTGGCCCACCGCTTGTTGTCCCGTCTGCGGGCCGCGCTGCCGGGTCTAAAAGTGGGTATCGGTATCGCCATATACCCCCAAGACGCCACTTCTCCAGAAGCGCTTTGGGGCCGGGCCGAACAGGCCTGCCAGCAGGCGCTCGAGACGGGTGGCATTCGCTTGCTAACCCCAGGCGCCACTGAACTGCAGGAGGCTATCTCGCAAGATGGCCTAACCCTGCACTTCCAGCCGGTTTTCGACTTGAATGACCTCGAGCTGGTTGCCGTGGAGGCCTTGGCCCGCTGGCCTCGGCCAAAGGGGTTATATCTGGCAGGAGAGTTTTTGCCATTGGCAGAACAGGTGGGTCTCATGAGTGCCCAGGATCACTGGGCTTTGGAAAAGGTATTGGAGCAGGCTGCTTTGTGGAAGCCCTCTGGGGTCAGTGTCCGCTTCAGCCTTAATTTTTCCACCGAGACATTGATTGATCCAAACTTCCCAAGTGCGTTGCAGGAAATGCTTATGGCTCGGCGTCTACCTGCTGATATTCTCATCCTAGAGGTGCGTGAGGAAGCCATCTTGAGTGACCTCGAGGCCAGCAGCCGCACCCTCGAAACCCTCAAGCACCTCGGGGTTTTAATTGCCCTTGATAACTTTGGCTCCAATCCCCTCCCGCTTACCCAGCTCAAACGCCTTCCCATCGACTGGATAAAACTCAATCCAGTGCTTTCAGCCTCGGAAAACGCTACACTGGCAAAAGCAGCAATTGATATGGTGCACGCTTTAGGTGCCAAGGCCGTGGCCAAGGGTTTAGAGGAACAGTCTCAGCTCACCCGCATGAGGGAACTCGGTGCCGACTTGGGGCAGGGACACATCTTGGGCTGGCCGGTTCCTGCCGAGGACCTGGGGGTTTTGCTGGTTTGGGGTATCGGCTCGTAAAGTCCTGTTACTATTTGACCATATGACTGAGGGTGCACTGCTTTTCTTGCGGCTGCTGTTGTGGCTGCTCCCTGGTATTTTGGCTTTTCTGACAGTGCGGGGTTTGTTGGCTGGCCGCGTCCGTGTGGCCCTCGGCTTGCTAATTGCTGCTGTGTTGACAGCCTTGCTGGTAAAACCCCTCCCGGTGAGCCTGGCCTTTCTCCTGATCGGTGGCCTAGCCGCACTAGGTAGAGGACGAGATCCCCGACATCTCCGCGCGTTGCGTGAGCAGATCGAGCATTGGCGCAGATGACCTGTAGCATCTGTTAGAGTTCTCGCCTTGAGCCGCACTACAGTCTAGATTGCACCCTAGGGCCGCAGAGTGTTGAATTTGCTGCTGTAAATGGCTTCCGTCGTTTTGCCGTGCGTGGCGCTGGTTGTTTTCGTTGCAAGCGGTACTTTGCCCACTGCAACATAAAAGGCACAGGGTGTTACCAACCCTGCACCATTTACTTGGCGGGCGCGGCAGGATTCGAACCCACGACCTACTGATCCGTAGTCAGTCGCTCTATCCAACTGAGCTACGCGCCCTTAGGACACTTTAGGGCACTGGTGAATGCCACCAAGTGCGTTCTGTAAGTTAGCATAGCTGCTGCGCCCTGTCAACTTGAAATCGGTTAGCACATTTGAGTCTGAGGAACGAACCCACCGCAGGGAGATATGCGGCCACACACTACTTGGGGCCCTAAGAATGGACAAGGCAAAGTGAGAACCCCGTTACCGGCTTGGGCCTGCCCCTCGGCTAGATAGCGCTTCCCCTCGAGCCCTTCGTTGACGTCCAAAAAGCTGCCGAGCGGAGCTCTTTCTCTTGGCTGATGCTGCCTCCACTTGCGCAAGCAGCGTGGCCCTGGTTTTTTTGCAGACCTCTTTTCCAGGGCTTAAGCTTTAGGAAACTAGTCTGGTCACCCTTGGTGCTACAATCTGCTCAATGGCAAGCCTCAAACCCCTCTTGGCGCTAGGCGACCTGACCTGGGATGTGCTAGCTAAACCCCACACCCTGCTCCTGCCCGGCGGGGATACCACAGGAGAGGTTCTGCTCATGGGTGGTGGTAGCGCGGCCAATGTGGCGGTTTGGGCCGCCCGGGTAGGCTACCCGGCAGGGTTTTTGGGAAAGGTGGGACGTGACTGCTTCGGCGAGTTTGCTGTACAGGAGCTAACGGCAGAAGGCGTAACGCCGCACATCATCTGGAGCAAAAACACCCCCACCGGGGTAATTCTGGTGCTGATAGACGCAGCTGGCCAACGCTCAATGCTTACCTCTCAAGGGGCCGACTTCAAGTTGCTTCCTGAGGAAGTGTCAGCAGAGGTTATAAAGCAGGCCGGGCACCTACATGTGACTGCCTGGTCACTCTTTACCGACCCCCCAAGGCAGGCTGCCCTCAAGGCTGTGCGGGTGGCACGCGAGGCTGGTATCACCGTCTCTTTCGACCCAGCCTCGTTTCAGATGATTCGGGAAATCGGGCGGGAGGAATTCCACCGCATGACTCGAGGGCTTTCGCCAGACTTCGTGTTTCCCAACCTTGAAGAAGGTCAGGCCCTTACCGGAGTCCGAGAACCTAAGGAGGTCCTCGAGGTCTTGCAGGAGCTCTACCCCAAAGCGATGATCCTGCTCAAACTGGCTGCCGATGGGGCCTTGATCCTAGACCGGGGCAGCCTGATTGAGCTTCCGGCTACACAGGACCGTCCGGTGGACGCCACAGGTGCCGGTGATTCGTTTAGCGGGGCTTTTTTGGGGCACTACCTGCGCTCCAAAGAAGTCCGGACAGCCGGCCAGCTGGCCGTGCAAGTGGCGGGGTGGGTAATTGGCCGGTTTGGAGCCCGCCCACCTATGGATGTCGAGGTCAGGCAGCGCATCAGCCGATTTGGCCTTACGCATAAATGAAAGCGCTTTTTGGCCTAGCGATGGTTAAGCACCTGGCACTTAAAGCGGCGCGGCGTATTAAAAGACCCGGCTGGTACGCAGCACAAACTTCCAGTGAATGGGGTATTCCACATCTAGATCGGGATAGGTCGCGGTCATCCAGCGGGCTAGCTCAGCCACCGAAGGCCTGAAAACTTCCTCAGGAATCCCCCAGGTGAAAGAGTATATCCGCTCCGCCAGCATCTCAAAGCTAGTACGGGGGCTTCGCAGCTCAAACCAATCGGCTACTGTTCTGACCCTGGGCTCGAGGCCGTGCCGTAGCAGCTCTTTTTCCACCTCGGCTAGGCGGGCCTGGTGGCGGCCTCGCACCAGCTGATAACCCATGCCAGCCAGAATCTCCCTCCATTTTTGTTGGATACGCCAGTCCTCGCTCTCTTCATTGGACTGATCCCAGCCCTCAAATAAAAAGCCGCCAGGACAGAGCACCCGCAGGCTTTCTCGCAGCGCTTGTTGCCAGTTGTCTAGCAGGTGCCAGAAGTGCACAGTGATCACTGCGTGCAGACTGCCCCGTTCAAAGGGCAGCTCGCGTGCGTCGGCCTCAACCAGCCGGGCCTTTCGGGCCACCCCAGCCACTTTTTGCCTCAAGACCTCGAGCATAGCCGGATTATCATCCAAAGCGATGTAGCGGTAGCCACGGGCGATGATTGGAACAGAGATCCGGCCCGTTCCCGCACCAATCTCCAAAAAAAGCGGATCGCGGAATTGCTTCTCGACAGGTGCGGTGATGGCAGTCGCAATGCGCCCAGAAACCTCAGGTGGGTGGTATCGCGTCCGGTCGTAGGTAAAGGCTACCCGGCTAAAATGAGAAGTCATGCTTGGTTTCATGATAGCAACGGTATGTCAAATTTCAAACCTACCGTGAGCAGGAGCGTAGTACCCTAAGGCAATAGGGCAGAACCGCTCATAAAACCCTCCTTGCGGTCTGTATAATCGCTTGTGGTGTCTTTGCTGGACGATAAGTTTACTATCCTGAGCGAGGAGCCCGCCCAGGGTTTCATGCGCCCCTACTGGGTGCAGACAGCAGAGGGAACCAAAGGGCAGTTGTACTGGTTCGAAGTGCATACACCCGAGGCCCGCAGCGCATTTCACCGCTACAAAAACGCCATCCGACGGCTTGAGGCCCAGGGTTTTTTGCCCCAAGGGGTACTGGTCTCAGCCAACCCCGGGCGCTATTATGTGTTCTGGCCTGAGCATTCCAAGGTGACGTTGAAGGGCCGTCGGCTCAAACCCATCCTGGAAGTGCTAGAGCCCTTTGGATACAAGGAAAGTGACCTCGAGGGCACCGAAGCTTCGGGGCGGCCTTTGGTTGGGAAGTTGCGCCCTCAGGTTAGCCCATCTACCGAGGTATCGAGCCGTGCTGTCCTAAGCTCTAGCCCTCCCCCTCCTGCCGTCGCAACACCCTCCGCCCAGCCCAGCCCACTTCCAGCCAAGGTCGAGATGCCCCGTCAACCCAGTCTGCCCCCCCACATCCACACGACTAGAACCCGCCCAGCAAAGCCTTTCCAACATACTAATTGGCCTGGCTGGCTTCCTGGCCTGCTAATGCTGGTTGTGGGAAGCATAGCTTTGTGGCAGGCCGCAGAGCGTTACCTGAACCCGCCAGAGTATGTTCTACCTGATCTGGTGGGAAAAACCCCCCGTCAAGCCTTAGAAGCGGTGCGCAGCTACGGCCTTAAGGTGGAGTTCACCGAGGGCAGTGATGTCGCCTTGCCTAAAGACCTTATCCTAGAGCAGATCCCCAACCCTGGCACCCGCGTTAAACCGGGACGGAGGCTCGAGCTGGTCGTTAATAAACCCCGCCTTGGTAGCGTGCCCACCGTGAATGGGCGCTCGCTGGAGGATGCTCGTCAGGCCCTGGAGGCCGCAGGCTATCGCCTTGCAGGCATCACCCGCATCGCCTCGGGTGATACCCCCGACACGGTACTATCCAGTATTCCCCGCGAAGGCCAGCCCCTCCCCCCAGGCCAGGGGGTGCGCCTGCTGGTTTCTAGCGGAGCCCGTCCGCCGGCGCGCGAAACCTTGTTGCCCAACCTTACCGGCCTTAGTGAAGAGGAGGCACGCTACATCCTGGCGGTGGCCGAGCTGCAGGCCCAGGTCGTGCGGGTGGCCTCGGGTGCGCCCGACGGGCTGGTGATTGGCCAGGAGCCAGGTCCAGGTGTGGTGCTGCCCCGCGAGAGCGTAGTGCGTGTTCTGGTGGCTGCGCAGCCAGTGGCCTCCATTCCTAGGGCCTCTCCTTTTGCCCCCCCCCGGCTGGAACCGCCACGCTCTACCGAACCCATCTCCACCCCTGAACCTACCAGTCCATCTGCCCCGCCCACTGAACCGCAGGAGCGTAGGATAAACGTGAGCTACACCCTACCGGAAAACATTCCCAGCGCTGTGGTGATCATCACTGTACAGGATGAGGTATTGGTCAACACTGTCTTTGAAGGCCCAGTACAGCAGCCCTGGAGCTTCAACCAGGAGGTCGTGGTGCGTGGCAGCGCAGTGCTGCGTGTGGTGGTCAACGGTGAGCAGGTGCTGGAGACCCCGCTGTGAAGGGTGCCTGGGCTGAAGCGCGGGCCTGTGTCTACCTGCAGGCTAGGGGGTATGTCCTGCTAGGGCAAAACAGGCGTACACCCTTCGGCGAGATAGACCTTTGGATGCAGGATGGACCAGTCTATGTGGCTGTGGAGGTCAAGCAGCGGCGGGGGCCTGGCTTCGGCAGCCCCCTCGAGGCCATCACGCCCACCAAGTACCGGCGTATCTACCAGTCGGTTCTTTACTTGCTGGGACGGGATGACCTGCCAGTGCGGCTCGAGGCGGTCTTGGTGTATGGCACGCCCCAGCAATTTCGCCTCGAGCACCTTCGCTTGGATTAAGGCAGCCCTCCCTGAGGTAGGATTACACTGTTGCTGATGCTGGCCTGGCTAATGAAGTTGCGGACACTGCGTTGGGGCTTGCTGCCGCCAAAGCCGCCGCCTCAACAGGCTGTTCAGGTCTACCGCTTTTGGCTGTACCTGCACCCCATTCGCCTGCAGCGCCCTTTGCCCGATCGACCCCTCCCGTTGGTGGTTCGCACCACCCTCGAGATCTGCTTGCAGTGCCAGGGCACCTGCGCCCTGCATCTACTCGAGGTGGGATTTCTGCGCCTGCGCGATCGCAAGACCCTGGTGCTGGCCTACCCTGGCCCCCTTGGCCCCGGTCAGACCCTTACCCTGCGGCACGGTGGTCTCGAGCTGGCCTCGAGCCTAGGCTACGGCGAGGCGCTGGCGCCCTACGTATGCACCGACCAGGGCCTGCTCTACTACGAGCAGCCCTTTGTCTTCGAGCCTGAGCTGGCCTCGGTGCCCGTTCCCGCTAAGCCCCGTCCCCAAACCTTGCAGAATCGGGCCCAACCCCTGGGCGAACCTACAGTTAGAGGCCGCTTTAGGACGTAACCTAAAGTGGATGTATAAGAACCTTCGAGCCTTCATTGCCGACCTCGAGCGCCGCCAGGAGCTCATTCGTATCAAAGAGGCGGTCTCCTGCGAGCTGGAAATCACCGAGATTGCCGACCGCATGGTCAAGTCAGGCGGCCCGGCCTTGTTCTTCGAAAATGTGGAGGGCCGTGACTTCCCGGTCTTTATCGGGGGGTTTGGTACCGCCGAACGCACCGCTTTGGCGATGGGCGTAAAAAGCCTGGACGACCTGGCCCATCGGGTGGCCAGCCTGATCAAGCTTAACCCCGGCAAAGGCGGCCTCAAGGCAGCTCTTGCTCTACTGCCCAAACTGCGTGAGCTGAAGGGCTTTTTTCCCCGGCGGGTCCGCCGCGCGGCTGCCCAGGAGGTAGTCTGGAAGGGCGATGCGGTAGACCTTTCCCGGCTACCCATCCTCAAGTGCTGGCCCCTAGACGGTGGCCCTTACATCACGCTGCCGCTGGTGATATCTAAAGACCCTGAGAACGGGGAGCTTAACCTGGGCATGTACCGCATGCAGGTGCTGGACAAGCAGTCTACTGCCATGCACTGGCAACTGCACAAGGTGGGGCGGCAGCACTACGATAAGGCCAAAAAGCTGGGAAAGCGGCTAGAAGTGACCGTGGCTTTGGGTGGTGATCCTATCCTGACCTATGCCGCTACCGCTCCCGTACCGCCCATCCCGGGCGTGAACGAGTTCAACCTAGCCGGCTTTCTGCGAGGACGGCCAGTTGAGCTGGCCCGCGGCATAACCGTAGACCTGCCGGTTCCTGCTGAGGCCGAGTTCGTTCTGGAAGGCTATGTTGACCCCGCCGAAGACCTAGTGGTGGAGGGGCCCTTTGGCGACCACACGGGCTTTTACACCCTGGAAGACCTCTACCCCCGTTTCCATGTTACGGCCATTACCCACCGCAAAAACGCCATCTACCCCGCCACCATCGTAGGCCGTCCCCCCATGGAGGATGCCTACCTGATCGAGGCCTCCGAGCGGCTCTTTCTACCCGCGGCCCAGCTCATCCTACCGGAGATCCACGACTACCACATGCCCCCCGCTGGGGTGGCCCACAACTGGGTTAACGTGAGCATCAGAAAGCGCTACCCCGGCCAGGCCTACAAAGTGGCCAACGGTCTGCTAGGACTGGGCCAGATGATGTTTGCTAAGGTGATTGTGGTGCTGGACGCCGGGGCCCCGCTCAAAGGCCCAGAGGCCCTGCAGGCTGCTTTTTTCAACGCTGTGCCGGGGCGTGACACCCTGATCTCGCGCGGACCCATCGACGTGCTGGACCACGCCTCCCGGGCCATGGGTTACGGCGGAAAGCTGATTATCGATGGCACCACCAAGCTAGACGAAGAAGGCGGTCCCCTGCCCTTTACCCCCAGAGCCCACCCCAGCCTGCCTAGTATTCCTGGCGTGCAGCAAGAGCAATTGCCCGGCATCTGGATGGTCACCTTCGAGAAAACCCGCCCCCATCAGGCTAAAGAAGTTGCGGAGCACCTCTTGGCAGCCCCCCAGAGCGCGGGCATCCGGCTGCTTTTACTCACTGACAGTGACACTACCCTCGAGTTCGACCAGGTGATGTGGGCCGTGCTCAACAACATCGACCCTGAGCGTGACACCTGGGTGATGCCAGGGGTGGAAGGACCAGTGCTGGTGCTGGACGGTACCCGCAAGCTAGCCGAGGAGGGTTTTATGCGCCGCTGGCCACCCAAAATCGTAATGTCGCCTGAAATTGTGCAGCGGGTAGATGCACGTTGGAACCGCCTGGGACTGCCACCTTTACCGCCTAAAGAGACCCCTATCGGTCAGCCCTAAGGCAAATAGCCTGCTGAACTTTTTCCTAAAGCTATAGGTATGAAGCCCCTCTTCCTTGGCTCACTGCTCCTGTTGGTTCTTCCGGCCCTAGCCCAGACCCTGGTCGAGGTCACTACTGTCGCGGCCACCATCTCTACCCTAGACACCAGTGTTCGCTTTCCTTCGGGCACTTTTAGGGCCGGACGCGGCAGCGAGGCCATTGCGGCCCGCATACCCGATGCTGCTCGGTTCAACCTGGAGGTTTATGTGGCCAAAGGCCTGGCTGCCCGGCTGCACGCCGGTTTCGTGCAGCAGATTCTAACCGGCTTTGCGGCCTCGGGTTATTTTTTGAGCAACCAGCAGGAAACCCAGGTTGCAGCTGAGACGCGCACGCGCTACGACCTCACCGATAGCGCAGGCAGGCCTGCCATTCTGTTTGTGGTACGCAAAGGAGATGAGTTGGTCTTTGTCTTTGGTAAGGCAAAATAAGCTATGCGTCAGTATTTACGTTGGTCGGAGATCGAGGCCCGGATACCCCTAGCGGAGCTGCCCTCTTTTCACCGGGCATTCCTAAAGCACCACCGGCCCGAACTTGCTCCCGACACCCTGCCGCTGCGGCGGGTACAGCAGTACGTAAGTCAAACCTTGCGCCTGTTGGTACAGCAGGGGAAAGCCCGACAAGTAGAGGAAGACTTTGAACTTGAGCCCGAACTTATTCCTCTACCCTACCAGGAACAGTCCAACCTTTGAGCCTTGCATCCGGACTTGCGTGGAGCACGCGCCACGGGATCCCGTACACAAAGTCACACCACTGCACGGCAGGCGCTGTATGGCAGCTACAGATCGTACCGCATCCAACAGCGCCTTGAGACCTGTCTACCCGGGCCTCGAGGGATTCCCTCCGTGTACTTGTGAGACGCTGAGCGAAACAGGATTAGGAAACCAGGTTTCAGGAGTTAGGTTCCTCAGATGCAGCTTGGTCGGCAAAGAGGTCTTTAGGGACACCCTACTGCGCCCGGTAAAGGCCTTGGGGCTATGAGGTCAAGGCTTGCTCCAGTTGGACACCCTCAACGTCCGAGCACTTTTGCGCGCTGGAGCACTTTGCCCGCTCGGCCCGGGCTGAGGGGCGGGAAGCAGCTGCGGGGTTTGAGGAGGGCTGCTTGTGCCTGAATCTCAACGGCTGCAGACCACTAATGGGCCTGGAGCTTCTGTGGGCGGAGTTGGTTCCTCAAAAGTCTCACGATCACAAGGGCTGTGCTCGGACAACCACAGGTGAGACTCTGAGTGAAGCAAAATAGGGGAACCACTTTTAGGAAGAGGAGGTTCCCCAGATGCAGCTTACCACAGT
>Ga0308310_1001196_pt1 | contig 11616 bp, 10 predicted proteins | sample HotsprSampleMS65_FD_203672 | JGI IMG/M metagenome (GOLD analysis project Ga0308310, IMG submission 203672) | Hot spring phototrophic mat microbial communities from Mushroom Spring, Yellowstone National Park, Wyoming, United States - 20090730_MS65 ...
TAAAGGCGCCCCCAATGAGATGAGAAGGATGGGGGGATGAGTGGCTACGGTGGTTAAGGGGTCACGGTAAAAGGGTTGTTGCAAAAAGTGTTAAAATAACCTCAAAAGCAAACGTCTTTTAAACTCTTAGTCTTTCCCTATTGGTGGGACTTTAAGGTTGGCAACTTGGAAGGCTCTGAGGATTTTTGAGTTCTTAGACTGGTTATCGAACTTTTAGGGTATTATCTTGGAGGCTTAGCAAGGTCTTGCGGGCGCTCCTTGGATGTGGTTTCATACACTTTAGGCATGATAATCTCGAGAGACTCCGAGGCAAGAGGTAAAAATTTGCTTGTGGAAAATTGTATAGGAGAAGGGCAAGTGAGGCATGGAAAAGATTATCAGGAAAGGCCTATAAACCTGTCGGAATTTACAGATTCAATTCGGTAAAATCGTACGGTTTTTCATAAATTATTTGATAAAAAACGACAGTTTAAATAGGGAAGACCACATCAAAAAGATTCCAAGCAATAAAGTATTTTTTATAACAGCCAAAGGTGGCCTCGCCACCCTTTTAGGGGTTCAAAACTTTCTAAGATCATCCTTCAACAATTCCCAAGAACAACCATGCAGGAAGCCCTGAGATATTCCCGTCTTTAAATACTGTCTCCTTAGTGACTACAATTCCCCTTCCAAAGACTTTTCTCATACCTAAATAATCAGCTTTGCCTATCTTCGATTGATACTTCACTTCAATGGGTATGAGGTTGCCATTCCGTTCACATAGGAAATCGATTTCATTTCCCCTTTCAGAGTACCAGAAATATGGGCCCTGATAGAGGTTAAGTCCATTTAGGGTTATATCGGCGTCTCTTACAATATGCCTTAGGATTAACATTTCGATGATCTGGGGTGTGCCTATGGTTTTTCCGCTGATTTCAGCAACAACATCGGCAATAATTTTATCGACGGGGTAAACTTTCTTATTTTTCTTGGTTTTAATGGTTCTCTTTGATACATCGTAAAAGAACAGGTTGAAGATGATGAAGCTATATGCCAGGTATTCCATATATTTTTCTATGGTTTCCATGCTTCCAACCTTACCGGAGAAAACCTCCACTAAGGAGTTCCAGGAAAACCTCTGCCCGACTATATCTGGGAGTTTTCTCAAAATTTCCAGAACCTTAGTCCTTGATCCTAAGTATTTCTCAGCGTCACTTAACACGAAGTCTTTATAAATACCAATGCTCTCCCTCAGGGAGCTTTCTTTCAGAAACTCGTTTATGGTTTGAGGGAATCCCCCCGTGTTTAGATACCTAAGGAAATGTTCCTTAATTCCTCCCTTTTTGAATTCGAGGACCTTAAGGTCATTCTCTGATAGAGAAAGAATCTCCTCCAGAGGCATGCGTTCAACTTCCTCGCCAATATTCTTCAAATATTCGCCGAAGGTTATGGGCATGTAAAGGAGGTCCTTACCAAATCCTTTTCTCCCGGGCATTTTTTCACTGGACTGTTTTAAATCATAGGCAGAAGAGCCAGTCAGAATAACTACCGTATCATCGAAAAGCCCCGCGTCAGCCAGATATTTTATCGTTAACGGCCATTCCTTTAGGATGGTTATTTCGTCTACAAAAATATATTTTTTGTGGGGAATTTTTCTCCCAAAGGTCTCAAAATAGAGTTTAAGGATTTCGCCCAGTTCGAACCTATCCCTTATCCCATCGCAGGTCAGGTAAAGGATACTTGTTGAAGTTAGGCCCTTTTCAATGAGTCTTTTAATGTACAATTTTAGAAAGGTGGTTTTCCCGACCTGCCTTGGCCCCCTTACAGTATAGATTCCCGGCTTATCGTAGGGAATTTCCTTAAAAATCTTTTCGGGGAAATACCGGAAGGGACTGCCATTGTATTTTACAACATTCCTGTCAAAATTAATAGCTGACGGCTCTTTCCACCAGGGATTTAAAAGATAGAGTTCATCTACATCCATTTCTCCTCCTTGCAAAATTATAATATAACCTGTCGGAATTTGCAGATTCAATTCGGTAAAGTCGTACGGTTTTACCGAATTTATTCGGTAAAAACCGACATGTTGAAAGGAATTAGTTTTGATGTTAATTACTTTGAGATAGTTTTTGTCTCCCTACTTTCCAATCTCTTCAAATACATTCCGCAGTTGCTTCCAATCTTGTTTTCTTCGAGGTTTCCTATGCTGATAATTACTTCAAAACCCTTTTCTGTGAGGGATTTCAGGCTTTCTTTGTGCTTATGAAGACTTCCCGTATTGATGTCAACATCAGATTCTAAATGGTTTTCAATGCTTCTTATGGTCGGATTTATCGGTGTTATTTTGATTAAAAATTTTTCAGGATTGAAGAGACTTTCGATAACAATTGGATCGAAAGAAAAATGCTTTGCTAATGCAAAGTTTAGGGTTACCTTTTTATCGCCATCTTTTACGAATTTTTCACCAAATTCAGCGATCCTTTCTAAGGTCCATTTTTTAATGGGGATAATGTTATTCCTCTCTTTCTCAGAGGTGGAATGTATTGAAAACTGCAGTTGAAATTTGCCACGGTAATATTTGTCTTTTATCTCTGTAAGCTCGTCAAAGAACCAATCAGTCCCCTTAGGTGCAACGGTGGAAATAGAAGGTATAAGATTATTGTAATGGCTGATTTGTTTTAAAACCTTTAGCACTTCAGGGTTGAAGGCCGGTTCACCCACGCGGGAAAACTGGATTTTAAACTTCTTTGTTCTAACATTGCCATCTGGAAAATGTTTAAAAACTAAGTATTCAATCTGCTCCATAATCTCTTCGTAAGTAAGCCTACCTTCGTAAAAATGGCCAGCGTCGCACATTATACATCTAACGGGACACCCCCTTAAAGTCGAGACTATGATAACCCATTTTTCTGAAATAACGCCTGCATCCGGTCTTGATTCAACGAATTCAACCCTGTTTCCTCTCTCCGTGACCCCCACATAAACGGTGGCAATGTTTTCATTTCCCTGGGTGTAAAGTACCCTCATTTTCTCAACTCCTCAATGATCTGCATGCAGGTTTCGATGGCGTGGGCGACTGAGATAGACATCTGTCTTTTATTCACTGCGGCATCGCCCACTACTGTGACCCCCTTGCTCTCCTTTATTATAGAGGTGTCAGGTTCCCTTCCTATAGCTAAAAGGAGCGCATCAAAGGAATATTCTCTTTTAGTTGTTATAATTTTTAAAGTTTCCGTTGGGTTCACACAAATAATAGGCTCGTTTAACATTATTTTAATGCCTTTTTCTACAGCTTCACTGTAGAGTTCAGGTACTGCCCTGAAATTGTTGCTTCGCACGAAGATTGAGACTTCCTTAATTCCTCTCGTTAGAGCCTTAAGGGCGCCGTCGAAGGCTATGTCTCCCCCTCCATAAACTGCTAAACTCTTTGTTTTTGGGGGAATACTAAGGAATTCATAGACTACCCTTTCATCCACCTCAAGGGCTGGCAGCCTTTTAGGACGGGTTCCCGTTGCGACAAGGACTTTGTCGAAATTGTAGGTATGCCCCATTACATCCTTAATAGTGGTTCCGTTAACCTCGACTATCTCTGTATAATTAACGTTTAGGGCAAACTCTTTCACCCGCCTTTTTATAATTTCAACGATTTCCTCTCCTGACATAGGCTGAAGATAAGGGATATTTACAACTTTATAGGCATTTTTTATCAAGCCCCCAATTTCTTCCCTTTCAAAAAGCTCTACCTCATAACCGTATCTTTTAAAGAAGATTCCTGCAGCTACCCCTGATGGCCCTGCCCCAACGATTCCAATGCGCATAACAGCTCCTCAGTTTCACAAAGATAGGCAAAGCCATGCCCGAGGTTCTTAAGGGACGAAAAATGCTGCCACTCCTTCTTCTCAAAGACCGCATCGAAGGGAATTATTACTTCGAATCCCCTAACAAAAGCGCTTCTGGCAGTAGTTTCTACACATAGGTGGGTCCTTACGCCTACTATTACAACTTGATTGATTTTAAGGGATTTCAATTTTTCTTCTAGTTCCGTGTTATAGAAGGCATCGTAGGTTTCCTTTTCGATGGTGATAAAGGAATGATCTTTGAAAATGGGAATTGTGTAGATAGGATCTATTTGGGCTTGCCACCATTTTTCCATTAAGGGTGAGTTGCGTTGGTGAATAGTCTGGAGAATGGGTAGCCCTTTATTTTTGAAGAATTCGATCAATTTCTTGACTTTAGGGAGGATCTTTTCGACGCCGGATAAATAGGCAGGGCTTGAGGGGTCAAAAAAATAGGTCTGGAGGTCAATAATTAAAAGGGCAACGGCATCAGGTTTATACTGGCGAGCCTTCCTTTCCCTTTCGAAGAACACAGCCCTATTTACCTGATCTTCATTTTCAGTGTTTCATCCATCTCGAAAGCTTCGCCCCATGCGGTTTTGATAATCGCCTTGATTTTTAAGGTGTATATTCCCTTTCTTTCCCTAATGGCCTTTTTGACCTTTTCAGATTGCGCCTCTTCAGGAACGGGAATGAACTTTTGTAGATTTCGGGTGCTCTTCGCCCGCACCTTCGTTATTCCACTTATATAGTCACCTTCGGAAACCTTTTCATCGTTAATGTAAAATTCATAGGTCATTTTCTCTATCTCAATGTCCTGGGGACCTTTATTGATAACGGAAAGCTGATAGAGAAAGTCGATCTTTTTAAGTTCGATGTTGGCCAGTTCACAGGATATGGGCCTTATAGAAACTTTTATTAAAGTCCTCTTCGTTGCCTTTGGTGCACAGGCCAAACCCAAAACCAAAAGGCTAAAGAAGAGCGCCTTCAAGGCGTAGTAAGTACTTCTTCCATTCCTCTCCACCGCCAAAACCTCCTATTTTGTTTCCACTCTTTAGTACCCTGTGACAGGGAATGATTATGGGAAATGGGTTCTTGGCCATGGTATTGCCAATAGCCCTTGCCCCACCCTTAACTCCTACCCTTTCCGCCAGTTCCCCATAAGTTATGGTCTTTCCGTAGGTGATTTTTTCTCTTAAAAAATTATATACTTTTTTTTGAAAGGGTGTTAGCCTCTCAAGGTCTAACGGGAACTCTGAAAAATCTTCCCTTTCACCCCTGAAGTAACGGTTTAGGGCCTCTTTCAGTTTTAAAAGTAAGGGATTAGCCTCTCTTCTGCCCTTCAGTTCCTTAAAGGACGTTTCGTAAATTTTTTCGCCGAGAGTCGAAAGGTAAAAATTCCCAGGTGGTGCTGTGACGAAGTCCACATAGGGGATTGAAGGAAGCTCTTTAAAAAGTTCTTCAACGGTTTTTTTCAACACAGGATGGATCATTGTCGGTGCAATTTCCTTTAAAGGTTTTAGGACAAATTCTCGATATGGCGTTTCAGGGTGAGGAATTTTAAGGTGTGGAGTGTCTATTACAAGGTCGTCGTAAAAGATTATGTCAATGTCAATGATCCTTTCTCTCCATCTTCCATTATCTTCACGGCCCATGTTCTTTTCAATCTCTTTGATCCTTTGAAGCAGTGTTTCCGGTTCCAGATTCGTCTCTAAAAGGAGGGCGGCGTTTAAAAAGTCAGGCTGATCAAAATAGCCGTAAGGCTTAGTCTCGTAAAATTGGGATACTTTAAGAACCTTGCCGAGACTCGACAACTCTTTTATTGCCCTTTCTAAGTTTTTCCACCGATCCCCCAAGTTGGAGCCGAGGGATAAGTAAGCGATACTCATGGATAGATCTTTTCCAGCAGCCTGGGGAAGGGGATCGTTTCGCGAACGTGTCTCAAGCCGCAGATCCAGGCTACTGTCCTCTCAAGGCCCAATCCATAACCACCGTGGGGAACGCTTCCGTACCTTCTCAGGTCTAAATACCACTCAAAGGCTTCCTGTGGCAAGTTGAACTCTTTAATCCTTTGAATCAGGGTTTGGAGGTCATCTTCCCTCTGAGAGCCACCAACAATTTCACCGTAGCCTTCCGGTGCGAGGATATCCATGGCCAAAGCCAATTCGGGGTTTTCGGGATCCCGTTTCATATAAAAGGCCTTTATTTTTGCCGGAAACCTGTGTACGATAACGGGTTTGTCAAACTCTTCAGAAATGGCGGTTTCCTCGTCCCCACCAAAATCGTCTCCCCACTTTATGTTGAATCCCTTCTTCTGCAAGAGTTCAATGGCCTCAGTGTAGGTAATTCTCGGGAAAGGCTTTTTAATCCTTTCGAGCTTGGAAATATCCCTTTCCAGTATCTTTAGTTCTTCTTGTCTTGTTTCCAATACCCTTTCAACGATGTAAACGATTAATCCCTCGGCGTTTTCCATAACATCGGGAAGCTCTGCATAGGCGATCTCGGGTTCTACCATCCAGAACTCCATAAGGTGTCTTCTGGTTTTGGATTTTTCTGCCCTGAAGGTTGGACCGAAGCAGTAGGTTTTACCATGGGCCATGCAGGCCGCTTCCTGGTAGAGCTGACCCGACTGGGAAAGGTAAGCCTTTTCGCCGAAATAGTCGGTTTCAAATAGGGTTGTGGTGCCCTCGCAGGCGGCAGGTGTAAGGATGGGTGAGTCTATCCTTATAAATCCGAGGTTATCGAAGTAGTCGTGAATTGCCTTTTCTATCGTGTGCCTTATCCTCATTATGGCCCACTGCCTTCTCGTCCTGAGCCAGAGGTGCCTTATTGGGAGCAGAACGCCGGGATCGGGTATGTTATCCTCTCTAACCTTTGGAATGGGGAAATTTTCAGACTTTCCAACAATTTCAATATAATTGAGGTCCAGTTCCACTCCGCCCGGTGCCCTTTCATCTTCCCTTACCTTTCCGCGGACAATAGCCGAGGTCTCAAGGGTAAGTTCGTCAAAGAAATCAAAATATTTATCATCGATCTGCCCTTTAACCATTACGCACTGGAGAAATCCACTACCGTCTCTCACTATGACAAATCTAACCTTGCCCGAGGAACGTTTGTTGTAAATCCATCCCCGGATCTCCACTTCTTCGCCGATATGCTTTTTTAAGTCACTGATATACGTGAACTTTCCCATGCTTAAATTTTACAACGGCTTGGGCGTTTGTTCAATGGAAGGAAAATGAATTTTTGCAATTGAAAAATCCGCGAATTATGCGGCATAATTTTTCTATGAAATTAGAAGCCTTTGAACTTTTTGCCGAGGATTATGACCGGTGGTACGATGAAAATCCCCATCTCTTTCAATCGGAGTTGAAGGCCTTGAGAAAGGTTATTCCCGATGGAGTTGGGCTTGAAGTGGGAGTTGGGACGGGTAGATTTGCCAAGGAGTTGGGGGTTGAATTCGGTGTTGACCCTGCCATAAACATGTTGCGGTTTGCAAAGGAAAGGGGGATAAAAGTAGTGGCGGGAGTAGGCGAGCACCTTCCCTTCGTTAATGATGTTTTTGATTTTGTTATCAATGTGATAACCATATGTTTTGTAAAAGACCCCAAGGCGGTGCTCTCGGAGTCCAGGAGGGTTTTAAAAAGGGGCGGAAGGTTGATCATCGGCTTTATCGATAAAAACTCTTTTCTTGGAAAGATTTACGAAGAAAAGAAGAAGATGGGACACAAATTTTATAAATATGCAAATTTTTTCGCACCGGTGGAAATTGTTGAATTAATGAAAGAGGAGGATTTCTCCAATTTTGAAATCTATCAGACCATCTTTAAAATAGAGAGCAGCCGAAGGGTGGAGGAGCCCAAAGAAGGCTTTGGCGAAGGCGCCTTTGTAGTAATTTCGGGGGTTAAGGAGTGAAAATATGAGGAGAATTTTCGCTTTACTCTTTTTGATTGGGCTACTTTTTGCCAGGCAAAGGACAGTACTGGTGGAGGTTTTTTCCTCAACCACCTGTCAATATTGTGGCAGCGCGGTGAGGGGCGTTGAGGAACTCAAAAATTATCACAGTGACACCGTTTCGGTTCTTGTTTATTATCCAGGGGCTACTGACCCCTTCCGCGCGCCAGAATCTTACCAGAGGGCCCTTTACTATGCCATTTCTGGAGTTCCCGTGGCAATCTTTGATGGAACAAAAAGGGTTGAGGGTGGTTCACCCCCTGGAACCTCGATGTATTTGGTTTATAAAGATACCTTTGATGTAAGAAAGGTTGTGGACCAACCCGTTGATTTCGAAGTCTCAGGAACCTACGATCCAAACTCAAGAAGGGGAGAATTAATTGTTACAATTCAAAACCTTTCTGGCGATACCATCTCTGGTTACCTCAGGACCGCTGAGGTCCTCATGGATTCCAGTTATCAATGGCAGGATATGGACCATCTATTCTACTTTGTGCGTAAAATGTTTCCCGATGCCAAAGGGATTTTTGTTAAAGTACCTTCCTATGATGCTGTTAGCTTAAACATAGAATTTTCGGTAGGTAGCGGGGATTCTGAGGACAAGGTTGCCTTTATCCCTTTCCTTCAGGATGATGAAACCAGGGAAGTCATTGGCTCAAGGCCTGAAGTAAAGCTTACTTCATTGAATTGGTCGACCATCAGCGAAGCGGCAGAGGATAAAGTAAAGGTTATAAGTGGGAGAAAAGGCGTAAGATTTTTGGTAGCAGACGGTTTAGAGCCTTCAAATCTAACGGTCTTTGATGCTCAGGGCAGGAAAGTTTTTGAAATAGGGAAAATCAAAGGTGAGCTTTTTTTGAGTCTCGGTCCTGGAGTTTATTTTTACCATTTAGGAGGCCAATCGGGGAAATTTGTGGTTTATTAAAATTTAGAGGTGAATCACCTTAAAGCCCATCTCCTCCAGTCTCTTTGCAATAAACCTCCTGTGACAGCGGAAAACCCGCCTTTCTACACACATAATGGCTGTTGATCTTCCCTCGGCAATCTTAACCAGCTCCTCAATTCCTTCGTCAAACTCCTTTGTTTTAGTATAATTTTCATAACCGCCCTTCCTGAAACCACCCAGCTTATCACCCAAGTAGTAATAGTCAATTCCAGCAAGTTTTAGACCACTCCCCAGATTTTCCCTGTTAAAATGTTCAAATTTACTCTTTGGGAATCGTCTCACATCAACAACAACCTCCACCCCTGCCCCTTTCAAAATCTCAATAAACTCCCCCATCCCCCTATTACTATGCCCAATGGTAAAAATCCTTTTTACATTTGGCATGGTGGGAAGATTATAAGAGAAGAGGGGTGGAGGGGGAAGGTGAGACAGAAAGCTTCGAGTTCTTGTCTATGACTAAGGACTTTTTAGTTTACGCTAATAAAGTTTTGTTGAGCTCTAAATTAAGAAAGGGGGTGCAATCTGATTTTTAAAAAGTAGAACCATGAGTAATTACTACCTATAGACGCTTGGATTTTGAATTTTGTTTGCGTAAATGGTAAATATTTTAAATTTGTATGCGTAATGATAAAAGAGGGTTGAGAAAGCTCAAAACATTGGACTTGCTCTACAAAAGATAAGCTAATACGTTTGAAAGTAGTATGTATAAGAAAACTTGACCAAAGTTGCAGTGAACTACTTCGATATCGAGAAGTTAAGGCAAGTTATAAATAATGCTGAGTTGCAAACTTTTTAATTAGGAGTTGAAAAATTACAGGGGAACGACTTGTATGAAATTCATCTTTGTTGAGGTGAATAAAATAAATATTGACAAAACGCAATCAACGTTGTATAAGTATAGCGTGCAGAAGATTTTGTTTCGCTTTGCACGAGTTGTTTGCTTTAACTTTTTGCCAGCCGTTACATGGAAATCAGGGTAATATGGTTTTACTAAAAAAGAGGGGGAACTTGATTAATCAATTCAAAGGTAAATATGAAAAAAGGAGTTCATTAAGAATATGGCTGAGGATAACAAAAAGTACGTGGAACTGCTGTGGTATCAAAAATATGATAAAATAAGTTTGGGTAAGAAGATGCCTATCGAGAGGCCTAATCTACCATTCCAGGTAGTTGAAACCGTAAACAAGCCAAGAATTAAAGAGGGAGAGCAACAGTTTTTGTATCCAGAAGATGAGTGGCCCAAAAATTACCCAAAGGACTGGAAGAACCTGCTTATCTGGGGCGATAACAAACTGGTTATGTCATCTTTAATAAAGCAGGGCTGGGCTGGGAAAATAAATCTCATTTACATCGATCCACCTTTTTTTACAGGTGCGGATTTTACTGTAAGAACAAAGATTGGAGATAAAGAGATAGAAAAAGAGCCATCCATTATTGAAGAACGGGCATATAAAGATACCTGGAGCGGAGGTATTGCCTCTTATCTCAAATATATGTATGAGCGATTGGTCTTAATGAGGGAGCTTTTGGCTGAAAACGGCTCTATTTATGTGCATCTGGACTGGCATGTGGGGCATTATGTCAAGGTAATGATGGATGAGATTTTTGGATATGAGAATTTTGTTAATGAGATTGTGTGGTGTTATACTAGACCAGCAGCGCCAAATCAACAGAATTTTTCTAGAGTTCATGATATATTGCTTTGGTTTACAAAAGGACAAAACTATGTTTTTAATCCAAATAGAGTAAGGATACCTTATGCAAAAAGTAGCGTTGCTAGGGCAGGCTATGCTGGTAAAGCAAGTAAGATGACGGCGGGTGAACCTGTGAAGTTAAAAGAGGGTGGTAAAATTCCTGAAGATTGGTGGAATATTCCTATGTTAAAAGGAAATTCTGAAGAATTTTTGTCTTTTGGCACCCAAAAACCAGAAGCCCTCTTAAAGCGCATCATCCTCGCCTCTTCAAATGAAGGCGACATCGTTGCAGACTTTTTCTGTGGTTCTGGCACTACATTAGCAGTTGCAGAAAAACTTGGCAGGCGATGGATTGGATGTGATTTATCAAAGTTTGCAATTCAGGTTACAAGAAAGAGATTGCTGGATATTCATAATTCAAAAGATTTAGAAAATGAAGATGAAAAATACGGTAAGCGTGCAAGACCTTTTGAAATCTGGAATATTGGAAACTATGAAACGGTTTACTGGCAGGAAAGACAGGATGAATACCTTGCTTTCATGCTCAAACTCTATCAGGCACAGCCATTAACAGGTTTCCGGTACATTCATGGTAGGAAAGGAGATAGAGCAGTTCATATCGGTCCTTTGAATGCTCCTGTTACAATGGAGGAGGTTGAGAAGGTTGTAATAGAATGCAGAGCAAACGGTTTCAATAAAGCAGATGTTTTGGGCTGGGAATGGAGTTATGAAGTGAATGAACTCGCCAAAGAATTAGCAAGGAAAAATGGCGTGGAACTAAAACTTATTCAGATGCCATCCGTTAATGAGATAAAGTCATCCCTTGTTGGATTTGACCTGAATCTCCTGAAAGTTCCTGATGAGGCAGTAGAAAAGGAACTCTTGAAGCATATCAAGTTCGCTGAGGTTGCCTATCTGGAAATTGAAACTAATGTAGAAGGAAATGAAGTTACCTTGAAAATCACAGACTTTCAAGTCCCTCCAACCGCAGAACTTGCTGAAATTGCAAGCAAGGTAAAGGACTCAAGAGAACTTATTGATTACTGGGCAATTGACTGGGACTATAAAGGGGATACTTTTCATAATCAATGGCAGAGTTTCAGAACGAAGAAAAATCCGAGAGTTGAATTCGAAGCAAAACATAAATATGAAAAACCAGGTGAATATCAAATTATGGTCAAAGTTATAGATGTATTTGGAAATGATACAA
>Ga0308310_1001199_pt1 | contig 11600 bp, 9 predicted proteins | sample HotsprSampleMS65_FD_203672 | JGI IMG/M metagenome (GOLD analysis project Ga0308310, IMG submission 203672) | Hot spring phototrophic mat microbial communities from Mushroom Spring, Yellowstone National Park, Wyoming, United States - 20090730_MS65 ...
TGCCCAGCTGCACAGCGCGCGGCGCAATATCGCTCTCGCCCTCGCTGAACAGATTGACGGCGAAGAACTCTTGTTGGATCAATTCCGCGCCTTTGTACATATCCACGCTGTAAATGCCAGTCTGTTTGGTCTCTGCGTAGATCAGGGGCGGCCGGCCGACGCGGAAAGTCGTCGTCGCGCCGTCAGGCGCTGCCACGCGCACAAGGTCAGCTTCGGGCGGCGGCTGAATCGCGACTGCCTGACCGATCCGAGCGCTGCCTTCGAGGCTGAGCGCGCGCGGCGCCTGATACCATGCCGTCAAATTCGCCAGCAAGATTGGGTAGGCGATCTTGAGCGGCAAGTCCGAGTCGAGCAGGTTGAAAGGCAAGATCGCGATGCGCCGTCCTGCGAACTCGCCCGCCAAGATCAGCGCGCCGCCGACTGCCTCGACCAATGCATCCGCCCATTCGGCGCGAATCTTGCGAAAGGCGCGCACATTCACGTCGTTGAAGTTCAGGTAGCGCGTGCGCGGATCGTCAGGGCGCACGCGCAGCACTTTCGTCTGAGTGCTGAGCTCGCCAATGGCGTACAGATCGTCAGGCGGCGGCTCAGGCGGCGGATTCACAATCAGGATATTGGCGTTGGGCAGGGTGGGCGGCAGCCAGCCGTCGAAGATGTACAGATCGAAGCGCTCTGTCGGCAAGCCGCGCTCAGGGTCGCCGCGATAGACCTGCCAGGCGTTCAACGCAGCGAGGCCGCGCTCCAAAAACAGATTGCCTTTGCTCATCAGGAGCGCGCGCTCAGCGCGAATCGGCGTGTAGACGGCATAAGCAGTGTCATCTATGCTCAGATGATCGGGCAAGGCGCTGCTCGCCGAGCGCGTCAGTTGCGCTTGAACGCGCCGAAATTCAGCGGGCAAGTTGTCAATGATGATATCCGCCGCGCCGTTTTCGGCGACGCGATAAGGCGCAGCGCTGTGCAGCGCGCCGTCCAAGCTCAGGCTGAAGATGACCTCAGCAGGCTGATCGCCGTGATTGGTCAGGCGCGCGTAAATTTGCGCGCCGCGCACAGGATTGCGCGCTGTGGCGAGCGCGCTGATCGCCACATTCTGCCCATCAACGCCGAACGGCACGTGCCGCACTTCGCCATACAGCTCTAGATTGAGGTGCTGCGGCAGGCCGCCGTCGCTCAAGAGCAGGATCGTGAATTTTTCCGCGCCTTGCGCGCCTGCTGCAGCCAGCGTCAACGCAGCGTCCCAATCCGCAACGCCTCTGCCAGGCTGCGCGCGCTCCAGCGCAGCTCGTAGCTGCGCGCTATCGCTCGTGTAATTGACGAGGACTTCAGCCCTTTCCGCCACGCGGATGATCACCACCTCGTCATCGGCGCTCAGCGTCTCGATCAGCTCGAGGGCGAAGCGGCGCGCCGCTTCGAAGCGACTAGGTTGCACGTCGGTCGCGTTCATGCTGGCAGAGGCGTCTAGGAGCAGCGCGACGCGTCCCCTGATCAGAGTCGGCACTTCAGTGTACGGACGCGCCAACGCCAACACCAAAGCGGCGAGGGTCAGCAATTGCAGGAAGAGCAGCAAGTTGCGGCGCAGGCGCTGCCATGGCGCGTTTGCTTCGCGATCTTGCAACAATTGCCGCCACAACAATGTGCTGCTGACTTGCACTTCGCGGCGGCGTAGCCGCAGCATGTACAGCAAGATGATCGGCACAGCCAATAGGCTGAGCGCTAGAGCGAACGGCGCAAGAAAAAACACGGCTCGTCACTTTCCTGCACTACTCAACGATCACCTCGCGCGGCAGCTTGAGCTTATCGCTCCCATCTGTCAGGCGCAGGCGCGCGCCCGTCTGCAGATCGTACAAGCCGACGTAAACGCTCGCCTTGCCGCGGTAGGCGCGGTCATGCCATTGCAGCCGATGCTGATCGAGGATATGCTCGCCTGCCCGCCAACTGCTGGTCGGGCGCGCGCCGTGCGCAGGCTCGGAGTCGCTCTGCGCTATCAATTTGCCATCTGCTGCGACCAAATGCACGAAGGCGATGTAGCTGATCGGATTGCGCCCTTGCGCTTGCCACAAGAGCGCGATTTTCTGGTCTCGCTCGGCAGAGAGCGCCTCAGGCAGCGCAGCGGCGACCAATTTGGCAATCTCGCGCCATTCGCCGCGCGCGACTTCGGCGCGAAAAGGCGGCGCGTTCACGCTGAGCGGCAGTTGCGGCGCTGAATCGAGCGCAGGCAGGCTGTCGAGGTCAGGCGTGAAGCGCATCGTGTGGTTTTCGCGACGCAATACGCCGAGCAGCTGCGCTGCCGAGCGCTTTTGACCAGTGTAGAGCCATGCGCTCAGCAGCAGCGGCTCAGAGTCAGGCGGCATTGGCAAGGCGAGAAAGGCGGTCGCTTCAAAGCCGGCTCGGTCGCGCTGAGCGAGCGCAGTGCGCTGCTGATCGTCGCGCAGATCGGAGTCGAGCGCAGCGTGCAGCGTTCCATCAATGCGCATCAGGCGAGCTGCGAGCCGCCAGTCGTGCTTGAGCGGTGCGCCATTCAGGGAGAAATCTAAGATCAAGCAGCCCGCCTGCGCGCCGTCGCTGTGCAGGAACGCGCGCCGTCGCACGTGCAGCTGAAGATCGTCAGGCAAGCTGAACATCACGCCTGAGTCATTTGGCAAATGCGGCGCGGCGAGCGAGCGCACATCGCCTGTGATTCGGTAGCGATCAGTGCGCACGCCGCTCAGGGTCAATGCGCTCTCGTGTCTGCCAACTGCGCTCAGTAGGCACGGGAACGCGCCGCGCATATCAGCGGGCAACTGATACCACGTGAATAGCTCGGCGCTCTCTTTGCCCTCGAGCGCAGCAGCCAGTTGCGCGCGGATGCGCTCTGCGTCGCTATGGATCGGCACTTCCACAAACGATGCGCGAATGTCGAGTTTCTCTTGATAATAGTCGAGACTCGGCTCCCAGCCGTAAGGAATCACAATTGCATCGCGCTCAGAGCGCGTCGCGTAGTAGCGCGCCATGCCTTGAAAGTCATCGTGCTGGTAGATCGGCGCGCTGTAGGTCAGCCACGCCACGCGCGCCATGATCGCAACGGCGAGCGAGGCTGCGGCAAGGCGCGCGCTCAGCGCAGGCAAGCCTCGCGGCGGCGCCGCCAGACCTGCTGCCAGCAAAATCAAGGTCGGCGGAGCGCTCAGCAGAAAGTAGCGCGGATGAAAATCTATGTGCGCCGCGAGGACGATCAGCAATTGGAAAAGTGGCAGCAGCAAGGCGGCTGAGAGCAGCGTCCAGACTTGGACTGTGCGCCATTGCCACAGTGCGCGCGCCGCGCCGATGACTGTCAAGGCGCCGAAAAGCGCGCACAGTGTCATCAGCGCCGCGTCGGCGCCCAGCAACGCTTTGGTGCCTGTGAAATATGACTGCCAAATTTGCCATAGCAGCTCAGGCGCGAGCGAAGGCGGTGTGTTTAGCGGCGTGCCGGTCGGACGTTGCGTGAGCAGCCACGGCAGGTACAGGATGAACAAGACGCCTTGCATCAGCAGCCAGCCGCGCAACCTGAGCCAAGCGCGCCGCAGCACCAGACCGCCGATCACGGCCACGTTCAGCCATGCCACGAGGGGGACGCTCAGATTATGCGACCAGAGCGCCGCTAAAGTCACGCCGAACAGCCACAGCCACGTCGAGCGCGGCACGCGCGCATGGCGCGGACTCAAGAATTGCGCTGCCAAACCGATCAGCAGCATAGTGTAGAGCGGCATCGGGATGTAAGCGCGTATCTCTTGCGAGAAGACCCACAAGATCGGCGAGAAGCCGAGAAAAATGCCCGCCAACGCGCCTGCCCAATCGCCAAACCAGCGCCGCGCCAAGCCGATGCCCACCGCCACGCCGATCACGCCCGTCAGCAGCGACCAGAAGCGCACTGTCCAGATTGCGTCGCCCGCTGCGCGCAGCCACAGCCCGATGCTGATGTTGAAGAGCGGCGGCGCGTTCACGTCCATGCCGCGAATGCCCATGTGACCGAGCAGCGTGTAGGCAGGATAAAGCGACCAGCCCTCATCGTGCCACAGGCTTTGCGCGCCCAGATTCCACAAGCGTAACGCGAAGGCGGCGAATAAGATGACTGCGTAGCTGAACACGGCGCGCTGCGCAGCCGAGCGCCTCATCGGATCACTCCCAAGCGCTGCAGCTCAGACATGATCAGCGTCGCCCAGTTGGCGCTGGTCTCGACTGCGGCGTAATGAGTGCCGCGCTTGCGCGCATAGGCAGCGATCTCATCGCGCCAAGCCAAGAGACGGCGCAGGTAGAGATCGCGCATGGCAGCGTCAATCGTCACGTCGGCTGTGGCGCCGCTCTCTACGTCCACAAGCCGCAGATCGCCCGCCAGAGGCGGCTCGATCTCCTCAGGCGAGAGCAAGTGGATGATCACGACCTCATGACCGGCGCCTTGCAACGCCGCGATGCCGTCTTGCCAGCCATTCGGCGCCAGCAGGTCGCTGATGAGCAGACACAAGCCCGGGCGAGGATGGCGCATGGCGTAGTCGCGCAGCGCGCCGCTCAGATCGAGGTTGCCAGCAGGCTTCAAAGCGCTGATGTACTCTAAAAGCGCTAGCGAGCGCCCGCGCCCGCGATGCGGCCCCCACGTCACGTTCAAGCCCGCGCCATACAACGCCGTGACCGCCACATTGTCGCCGCCCGCCAAGGCGATATAAGCGAGCGCTGCGCCCACGCGCTGCGCAAAACGGAACTTGTGATGCTTCGGATCGCCTCCCCCTTCGCGCGGAAAATCCATGCTGGCAGAGGCATCCAGCAGCACATGCACTGCTAAATCTTCCTCTTCCTCGAAGAGCTTGACGAAAGGGCGCTCCAAGCGCGCAAAGATGTTCCAATCCACGCGGCGCAAGTCATCACCGCGCGTGTAGTTGCGATAATCGGCGAACTCAAGGCTGGTGCCGCGCCGAACAGAACGGCGCTCGCCTTTCATGACGCCCGCGCGCACGCGATGCGCGATCAAGAGGAGCTGATCGAGCTGGCGTAGAGTTTTCTCGTCGAACAGACGTTCCGTCACGGTCGTTCGTCTAAGGCGCTGCCGTTGCGCTAAGTATACACGCTCAGGACCGGCTTGCATCGCTTGCGGGATCAGCGAATGGGCGCTCCCGGCACCTTCACCCTGCTCAGTGAGAGCCTGCAACTGCCTACTCGCTGCTTGCACGATAGGCTCGAGCTGTGTCTGAAGAGCCGATCCAATAGCTCAGTAGCGTGCCAGCTTCCGGCGCTGGCAGTCGTGCAGTTGTTTCGGCTCGACGCTCCTAGGAGGGAGGCTCTTGTGCGATCACGGCGCTCTGCGCTACATTCAAAGCACCTGCAGGAGCGAGTGCAGGCCTGGACTCAGGCGCATGGTAGCTTTCTGCGTCTGCTGAACGAGAGCAAATTGTTAGCCCTGCTTGTGTCAAGTGAGCTCAAGGTTGTAACAGGTAGCAACGCACAATTTGGCGATCCTTCATTACATAGCGCGCTATGATATTCAGCGTTGTGCCGTTGCGCATCCGTTGGCGCGGCAATCGCTATCAAGAAAGCGTTGATCTCAATCCTGTAGACTTTCTAGCCGAATTGAGTCGGCATGGCGCACTGCTCGCGCTCTGCGAAGCGGTGCTCAGCCCGGAGAGCCGTCAGCATTCCTACAAGATGAGGAAAGAGAGTGAGCACAGCACATCGCATTAAATTCGTGTGCGATAGCGCCATCGACCTGCCTGCTGCATGGCGCGCGCGCTGGAATATCTCACTCATTCCTGTCTTCGTCAATTTTGGCGACGAGAGCTTCCCGGATGACGGCGTCTCGCTGACGCATGATGAGTTCTACCGTCGCTTGGCGGAGTCCAAAGTGCCGCCGACCACGTCTGCGCCTTCGGCGGGCGTCGCAGCGGATGTGCTGAGCCAAGCGCTGAGCGAGGCCAATCACGTGATCGCCTTCACCATCTCGTCCGCAGTGAGCAGCACCTACAACGCCGTGCGCCTTGCCGCGCGGCAAGTCTCCGCCGAGCGCATCACGGTCTACGATACAGGCACGCTGAGCATGGCGGCAGGCTGGCAGATCGTGGCGGCCTGCGAGGCGCGCGAGCGCGGCGCCAACCTGAACGGCATCCTTGACGCAGTCGCTGCGGCGCGAGCGCGCGCTGAGGTCTGGGCAGTTCCCGGCTCGCTGGACTACCTGCGGCGTGGCGGCAGAGTCAACTGGATTGTCTCAAGCGTCGGCACGCTGCTGCAGATCAAGCCAATCATCACGGTCAAAGACGGCGTGGTTGATTCCAAACAGCGCGCGCGCACGGTCAAGAAAGCAATGGAGAGCATTGCTGAAGTGATTCGGCGACGCGCCCCCCTAGAGGGTCTCGCCATCTTGCACACGAACGCGCCCGATCTAGCCGAGCAAATGCGCGCTTTGCTGGCAGATATCGCGCCAAGCGACGCTGAGCGCACGCTGATCCTGAACGTGGCGGCTGCCATCGGCGTCCACTTCGGGCCTGGCTCAGTCGGCGCGGCGATCCTGAGCGCGCCGCGCGAATGAAGCATCGCTCGTGCAGAAAGACGGTATTCTATGCCTTCAGCGCTCGAAAAGCTCTACAAAGTCCTGAAATTGGAGAGCGAATCAGGCTACAAGGATCGTGGCGTCTACAAAGGCTTGAGCGCTTTTGCCAAGCAGTGGGAAGCCGAAGCGCGCGCGCGGGCGAAAAAGCCCGAGCATCACTTGCTGATTGATGAGCTAGTGCAGCTGATGCATCAGTACAGCCAACAGACTGCGCCTGAAGAGCGACCTGCCGCCATCAAGTACATGATCGGGCGCATCACAGGGCGTGTGCCGCGCGCGCCGATGCCGCCGAGCGCCGCGCAAGCCGCAACGGAAGCTCCCTCTGGCGGCGTGCAGATGCATATGGACGAGCAATTGCCCGAAGCAGCACAACGCGCGCCCGCGCCGCTTGATCTGGACTCGCCTAGCGGCGAGAGCGCCTTTGGCAGCGCACCTATCGTCAGCGCACAACCGACTGCTGCGGCTGTGCCGATGCGCCGTCGCTGCGCCGCGTCTGCTGGCGAGTCGGCTATTTGGCGCGAGCTGCAGCAGCCCGTGACCGCTCTGAGCGGCGTCGGCGAGAAAATCGCCAAAAAGCTCGCCGCGCTCGGCATTCACACGCTCGAAGATTGGCTATGGTGCTTCCCGCGCCGCTACGATGACTTCTCGACCATGTTGCCAATCAACCGCTTGCGCCCGAACCTTGTAGTGACAGTCGCCGGCATGGTGCGCGAGGCGAAAGTCAATCGCGCCAAGCCGGGCGCCGAGGTGCTGAACGTCACCATTCACGACGGCACGGGCGCGCTGACTGCCACCTTCTTCAATCAAGCCTACCTCGAGAAACGCTTCGAGCGCGGCATGTTGGTCGTCTTCAGTGGCAAGGTGACGCTGTATCAGCAGCGCCTGACGATGACCAATCCTGAGTGGGAGCCGCTTGAGCGCGAGGCGCTGAACACGCGCGCTATCGTGCCTGTCTATCCGCTCACCAAGGAGCTCTCACAAGGGACGATGCGCAGGCTGAGCCAAAAGGTGGTAGAACGCTATGCGCTTGAGCTGCCCGACTACATGCCTGAGCCGATCTTGGAGCGCGTCGGCCTCGCCGATCTGGGCTGGGCGATCAAGCAGCTGCACTTTCCCGACTCAGCAGAGGCGCTGCGCGAAGCCAAGCGGCGGCTCGCCTTTGACGATCTGCTCTTGCTGCAGCTTGGCGTGCTGCGCAATCGGCTTAGTTGGCAGGCGAAACCTGCTGAGCCGCTCGCTGTGACCGATGAGATGTTCGCTGCGCTGATCGATAGCCTGCCTTACACGCTCACCAATGCACAGCGGCGCGTGTTAGACGAGATCAGACGCGATTTGGCGCGCGACGTGCCGATGAATCGCTTATTGCAGGGCGACGTCGGCTCGGGCAAGACCGTGGTCGCGGCGCTGAGCATGGCAATCGCCTTGCTGAACGGCGCGCAAGCCGCGCTGATGGCGCCGACGAGCATCTTGGCTGAGCAGCATCACAAGAACTTATCGAATCTATTCGGCGCGTTTCAGGCGCTAGCGAGCTATCCCGTCTATTTGCTGACAGGCAATACAACGCCTGCTCGCCGCGCTGAGATTTTGACGGCGCTCGCCGAAGGCACGCCATGCCTTGTGATCGGCACGCATGCGCTGCTGAGCGAGTCAGTGCACTTCGGGCGGCTGGGCATAGCGGTCATTGACGAGCAACATCGCTTCGGCGTGGAGCAGCGCGGCGCGCTGCGCGGCAAGGGCACCAACCCGCACGTGCTGATCATGACGGCAACGCCGATCCCGCGCACGCTGGCGCTGACACTCTTCGCCGATCTCGATCTCAGCGTGCTGGACGAGCTGCCGCCTAATCGCGCGCCAGTTGAGACGCGCGTCCTCAGCCGCCGCGACCGCGAAGCGCTCTATCGCTTCATCGATCGCCAGATTCAGCTGGGCAGGCAGGCGTTCATCATCTGTCCGCTGGTCGAGTCGGACGCCGAGCAGCCGAACGCCGAGATGAAAGCAGCCCTCGCCGAGTACGAGCGCTTGCAGAGCGAAATCTTCCCGCAGCGGCGCCTGGGTCTGTTGCACGGCAAGCTCTCGGCTAGGCAGAAGGAGGCAGTGATGAGCGCTTTCAGCAAGGGCGAGCTGGATATCTTGGTGACGACCGCCGTCGTCGAGGTCGGCGTGGATGTGCCGAATGCCACGGTCATCTTGATCGAAGGCGCGAATCGGTTCGGCTTGGCACAGCTCCATCAATTTCGTGGACGAGTCGGGCGCGGCGCGCATAAATCCTACTGTCTCCTGCTGCCCGATGACGATGACGCCGATAACGCACGCCTTCGGGCAATGGAGACGACGACCGACGGCTTCAAGCTGGCGGAGTTGGATTGGCAATTGCGCGGCGCAGGCGAGCTGCTCGGCACGCGCCAGAGCGGCAGAAATTTGCTGATGAGCGCTGCGATCGATCCCAAACTGGTCGCCGAAGCGCAGCTTGAGGCGCGCACGCTCTACGAGGAAGACCCAACACTTGCGCTGCCGCAGCACGCCGCGCTACGCGCACGCCTTGAGGCGCGCTACGGACGCGGCGAGGCGACCGATATCAGCTGAGGGGCGATCCGTGGGAAGAGGCTCTCAAAAACAGGCCGTGCTAGAGGAATTGCGCCGCGCGCGCGCCAACCTATTGGCAGCTATCGAAGGGCTATCGCCGAACGACATGCTGCGCCCTGGCGTAGTCGGCTTTTGGTCGGTGAAAGACGTCCTAGCTCACTTGACTGTGTGGGAATCCGAGCTGGTGACGGCGCTCTCGCGCTTGGATCGCCCTTCGCTTGTGCCGCGCATCGTGCAGATCGATGACATTGACGCCTTCAACGCTGAGCAATATCAGATCAACGCGCCGCGTCCGCTCCAGCTAGTCTTGGAAGATTTTCACGGCGTTCACAAGCATCTGTTGCGCGCCGTGGAAGCGCTCGACGAGCGCACGCTGACTGATACGCGCAAGTTTCGTTGGCTTGAGGGCGAGTCGCTGGTGTATTTGATCGCCGAGTGCGCTTATTGGCATGAAGACGAACACGCCGAGCAAATTCGGCAATGGCGCGCTGAGCAAGGATTGTGATGCTGATGGACACTCTGCCGACGTTCCTCTTCGACCGCAGCAAGGCGCAAGCGCGCTTGGTCTTGGGCGACCGCGATCGGCTTGATCTGCCGCATCGCATGTCCACGAACGATCTGAAGCGTCTGCGAGTTGGCGAGGGCTGCAGCACCGTCCTCACAACGGCGATGGCACGCATCATTGACCGAGTCTTGGTCTATCACCGCGGCGAGACAGCCTTGATGATCGCCAACTATCCCGAAGTTGTGCTGCGCTGGCTGCGGCAGCACATCTTCTGGCAAGATCGCTTTCAGATTGAAGATCAGAGCGCGGCGCTTGGTCAGCTTGAGCTGCATGGCATCAATGCGGGGGCGCTCGCCGAGCAAGCAATCAGCGGCGCGTCCGCTCTGGCGATGCATCACTTCCTCGAAGACCCAGCGCGTCAGCTATTGGTGGCGCGCACGTTTCCGCTCTCGGGCGAAGGGTTCCTGATCGTGGCGCCGCCTGCCCAGCTAGAACAGCTGCGCGCGATGTGGCTCGCTGAGAATCAGGCGCAGGCTGCCGATGCGACGACCTACGAGCGGCTGCGCGTGGCAGCAGGCTTGCCTGCCGCTCGTCATGAGCTGACTGAAGAGTACATTCCGCTCGAGGCGGGCTTGTGGGACTCGGTCAGCTTCACCAAAGGGTGCTACATCGGTCAAGAGATCATTGCGCGCATGGAGAGCCGCGGCAAGCTCGCCAAGACGTTGGTGAAATTGCAGCTCAGCGTGCTTGTGCCGCTCGGCACGCCGATCCGAGCGGCTGATGAGACGGTCGGCGTGTTGACGAGCATTGCCGAGCCGCCCATGCCGCTGGCGGGCGTCGCCGCGTTCGGACTCGGCTTTATCAAGCCTGCGTTTGCCGCGCTCGGCACGCGCTTGCAGGTCGGCGAGGCGAGCGCTGAGGTTGTGCCTGCGCCACTGATCATCGGCAGAGAAAGTGAGCGCTGATGACTATGGCAAGCGCCCCCTGCCAAGACGTCTTGAACGATTGACTGCGCTCTTGAACGATTGATTGCGCACCTGCCACATCGCCTAGCAATCGCTTGGGAGCGCGCCTGACATGCGCGCCGAGAAGGCCAGCGAACTCAAGCGCCAATCCCTCAGTTCACCATAGCGCTACCTGCCTTTCCTGAAAGCGTATAGTGAGTGCAGATACAAAAGCCATGGAGACCGATCCGCATGTCTGACCGAAAATGGCGTGTCCAGCTCAGCGATGACGGCGAGCTGCCTGAGCTGATCGAGCACGAAGCAGGCGAGCCGCTCTACTGCACACAATGCGGCGCGCTCAATCCAAGCCAGGCGCGCTTCTGCCACAAATGCGGCTACTCTCTGGAAGAGCAAGCCGCTGATGTTGCCGGCCTACCTGCGCTGGTGCAGGCAAAACGCAAAAAGGCGAAATCTGCCGAGCGCCGACACAACGCGTTCGCCTCGACGCTTCTGCAAATTGTTAGCATGGCGAGCCTGATAGGCTTAGGCGCGGCTGCCCTTGTGACGAACCAGAGCGCGGCGCTCATCTCGGTCATGCTGGCATGGTTCCTCACAGAGGTCGTCCGTCAATCGAGCGACAAAGGCGTCACTGTGGAACGCGCGCTCGTCGGCATTTTCACTGTGCTTCTGGTCACTGGCTTAGGCGTCACGGCGCTGGTCATGGGACAAGGCAGCGCGCTCATCTTTCTGATGATAGGCTGGTTCTTGGTCGAAATAGTGCGTGCCAACTCATGAGCTACAGCAGGCTAGGCAGCCACAGCAAGAGCGCGTTCATGATGATCTGGCACGTCCAAGCGCTGAACAAGTTGTAAACGGCGGCCAAATAGCTGTACAGAAAATTCAAGGCGACGAGCGCCAGACTGATCACGAGCGCCACGAACGGGTAGGCAATCACATTCAGCCCTGCCAGCAGCAGCAAACATGACCACACGCCGCCTGCCAGAGCGCTCAGCATCAGGCCGCG
>Ga0308310_1001215_pt1 | contig 11523 bp, 8 predicted proteins | sample HotsprSampleMS65_FD_203672 | JGI IMG/M metagenome (GOLD analysis project Ga0308310, IMG submission 203672) | Hot spring phototrophic mat microbial communities from Mushroom Spring, Yellowstone National Park, Wyoming, United States - 20090730_MS65 ...
AGCGTGACTTGCGGCCTGCGCGCCAAGCGCAGCTCGGCGCGATTCGCCATCTCGATCAGGCTCAGCGCGAGCGCTTGCGCCAAGCTCGGTTGTTCGTCGAGCAGTGTGGCATAATCCTCTGCGTTAAGGCGCACAATGAATTGATCGGGCGCCGTCAGGCTGCCATCGGCGTTGCAATGGATGTTCTCGTCAAGCGCGCGCGCAAGGCGCGACGCGACTTCTTGCGGGTGCAGCCGACTGGCAAACAGACGCGCGAAACTGCCCTCGATCAACTGCGCAAGGCGTGCCTCTAAGCGCTCAAAAGGTTGAGAGGGTTTCATAGGGGGCAGGCTCGCTTGGGATCAGTCCATTTAATCAGAATTATACGTGGTCATCGGCCGCGCACAACCTTTCTCGCCAGTGTTCATGAGCATCATAAATCGGCGCCGCTGCGAGATACGCTCGACACATCCCTAAGAGCAAGCTAGCCACTCGCCTTCAGTCTTCGACGCGAGAACTATCACAGTATTTTGCTCTTGAGCCTTGTCGCGGCATAATGCACCTCACCATCGGCTGCGGTGTCTTGGCGCTTATCCCCATTGCGGTCAGCCTGCCCGATATCACACTTAGGCAGTGCGCTCGTGCTGCAGCGGCGCTTCCCTGTGGCTCAGGGCTTGGTGAGAACGATGTGGCGGGCAAAGGACAAAGCTACGCCAACGCGCGCTTTGGAATTGACCTATGCTGTTGGAGCCGAATCAAAAGATTGTCTTCGTCGGCGATAGCATCACGGAGGCCGGCAGACGCGATATCGCCGCGCCCTACGGCAACGGCTACGTCAGCATGGTGCGCAACATGCTGATCGCGCGCTACCCGCACCTAAACTTGACCTTCGTCAATCGCGGCGTGAGCGGCGACACAGTGCGCGAGATCGCGGCGCGCTACGAGCGCGATGTGATCAGCGAGCGCCCACACTGGCTCTCGTTGATGGTCGGCATTAACGATGTCTACCGCCAATTTCACGGCGATCCTGCCACTGCTGTCTTCCCCGCTGAGTATCAGGCGACCTTGCGCTTGCTGGTGCATCGCGTGCAAGATGCCTTCGGCACGAAAGTGATCTTGCTCTCACCATACATGATCGAGCCCGATCGCGAGCAGCCGATGCGCCGTCAGATAGAAGTGTACGCCGCGCTGATGGCGCAGGTCGCCGCTGAACTCAAAACGCTTTACGTGGACTTGCAAGAGGCGTTCGCACAGGTCTTGCGCGTGAGCGTGCCGCAGCTGTGGTCTGATGATAAGTTCCATCCCTTCGGCGTTGGTCACGCCTTGATCGCGCGCGAGTGGCTGCGCGCCGTGCAGTTCACGCTTTAGCGCCGCTGTGCGGCGCGCTACAATCAGCCGCCATGCACATCGGACTGAACGCACATCTGCTGGCGAGCGCGCAGAGCTTCCGGCGCACGGGCATTCACCACTATATCTACAACTTGTTAGCGCACTTGCCGCTTGCCGATCCGACGCTGCGCGCGACCGTTTTCGTCGGCGAGGGCGAGCTGCCGCCCTTGCCATATGCCGTGCGTCGCTCGCGCCTGAAGACGAGCCATCCGCTATGGCGCATTGTGTGGGAACAAGTTGTGCAGCCGTTCCAGTTGAACGGACTCGATTTGTTGCACGCGCTCGCCTTCGTAGCGCCGTTGCTGACTAGGCATCCGTTCGTGGTGACTGTTTACGATCTGAGCTTCATGCGCCATCCTGAGCGCTTGCCTGCCGCAAGACGGCTGTATCTCCGCGCTCTGACAGGCATCAGCTGCCGTCGCGCGCGCCGCGTGATCGCGATCTCGCGCTCCACTGCTGACGACTTGAGCCGGCTGTTGCGCGTGCCGCCTGAGCGGATCGATCTAGCGATCCCCGGCGTCCTGCCGCACTTCCGAAAGCTGCCGAGCACTGAGGTGGAAGCCTTTCGGGCTGCCAAGGGCTTGCCGCGGCGCTTCTTCTTCTATCTTGGCACGCTAGAGCCGCGCAAAAACCTGCCCGTTCTGCTGCGCGCCTACGCCGCTTTGCCCGAGTCGGATCGGCGCGCGGTGCATCTGGTCTTAGGCGGCGGCCTCGGCTGGATGACGGAGAGGCTGCCGCAGCTGATCGAGCGGCTCGGCATCGCGCAGACAGTCCATCAGGTCGGCTACCTGCCTGACTCCGAGCTGGTCTATTGGTACAATTGCGCAGAGGCATTCGTCTATCCTTCGATCTTCGAAGGCTGGGGATTGCCCGTAGTGGAAGCGATGGCGTGTGGCACGCCGCCGTTGGTCTCAAACGTCTCAGCGCTGCCTGAGGCAGCAGGCGACGTCGGCGCTCAGCTGCCGCCGCAAGATGAGACGGCGTGGTGCGCAGCATTGGCGCGCGCCATTCACGACTCAGCGTGGCGCGCCGAGCAATCTGAGCGCGCTCAGGCGCGCGCGCGGCACTTCACATGGCTCAACACGGCGCAAGCGACGCTAGAAACATATCGCAGGGCGTTAGAGAATTAGACGCGATGCGCGAAAAAGGTCGAGATTGGGCAAAATGGATGCGGCGGGCGATGCCCGCACTGGACTTCGGCCTGGTCTTCGTGGCGTTTTGGCTTTCGTACAGTCTGCGCTACCAATCCGAGCTGGTGCGCAATATCTTGCCGGTCGAGGCGGCATTTTTCACATCATTCGACGTATTCGTGCCATACGCGCTCGTCTTCGCCTTGTGGCTTGTGCTGACGGCGCCTGTGGCAGGCCTATATCGCGAGCAGCGCGGACGCAGTTGGCTTGAAGAAGTATCGCGAATCGTGAACGGCACTGCCAGCGCCACTGTGATCGCGATGGCGGTCAGCTTTTTCACGCAGCCGCCGGCGTTCTCGCGCCTGCTGCTGATTCTGGCGGCAGTGCTGTGCGTTGTGCTGTTATCCAGCATCCGCCTGGTCTACCGCTTTGTGCGCAGTCTCATGCGGCGGCGCGGAATTGGCGTGGAGCGCGTGCTGCTGATCGGCGCGGGCGACGTCGGTCGCGCCGTGCTGAGCGCCATCCTGGCGCGCCCTGACCTCGGCTACGTCCCAGTCGGTTACCTTGATGACGATCCAGAGCGCGGCTCAGTGGATATGGGCAGGGTGCGCGGCTTGGGCAGCCTTGGGCGATTGCCTGAACTCTTGGCGGAAGGCGCTGCGGACTTGGTGATCGTGGCGCTGCCGTGGGACGCGCGTAAGAAAATCATAGAGATCGTGCAGCGCTGCGAGGCGAGCGGCGTGCAGACGCGCGTCGTGCCCGATCTCTTCCAGCTGAGCATGAGCCAAGTGTGCGTGGAGAACTTGGAAGGCATTCCATTGCTCGGTCTGAAGGCGACCACGCGCATGAACCGCAGCCAGTACCTGCTCAAACGCGCGATAGATTTGGCGATTGTGCTTCTGGTCGCGCCGATCGCCTTGCCGCTCGGCGTGCTGATCGCGATCGCCATCAAGCTCGATTCGCCGGGCAGCGTCTTTTACGCGCATCGGCGAGTCGGCAAGAACGGACGCGAGTTTTACATGCTCAAGTTCCGCTCGATGTACGAAGGCGCTGATCAGCAGCATCAAGAGCTGATCAAGCAAACAGGGGCTGATCCGAAGCGCCCGAAGTGGGAAAACGATCCGCGCATCACGCGCGTTGGGCGCTTTTTGCGGCGTACGAGCTTGGACGAGCTGCCGAACTTGATCAACGTGCTGCGCGGCGAGATGAGCATTGTCGGCCCGCGCCCGCCGACGCCTTCCGAAGTCGCGCTTTATGAGGCGTGGCAGCGGCAACGCTTGAACACGCAGCCCGGCATCACAGGCTTGTGGCAGGTCAGCGGGCGCAGCAAGGTGCCTTTCGAGGAGCAATGCTTGCTCGATATCTACTACATCGAGAACTGGTCAATTGGCTTAGACTTGCAGATTTTGCTGCGCACCATTCCGAACGTCCTGCTGGGCAACGGCGCGTACTGAAGGGAAGCGGCAGCGTGAGCGCTCAGGCCGCTGTGTCTTCAGCTTGCACTTCTACCTCAGGTGGCAGCGGAGTGCCGTTCTTCTTATCGTGGCCGTTGCCATTGCCGTCATTGTGGTGGCACTGATACGGCACTGTGGTCACTACCACGCGATCTAGATTTTGCAGCGCAAGGCTGAAGATATAGGCGTTGTTCTGGTGCAGAATCTGCTCCCAGAGTGTATCCATCGCCAAGTGACCGAGGATCACGTTCACGTAGCCCTCAGGATTCGCCTCTAGCTCGCGCAGGACTTCATCGCGAATTGGCTCGATCAACTGACGGTAAGGCGACTCGAGGATAGTCAACTCGCCCTCACCAACTCGTTCTTGCCATTTCTGCCGTATCCTCTCCACTTTGGCAGGATTGATTGCCACGTGAATAGCGCGCCACTTCACGCCGAGCGACTTGGCGTAGTCAATCATGCGCAGCGCGCCAATGTGGATGTCGTCCACCAAGACGAGCGCTGAGACCACATGGCGCTCGCCGCGCTTCAGGCGCAAGCCCGCTGCGCTCAGGCGATGCGCAATATCCGTGTAGTGACGATGGATGCGGCTGAAGACAAAGACCATTGTCGGAATCAGCAGGACGACGAGCCACGCGCCGCTAGTGAACTTGGTGACGGCGAAGATCGTCATCACGATGAACGTCGCCGTCGCGCCGACCGCGCTGATGACCATGCTGGCGCGCCAATGCGGAAGATGCTCCAGCGTGGTCACTTCGTTCGTGATCTTCTCGCCCGGCTTCAGCCTGCCCGCCCTCCAGAAGTGCACCACCATGCCCGCTTGCGAAAGCGTGAAGCTCAAGAAGACGCCGACGGCGTACAGCGGAATCAGCAACGTGACGTTCGCTTGCAAGAAGACCACCAACACCCCTGCCAGCATGCCGAGCGTGACGATGCCGACCGAGAAGACCAAGCGCGCGCCGCGAATGGTCAATTGGCGCGGCAGGAAGCCGTCGGCTGCCACGAGCGCCGCCAAGCGCGGAAAGTCGGCGAAGCCAGTGTTAGCTGCCAAGAGCAGAATCAGCACTGTGCTGACGAGCGTGCCGTAGTACATAATGTTCTGCCCGTAGACGGCGCGCGCCATTTGCGAGACAACGGTCTCGTGATGTGAAGGCATGGCTTGCACGGCGTTCGCCAAGAGCGTGAAGCCGACGAAGATGGTGATCAGGATGGCGCTCATCACCATCAGCGTTGCAGCGGCGTTGCGGCTACGCGGCTCTCTGAAGGCAGTGATGCCGTTGCTGATCGCCTCGATGCCCGTCAGCGCTGTGCAGCCGCTTGAGAACGCGCGCAGCACGATGAACCACGTCAGCGGCTCGACCACGTCATGATGGATGACCTCAACGCCCGTCACAGGCTTCAAGCGCCCCAAGCTGGCCTCGATCAGGCTGACGATCAGCAAGGTGAACGACATGAAGATGAAGAAATAGGTTGGAACAGCGAATAGCCGCCCTGATTCCCTCACGCCGCGCAGGTTGGCAATAGTCATCAAGATGATCACGAGCAGCGCCAGCTCAACGCGGAAGTCGCGCAAGGCCGGCACAGCAGAGGTGACTTGTGCCACGCCGCTCGAGATGCTGACTGAGACCGTCAGCACGTAGTCAATCAGCAACGCCGCCGCCGCGATCTGCGCAGGAATCTCGCCCAAGTTATCGCGCGCGACCACATACGCGCCGCCGCCGTTCGGGTAGGCGAGGATGGTCTGCCGATACGAGATCGTGAGCAAGAACAGCAGCACGGCGATGGCGAAGGCGATTGAGATTGAAATGCCGAAGTAAGCTGAGCCTGCGAAGGCGAGAATGACTAGGATTTCTTCAGTAGCGTAAGCAGTGGAAGAGAGCGCGTCCGAGGCGAATACAGCCAGACCAACAGCGCGACTCACCGCTTGATGCGGCAAGTCTTTCGTCGCCAGTGGCTTCCCGATCAGCATCCGCCATAAGCTCGGACGCTTTTCTTGAAGCGCGGTCATAATTGTTGAAGATTCTCTCAACGGCGCCGTCTTGTTCCACAAAGAATGCGGAATTCCCCAGTCAAGCGGCGCACTGCCAAGCGGATATTCTACGCTACTACCCTAGCTTGTCAAGAGACTTACACGGCTGAACTTGACGTAAGTGCGCTGCTTTGCTATGCTGATCGAGCCAAACGACGCTTGACGAAAGCAGAGCGCGTGTCTGCGGAAGCCTTGCACGGCTGGCTTGGATTCAATCAGGTGCGCGGCGTGCGCTGGACGCATTTGCGCGCCTTGCTGGAGCGCTACCAGACGCTTGAGGCAGCTTGGCGCGCACCCGCTGAGGCGCTGCGCGCAGCAGGACTCACCAAGCAGGCGCTTGAGGCGCTCTTGCGCGTGCGCCAAACCTATGACCCAGAAGCAGCATTGCGTCAGTTGAAGCGGCTAGGCGTGCGCTTGCTGCCGATCACTGATCCTGACTATCCGCCGCTGTTGCGCCAGATTGCCGACCCGCCGCCGTTGCTTTACGTGCGCGGCACGCTGCAAGCCGCCGACCAGAACGCGCTGGCAGTGGTCGGCACGCGCAACGCCACTGAATACGGCAAGCGCATGACGGCGCACATTGTCGAGCCGTTGGCAAGCCAAGGCGTGACGATCATCAGCGGCTTGGCGCATGGCATCGACTCGGCAGCGCACCGAGCGGCGCTGCGCGCCGGCGGGCGGACCATTGCAGTGTTGCCATGCGGCATTGACCGCGTGTACCCTGCCGATCAAAGCGCGCTCGCCGCGCAGATCATGGAGAGCGGTTGCCTGATCAGCGAGTTCCCGCTTGGCACAAAGGCAGAGCGGCATAACTTTCCGCAGCGCAACCGCGTGATCAGCGGCTTGGCGTATGGCGTCTTGGTGGTCGAGGCGGCCGAGAAGAGCGGCGCGCTGATCACAGTAGATTGCGCCCTTGAGCAAGGTCGCGAAGTGTTCGCAGTGCCGGGCAATGCGCTCTCGCCTGCCAGCAGCGGCACCAACGCCCTGATCCGCAGCGGCGCCACGCTCACCACGAGCGCAGCGGATATCTTACAAGTGCTTGCGCCAAGCACGCCTGCCGCTATGAAGCCGAGTCAGGTGCAGCCTGTGCGCTACACGCCTGAGAGCGACGACGAGGCGTGCGTGCTGCGCTACCTAGAGGTTGATCAGGCGAAGCACATTGACGAAATTGTGCGCCAAAGCGGCCTGGCCGCCAGCCGCGTCAGCGCCGTCTTGACCGTTCTAGAGGTGAAAGGGGTCGTCTGCCAGACGGGCGCGCAACGTTACAGCCTTGTCGCAGCGGTCTGACAACTGGAGTTTATTATGCCTGAAAATTTTTATGCCCTGATCATGGCAGGCGGCGGTGGCACGCGCCTGTGGCCGCTCAGCCGCCGCGATCGTCCCAAGCAAATGTTGCCCTTGACCGAAGAGCGCACCATGTTCCAAGTGACCGTGGAACGGCTGCGCGATTTATTGCCGCCTGAGCGCATCTTCGTCGTGACAGGAAGCGACATAGCAGCTGCGCTGCATCAAAGCACGCCGGCTTTGCCTTTCGAGAATTTCATTGTCGAGCCGTTCGGACGCGATAGCGGGCCTGCCGCTGGCTTAGGCATTTTCCACATCGCCGAGCGCGACCCGCAGGCTGTGATCGCCATTCTTGCCGCGGATCATCACATCGCCGATGAAGGAGCGTTTTTGCAGGCTCTGCGCGCTGCTGAGGTCTTTGCGCGCCAAGGGTACATTGTCACGCTCGGAATCCCGCCCAGTTATCCCGCCACTGGCTTCGGCTACATCGAGCGCGGCGAGCAGCTCGGCGAAGCGCACGGCTTGGCAGTCTATCGCAGCCTGCGCTTCACTGAGAAGCCTGATGAGGCGACAGCGACGCTCTTCCTGCGCAAAGGCACGTTCAGCTGGAACGCCGGCATGTTCATCATGACAGCGGCGCGCGCCAAACAAGAGTTCGCGCGCCAACAGCCCGCCATGTACGCACTACTAGAGCGCGCTGTTGCGCAGCCCGCCGAGCTGCCTGCCATCTGGCAGCAGATGCAAAAGCTCTCGTTCGATTACGCCATCATGGAGGGCGCGCAGCGCGTGGCAGTCATCCCCGTCCAGATCGGCTGGAGCGACGTCGGCACTTGGGCGACTTTGTTTGAAACCCTCGTGCGCGATGAGGACGACAACGTCGTGCGCGGCGGCGAACACATCCGCATTGACACACGCGGCACGCTCATCGTCAGCGACCGTCTGGTCGTCACCATCGGCGTCAACAATCTAGTGATCGTGGATACAGGCGACGTGATCTTGGTCTGCGATAAAAATCGCGCGCAAGACGTGCGCGAAGTGGTCGAGCAGCTCAAGGCGCAAGGCAGAGACGAGCATCTATGAGCCGCGCGCCATGCCGACGCGCTCAGCAACGCGCTATGATTCGGACTGAGCGGTGTTTCAGTACATAGAACGGCTTAGCGGTCAGGCGGTCAAGCTGTGATCTCGACAAGTCTCAGTCAACCGAGTGCCTCGCAGGCGATGCTCAAGTGCGATGGCAGGCACTTGCGCCATCTGATGATGGCGGCGCTCGCCTGGCTCGAGCAGCACGCCGAGCAGGTGAACGCGCTCAACGTCTTCCCCGTGCCTGATGGCGATACCGGCACGAACATGCTCCTGACGCTGCGCGCCGCTGTAGCTGCCATCGCGCACGATGAGCGCACGGCAATTGGCGAGGTAGCGGCTAAGCTCGCTCATGGCGCGTTGCACGGCTCGCGCGGGAACTCTGGCACGGTCCTCTCGCAGCTCTTGAGCGGCGTCGCTGAGGCGTTGCGCGGCGCGACTGAGCTAGACGCCCCACTTCTGGCGCGCACGTTTCAAAAAGCGGTCGAAGCGGCTTACGCGACGTTTCCACAGCCTGTGGAAGGCACAATTCTGACAGTGGCGCGCGCTGTGAGCGACGCTGTATCGCGCGCAGCGGCGCATACAAGCGACTTGCGGCGCATTTTCCTCGAAGGTCTGGAGAGCGGCAAGCGCGCGCTCGCCGAGACTCCGAGTCTGCTGCCGATTTTGGCGCAAGCAGGCGTGGTGGACTCAGGCGGGCAAGGCTTGATTGTGATCCTAGAGGGCATGGCGCGCCTGTTCGATGCGCGCGATGACTCTATTGCAACGCTCTCTGCGCCTGCCGCGCTCAGCACAGAAGCGCTTGACGCCGCCCTTGCGCTCTCGGCAAGAGCTGACGAAGGCGGCTTCGGCTACGACGTGCAATACATGCTCTATGGCGAGAATCTGGACATGGATGCGATTCGCGCTGCCATCAGCGCGATGGGCAGCTCGCCAATTGTGGTCGGCACGCCTGAGGCGGTCAAAGTGCATGTGCATGTGTCCGATCCAAGCGTGCCGCTCGCCTATGGCGAATCGCTGGGCAAGCTGAGCGACGTGGTGGTTGAGGATATGGAAGCGCAGAGCGTCGCCTATCGCGCGGCGCGTCTGGCTGCTGGGTGCACTGCCGAGATTGCAGTCATCAGCGTGGTCTGCGGCGAAGGCATGAGCCGTGTGTTCCGCGATCTCGGCGCGCGCCCTCTGTTCGGCGGTCAGACCATGAATCCGAGCGTCGGAGAGTTTCTAGAAGCGATGCGCGCAGCGGCTTCAGCGCGCGTGGTCCTGCTGACGAACAATCCTAACGTGATTGTGACGGCGCAGCAGGCGGCGAAATTAGCTGAGCGCGAGCTCGGCTGCGCAGCAGCGGTCATTCCGACGCGCAGCTTGCCGCAAGGCGTCGCAGCAATGGTCGCTTGGCAACCTAACGGCGACTTTGACGAAGTTTGTGCCGCGATGACGGACGCTGCGCAGCGCGTGCGCACAGGCGAGGTGACATCTGCCACGCGCGAAGTGCACCTGAACGGCCTAGAGGTGCAGAGGGGGCAGATCATCGGGCTATTGGACGATCAGTTGGTGAGCGTCGGTCAGACGGCCGAGCGCGTCTTGCTCGATCTGCTGGAACGGGCGCGAGCAGACGCTTACGAGGTGATCACGCTCTATTATGGCGAGCAAGTCGCCGCTGCCGAGGCTGAGGCGGCAGCTGAAGCCGTGCGCGCGCAGTATTCTGAGCAAGAGGTGACGGTGTTGTATGGCGGTCAGCCACACTATCACTACATTGTCGGCGTCGAGTGAGCGCAACGCTCTCTAGCCAAGTCTGCCTGTTTGGGCTATAATGCCGCCTCGAATTGGCGACCTGAGGAAAACGCACAGAATGGGCGCGCTCAAAACAGCCTTACAGATCATTCAAATCCTGCTCTCGGTTGCTCTGGTAGCGCTGATCATCTTGCAATCGAAGGGCAGCGGCATCGGCAGCTTGCTCGGCAGCGGCGAGGGCGGCTTGGGCATCACCAAGACGCGGCGCGGTCTGGAAAAGACGCTCTTCCAGCTCACCATCATCCTCTCGGCAATCTTTTTGATCAACGCCGTGATTCAACTGGCAGCGCAGTAGGGAATTTGTTGAACGGCTTGCGTGCGCCGCTGCTGGCGCTGTTTTTGGCGGTCGCCTTGCTGGCAGCGGTCATCGCCTTGCGCCTGTCCGAGTCGTCAATTCGTCCTCAGCCTGCTGCCACGCCCGTGACGCAAGCGCTGCCGAGCGCCACGCCGTTGCCGACTCGCGTTAGCGCTGAGCTATCAACTGCGCCCCCGCGTCCTGCTGCAGCATTGCCGCCTATTGAGCAAGGCGTCCTGCGCGAGGCTCTCATCGCGCCCAGCTGCATTCTGAAGCTCAACCCGCTCTTGGCAGGCTTCAATCAAGCCGATCGCGACGTGACTGCGTTGATCTTCGAAGGGCTGATGAAGACGGACGCCTATGGCAACGCCGTCCCGAGCTTAGCGGCGAGTCCGCCGCGCATCTCGAATGACGGTCTGACTTACGTCTTCACCCTGCGCGAGGATGTGCGCTGGCACGATGGCGAGCCGTTCACCAGCGCCGATGTGGTCTTCACCATTGGCCTGATGCAAGCGGAAGATTTCAGCGGCTCGCCCGACCTGCGCAACTTCTGGCGGACTGTGGAAGTGGACGCGCTGGACGCGCAGACTGTGCGTTTCAAGTTGGCGCAGCCGCTTGCCACCTTCCTTGACTATTTGCGAATCGGCATTCTGCCTGAACACGCGCTGCGCGGCGTCACGGGGCGCACGCTTATCACACATCCGTTCAACTTAAATCCGATCGGCACGGGCGCTTATCAATTTGAGCGGTTGCTGAGCGATGGCGTGCGCTTGCGCGGCGTCCGCTTACGCGCTGCGCCAACTTTCGCGGCGCGCCCAGAGGCAGCTGAAGGCTACACGCTGCGCCAGCTCGACCTGATCTGTTATCCGACTTGGGAAGAGGCGCGCGCTGCTTTTGAGCGCGGCGAGGTCAGCAGCCTCTCTGAGGTGCCATCGGCAGTGGTGCAATCGCTCAGAGCGCTGCCGCTCACGCTGTACACAGCCTACAAGCCAGCCATCGGCGCGGTCATTTACAACTGGGCGAGCGACTCGGCGCCGTTCTTTCGCGATCTGCGCTTCAGGCAGGCGTTGGCGCGCAGCGTTGATCGGGCTG
>Ga0308310_1001219_pt1 | contig 11517 bp, 8 predicted proteins | sample HotsprSampleMS65_FD_203672 | JGI IMG/M metagenome (GOLD analysis project Ga0308310, IMG submission 203672) | Hot spring phototrophic mat microbial communities from Mushroom Spring, Yellowstone National Park, Wyoming, United States - 20090730_MS65 ...
CTTCCTGAAATTTTCGGGAAGGAAAACCCCGGTTTGTGCGTGCTGAAAACTCCTTTTCCCAAGTTGCCAATGTTTATGCCTTAGCAGGTTTTCCCAAGTGGCGAATTCTTATGCCTTAGCAGGGCCAATCCCGGTCTACCTTCGGCTCAAAGCAACCGGGTCTACCTACGGCTCAAAGCAACAAGGTCTACCTTCGGCTCAAAGCAACAAGGTCCGCTAAAAAACAAGATGCCCGAAAAACAAGATTCCCGAAAAAAGAGTGGCCGGGGTCATGTTACAGCTAAATGGCAAATTTCGCTTGGGTGCTAATGGGCGTAGCTGTCTTTCGCTATGCGGAAGAGGCGAACCCACAAAGGCACCGTCGCCAATCCACTTTCACCGCTAGTGGTGCAAGTACCCCTTTCACGGTTATGTTGGAGCTGGCACCCTGCTTCCCTGGAAAATTCATGAAAATTCGGGAGATTCCAGGGCCGAAAGGGGAGATTTGACAACAGTGTAGTTCCTGCTAAAACAAGCAATTCTCAATGAATTCAGTGGATTTTGGGTAGACAAGCCTTTGAATGGGTAGCCGGACCAAAAATTTGAATGAACCGACAGCCCGAATATCCTCTCTCTTTCGCATAGTCTCCATCGAATTCGGGGTTCCCTTTCTCCTCCTGGAGTTCCCTCATCTTTTCAAAAGGTAAGGACCGCTGGGACCAGCTGCCGGAAAGCTCCTGTAATTTTTTTCCGCCTGACCGGGAATTTTTCTGTCGTTACTTGAGTGGTCTTTTCTCAGCGGTGTGAGAAGAAGCCGGTTGGGCGGTTCCCGCCTTCGTCCCCAACACCCGCTCCTCTTTGAGACTTCCTATTTGCCGGGAATCTGAAGTTTTCTTGGATTGAGAAAGGAACAACCCACAGACCGAGTCCTCCTGCCAGCTCCCTCCGCAAGGACCGATAGGTTGCCGTTTGTCCTCCGTGTAATGGACGACGGAGTTGTTGTCCTCCCCGGAATGGACGAGGGGTCTAGTCCCCCACCTAATTTGGCCGCTCTTCAAGTTCTTAAGTCGGCGAAGTCTAGGCAAAGTGGGCAAATGCCAGGAAAAAACGCAGACCAGCATCCCAATTGGATTCTGCAGTCTCCAATCTGCAGTCTCGAAGCTATTTCGGTGCAAGACCAGCTATCGCCCAAGTTAATTAGGAGGAAGAAGCTAAGGCCCGGGGTTCGCCGGTGCTCATCCCGCAATATAAGGGGGGCTGTCTGGCGGTCGCAACAGCAGTTTGAGTTCGCGGATTAATCCCATACCGCGGAGTATCCGGGGCGGCATGGGAAGATAAGCCGACTTCCCGTCCACAATCCGGAGCTTTCCACGGGAGCGACCCCGAAGTTCCTCGATCAATGCTCGTACCAAATACCCGAATACCACAAACTGGTCTTCAATCCGGATGGAGTTGATCGCCCACCGTTGGGCGGCTAGCCGAAGCTCTGCCAACTCGAACAGGTTATGAACTTCCGGAGGAATTGGGCCGAAGCGATCCCTCACGCTGGCCCGGAACTCCTCCAACTCTTCATTGCTCGAGATCCTCGCAAGACGCCGATAGAGATCGATCTTTAACCGGAGGTCAGGAACATAACTGCGGGGCAGATAGGCGGCCAACGGCAGGTTGATCTCCACTTCGAAATTCGGTTTGGGGGGCAAGTTTTTGAGTTGGCGGACCGCTTGCTCCAATAGCTGACAATAGAGTTCATAGCCCACCCGGGCGATATGCCCGCTTTGTTCCCGGCCGAGGATATTTCCTACCCCGCGAATCTCCAAATCTCGCATGGCGATGGAAAAGCCGGCCCCTAATTCGCTAAATTCCTCGATAGCTCGTAACCTTTGAGCTGCTTGGGGGGTGATGGGTTTCTTGGGGTCCAGGAGAAGATAACAATAAGCCCGGTGTTTATATCGGCCGACGCGGCCCCGCAATTGATGAAGGTCTGACAGGCCATATCGGTCAGCCTCATTAATGAAAATTGTGTTTGCGGTCGGGATGTCCAAACCGTTTTCGATGATGGTGGTGGCTACTAGGAGATCGAACTTATGCCGGACGAAATCCAGCATAACCTTTTCCAGTTTTTCTTCCGGCATTTGGGCGTGGGCCACCTCCAGACGGGCTTCCGGCACAAGCTGCCGGAGTTGTTCGGCGAGCACATAAATATCACGGACGCGGTTATGCACGAAAAAGATCTGGCCCTGGCGACTGAGCTCTCTCAAGACAGCATGACGGATCAATTCCGGATCAAATCGTACTACATGAGTTTCTATGGCCAGCCGATCTTGAGGTGGGGTATGCAAAGCGGAGATATCCCGAAGGCCCAAGAGAGCCATGTGGAGAGTTCGGGGAATCGGAGTGGCCGTCATGGTGAGCACGTCGACGGTCTTTCGCAAAGATTTCAGCCGTTCCTTCAGTTCCACCCCGAACCGTTGTTCTTCGTCGATGATAACAAGCCCAAGGTTATGAAATTGCACGTCGGGGGAAACTAACCGATGAGTTCCAATAACAATATCAATTTTCCCCTCGGCGAGTTCCTGGATGATCTGCTTTTGTTCTTTGGGAGGGACAAAGCGGGAAAGCATCGCGATCCGGAAGGGGAAAGCAGCCATTCGGCCGGTGAAAGTACGGAAATGCTGTTCGGCCAAAACCGTGGTGGGCACGAGCACAGCCACTTGATAGCCGGCATCGACTGCTTTGAATGTGGCCCGCATCGCCAATTCCGTTTTGCCAAAACCCACATCGCCGCACAGAAGCCGATCCATTGGGCGGGGTTGGCACATATCCGCTTTGATCTGGTAAATCGCCTGAATTTGGTCGGGGGTCTCCGGATAGGGGAACGAAGCATCGAAGAGCTGCTGCCACTCACTATCCGGGGGAAAGGCAATCCCCGGCTGCGTGGCACGGATTGCTTGGAGTTCCAACAGTTCGGCAGCGAAGTCCGTGACGGCTTTGAGGGCCAGCTTCTTTTGCCGCTCCCATTTCAGCCCCCCAAGTTTTGATAAGGGAGGACGGCCCTTACGCGGGCCCAGGTACTTTTGCACTAAAGCAATTTTGGAGCTGGGCACATACAGCAGAGCGTGATCGGCAAACTCCAGTACCAGGTGCTCTTCTTGATAATCCCCCTTTTGCAAAAGCTTGATGCCCCGGTACCGCGCTATTCCGTGGGCCACATGGACGACCAGATCCCCCTCGCGGAGTTCGGCGAAGCTCTCGATCGGCTCGGCGGGGAGCCGGGCCGGAGGCCGGCGGAGTTCTTCCCGCGAGAGAAGTTCTGTGGCACTCAGCACACAAATGCCCCAGTCGATCAACCGGAAACCGCGGTTGAGCTTGCCGAGCACCCATCGGAGCCGGCCGCTGCGGACCGTTTCCGACTTGGCGAACACCTCCTGCAGCCGAACGACTTCTGCCTCTGTCTCGCAAACGAGATAGACTTCGTAATGACTTGCTATTTCGTCTAACTCAGAAACAACTGTGTCCACCCGGCCGCTTAGCCTCTCCACCGATCCGATCCGTAACCTCCAGGTGGGCTGCTCGATACCCGGGGAGAAATTGCGGATTACCACCCGCCCGAAGCGAGCAAATCGGTCCAAAAGTGCTCCGAAATGAAACAAGCCGATCGGTGATTCCAATCGCTCGAAGTATATTCGGAGTTCCTCCTGCTGGCGTTCGGGCTCGACCAGGACAAAGATCGTGCTCGGAGGTAAATACTCGCAAAGCGAAGCGGTTTCTGGCCGATCTAGTCCGAGGAGATTAATCCTGGCTTGCTCGTGATGAGCCAAACTTCGCTGAGTGGTGACGTCAAAGGTGCGAATCGATTCGATTTCCTCGTCCCATAACTCCACCCGAAGAGGCGAGGAAAGTTCAGGTGGATATATGTCCAGAATGCAGCCTCGAAGGGAAAATTCTCCGGGAGTTTGCACTGCAGGCACGGAAACAAACCCGTGCTCGCTCAGTTGCCGGCAGAAATCGTGGACATCGAGTCGGGAACCCAGTTGAAGGACAAGGGAACCGGCCTGAAGTTCCTCCGGGGCAAACACGGGCTCGGCAAGCCCCTGAATAGTCGTTACCAGGAACGGAGCAGATTGCCCTGCTAAAAGAGATTGGAGAATTCGGAGACGTCTTCCGAAAGCCTCATCTCGAACCGAACGCTCGGACCGCGGCTTTTCCCATGCAGGGAAATACTCCACAACCTCGTGGGTAAAAAGTCGAAGATCGTCGGCAAGACCTTGAGCCTCTTCCGTGTTGGCATGGACCGCGACGATCGGTGCAAGTCCCAAACGGCCTAACGTCGCTACTGCCAGCGCGCAGGCGGACCCCCACACTCCGTCCAGAGTGGCATCCTGACCGCTGGAGGTTAGATCCACAATTTTGGAAGCCTCGGGGAGCTCTTCCAAAATCCGGATCAAATGACCGAGGTGACGGAGGATTTCCTGCCCAACGGCGACTGGCATGGCCAACTTGACGCTTCGTTCTCCGCGGGGGGATCTACGTAGAACTTATTGATCTTCCCAGATGGTGCAGATTCATTAGCATTCCCAAACAACTAAATCTTGCAGCCCCATTCATCTTTCAAAATTGTGCCAGTGCGAATCTTCCTGGTTTTTAGCCAAGTTTATGTCTCTTGGCTTTACGAACAGGTTTGTCTCTCTTGACTCTAGGAACCGGTTTGTGTTTGTTAACTTTGGGAACCGGTTTGTGTCTCTTGACTCTGGGAACCGGTTTGTCTCGCTTGACTTTGCGAACATAACTTCATGAGAACATAACTTAATAAGCCACATTCCATGCCGGCTAGGAGCATGGTGGATCAATGAGTGAGCACTGGAGCAGCTCGCCGGCTCGGTAGCTTGAGCGGACAAAAGGCCCCGCAGCAACTTCTCGGAACCCGATTCGCCGGGCCAGCTCTCCGAGCCAACGGAACTCTTCTGGCGGAACATACCGGACCACTGGGATTTGACGCACTCCTGGCTGGAGATACTGCCCCAGCGTGAGGATCTGGCAGCCTGCATGAACTAGTTCCCCCAGCCAATCGAGTACTTCGTCGACCGTCTCACCCAAGCCAAGCATCATCCCGGTTTTAGTCCGAATCGCGGGATTTCTTTTGCGAATGTGCCGGAAAATTTCCAGGGTCCATTTGTAGTCGGCTTTAGGACCCCGCACTGGAAGGTAGAGCCGCGGCACAGTCTCCGTGTTGTAGTTGTAAACCTCCGGTGCCGCGTCGATTAGCATGTCCAGTGCCTCCATGTTGCCCCCCAAATCGGAAGGGAGAATTTCGATGGTGGCTGCGGTCCGAACCCGAATTGCCTCGATCGTGCGAACGAAGTGCTCCGCTCCCCCATCAGGAAGATCGTCTCGCGTAACGCAAGTGATAACCACGTGATTTAAACCGAGCTTTTCCACGGCCTCTGCGATTCGCCGAGGCTCATCGGGATCTGGGGGAGCTGGTTTTCCCCTCCGGACCGCACAGAACCGGCAGCTCCGGGTACAAATGTCTCCGAGAATCATGAAAGTGGCGGTTTTGCGGGAGTAGCACTCCATCCGGTTCGGGCATCGGGCTTCCTCACATACCGTGGCAAGGCGTAATTCCCGCAAAATCTGTGCGGTCAGCTGATGAGTATGGCCTTTAGGAATATTCCGCTTGAGCCAACGAGGTAATCGTCGGGGGGTATCCGCGACCTCCTCGGTGCAAGACGCTCTTGCTGGAATCACGGTAGCGCAACTTGGCATCACAGCAAATGGGTCCATCAGAAGCACCCCATTTATGGATTGCAACTTGCTTTCGCCGGCAACCTTCGAGGACTCCCTGCGGTGGCCAATCACAGTTGTACGGAATCTTGAGCGGAATCTCCCGGGAAGAGGACAACCACCCACATAAACGTCGGAATTACTAGCAAAGCCGCCACGAACGTCGCAATTACCAATAATACTGACACAAACGTGGCAATTACTGGCAAGTTTGTGTCACGACTTGTTGGTGCCCAATTTGCCAGGCCGTGAATTTTGAGGCGGCTCTCATCTTTTTGGGTTCGGATTCTCGTTGTTTAGTCTCGGTTTACTCTGGGGAGGCAACCCCGGGGCGGGGCTATAACCGTTACAAAACGCCCCCATTTCCCTCCTTCATGCGGGGTTTCGGACCAGGAGTGGTTTTCTTGGTCGGCAGTGGTTTGGCCTGCCAAAGGATGGGAATCTCGCACCTTGCATACCCCCGAATTCGGCTGGGGGGCCTGAAAGGCTCCGGACCTCAAGAAGGCTTGAGATCCCCCCACCAAATAAACACAAATAAACATAAGACCCGCCGCATCAAAAAAACCACACATGAACTAAACCGCCCCATCAAAAAAACCGCATATAAACTAAAAAACTACCGCACATAATAAACTAAAAAACTAAAATAGCTCTCCGAAGGTTTAGGATTAGCTTGGGCCCTCTGGGCTCGCCCCAGTGTGTCCTGTTCTTTTTCGGGGATCCTCCTCGGGAACTGTGCCCTTAAAAACTTGGGGATCTACCTTTCCGGCCTCCACGGTATATTACCATTAAGCTCCCCCGATATCACAATCGCTTCTAAAACCGAATTTTACGAAGTTGAGGAAGCCGGGCTCCAATCGAACAGAATGGAGCGGCAAAGGGGGCCACCGATCGGGCAGATTTTGCGTAAAGGTACAATCGCTAATGCTTTGCGTAAAGGTGAAAGGCCTGATTTCCGGCATCTTGCCGGCCGAGTTGAGGCCTGTCGGGACATCGGCCAATGGGTCGGGACCTTTGCCACAATCCTTTCCGACGGAACCTACGGCGGAAATATATCCGAAAGGGGCTGGACGGGACTTCCAGAGTAGGGTAACCGGGGTGGGAGCCTACCGTGCTTCCGGGCTTGGTGGTTCAAGGCAAGACCGGACTTTTTCCAGGTCAGAACACGAACCTTCCATCATTCTCAGTAGGCGAGAGAAGTAGGAGGACTGCCCCTCGCCGGCAAACCGCTTGAGCGATACCTCCGATCTTTGCAAGATGAGTTTTCTAACGCTGGAAGGGGGAGAGGTATCCGCTGATTATGTATTTTCCCCGCACTTAAGCTTTTGAATAAGGGGTATGTCGTGCCATGGCGAAGGGACGAGAGGAGAAAAACACCGGTGGGGCCGGGCAATTCAAGTTGGTTGCGGAAAACCGGAAGGGCCGGGCCAAGTACGAGGTCTTGGATACCATCGAATGCGGCCTTGTTCTCCGAGGGAGCGAAGTTAAAAGCCTGCGGCACGGGGGAGTTTCGCTGGATGAGGCCTATGCTCGCTACCGTGACGGAGAGATGTGGCTTTTGGGGTGTTATATCCCGGAATATCCCCAAGCCAATCAATTTAATCATGATCCAACCCGGCCACGAAAGTTACTCATGCATAAGCGGGAAATTCGGCGGTTCTCGACCCGGGCTCAAGAGAAGGGCCTCACGTTGATCCCGTTGAAAATTTACTTTAGAGACGGAAAAGCTAAGGTACTGCTAGGACTGTGCCGAGGGTTAAAGCTACACGATAAGCGGGAAAAGCTTCGGAAGCGGGAGGCGGAGCGGGCGATTCGGCGGGCTATGAGACGGACAAATTAGTTCCCAGGAGAGCCGGCTGCCTATTTTGATGCCCCCTGATTTTCGAGAAGCCTCCTCTTCAGTTCTGATCGGTACGAACACACTAACAGGGCCGAAGAATCTAATCGGACCAAGAGGCTAATCGGTAGCACCGCAGTGAGTGCAAATCCTCAGAAAACGCTTCCGATTCAGCCTGAGGAAGCCGTTCTAGGTTTGCTTGTTGAGCGTTCTAAGTTTGCTTGTTAGGTAATGATTGAGCGTTCTAAGTTTGCTTGTCAAGTAATGATGCAGTGCATCCCCCGATTTTATTAGAATTTCTTAATTTCCACATTAGACAAAAAAGTTCTTGCTTTCTTCGTTAGAGACATTTGAGTCGGGGATGCAAAATCTTTTGCGGATGAACGTTCCCTAGTGTTAGTTATTCCCAGCCTCGAGGACCGATTTCTCTTGGATGTAGGGCCTGAGGATACCGTCCAGGTAAAAAACGCACTTCGGCCTCGAAATGGCTTGGGAGGATGCAAAGGTGAATTCCTTCGAAATTGAGTTTCGAGATTGAGTAATTTCTCCGCGGATTTGCTACTTTTCCGTGACTCAAAGGAGGGCTCGATAAGCCCGGTGTTCACTTCTAATGCCGTCTCTTTCCGTTGCTTTTTGTAATTCTCCCCTCGCGTGGCACCTCCCGGATAAATCCGGCCGAGTTTCCCTGTCCAAAATCTTTCCTTCTTCAACCGTGTAGCGTTGCGGTTGATGAAGAACTAGGAAGGGTAGGAGCAAAGCGAAAGGAAAGTGTTATTCCCACTCTTGGGGGGTACGGACACTTGAAGTGGCCGGGCAACGGAGGCTTCCGCGATCACCGGCTTCGGCCCATAAAAGGTGTAGAAAAGCTCTGTTACCAATTTCGGAAAGATGCCGGTATCCCCTTGGTGAATTTGAGCTTTGAAGCTCCTAGGGGGGGAGCAATACTCTCCCTTTTTGTCAAAGTTCCCTGTATATCGAGGAACCCGGAGATTTCCCGCTTCGTAGGAATATTGTGGCAATTGAAAAAGGCAAAAAAGTTAGATCTGCAGAGTAGTTGTGTTCGGTGCCCGCTATGTCGTGGCTAATTCATCAGCCCATTCGGAGGGGCTTCCCAATGCCAGGCGAAAGGGTGGGCCGTGCCGGCTCGGGCAGGGGTTAGCCGAGATCCATTCGGCCGGCGTTGTGGAACAGCTTTACAGGACCCAACACCACGGCTTGACAAGACCTAAAGCAAGTTTCGATCCCAAGACCGGTTGGTTCGCACAGTGAAGGTGTCTCATGCTCCTTGTTTTGGAAGAAGTTAAGAAGTCCTTCCCTCTTCCTGACGGCAGTAGGCTTGAAATTCTCGATATTCCGTTTTTTGCTTTGGATGCCGGTGAGCAAGTGGTGCTTGTGGGAGAAAGCGGCAGCGGCAAGACTACTTTGCTCCATATCATCTCTGGGATTAGCCGCCCGGATTCTGGATCCGTACGACTGGACGGGTGGGACATTACCCTGCTAAGTGAGGCAGATTGTGACCGGTTTCGCGCCAAACGGATTGGCTATGTTTTCCAGACGTTTAACCTTCTTCCGGGGTTTACGGCCTTAGAGAACGTGCTTATCAGCATGTATTTTGCCGACGGTCGGCCGGAGCGTGCCCGGGCGAGGCAACTATTGGAAAGAGTGGGACTCGGGCATCGGCTCAATCACAAGCCTCCTATGCTTTCGGTAGGAGAGCAACAGCGGGTGGCGTTGGCTAGGGCGCTGGCGAACCGGCCCCAGTTGATCCTGGCCGACGAGCCGACCGCAAACGTCGATGTTGGCAATCAGCAGATCATCATCGACTTACTACGGGAAACTTGCCGTGAGGAGGGTGCTGCACTCCTGCTCGTGACCCATAGTCCCGAGGTGGCTCGGCAATTCCCGCGGATCGAACGTTTGGAACACTTGAACAGGTTAGGCAAGCGGGAGGTCCAGCAGACGGTATGAATCTTTGGAAGATCGCTTGGCGGAGTATTCAGCAACGATCAGTCGCTTCTTGGCTAACCGCTATCTCTGTGGGCTTAGGGGTGGCGTTGATTGTGGCAGTCTTGGTCGTCCATCGTGTGGTGGACCATTCCTTCCGTCGGGGGGCCCAGGGGTACGACCTGATTGTAGGAGCCAAGGGGAGTGCACTCCAGCTGGTGTTGGATACCGTTTTTTATTTGGGGCAACCGGTCGACCTTATCCCTTTCAGCTATTATCGCGAGTTTGTCGAGGGAAGATTTGTCCCCGCAGTTCGAGTGGCGATTCCGATTTGCACGGGGCACGATTACAAGGGGTTCCGCTGCGTGGCCACCGTACCCGATATGTTCGAGCGGTTAACTTATCTGGATAATCGCGAATTCCGCTTTCAAGAAGGTCGGAACTTTTATCCGGAGAATTACTTCGAGGCAGTGGCTGGGTACATGGCGGCCAGGAAGTTGAAACTAGAAGTGGGGCAGGAAATTCGGCCGACGGGCTATGGAGAGGCCGGGAGTAAAGCCCGCGAAGACGAGCCGTTCACGATCGTGGGAATCTTAGAACCTACAGGAACCCCAATCGACCGAGCAATTTTCTTAAACCTGGAAGGCTTCTTCCGGTGCAAGAGTCACCAGCATGGGCCCAGTTATGAAGAGACGTTGCTGAAGGAGTCAGAATTCCGGGTGACAGACACGGCTTTAGGGGAACAGTCTTCAAAGTCGGAATCCACGGCTGAGCCGAGTCCCTCCGAAGACCGCTCGACAAACGGTGCCGGCAAAGACCTTTCGGCGAGGGATCCCCAGGATACTGGCCACGGTACGGAGGCTGACCATCATTGCGAGCATCATGAGGAGGGTGCCTTGGAGGACGAATCGCGCCGACTTAGTGCTATCCTAATTGTGAGCGATATTGAAAATAATCCCCAGTTGGCGATGGCATTGCCTCGAATCGTGAATGAGGAGCCCGTTGCCCAGGCAGTGGCTCCGGCAAAGGTTATCGCCGAGCTATTTGACGGCATTGTGGGGAATGTTCAACGGGTGTTGTTGATTTTGGCCGTCCTTGTGGTCATTGTGGCGGGGATTGGTATTACGGTGAGTATCTACAACTCGATGAGTGAACGCCAACACGAGATCGCGATTATGCGAGCCCTAGGGGCCAGCCGGGGAACCGTCATGGCGATCATTTTGCTTGAGTCCATCCTCCTGGCACTCGGAGGGGGACTGTTGGGGGTTTTGATGGGTCACTCGTTGGTGGGCTTACTGAGCCCCACTATTGCGGAGCATACAGGGGTTATTGTGAGCGGGTTAGATTTTCAATTGGCAGAATTGATTCTGATTCCGGGCCTCATAGCTCTTGCTACTGTTGTAGGGTATTTGCCCGCAGTAATGGCCTACCGGACCGACGTGGCCAAGGCATTAATTGCGGCACCTTAGAGGGGCATGCCTGGGGTGCCGGCTTCGAAATTTCGGTCTGTCCCTTTGCTGGAGCCTAAGGTTTATCCATTGCTCGGGTACGTTATCGGGTACATGTGCAGATTCCGTGGGACCATCACACGGTATCTTCCACGCCCAGGCAGCGACTTCTACCAATTGCCGCACGTTAGAGAGGTTCCCCGAAATAAGGTTCGAAACTGGATTGGGGAAAAATAGGGAAGCGATCGTTGTATTGGAAATTAATGCGGAATTAATTGGGCCAGGGAGGAGGTGACGTCGAGGCGAACTGGCCCTCAGGGGGTAGGGCAGGTCTTTCAGGCATCATTTTGCTGATTCCGTTCCATCTTTTCTGATAGGAGGTTGAAGGCCGATGGCGCAGGTGGTTCTAGATCAAAGTTTTCGACCAATAATGAAAGAGCGGGTTCGGTATAGCTTCGAACGAGGTGGGGCCACCCGTTACCGGAGTGTGAGCACGCTGGCCGTGCTCAGTGTGGTGGTTGGAATCTT
>Ga0308310_1001220_pt1 | contig 11511 bp, 10 predicted proteins | sample HotsprSampleMS65_FD_203672 | JGI IMG/M metagenome (GOLD analysis project Ga0308310, IMG submission 203672) | Hot spring phototrophic mat microbial communities from Mushroom Spring, Yellowstone National Park, Wyoming, United States - 20090730_MS65 ...
GTTCGGCGTGGTCGGCGGCGTGGTGGCAGGCAATGCGACCATCATCGAGTGGTTGCGGCAACGCGCGCGTCCGTTTTTGTTCAGCAGCGCCATGACCGTGCCAGACGTAGCGGCGTGCCTTGCCGCGCTCGATATCCTAGAGAACAGCACTGAGCTTGTGGAGCGGCTATGGCGCAACACTGAGTTCTTCCGCCGCGAGATGCAGACGCTCGGCTTCGATGTTGGCCTCTCACAGACGCCGATCGTGCCTGTCATGTTGGGCGAGGCGCAATTGGCGCAGCGCTTCAGCCGTCAGCTGTTTGAGGAAGGCGTGTTCGCTATGGCAATCGGCTATCCAACAGTGCCGCATGGCAAGGCGCGCATCCGCGTGATGAACAGCGCGATGCACAGCCAATCCGACCTCGAGCAAGCGCTAAGCGCTTTTGAGAAAGTGGGCAAGGCGCTGGGGGTTATCAGCTAGCGATGCAGGAACGCGCGCCTTTGCAGCGCCTGCGGATCACGTTTGCCAAGCGCGGCGCGCTCAAATTCATCGGACATCTCGACCTCGCCAAGACGTGGGAACGCATTTTGCGGCGCGCGCAGCTGGCGCTCGCTTACACGCAAGGGTTCAACGCACATCCGCGCCTGCAGCTGGCATCGCCATTGCCGCTCGGCGTCACCAGCGAGTGCGAGCTGCTCGATATCTGGCTTGAGCGCCCTGAGCCGCTCGAAGGCTTGGCAGAGCGCTTGATGGCAGTCAGCCCGCCCGACTTGCCGGTTTTGAAGATCGAGGAAGTGCCGCTCCGCGCGCCCGCTTTGCAGACACTAGTCGAGAGCGCAGTCTTTCGCATCGCGCCGCGCGCGGACTCAGCGCCTGAGGCAGTGGCAGGCATGGCAGAGCGCGTCGCGGCGCTGTTGGCGCAGCCGCAAATCTTGCGCACGCGCCGTGAGAAAGTCTACGATCTCAAGCCGCTCATCCGCGCGCTGCAGATCGGCGCGGACGGCGCGCTTTATGCCGACCTGTACAGCACGCCCGGCGGCTCAGGTCGCCCTGATGAGCTGCTGGAAGCGCTCGGCTATCAGATGGTTGATTTCGACGTGCAGCGCGTGGCATTGCGTCTGCGCGACGCGCCAAGCGACGCCGTCGCCGCTGCTGCCGCGCCTGACAAGGCGCCGCTCGCCGAAGACGACTCGCTCTAAGGCGCGACTTGGGCTTGCGCGGCGCGCTCGAATCAGACACAATTGGCGGCGATGTTCTCGCGCGCCTCAAGGCGCCTCTGGAGGCAAGTTATTCCGCATGGGCAGCCGTATCCTTGTTGTGGAAGATAACGCCGATAATCGCGCCTTAATCACGGAGATGCTGGGTGTGATGAATTATGAAGTCATCATCGCGACCGATGGCGAGGAAGGCGTTAAAAAGGCGAACGCTGAGCGCCCTGATCTGATCCTGATGGATATCTCGCTGCCCAAAGTGGACGGCCTGACTGTCGCGCGGCGCATCAAAGCCACGCCTGAGCTGCAACACATCCCGATCATCGCCCTGACCGCTCACGCGATGGTCGGCGACCGCGAGCGGGCGCTCGACGCAGGCTGCGACGACTACATCTCCAAGCCGATTGACCTGCGCGAGCTTGCCGATAAGCTGGCGCGCTACCTGCAAGCATGAGCCTGCTCATTCCCCACTCTGGGCGCGACCTCGTTGAGCCTGAGCGCAGCGCCGCGCGCGACGAGGCGAGCTTGCGCAGCCTGCTATGCCACATCGGGCGGCAGTTGCACGAGACTGGCTGGCTCAGCGGCACGGCAGGCAGCCTGAGCGCGCGGCTAGACGCGACGCACTTGCTCTTGACGCCTACTCAGCTTGCCAAAGGCTTTTTGCAGCCCGATCAACTCCTGAAGGTCGCCTTTGAAGACGCGCTGGCAGCTTCGGAAGGTGAGCCGTTGCTGCACGCGCTGTGCTACCAACAGCGCGCCGATCTGCACGGCGTGCTGCTTGCGGCGCCGCCGCACGCCGTCGCGCTCACGCTCGCCAATCTGAGCATGCGGACATGCGTGCTGCCCGAGGCGGTCATCCTACTCGGCTTGGTGCCGACTGCCGCTTACAGCGCGCCGTATAGCGCCGAGCAATGCGAGGCAGTTCGCACTTTGGTCGCTGAGCATGACGCGCTGCTGATTGCGCATACCGGCGCGCTGACCGTCGGCGCGGATTTGTGGGAGGCTTTTTTGCGCATGGAGGTGCTAGAACACACAGCGAGCATCTTACAGCGCGCGGCGCAGTTAGGACCGCTGCCAACCTTGCCGCCGCATGAGGTGGCGCGTCTATTGCGCATTCGCCAGCAGCGCGGCTATTGGCGGCACGGCGACGCCGAGCGCTTCTGCCAGATGTGCGGCGTGTGCTGAGGCGGGCTCTCCAGACCCACTTGCTACAACATGGTGCGGGCTCAGCTCGGCGCCGCCGCTTCCTGACCGTCGGCGTGGAATTCCAAGCTGAGCGTGCCGCTGAAGCCCAGCTCTGCCAGTTTGCGGAAAGTCTGTCATATGCTTTTGCTTTGATCTCGCCCGTGTTCGGCGCGCCGCGCGTTGGCACGTCGCCGATATGCACGGTCAAGCAACCTAGAGCCGCTCTCCGTGTGCCGCGATGCCTTCCAAGACGCCCGGCATCTGCCAATGAGCGTGGCAGCGCACTCGCAGGCACTTACGGCGTGTAGAGCGCGACCGAGATGCTGTGCAACGCGCCGCGCCAATTGACCTGCTCTGCGTCAGGCAGCGCGCCGCGCCATGCCAACTCGCGGTTCAGATACAAGAGCGCCTCGCGCTCAGTGACGAAGAGCAACACTTCGTTCGGCTCAGGCGGGCGACGCAAATGGATGAAGCCGAGCGAGTCGGCCTGGAGCGGCGCGAGCGCGAACGACGCATCGCCGTGCAAGCTGAGCGTGAAGCGCAGCGCGCCATCGGCGCTGAAGACCAAATGCCACGAGTCGAGCGGAGACGCCTGCGCCGACCAGGCGCCGCGCGCAATCAAGGTGAACGGCGCGCGCGGCAGGCTGAGCGACGCCTCAAGCGCGTCTGTGGCTGCATACAACGTTCCGTGGCGCAGCGGATCGGCGAGTCCGAGTGCTAACGCGACGCTCAGGCCGAGGCCGCTCAGCAGCGCGCCGAACAAGCCAAGCCGCAAGACGCGCCAGGTTGCGACAAGGCACATTCTCAACCCTTGACAGCGCCAGCCGTCAGGCCTTGCACAATCCGCTGCTGGAAGATCAGCACCAGCACGATCAGCGGCACAGTCACAACCACAGAGGCAGCCATGATCTCGCCGAACGGCTCATTGCGCGCGATCACGCCTGTGAACTTGGTGATCGCCACCGTCACGGTCTGCGCTGCAGGCTGAGTCAAGGTGAAAGTGAGCGAGAAGAGATACTCGTTCCATGAGGCGATGAAGGTGAGCAAGCCAGTGGTCACCAGCGCAGGCGCGGTCAGCGGCAGCAGAATCTTGTAGAAAGTCTGGAAGGGCGTGCAGCCGTCCACCAGCGCCGCTTGTTCCAGCTCAGCGGGCAGCGCACGGAAGAACGAGGTCAGCACCCAGACCGTGAACGGCAAGGTGAAGATCAAATACGTCGTCATCAACGAGGTGGTGCTGCCATACATGCCCAGCTGATTGACGAGCGAGAACAAGCCGGGCAGCACGGAAATCTGCGGAAAGAGCGTCATCGAGAGGATCACGTACAGAATCCAGCGCTTGCCCCTGAGCTTCAGGCGCCCTAGCGCATACGCCGCGAACGAGCCGATGCACAGCGCCGAGATCACCACCACGACAGAGACGACTGAGCTGTTCAGCAAGCCGCGCAGAAAGGCATCGTTGCGGAAGATTGCCTCGAAGTTCTGCAGCGTGATGGTCTGTGGGAAGAAGGTCGCCGGCGTCTGGATCAGCTCGCGCTCAGGCTTCAAAGCTGAGATCAGCGCCCAGTAGAACGGAAACACTGTGTACAGGAAGATTGCAATCACCAGCGCGCTGAAACCAATGCGACCTAGCCAATAGCCAATCCCGTGTTTACCTGCCATCAGTCCACCTCTACGCGGAACAAGCTCATGTACAGAATGGTGAAAGCGAAGATGATGATGAAGATCAGCACGCCTGTGGCGGAAGCGTAGCCGTATTGATAGCTGGAGACCATCACCTCATAGTTGTGAGTTGCCATTGAGCGTGTGGTGTTGGGCAGCAGGATGTAGAAGACATCGAAGGCGCGCAAGGCGTCCAGCGTGCGGAAGACGAGCGCTATCAAGATGGTTGGGAGCAGTAGTGGCAGCGTGATGCGGAAAAAACGCTGACTTGCGTTGGCGCCATCCACAGCAGCTGCTTCATACAGATCGTGCGGGATAATCTGCAAGCCTGCCAAGAGCAAAAGCGCCATGAACGGCACGGTTTTCCACACATCCACAATGATGACCGAGAGCAGCGGATACTGCGAGCGCCAAGCGATGCTATCGGCAGGCTCAATGATGCCGAAGGCGTTCAGCAGGGCGTTCAGCGCGCCTGAGGTGTTATCGTTCAGCATGTAGCGCCACAGCACGGTCGAGATCGCCGTTGGAATCGCCCATGGGATCAGCATCACAGCGCGCATCACGCCGCGCCCGCGAAATCGTGTGTTGACGACGAGCGCCACGACTAAGCCGATCACAAGCTCTAGCGAGACTGAGATGACCGTGAATAAGACTGTATTGACGACGGCTTGTAGCCACATCGGGTCGCTAGCTGCCAGCAGATAGCGTTGACCGAACAGCTCAAACGTGCTGACGCGCTGATAGCCTGGCACGATCACATCGCGCAGCCGCGCCCCCTCTGGGAAAGGCGCGATCTGCACCCCGAACAGCCGTTGATAGTTCGCCAGACCGACGTTGTTGACTGCCACTTCAGGGCGCGCGAATGGCTCGTCCGTGAAGCTGGCAGAGAACGTGCGCACAAGCGGGTAGAGAGCGACCAAGATCAGCACGAAGAAGGTCGGCGCGAGCATGATCATGGCAAGCCGCGCCTGCCGCTTCGTCAGCGAGAGTCCGCCGCGCGGTGCGATCTCAGGCGTGGTAGTCGCAACTGCCATAGTGAAAGAGCCTCTCAAGAATGCTTTTGACGCCACAACTTTATCGAGTTTATCGAGGCAACACTATAGCGCAGTTGCTGCCCTCCAACAATCTCAGGCGCTCGGGAAGCCGTGCCGCGTGAGGAAAGCGCGCAGCGCTGCTTCCTCAGGCTCATGCAGCGTGCTACCGCGATCCGCGCCGCGCAATGTTTTCAGGTCAGCGGCGCGGGCAGCGCAATCAGATCGACCTTGCCGCGCTCAGCGACCGCGATAGCTGGCGCAGCGCGCAAGCCAAATATTCGGACGTTGTGCGATTTACTCATCCGAATCGTGATTCAGGTTGCCACACCTGCCGCAGAAACTCTCGACGATTGCGCTGCTCAGCCGGCGGGTGTTGGTGTTGGCAAGCTGCTCAGCGGCGCAAGGCGCAACGGCGTCAGCGTTTGACGGATGCGAAACAATTCGGGCGAGATGCTGTTATCGCCCGGCGCTAACAAATCGCGCCCTTCGGCGAGCGTTTGCAGCACTGCTGTGTACAGCGCGCCTTCGCCGTTGATCAGCGTCGCGCTCATGCTGCGCTGATTGCCGTCAGGGTCGGGCGCGAGGAACGAGACTGTGTAGCCGTTATACGGGCCGCGCACCTCAGGCTGGACGCTTTGCAGCGTCGCGCGCGGATACGCCTCTCGCACCCAAGCGCGCGCCGCCTCCTCATCGGCAATTCGCACATTCGGCACGGCGCGCGTGTTCAGAAGATACGTCTGCCCATCCAGCTCGCCGCTGATCGTGTACGGCGCGCCCGCCTTGCCATCTTCTTGCCGCCATGCGCTCGGAAAGCGAATCAAGTAGCCCGCGACCGTATCGGCGAGCGTGCGCCAGTTCATCGGCGCGCTGATCGAGGTCTGCCACAGGTGAAAATGCGGCTGATAGATCGCTTGCAGGCGTTCGATCAGGCTCGGATTGTTGTTCGGCGCCACCAGACGCATCACCATCAGCCAGCGATCTTGCAAGCGCGCGATCTGCCTGCCCAAGTAGACCAAGCCTTCGTGCGTCATCTCAGTGTCGATGATCAGCGCGTCGCCTTCTATGTGCCGCCCGAGCTCGCGCCAGCCACCGTTATACCGACTCCACGCCGCGCTGAGCTGCTCAGCGGTATAGTACTTCTGCAGCGCCTCAAGGTCGCCCGAGCTGAGCGCGGGATTATCTTCCACAAAGGCGTGCACCACGCTGGCCGCCGCGACGTTGATGAAAGTCGCGCCAGCGCGCGTGATCGGCTGATCGGGCGTCGCGGCGAGGCTCTCCTCAGGCGAATCGCCCGGCAATTCCCAGCCGCTCACCTTTGGCACGGAAAACATGCCGCTCGGATGCACGTACGTGCCTACCACCACCACTGATGTGCCGCCCGCCGGCACGCTCGGATGCGCGTTGCCGCCGGCCGTCGCTTGTGGCGTGGCGCTCGGCAGCGCTGCGCTATCCCAAGGCAGCCCTGAGGCGACGAAGACTAGGATCAGGAAGCCGACGCCGAGGATGCGCAACGCGCGCCCGCCCCTGCCGATGCCCTTGCCCAGTTCAGCCATTGCCTCACCATTCCCAGAGCCTGCAGCACGCCTCGATCATACCGCATTCTGTGCAGCGCGTGTAGCGCTAAGCGGTCAAGCCTGTCACTTGCGCCCATCTTATGCTATGATTTACGCGCGGCACATCGCAAAGTGAGGTGAACGCGCCGCTGCACGGCTGCGCTGAAGCAAGGACTTCAAATGGAACAGGCGAAAATTCGGAACTTCTGCATCATTGCGCATGTGGATCACGGCAAAAGCACGCTCGCCGATCGGCTGCTGCAGCTCACAGGCACGATCAGCGAGCGCGAGATGCAAGCCCAAGTGCTAGATAGCATGGACTTGGAGCGCGAGCGCGGCGTGACGATCAAAGCCTCGGCTGTGCGCATGACCTACACCGCGCTTGACGGCGAAACCTATGAGATGAACCTGATCGATACGCCTGGCCATGTGGACTTCGCCTATGAAGTCAGCCGCGCGCTGCAATCCTGCGAGGGCGCTCTGCTCGTCGTGGATGCCAGCCAAGGCATCGAAGCGCAGACGCTCGCCAATCTCTACCTCGCCCTTGAGAACAACCTCGAGATCATCCCCGTCATCAATAAGATTGACCTGCCCGCTGCGCGCCCTGATGAGGTCGCCAAAGACCTTGAAGACTTGCTCGGCGTGCCTGCTGCGGAGATGATCTGCGTCAGCGCCAAGACAGGTCACAATGTGCAAGCAGTGCTAGAGGCTGTGGTCAAGCGCGTGCCGCCGCCCAAGGGCGACCCTGAGGCGCCGTTGCAAGCGCTCATCTTCGATAGCCACTACGATAGCTACAAAGGCGTGATCGCTTACGTCAGAGTCGTGAATGGCTCTCTGGATCGGCACACGCCGCTGCGCGTGATGTCCACTGGAATCGCCTTCGATCCCGTTGAGATCGGCATCTTCGCGCCGACGATGCGCGAGGTCGAGCGCCTATCGGCAGGCGAGGTCGGCTACATCGCCACGGGCCTCAAAACCGTGCAGGAGTGCCGAGTCGGCGACACGATCACCAGCAAGGTGAACGGCGCTGCCGAGCCTTTGCCCGGCTATCGGCGCGCCAAGCCGATGGTCTTCGCGGGCGTCTACCCCGTTGAGGCAGAGGACTACCCCGCCTTGCGCGACGCGCTGGAGAAATTGCAGCTGAACGACGCCTCGCTGGTTTTTGAGCCTGAGAACTCGCAAGCGCTGAACTTCGGCTTTCGAGTCGGCTTCCTCGGCTTGTTCCACATGGAGATCGTGCAAGAGCGCCTTGAGCGCGAATACAACCTCGATATCCTGATGACCGCGCCAAGCGTGGAGTACGAAGTGAAGCTGCGCAACGGCGAGGTGCGCCTTGTGGATAGCCCCGCTCGGATGCCGGATGAGAGCGCCATCGAAGAAGTGCGCGAGCCATGGATGAAGGTCAGCATCTTCACGCCCGATGCCTACATCGGCGCCATCATGGAGCTGGTGACCAAGCGGCGCGGCAAGTATCTGGGCATGGAGTACATTGACCGCTCGCGCGTGAACGCCACCTACCTGATGCCGCTCTCCGAGCTGATCGTGGACTTCCACGATAGGCTGAAATCGGCGACCAAAGGCTACGCCAGCCTCGATTACACCTTCGATGGCTACTATCCCGATAAGCTGGTCAAGCTGGAAGTGCTGGTCAACGGGGCGCCTGTGGACGCGCTCGCCATGATCGTGCATCGCGATGAAGCCTATCAAAAGGGGCAGCGCCTGGTCTCCAAGCTGAAAGAGCTGATCCCGCGCCAATTGTTCGCTGTGCCGATCCAAGCTGCGATTGGCGGCAGGATCATCTGCCGCGCTGATATCAAGGCGCTCCGCAAGGACGTGCTGGCGAAGTGCTATGGCGGCGATATCACGCGCAAGAAGAAGCTGCTGGAGAAACAGAAGCGAGGCAAGCGCCGCCTGAAGATGATCGGCAGCGTGGAAGTGCCACAAGAAGCCTTCATGGCGCTCTTGCGGCTAGACGAGGAAGACTGAGCCGCGCGCCCCTGCGCGCCACACAAGGCGATGTATCCATAGCGCAGCCCTGATCGCCCTGCAGAGAGGCGATCAGGGCTTTCATTGCTGGCGCTGAGGTTCGCAAGCTCGGTCTCAACGTCCTCTGCGGGTCGGAGGGGGCGCAGCTAGGCCGGCCATTAAAAAAGCCGGCGGATGCCTGTCTCAGTACCCTCTGCGGGTCGGAGGGGGTTGCGACGGGTCGAGGCTGAGGTCATCTGCGTCCCGGACGGGTTTCAGTACCCTCTGCGGGTCGGAGGGGGTTGCAACGTCGTGATTGCGGTGCTGGCTGCTGTACATATGGTAGGTTTCAGTACCCTCTGCGGGTCGGAGGGGGTTGCAACCGTTCACCTGCGCGCCTCAGCGGGCATACATCTATGACCTAACGCTCGGTTCAGACGCCTTGTAGCCCGATTTTTGAGGCACATTTTTCCGCAACTCACTGCCCAGAGCATAAGGCGGAGTGTTTGTCAAGTCCTCTCCATGCCCGATTTTCCGCATAAATTCGATCCGAGTTTCCCAAGAGAGGCGACCCTGATAGATTCTAGGCGAAGAGGAGGTGAAAGATTTGTTTTGCTTGTGAAAAAATCTTAAATTATGATGCCTAGGTAAGAGATTCTAACGAAATTTCCGCAAGCGCCTCAGGGATAGGGATTTTGAGAGGCTTTGGCGAAAGGTGAGGTTGGCGATCGCCGACCTCAGCTGAGCGAAGGGGGGGTGTGGCGGGCAGGGTGGGGCTCATGATGGGGGGTGCAAAGCTCAAGGCGGCGCGCCCAAGCGCGCTTTGTGCAAAAAGCCAGAGCGAAGCGCCGCGGGGCGGCACAGCTGGATGCCGGTTCGCTCTGCGCGAACGGCGCTATAATGGCAGCGGCTGTTAAAGTCATGCTCCCAGCGAGGAAACGCTCTCTCATGTGCGGCATCTACGGGCATTTCTCCAGCAACAGCGCTGACATGGATCTGGTGGAGGCAATGGGTCTCTGCCTGCGGCATCGCGGGCCGGACGGTCAAGGCGCCTATCGGGCGCAGCAGCTCGCCTTCGGCGCCACGCGCTTGGCGATCATCGATCTGAGCGCGCCGCCGGGCGTAATCTTCAACAACGAGGATCGCAGCGTTGGCGTTGTTTTCAACGGCGAGATTTATAACTATCGCGCCCTGCGCGCCGAGCTAGAGCAGCGCGGGCATCGTTTTGCCACGCGGACAGATACCGAAGTGCTTGTGCATGGCTATGAAGAGTGGCACATGCAGCTGCTGGAGCGGCTGCGCGGCATGTTCGCCTTTGCAGTGTGGGATGGGGAACAGCTCTTGCTGGCGCGCGACCGACTGGGCGAGAAGCCGCTCTACTACGCGCAGTGGGGCGGCGATTTTTATTTCGCCTCTGAGCTGAAGGCGCTGCTGCGCAGCCCGAAGGCGAGCCGTCGCCTTGATCAGCGGGCGCTGCTGTGCTACATGACGCTGGGCTACGCGCCGCCGCCACTGACGCCTTTTGAGGATATCTGCAAGCTGGGCGCCGGCGAGTATCTGGTGGTCACGGCGCAGGGGGTGCGCAAAGGACGCTATTGGCAAGCGCCCATGGCAGATGGGCGGCGTCCGATGGCGTACGCTGAGGCGGTGCAGGGCGTGCGCCGTGCGCTTGAGGAAGCGGTCGCCAATTGTTTGATCAGCGATGTGCCGGTCGGCGTCTTCCTGAGCGGCGGCTTGGATTCGAGCATCACAACGGCGCTGGCGGCGCGCCAATTGGGGGCGCAACTGCACACGTTCACGGTCGGCTACGATTTCCCTGCAGGCAGCAAAGAGGATCTGAAGTTCAACGTGGATGCGCGCTACGCGAGGTTGCTGGCAGAGCGGCTCGGCACGCAGCATCACGAGATTCGCATCGCGCAAGGGCGCCTGGCGGAGCTGCTGCCGAGCCTGGTCTACAGCGCCGATGAGCCGATCGGTCAGCCTGCCATGATCCAAGTGGCGCACGTGGCGGCGCTGGCGCGGCAGTGCGGCGTGCCCGTGCTGCTGAGCGGCGAGGCGAGCGATGAGCTGTTCTTCGGCTACGAGTACTACCGTTCGGATTATCGGCTTGCGCAGTACTTGAAATTGCCCGCGCCGTTGCGCCAGCGCGCGCTGAATCCGCTGCTTGAGCGCCTGCCGGCTCGCTTCAGAGCGCTGCACAATCTGGCGCGGCGCGCGCAGCTGAGCGCGCCCCTCGCGCGCTACCTGACTTGGACGCAGCTGACCTCGCCTGAGCGCTATAACAGCCTGTTGCGCAATCCGCAGCGCGATAGCGTGCTGCACTGGGAAGTTCTGACCGCATCTTCAAGCCTGAGGCAGTCCGAGAAGTGGTCGAGGCGCACTACGCGGAGCGGCGCTACGAGATGTGGACGCTCTGGAGCTTGCTGACCTTCCACATCTGGCATGCGCTGCACGTGAGCCAGACGCTGGCGCCGCCTGAACGGCTGACTTTCAGCGACTTCGCGCAGGGCTAGGGATTGCGCAGGCTGCTCAGCACATCTAGCACAGCTTGGGCAGGCACATCATCGCGAATTTCGGGCTGAGCGACGCCACGCAGCAGGATGAAGCGCAGGGTATGGCCGCGGCGCTTTTTATCGGTGCTCATGGCGGCGCACATCTCGGTTGGCTCGAAGTTGCAGCGCGTGGGCAAGCCGATGGCGGCGATCAAGCGCTCGACGCGCTCGGGCAGCTCGACGCTGCAGGCGCCAACTGCGTACGAAAGGCGCGCCGCCGCCACAAGACCGAAGCCAACCGCCTCGCCATGCCGCCAAGTGTAGCCGCTCACTCTCTCAACAGCGTGCGCAAAGGTATGCCCCAAGTTCAGCTCAGCGCGGATACCTTGCTCATACGGATCGCGCTGCACATAGTCCACCTTGATCTGAATC
>Ga0308310_1001221_pt1 | contig 11510 bp, 7 predicted proteins | sample HotsprSampleMS65_FD_203672 | JGI IMG/M metagenome (GOLD analysis project Ga0308310, IMG submission 203672) | Hot spring phototrophic mat microbial communities from Mushroom Spring, Yellowstone National Park, Wyoming, United States - 20090730_MS65 ...
GATGGACGCGCCATCAGGATCGATCAAAACAGGGATGATGCCCGCCTCCAGCATGGCGTATAGACCCAGCAGGTCGTCTAGCGCCGCGCGCTGCGCGACAATGCCCTCGACAATTACAGCGCCATAGACGGCTGCCATGCCATAGCTAACTGTGGTGCGCACAGCGAGTGGTTTGGCGAGCTCAGCGATGATCACAGGCAAGCCGGCTCGGCGCAGCCGATAAGCGACGCCAGAGGCGAGATCGCCGCCGCCGCGCAACAAGATCAGCGGATTAGCGCCCACCTTCGCTTGCTCCCGCTGCCTGCAGGGCAAGGTAGACGCGATCAGGCGTCATCGGCAAGCTATCCAGCCAGACGCCCGTTGCGTCATGGATGGCGGCAGCAATCGCAGGCGCCACTGGCAAGAACGGCATCTCTGCCATGCCGCGCGCCCCCCAGGGCCCAATCGGATCGGCGTACTCTAAGATGACCGTCTCAACCTTGTGTGGAATATCGCCCACGGTCGGAATCAAGTAGCTTGAAAGGTACGGATTCTTGATCACGCCATCTTCGCACACCAAATGCTCATATAGCGCATAGCCGACTGCCTGCACGACTGCGCCTTCCACCTGCCCACGCACCAGCTCAGGATTGACGGCGCGCCCGACATCGCTGGCAGAGACGGCGCGCAGCACGCTCACTTGCCCTGTCTCAAGGTCAACCTCGACCTCGAAGGCTTGTGCCACGTAGCCATAGGCGAAGTTTGGCTCGGCGCGCCCTGTTTCGGGGTCATAAGGCGTGGTGGGAGGCGGGCGGTACTTGAACGTGCCAATGGCGGGTCGCTCTTCGTTGCGCCATGCTTGCAATGCCAGTTCAGCGGCGCCGCGCACCGCGTTGCCCGCCATGAAGGTGATCCGCGACGCTGACGAGCTGCCCGCGTCGTCTGTGTGGGCTGTGTCGTGCGAGATCAGCGTCACTTTGTGCAGCGGCACGCCGACCGCCTCCGCCGCCATTTGCGCGATCACGGTATGCGCGCCCTGCCCGACTTCCGCGCTCGCCTGCCGCACGATCACGCGCTCAATCTCGGCGTCGCCGTGTAGCTCAACGGTCGCCCAGGCGCGCTCAGGGAAACCGAAACTGAAGCCGACGTTCTTGAAGCCGCAGGCGAAGCCGACCCCACGCCGCTTGTGGGGCTCAGCGGGCTGCGCCACTGGCTTGCGCCGCCAGCCTTCAGCAGTCTGCTCCCAATAGCCGCTGCGCCGCGCGCATTCCGCCACCACGCGATCGATAGTCACGCCTTGCGGCAACGGCGTGCCGACTGAGAGCAAATCGCCTTCGCGCAGCACGTTGCGCAGCCGAAGCTCAACGGCATCCATGCCGAGCGCTTCTGCCAGCTTGTTCATCTGCCCTTCGGCGGCGAAGAGCGCCTGCGGCCCGCCAAAGCCGCGAAACGCGCCGCTCGGAATGTTGTTGGTGAACACGCCGTAGGTATCTATGTGGATGTTCGGGATGCAATAAGGCCCTGTCACCAACAAATTGGCGTTGCCCATCACCTTGCTGGTGGTGTAGGCGTAAGCGCCGCCATCGCCGATGACCTCCGCCTCAACTGCCACCACCTTGCCTTCGCGAGTGGCGCCCCACTTGGTGTAAATCTTGATCGGATGCCGCTTGTGGTGCGCTAAGATCGACTCCTCGCGACTCCAAATGATCTTGACCGGTCGCTTGAGCTTCCACGCCGCTAGGGCGAGGACGATCTGAACGGACATATCCTCGCGCCCGCCGAAAGCGCCGCCAATGGCAGGGTAGATCACGCGCACTTGCTCGAGCGGCAAATCAAGCGCGTGCGCAATCTGCTTCTGATCCTCATGCGCCCATTGCCCTGCCACCACCACTGTCACGCGCCCTTGCTCGTCAATGTAGCCCAAGCCTGCCTCAGGCTGTAGGTAGGCGTGCTCCTGCCAACTGGTGGTGTAGACGCCTTCCACCACCACATCGGCTTGCGCCCAGCCTTGCGCCATATCGCCTTTGCGGATTTTGTAGTGGCACAGGATGTTGTTGGGATACTTGGCGTGCAGCTGCGGCGCGCCTTCTGCCATCGCCGCCTCAGGATCGGTCACAATCGGCAGGTCTTCATAGGTGACCTTGATCAGATCGCGCGCCTTGGCAGCGATCGCCTCCGTCTCCGCCACGACGACCGCCACGCAATCGGCGCGGCAGCGCACGATATCCGCGCCCGCGATTGGGTTCGGACCGCCTACGCCGCAAATGACAGGCTGATCGCGGATGATCAAGCCATACTCGTTGCGCGGCACGTCCGCCGCTGTGAAAATGGCGACCACGCCGTCTAGCGCAGCAGCTTCGCGCGTATCTACGCTCAGGATGCGCGCGTGCGTCCGATCCGAGTAGCGAATCTTCATCCACAGCTGGCCGTCCATGTCTATGTCGCCCGGATAAGGCGCCTCGCCCTTCACCTTGCTGAGGGCGTCCACGCGATGGACGGACTGCCCGACTATAACTGTCTTGGCGCGCTCTATCGGATATGGTCCGCTCGGCGTCTCAGCCATGCAGTGCAGGTCTCCTGAAGGAGAAGCTACCAATCGCTCAAATCGCGCGGGACGGTCTTCTTAGGCGGCAGTTTGCGCTTATTTTCCAGATCGCGCCTGCTCGGGCCGGCGATGATCGCCACCAATGCATACGCGACGCTGAGCATGACCAGCCACAAGAAACCGCCGACAATCAACAAGCCCTGCGGCTTGATGGATATCTCGCGCGCGCCGCTCGCATTGACTGTCTCGATGACGTAGATTGAGCGCAGCTGCTGCACCTCAGGGATGATCAGCTGCGCGGCGAAGTAAGCCGCTGCAGCGAGGCTCACAACGATGAAAAGACCGAAAACAGGCGCCAACGGGTTGCGCGGTCGCTTCTTCTCTTCTCTGACGACGTTCGTACTCTGTTTTGGCATGGCTCAACGCTCTCCACTCACAATTAGACGGAAGAAATAGGTTGCAAAGCCTTTTGACCAGATCACTTCGACGCTCAAGATATACGTGCCTGCCTCGGCAGGCAGAATGTACACAGGAATCGGGCTGGGTGACAAGATTTGCGAGCTGATCAGGGTGACGCCGTCCGATTCGAACAGATTGACGGCTACTGCCTCAGGCCGCACGCCGCCGAATTGTAGCTGCGCGATGCTGCCCGCCGCGCCGATCACGTGCGCGATCGGCGCTTCGAGCGGCGTGCTGAGACATTTCTGGCCGCTTGGCAAGTTCAGGCAGCCGACCAGCCCAATCGGCGCAAACGCCACGTCGCCGATCACAATCTGCACGTCCGGATAGCCGATCTGGCTCAGCGGCGCCAATGTGGCAGCTGGCAAGAGTGCGCTGCGAGTCGGGATGCGCAAGGTGAACGGCGTCGGCGTCGGGCTGGGCAGCAGCGGCAGCGCGACATACGTAGGCACGCTGAGCGTCGGCGTCGGGCTGGGCAAAAGCGGTAGCAGCGCGATGAGCGTAGGCACGCCGAGCATCGGCGTCGGGCTGGGCAAAAGCGGCGGCTCAACGACAGAAGGCGGCGTAGGCAGGATTGGCGTCTTGGTCGGCAACGGGGTGATGATCAGCGTGCTGGTGGCAGTCGCCACAAGGATAGGCAAGGTCCGCCGCAGCGGCGTGGCAGTCGGTGTGCTGGTCGCCGAAGGCGTCGGCGTATTGGTCGCAGTCGGCGTAGCAGTTGGCGTGTTGGTCGCCGAAGGGGTCGGTGTGTTGGTCGCGGTTGGCGTGGCAGTTGGCGTGTTGGTCGCAGTCGGCGTGCTGGTGAAAGTCGGCGTGTCGGTCGGACGCGGCAGCACTCGTAAGGCGAAGGCGTAGCTGACGAAGAACTCGCCCTGACCGCTCTCACTTGGATAGACGGCAGTGACCAACACGCGCTGCCGATTCGGGCCGAGATTCTCAAGCGTGAGCTGACCATCGGTCGCCAGTAGGTCGCGGGTCGGCGGCTCGGCGTTGGGCAGCGCAGCGTCAATGAAGGCGACGCTGAAGGCTTGCGGCGCGGGCTGCGCAGGGCTGATCACGAACGTGATGACTTTGTCTTCGCGCGCGCTGATGACGTCTGTCGGCTGCGGATCGTCCACAAAGGTGCATAGCGGCGCGTCATCAGGCCTTGGAAAACACGCCGAGCCTGCTATGCCTTCAAAAAGCAGGCCTTCATAATTGGCGCGGATGATCGGCATCTGGGACGGTCTGCCGCCTTGCGCGAAGCTGGGCAGCAGCGCGGCGGCAGCTACAATCACGATCAGCGCGCCGCTGAGCCATATGAGCAAAAGATGAGCGCGTGGCTTCATGAGTCCTCTTCCTCTGCATTTCTTGGGGCGTTGCGCAATGGCGGCCGGGATGTGCGCTGAACGTTTCCGCCTGCTCTTAGGGCAATTGTAGAATAGATCGGCGAATTGCGCTATGATTTCGCCGCGAACGATACCAGAAGCAGCTTGGATCGGAGCATTCAACGGTGAGCGCACAGACGCAACACAGCCTCATCAGCTTTTACCAAGCGCGCCTCGATCAGATGGTCGCCTTGATTAGCACTTTGGCGCGCTACGAGACGCCAACAGGCGAGAAAGCAGCGGTAGATGCGCTCGGCGCGTTCATCCGCCAGCGGTTGTTGCAGCTCGGCGCGCAGATCACGTGCTTCCCGCGCGAGGCGGTTGGCGATATCTTCCTCGCCAAGTGGAACGCGCAAGCGCCGGGCAAACCAATTCTCCTTTTGATGCACTTGGATACAGTCTGGCAGCTTGGCACGTTGGCCGCGCGCCCTGTGCGCGTCGAGGGCGATCGCTTGATCGGGCCCGGCACGTGGGATATGAAGGCGAGCATCGGCATTGTCCTCTCAGTCATTGAGAGCTTGCAGGCGCGCGGCGAATTCCCGAATCGCCCAATCTGGGCGCTCTTCACCACTGATGAGGAGACCGGCAGCCTGCACAGCTGGCAGATCATTGAAGAAGTGGCGCGTCAAGCGGGCTTGTGCCTGGTCATGGAATTTGCAGCGACCAATGGTGGCGTCAAGACATGGCGCAAGGGCATCGCCAATTATCAGATCAGCGTGCAAGGCAGAGCCTCGCATGCGGGCAACGCGCCCGAGAAAGGCATCAACGCCATTGTTGAGCTGGCGCACCAGACCTTGCGCATCACCGCGCTGAGCCGACTCGACCTCGGCACGTCCGTCTCAGTGACCGTTGTGCAAGGCGGCAGCGCTTCCAACGTGATCCCAGAGCGCGCTACAGCGCAAGTAGACGTGCGCTTCAAGACTTACGAAGAGGCGCAGCGCGTTCATCACGCGCTGATGAACCTGACGCCCGTCCTCGACGGCGCGCAGATCGAAGTGACGCAGCGCAGCCAGCGCCCGCCTATGGAACGCGACGCCACCATGATCAGCTGCTACGAGCAGCTCAAGGCGCTCGCCGCTGAGCTTGGCTTGGAACTGCCCGAAGAAGGCAGCGGCGGCGGCAGCGACGGCAACATCACGGCTGCGCTTGGCATTCCCACGCTAGATGGACTAGGCCCGCTTGGCGAGGGTGCGCACGCCGCCCATGAGCAAGTCGTGATCAGCAGCATCCCCGCCCGCGCCGCCTTGTTAGACGCCCTGTTGCGCAATTGGCGCTTCGCCGATTGACTATGGCAAGGAGCAGACGATGTGCGATGAACAACGGCAGCTCGACTCGAGCGCTTGGCAATCGAGGGCGCTGCTCAGGTCAACGCTTTGCAGCAGCAATTCGCCGAGCGTGCCGTTGTTCACGATGACGCGCACGCGCAATGGTGCACTGCCTTTGAGCATCTCAGCGGACACCGGCATTGCGTGATAGGTATCGAACGCGCCTGCGCTGAAGACTGCGGCAGGGAATTCCGTGCGCTGGCGTGCCGCGCCGAGCGCGATCTCGACCGTGATCGGGCGAACGGCAGGTTGCGCAACGCGCCAGCGGACGCAGAAGCGCGCCACAGGCTGATCGACATCGCGCGGCACAGCAAACGCAATCGCGTCCAGATGCAGATCGGCGCTGAGCGCCTGATCAGGCGCGTAGAAGCGTCCGCTGAACGGCGCGACGTCCGCCGTGCGCCGAAACGTCCGATCAGATTGATAAGGCACGTAGCCGAGCGCTGTGAAAGCATCCGTGTAACGCCAGTCGTCGTCTGGGAAGGCGAGATTGAGCATGTCAGGCGCGTAGCGCACCAGCGCTGAGTGCAGGTCGCCGCGCTCAATCAAACGACGCAGCTCAGGTTGCAGCGTGCCATCTAGGGCGATCAACTGTTGATCGAGCCGCCACGCTTGCCGAAAGAGCGACTCTTTGCTCGGCAGAGCGATGCTATCCGCTTCGGGCGGCGTTGGAAACGGCGCTGGCGCCGCATGTCGCGCAAGCGCGCCGCTCAAGACGGCGACGCACGCGATGCCTGCCGCTCCAACGCCGAGGGCGCTCATGATCGGCGCCCGCTGGCATAGCCGCGATGCCAGAAGCGCCGCCGCAGGCACGATCGGCGCGTAGGTATAGCCGCCTTCAAGGCGGAAAATGCCGCCCCAGATTCCGCCATACAGTGCGATCCACGCGCCGAGCAGAGCGACGAGCGACTCTCGGCGCGCCATCCACCAAATCGGCAGCGACGCCGCGAGCAAGAGCGCCAAGACCGGCGCTGAGAGCGAATCTTCGGCCGGCGGCGCGCTGCGCTGAAAGACCAGCAGACCTCCCCAGAACGGCGCGCCTGAATAATGCAGCCATAGCACCAAGAATGACGCGCCGAACAGCGCAGCGAAGGTCAGCCCGAAGCGCAACGCCTTTCCTTGCTGCGCCGCGTAGAGCGCCATCAGCCCCACCAGCGCCAGCGCTTCGATCCCGCACAACGCCGTCAGCGCAAACACAGCGCCTGACCAACGCCAGCGTCCCCGCTGCGCCAAAAGCAAGCCGAGCAGCGACAACGCCGTCATCAATGGATACGGGCTGCCTGCGCCGCTCCACAACGGATAGGCGAGCGCGAAAACGCCTGCCGCTAACAGCCGAAAAGCGCTTGTGAGCGCGATGTGTTCCGCCAGTTGGTGAAGACAAGCCGCGCCGAGCGTCATGCTCAGCGAGAAGAGCAGCTCTGCGCCGAGCAATGCCTGCGCTACCATCGGCAGCGGCGCTGCGATCAGCAAAAACGGCTCGCCGCGATTGAAGACAAGCTGCCCTGCCTCGCGCAGCTGCGCTGCATACCGCGCGATGATCAGCCGATCATCCGGCAGGTTGACGAAAAAAGGCGCGCTCGCCATGCCGATCAAGAGCGCAGCGAGCGCCACTGCCAGTGGCACCGGATCTAGTGGCACTAGATCGAGCCTGCGCGAAGGCTGCTCAGTCATAGCCGATCACTGCGCAGCGCGCCGAGTAGAGCGATGCATCGGCAAGCACAAGGCGACCTTTGCCAAACTCTTGGACGATTCAGGCGCTGGCGCCTCGCTCTCCTGCTCGCGGTAGCGATAGGCGGCGAGGGGCATCGCTTCCGCGCGAGGCTGTGCGCAGAAGCTTGCGCCCCGAGCGCCGCGACCGTGCAACATACCGATTTTGCGGCGATTGCACGGCAATTCAACGGCAGCCCCTCAGTTGCGGCTACTCTCGCCGCTGAAGAAGTCGGCGAGCCGATCGAAGAAGCCTTTGCCGCTGCGTTGTGGCTCAGCCGTGTTGCCGAAAGTGCGCCCTAACTCCTCGAAGAGCCGGCGTTGCTCGGCGGTCAGGCGCGTCGGTATTTCGACTTGGATGATCACCAACTGATCGCCGCGCCCCGCTGAGCTGCCGTCGCTGCGAACGCGCGGCACGCCCTTGCCGCGCAGCGTGAAGATTTTGCCGCTCTGCGTTCCGGGCGGAATGACCAGCTGCTCCTCGCCATCTACAGTCGGCACAGTGACCGTTGCGCCGAGCGCCGCTTGCGCCACATTGACTTTGAACTCCAAGATGATATCGAACTCACGGCGCTTGAAGAACTCATGCGGCTGCACGCGGAAGAAGATTTGCACATTGCCGTTCGGGCCGCCATTTTCGCCCACATCGCCCTCGCCGACGACGCGCAAACGCGTTGAGTCGTCCACGCCGCCCGGCACGCTCACGCTGATCTTGCGCGCGCGGCGCACCTTGCCCTGCCCGCGACAGGTCTGGCAAGGCACGTCAATGATCTCGCCTGTGCCGTTGCAGCGCGGGCACGTATTCACAGTGACCATGCTGCCCAAGAAGGTCTGGCGCACTTGGCGCACCTCGCCGCTGCCGCCGCAATCAGGGCAACGGCGCGGCAAAGTGCCAACAGCAGCGCCCGTGCCGCCACACGCCTCGCAATGCTCAAGGCGCATGATCTCTATCTCTTTGGTCACGCCGAAGATCGCCTCTTCGAAGGTGAGCGTCATATCGTAGCGAATATCGTGACCGGGACGCGGCTGACGGCGCGAGGTGCTGCTGCGCCTGCTGGTGGCGCCTGTGAACGCCCCGAAGAATTCCTCGAACATCTCGCTCAGGTCGCTGAAGCCGCCACTGAAGCCGCCGAAGCCGCCTGCTTGCGGGTCAATGCCCGACCAACCATAGCGGTCGTAGCGGGCGCGCTTTTCGGGGTCGCTCAGAATGGCGTAGGCAGCGTTGATCTCGCGGATGCGCTCTTGCGCCTCGGCGTCTCGATTGGCGTCAGGATGGTATTGCTTCGCCAGCCGACGGTAAGCTTTTTTCAGTTCCTCAGGCGTCGCGTTGCGCGAGACGCCCAGCACTTCATAAAGGTCTCGTGGCATTGTGCTGTTAGTCGTGATAGTTAGCTATCTTTCGCTCGGTGCCGATGTGCGCTCAGCCAAAGCATGCATGCGGTCTCGTGCTGGCTTTGATCCTAGCATTGAATGATTAACAAAACAACAGACGGTGCATTTGAACTTCATAAGCAAAATGGAAGCAAAACGGGCAGCTTCTTGCTGCCCGTCTGCCTTGGCGCAACGTCGTGCCTCTCACTCTGCCGCGCTCTCGGCGGCGGAGGGCTTCAGCACGAAGCGCGCGCCGTCGCTGCGCCCGAAGACTTCTGGCGCGTAGAACTCTTCGGCTGTGGCAGGCATGACGTGATATTCGCCCGCTAAGCCCGCGCGAAGCGTGTAGACGTAACGATACGTGCCGCGCGGCAAGTACGTGGCGTACAGCACCACCTTCTCATCGCGTAGCTCGGTCTGGCTAAACCACCACCAGCCGTAGCCGCGCTCGAACGGATTTTCGAGGCGCAGGCGCGGCGGCTCGCCGATGGCGCTAGTGGCAAGGCGCGGATTAATCGCCTCTGTGCCGGCTGGAATTGGATCGGTGATCACCACGTAGTGTAGGTCGCGCTTGGCGACAATTGTGAGCGTGACCACAATGTTATCTCCGACCTTTGCCTCAGCAATCGGCGTGCGGCTCGGATCGTTGGCGAGGTGATAAGTGCGGCTGACGCTGATGCCACGATCCAATGCCTTGACCTGATCGGCGGGCAAGCTGACGCGCAGACTCGATGTGTAGTACAAGACGCCTTCGCCGTCAGTGCGCTCAACGGTCAGGCGATTAAGCTGATCGCGCAATAGCTCGGCAGCTTGCACTTGCAACGTCAGCGACTCGCGGGCATTGTTGGCGTCAGCGCGCTCGCTCGCCACGAGCGGCTGACCGTTCAGCGCGGCGCTGAAGGCATAACGCGGCCGCAGCTCGCCTGTGAACTTCATCCAGTCTATGAGTGCCATCAGCGCCCAAGCCGTCTCTTGCGTTGTCTCCCAAGCATCCGCGCGGCGCGCGGTCATCAGCCAGCGCACGACGTTCGGGATCAGCTGGTTCTCAGGGTTGAGCTGGACGAGCGCCTTCAGCGCGATGGCCGTTGTGCGCGTATCCGTGTTCCAGTTGACGTAGTCGGGCGACTCTTCTTGCCAGTGGACGCCAGTGGCGCTCACGATGGCGCGGTTGATAATATCGCTGAGCAAGGTATCCGTGTAGGTCGTGTTGCGTGGATCGATCAGGTTGAACGCCATTGCCAGATAGGCGCGCGCGTAGGTATCCATCAGATCGCGCCGATCGAAGAGCTGCACAGCATGCGAGAAATTGCCCGCATCAGCGACTGCTAGGGCGTAGGTGATGAAGGCCTGCCGGTTCAGCTGATGGCGCGAGGGGCGCGCGCCGATAGGCTCGCGCTGTAGCCCCCTGCGCAGGAAGCGAATCGCGCCTTCGATCACCTGATCGTCTATGTTGAAGCCGTTGGCACGTGCTTGGCTCAAGCCGATCAAGGCGTAGGCAGTCACCAGCGGGTCGCTGCGATCAGCGCTGAACCAGCCCCAGCCGCCATCCGTGTTCTGATCGTTGTAAAGGCGCTGCACGGCGTGGCTGACTGCCGACTCGGCCTCCTGTCTCAAAGTCGGATCGGCCAGGCCGAGCTGAACAAAGGCGGCGTAGGTCGCCACGTTAGGCAAGAAGCGGCTGATGGTCTGCTCTGTGCATTGATGTGGGAAATTCTCAAGCACTTCGAGCGCGTCCACTACAGCAGCGGCCAAAGAGCGATCGAAGCGCAACGTGAGCGAGCCTTCGCGCGTTGTGAAGCGACGTGGCAAGGCGATGCCTTCCGTGCGGCGCTCCCCCTTCGATAGCACGCCGCCCGTGGCGACCGTCTCAGGCGCTTCGTAGCGCAGCACAGGCAGATATTTGCCCTCCCCTTTGCCAACGGCGCTCTTGGCGGCATCGCGCAACGTGCCGTCCGCATTTTGAGCGAAGAACGTCACCTCAAGTTGATCCACATCCTCAACTTCGATTTGCCACTCGAAGCGTGCGCGCCCGCCATCACGAATGGTGCGCGTCAGGCTCGGCGCGCTATCGAGCAGCCGCGCGCCCCTCAACTCAATGCGCGTCGTCACCTGCTGCTCGGCGCCGCTATTGTTGTTCACGACTGCCACAAGCGTTGATCTATCGCCCACCACATAGAAGCGCGGCGTGATCGGGCGCACCAGCAACGGCTTGGTGCTGACCAAATCGAAGGTCTGCTGGCCGACGAGCGTCGTGCGCAGCTCGCCAATCGGCAGCGTGACCGCGCGCACGTCCAAGCGCCATGTAGTCAGCTGATCGGGCAGCTCAACGCTGACCACTGCCTCGCCGCGCTGGTCAGTGACCACGCTCGGCTGCCAGAGCGGCGTATCAATCAAGCGCTGCCGCACCTCTAAGATGCCGCCCTCTGGGCCGCCGCCACCACCGCCCTTGACCGTGTTCAAAATCTCCTGCGTCTGCTGATCAACGCTCACAGTCAGGCTGAGCGCAGTGCGAATGCCCAAACCTGCTCGGCTGTAGAAGTGCGATAGGATCGGAGTCGATGTGTCAGGCAGCAGCGAAAGCACAGCGAGGTCGGTCAGGCTGACGCCAAGCTCCGCCTGAACAGGCTCGCCAAGATGGTCGGTCACTTTGATGGTGTAATTGACCGTCTCGCGCGGGCGAGCTTGCTCACGATCTGGCGTGACCGTGATGTTGAGCGCGTAACGCTCTGTCTCCACGCCGACCTGCAGCAAGCCCAT
>Ga0308310_1001225_pt1 | contig 11485 bp, 10 predicted proteins | sample HotsprSampleMS65_FD_203672 | JGI IMG/M metagenome (GOLD analysis project Ga0308310, IMG submission 203672) | Hot spring phototrophic mat microbial communities from Mushroom Spring, Yellowstone National Park, Wyoming, United States - 20090730_MS65 ...
TCTATACTATATCTGGCCACCTCATATCTTGTTTTATTTATTATATCATAAATTATAACAATAAAAGTTTCGTTTTCTAGAACAATAATTGGAATATAGTTATTATAAAGAGGCAATCCCACACCTATCTTTTTAATTGCTTCAAATGCTATCATATCATAAACATCATAAGAGTCTGAAATTCTAACTATCTTAAAGAAATTATTATTTGTATAATAAGCAATATACAACTCATTGTCAACACCTAAAAATGTTAGTCTATGTTTTGTCAATACTTCGTTTAAATTACTAATAAGTGAACTAAGTTTATAATTTTTTTTATAATATTTTTGGGTTGATGAAACTAAAGTCAACAGAGCACTTAATGACGAGTCGTAGGATTTTAGATATAATAAAATGTTATTTTTCTTCTGTAATAGTAACTCACTTTTTGTATTATTTTTAGATTTAATTTGATTTACATAAAACGCATAAGCAGATTGCTGGTGAAAAAAATGCTGTTCGGGATAGCTAAACCTAGTTTCTTTTGGATGAATGTTGTCTATTGGGACTTTGACATACTTAGCGACTCGTACTCTTAGCACATGAGGGTATAAAAACATGCTGAAATATACTAAATTACAATAGAGACTGCCAAACTTTTTATGATTGACCAGCCAGCTGGGTCTACTGCTTAGATACTTCGCTAGATCTTTATATTTACATTGAATTTATTTACCTCTTTAATCATATCTTCCACTATTTTGTCTTGTTCTTCTGGGTTATTGAGTATGTCGCTAAGTTCTTCGGCTGTTTCGGTTTCCTCTACGATTGTTGTCCATGTAGTTGCGGTATATAGCACTTTGTAGATAGCGGCGACTAAGTAGTAGTGGTTGAGCATTTGGTCGTGAAGGACGAAGTAAAAAATATTGAACGGTTTAGGCACCGTATTTCGTGTTTTATCTACTAGCTTGTGTAGTCCGTTAGCTATGTTACTATCTATATATAGCCTAGTCCCATAGTTTTGAGCTATACCTATCTTAATGGCTTTGAGCCATTCCTTCATGTCCTTGGACTGGATTATCCGCCGCAGACTCTTAAGTACTCTGTCTTGCCTCGTCGTGATCATGTTATTACTGATTATTTTTGTTTTCTTGTAATACTTCTTGGTACAAACTTCTAGGAACGGCAAAAATACCAAATCCTGTCTTTAAAAAGTTGATATTTATGTTCAGTACCTTATCAAAATTTTTACTTATTGCATCTATAGCTTTATCAAGATCAGCTAAGTTATCTACTTCTAGATAACTCCATAAGTTAGGATATAGCCTGTATTTCCTGTAATGTCTCCAACCCACAATGGCTAATCCATACACCGTATCAATCTTCTTTTTAGAGAAACGAGCATATTTTAAGAAGCGATAGCTATACCGACTAAGATGCTCAGTATCCATTTGTTTATCTATAGCTTCCTTCAACTTTTTACTCATTTCATCTACTCTTGGGTCACTAATCAAATTCCATTTCAAATAGTTTTTTACAAAGCGAGAAGCCGATGGCGTCTGCTTCCTAACTACAGCCTTTCTCATACTCATTTTTACGTTTATACTATCGAAAAATAGATTAGTGATATAATTTTTTTTTTATTTTAATCCAGGCCTGGCCTAAACTATACAAAACTGCACACATTTAGCACAGTCGTCCCTTGACCAGGGAGAGGGGCTAGCCCGTTTTGTTTTGCCACTCCTACCCAATCCCTTGTGAGGATCACCCTCTTCAAGGGAGAGAAGTCCCTGAAACTCTCAAGGCAGGAGAAGGCGAGGGCTACGGAGAGAACTTGCCAGCTTTTTTGTTCCACCTGAGAAGAATCGCATCGTCCGAATATCGGGCGTTTATTCCATACTTGCGGGATAGTAGTTTTCTCAGCTCTTTTCTTTCTGCTCCATGCAATAGTCTTTTGTAGGCAAATCTGACCATCGACGAAAGCTTACGCATGAAGGCTAACACCTGCCCTTTATCCTCTTCTTTGTCAAATGCTAATAAACATTCTACTGTTACGAAGTCGCTGTTACTTTTCCTTTCTGTCAGCATTTTTAGAACCCCTTTGTTCATAGATTCTGCCTGCAAGTATTCCTACGACTATCTCCATCTCGAAACTATCGAAAATTTTTTACACTTTTTTACACTTAGAAGCTCCATAGCAAAGCTATGTTATAAATATACAAATTTGTACAGAAATTAGCAACTGTTGCTAACCACGAGTTCTTATTCTGGTGTCTTATCATTAATTCCAAAATGTTTATTCGCTTAGTATAGCGATTACACTGGAATTGACACTAACTATTACTTTCTTTGCATTGTCTTCTTCTATTATTTCTACTTGGAGTCCGCTACCAGTGAATTTTGACCTTATGTTGCTAACTAATTCATCTAAGCTTATGAAATTGTAATTTATGCCAAAGTTAGGTCTAAAAGGCAAAACTCCTTCTGGTGTATTGATGAGATTATAATAATAGTTCTTCTGCGATAGAAATAAAGAGTTAGTCTTTTCGAACTTGGTGATACTATTATTGCTATCACCAGTTTGCTTAACAATCAGGTATTTGGGCATAAATAAATATACAAATTAGTAATTTTATATATGCTTACCAAAGACTACAAATATATAGTATTAATCATAAATCCAAATAACAAAATACTAACAAAAATCCCATGCACGACTATTGAAAGATGTTATGAGTTAATCAAATTCGAAATACCATTACGTTACAATATGTTTATAAGTCAAGACGAGTTTGATAGAGGCGTAAAAGAGTTCAATTATACGAATATCGCTTACTTTAGAGACGATTATAGTAACTATCGCTTAGGTTTAATTAAGATACAATATTGACTTCTATCTCTACAGCATCTATAATCCTATTATCGTAGAATGGCACACTCAACGTAATTTCGGTTCTAGGTATCCCGTTATCGCTATTTAGTCTGCGCACGCTATATCCTATGATATCGGGTGCTGACCAAGACCTCCTGTTGTAGAAGTAATACCTAACAATACCGGCATTTATTAAGTATCTTAGATATTTCCAATATAAAACCTCTCTGTAGTAGACTTTGAGGGCGGTATCTATCTCAGATGCATCATTAGAAGATGTCATTGTATCAGGTATCATTGGATATTCTAATATATCTCTGGAACTGATAAGATTAGCGTTTATGAAGTTTTGTATCGGTGTGGTCATGTAATCTAAATTGATAACTGGCGGAGCAACCTCATTTGAAGTATGCGTTAGTAAATCTAAGTCTAAAGGTAGTTTAGCTTCCGTCTGCGTACTTAATAAACGACCCCATATAATACCATCTAACTGGACAGGATCGCGTATTTCTATGTAAGTAACACTGCTATAATGGTATTCAAGTGGATTGTTACCAGGAATGGTATCAACTAGATGCTTAACTAATCTAACTCTTACATGTCTCTTAGTATCGGGATACCGCACAGAATTACCATAAATCAGTACGCAAGGGTGAAGAGTGTAAAAGTACTTATCAGCTACACTAACGTTACTTGACATTCCAATGTCTGGAACTCTATTGTTCCCATCGTAATACCAATACAATGGATAGTAGTCCGATAAAAACTCAATATAACTAGGGTTACCCAAGCTACCGCTATTACTAGTAACGTACATAGGGTCATGGCGGTAAGTTGGATAACGATTTAATGTTAAGACAATCTTATTGTTAGTATCCACCTTAAAGTATCTCTCTATAATATATTTTATGTTTTTATCCGAATATACTAATCTTATGCGGTCATTTGACAAGGAACTTATTATGCTTTCAAGTTGATATATGGTGTCAAATTTTAATTCTATTGAATTCTGATTATCATCATTGTAAGATATAAAAATTTTGTCAATACCTTGTGTTCTCCTTTTGAATATAATAAAACCGTCTTCTTCTTTTTGTTCTATTATTTTCTTTGCTTTACTTATATTATTATTGCTATTGTAGTATATTTGACTTTTTTGCACATAGTCTATGGTTTTAATATTCTTAAACTCTTTAATATTTTCGTTGTATGTTGCATAACATAGTATATCATAGCCCAGGTGCTTATATAGTATGATAAACCAAAGAAAAGCAGTAAGGGTGGTATGCTCGTACAGGATGCCGTCGGTGTTGGTTATAGACTCACGGCCTTTAAGTACTTCTACAGCACTGATACGGTCTTCTATATTACCGCCAGCATCCTGTGTAATAAAGCCAAAGCCGACAATTCGCAAGTCGTTGTAATTAGGATCACCATTACTATTGTTGTTGTTATCATTTATTGTATTATAGTCTAAATACAAAATAATACTATTGAGAAAGTGTTCGTTAAATGTAATGCCGTTAGAATTATCAAAGTTTAGATTGACCGCTAAACTACCCAAGCTATTGTTTGTGAAACTAGTTAAACCATCATTAATCTTGTAATTAAGGAAAATTTTTGATGCTTGTAGCCAAGCGATGTGTTCTGATACTGTTTGATTACCTAGGTTAGCACTCAAGAAAACATCAGTATAGTTAGGCGGTATAAAGGTGCTGTGAGTCGTAAAGTGTAGTATATTACTAAAAGGGTTTAATATATCGCTACTAAGTGCCTTCCGCAATGCGAGGATTGCCCATCTTGCAGGATTGTCAGGATCGTTAAAACCTAAAATTAACTGTCGTACAAATAGGTAAGAGTTATAGTCATCTACGTTATCGTACAGAAAAACCACACGATAACGCCTTATTTCTTCATTTACATCGTGAGCGGAGCCGATTTTATTTCCAATAAACCGTGCGGCATGATCTAACAGGTAATAAACATTTTCGCATTTAGGTAAGTCTTCAACCTCTATGAGTTGGATGTTACTCTGGGTAAATGCTCTTAGTCTATCGTTGTATAGTCTCATGTCCATAATATACTTCAAGTTATCACCGTCTCGGTAGTCATAGTCGCCGTGTAGGACAAGACGAACAAAATCGTATGGAAGACCTTTGATATTTACAATGTCTATTTCACCCTCATCGTTTACTTTGTACATAAGGCAGCTACTTGGTACGACAGCACGCTTACGGAAGGGTGTATAAGCGACTTCGCCACTACCTACGTAAGGAGCACCAGTCTGAAGCTTTGGGTCTACAAACAAAGCAATAGGCTTGCGATACCTATCTATCGACTTACTTTGGTTGATTTTGAAAGTAAGGCTGTAATTATTGACACGCATAGGGTTTTATCTCTAAAATTAAAACTGCCCCGTTTGTGTTCCTCTTACTGTTGTCATTTTAGCAAGTGGATACAACGGGTTATAGTAAAAGCCTATCTTATCCATGTCCTCTGTAAGCTGCACTGATACAGGATGATTAGCATAACCACTTGTTTTTACCCTTGCGTCTATAACAAAAGGATAACCTGTATAAAAACTAATAAAGTGAAAGCTCCCGTAGTACCCTTCCTCAACTTCATTAGAGTTAGATACCCAAATAAAACTACTGACACGGAAATCAGACCAAGCAGGAAATCTACGACTCAAGTCAAATATATAATACCCATAGTTTATATGTCCGAAATATCTGTTTCGCTCATCTATACTAATAATATGTACAGGTGCATTAGGGTAGCAACGATGCAGTTTCTGACGGCTGTAGGAGGAAATGCTATCTAATAAGTAGTTTACCGATATTGCGGGAACTGTGCCACCTGTATTAGAAGGCGGTGGGTTCAATATTGAGGTTTTTATACCATCACGCCTATTTGGTATGGGCACGTATATATTGTCTGTGTGGAAGTTAACAGTTATTAGCATCTTTTCTCTTTCATAGCTATTTGTAACTCCATATAGTATATCTCTAAGACCTGTGAGGTCTTTTTCAGTAGAGTATTGCACGCTATATGGCCAGTTGTAGTAGTTGTATATAGTAAGCGTCTCGCCGTTCGTAATGCCTCGGTTAGGCGACGGCCAACTCCCACCCAGAGGCACATCACAAGGAGCTACATACAAAACATTGTACTTTATAAAATCAGATGTCAAACGGACGACGGGATAGCGAACATTATTTAAACTCACAAATAGACCATTATTACTAACATCTGTAACAGTAATCATGTCATCCACCCAGTCATTGACATAATGTACAATGATGCCTACGTAAAAAGGATTCAAAAAAGTGTGAGTTGGTCGAATATTTGGATTTAATGTAGGATTCAAGAAGTAAATATAGTAAGTATCTATAATCTCTTCTATAATGTTACTTGGCGTAGTTCCGCTATTACCTAGTCTGCGCATTATATAGTTGATGTATCTTTGCATCCATGAGCCTTGGTGTATGGAAGCATTAATACGTGTCTCACCACTGTTGTTGTATATCATAAATGAAGCCCCAGGCATCTTTTTAAGTTCCTCCACCTCCAAAGTATCACCTAACCATATAACATGATGAGATATAATCTGCTCAGGACTTCTGATACGAAAAGATAAATCAGAATCTCTAATTGCGATATACAGGCTGAAATATACAGGCCTTTGACTACTTTTGAGAGTTATGTCCGTCACACCACTAGTCAAGCAAAGCCATCTGTACAGTGAAAGGTGACTATTGAGATCTCCGACAAATTGGTTACCATGTACACCGCTATTGAAGAAAGGCAACGGTGCCATCAAGTCGGGAACACCACCAAAATCGTCAAACTTGAAAATAGTCGCCGCCTCCTCAGTGACATCAAAAAGCACCATAGGGAAAACATAGTCTGGCGAAGTCTGATCAGCAAAATAGGCATACCAGATTTCATCATAAGTTCTATGTGAACCTAAGTTCAGGCCTCGTGAAATGGGCATGATTAAATATACTAATAATCAGATTTCAGACCGTACAATTCCAAGACGAGAATATCTATGGTATTAATGTGATCTGCCAAGTTACCATTGTATATCAACTTTACTGCTTCTATAATACTATATGCTAAACGACAGTTAGCCTCGATTGTGGGTACAGGAAACTTCTTAAAGGCGTATAGTTTTACTTCAGATTCTACACCACCACCAGCATAGAATTTCCTGAAATAACAATTAAGAAACTTTGAGTTGAGGATGCCTAAGAGGTAATACAACACTTCTTCATCGTAGTTGATTAGCTCCAAGATGTATGTAGTCTCATCGCCATAAGTATAGGCGTCAGCTAAGACAAACCCTATCTCAGCATTCAACTTAGAGAATATAATACGATACTTATTATCTGACCTACTTATAGCAGGTATAACACTTTTAGGTACCCATATAGAAGGTGGTTTGTGAAAGTATTTTTGTATATCCCGACCTTTTATTATCCCTATCCAGTCTGTACCTTCCGGAGGAGTTGTGACAACTTCAGAAGCGTACTTCCGAAGTCTTATGCCAGTTCTGATTCTGACAGACCATTCTGATATCGGAGTGCCTATTTTTTGAATTTTGTAGTACACGCTCATTACTTCTGGAGGTTCCAGGTGCCATATCCTGTCTGTAAGTTGAGAAATAGGTATGCGATATCCTTCTTGTCGGATGGTACCCCAGCGATAGCCCATACTAGGCCTGAGCATCCTCACCTCTACGTTATAATCTTTTGCATTATGTTCTTTAAGTGCCAAAACTATACACACTTCCATGTGCGCCTCAAACAAGCGAACTCGGTAGGTGTTTACAATTCTTATGATTCTAAAATTTTCTTTGACAAACTTACGTACCCAAGCTGCACTCAAACTGCCTAGCCATTTATTACTCGTTACATAACAAACCACCCCTTTCTCATATAAGTAATCATAAGCAATACGATAAAATAATGTCCCAATGTCTACATTGCCATTAACTTTGAATTTATCTTTTAAAGAATTTTTGCTTTTGATTTTGCTTATGTTTATGTAAGGTGGGTTGCCTACGACGACATCAAACATTTTTAAAGCAGGATATTTGATTTTTATATACAATTAACAGGACAAAGGAGACAAAAAGGGGACAAAAAGGTGCCAAATGTGTCATGTGTTTTAGGTATTGTTCGGCAGATGGAACAAGTCAGGTTGATTTTGTCTGTTTTTTAAGCATCCGAATGGATCGTCTAAAAGCGCATCCGCACAGACGATATGCTGTTTCAAAACCTCAAAGACTTCGTCATCCATCTTCTTATAGTCATCCGCAGTCGCTTCTGAGAGCAAACTTAGAAACAACCGCATTCTCGTTACCGTAACAGCTAAAGGGTTTATGTCAATACCATAAATGTTAGTATTTACAATGTGTTTCTTAATGTCAAAAGTGTTTTCGCATCCTAAACTTTTAGCTATAGCTAAGTCGCCATCTATGTTATAATACAAGTGCATAAAGCGATTTACGATGCCAATGTTGAAAGCGCCACCGCCGCAAGCTGGGTCTAAGGTACGGATGCTCCACAGGCACTTCATCACTTCAGCCCGCTGCTCCAAAGGCATAACCTCAGATATATTTAGGTCATGTATCATAGCATCCACCTCAGCCTCGCTCAAAGAAGTGTGCGAAGCAACATACTGATTAAAACTCATCTCACACATAAACTCAACAATCTCCACAGGCGTATAATAGCTTCCCGTACTTTTACGTTTCTTACTATCGTAATTCAACAAATACTCCAATATATCAGCGATGAAAGCAGGTGAAATACCATAATCCACAAAAACTACCAAAGAATCGTGTAATGTAAAATGCTTGTCTTGGTATATAATCATGAGTTCTTTCAATAGTGTGTAATCGACATCATCATAACCTTCTAAGTCGTTTGTGAGTTTTTGGGCTATCTCACAGGACTTATCAAAATCAGTCGTGTAGCCGCTAATTCCCAAAAACTTGACGAAAAGAGACCATAAAACAGCCCTGATTTTGCTTTCGGACAAAGTATCTTGACTCTTATTCAAAATCTCCTCAATGGCCTTTTTAGTTTTTTTGTGGTCTTCGCTATTAGTAATGCTATTCTTTATTGATTTGAAAGTTTTACTTTTGTATATAATCCCATCAATCTCTTTGTCTGTTACTGGTCTACCATAGACACGTATCCCAAGCCACGCAGGATGCTTGTAACGCCCGTCCCTCTCGGTTACAAGTAAGTATCTTGTTTCTCCCGTATGACTCTTTACAACATGTAAATAGACATCCTGATGCATGGAAGAAAATTGTTTCCTGATGCTGTATGCTATCTTTTTTATTTGACAAAATGAATTTATGGGCTCTTTAATGGTATAAAAGTATGCATTAATCTCACCAATGTCTTCAAAAGAAAAAGTCCTGTGCTCAGTCATACTAAATCCCGTTAGCATAAGTCGAAACAAAAACATCATCTTAGTAAATTTCACTGATGTGGCTTGTGCAGCTATATAAAGCACGAAACAACACAACACAAAGCGTATATATCACCGAAGAATGCGAAATAGAAAACATAGAAAACTACATAAACATTGATGACTATGAACACGAAATCTCACTTTGCAACGCTTGGAACTTCAGAGAAAAGAAAAAATTACTTATCTTAGGAAAAGGGCAGGGTACTGTACTCACTACACCAAAGGACGAAAGAATGACAACATATTATTTTGAGTATAATGGTAATCGGTTTAGATACGGCGCATTTATAATATTTGAACACAAGACAGAATTAGACTTTTTAATGGATTTTTATGTTGATACAAAAATAGTAGGATATGTTACATTACCTACTGATACTACAATATCAAGTATAGAAGACTTAATAGAATATATTAGGAACAAAACTTTGAATATAACTTTTGAGAATAACAATACGCCTAAGTACATAATTCAATTCGACGATGCTTGTAAGTACTACATAATGGATAATAATGCTATAATAATCAAGAAACCATTCTTATTTTGGTTTATGCATGATACTGTTGATATTTATCATCGTGTTAGTATTTTCATATATGCTACACCAAAGTTAATAGATGATATAAATAATCATAATAGTACTACCTCTAACTATGACCCCGATACAGACCAGTCATTGAATGTAGATGACATAGTAAGTCATCATTTTAATGCCAATGATATGAGTGGTATCCAGCATAGTAATGTAAGCATAAACGATTGCGACAATAATAACGCATTCGGATGCAACCTGATTAGGGCTTTTTTGGGACCTATCACTTATGCCGGGTCATGCAGCATCGATATAGATGAAATAATTTTTGAGGGTTTCATGTCTAGTCACTCATACGACGCCTTAGATGAAGTGGACATTTATACTTACTTCCCTTTGCTCAGACCCAAGTTAGACGCTGACGGCTCATTCAACCCATATCCTCAATATGACCCACTTGATGAAGATAGTAAGATAAAATATCTAGAAATTTATATGAACGTATCAAATAGTGGATCAATTCAATATTTTGGGTTACATTCAGGATATATTTGATATGATTCTTATTATGGATGTTCAATATTTGGCAGCGGTCAATTACCTTCATGGAATTCGTCGGAGTCGTGTAATCTCACACCCCCTTTCAGATTTGTAGGAGCCTGTAATAGTTCTGAGCTAACAAACGACAATTGGAACACTCCACAGACAATAAATAATGCAAACTATTTGTTCATGATTTCTAAATCACCATTGTCTGACACTTATAGCATTAAAGGTGTAGGATGTAATGAGGAAACACAGCCACTAGATTTTAATGCTACTTATACATTGTATTACAGACTGTCAGTTTCTTTTTACACTTCACTAAGCGCAATCACCTTCTCAGGCTTCGGTTACGCATTTGCCACGATTAGTGACAGATTGAGAAATGAGGTGCGATCAGGAATTTCTGAAACCTGCTTTGTTTTATTTAGCGATAAGCTCATCGATGATGAAAATGACTTCATCAACATTCATGCCGCCGTGAGAGGAGCATTACCTAAATCGGTAATATGTTACTTTGGGGATGACAGTATGATACCGCGTGAATTAAAAAACAAAGTCATCCATTCGGACGCCATCGTTACTGACTTAGACGCAAATGAACAAATGCCACTGGTGATCAAGTACATCAGGTATGCAAAGAGACTGCATCAGCTTTTCAACGGGTAAGAGGCTAGCAACAGTTGCTAATTTCTGTACAAATTTGTATATTTATAACATAGTATGACTACGAAGCTTCTAAGTGTAAAAGAGTGTAAAGGATTTTCGATAGTTTTAAGATAAAGGTAGTTGTAGTCAATAGGTGTAGGCAGAATCTATGGACAAAGGGGGTTCTAAAAATGCTGACAGAAAAGAAAATAATAGCAACGTCGTAACAGTAGAGTGTTTATTGGCATTTGACAAAGACGAGGATAAGGAGCGGGCATTAACCCTCATGCGTAAGTTCTCATCGATGGTCAGGTTTGCCTACAAAAGACTAATGGAGGGAGCGGAAAGAAAAGAACTGAAAAAACTACTATCCCGGAAGTATGGAATAAACACCAGATACTCGGACGACGCAATT
>Ga0308310_1001227_pt1 | contig 11475 bp, 10 predicted proteins | sample HotsprSampleMS65_FD_203672 | JGI IMG/M metagenome (GOLD analysis project Ga0308310, IMG submission 203672) | Hot spring phototrophic mat microbial communities from Mushroom Spring, Yellowstone National Park, Wyoming, United States - 20090730_MS65 ...
CGCCGCTGGCAGCCTACGGCATGTATGGCAACGAAGCCCCGTGCGCAGGCATCGTGTGCGGCGTCGGCGTCATCCACGGCAAGGAGTGCATGCTTATTGCTAACGACGCAACGGTCAAAGGCGGCACTTACTTCCCCATCACGGTCAAAAAGCACCTGCGCGCGCAAGAAATTGCACTGGAGAACCGCCTCCCGTGCCTGTATTTGGTCGATTCGGGCGGCGCATACCTACCGCTGCAGGCAGAGGTGTTTCCCGACCGCGACCACTTTGGGCGCATCTTCTACAATCAGGCGCGCATGTCTGCGCTGGGCATCCCCCAGATTGCGATTGTAATGGGGTCTTGCACAGCGGGCGGCGCGTATGTGCCTGCGATGAGCGACCAGACGATTATCGTCAAGCAGCAGGGCACGATTTTTCTGGGCGGTCCGCCGCTGGTGAAGGCGGCGACAGGCGAGGTGGTAAGCGCGGAAGAGTTAGGCGGCGCGGATGTGCATACCCGCCTCTCAGGCGTCGCCGACTACTTCGCCGAGAACGACCTGCACGCCCTCCAAATCGCCCGCGAGATCGTGGCGAACCTCAATATCACTAAGCCGATTCCCGCCGACCTGCAGCCGCCCGAAGAGCCGCGCTATGACCCCGCTGAAATCTACGGCATCTTGCCGCGCGACCTGCGCCAACCGTTCGAAGTGCGCGAGGTGATTGCCCGCCTCGTGGACGGCAGTCGCTTTCTGGAGTTCAAGGCGCGCTTTGGGCAGACGCTGGTGTGCGGCTTCGCGCACATTCACGGCTTCCCCGTCGGCATCATCGCCAACAACGGCATCCTCTTCTCCGAGAGCGCGCAGAAAGGGGCGCACTTTATCGAACTCTGCTGCCAGCGACATATCCCGCTGGTGTTCCTGCAGAACATCACGGGCTTTATGGTGGGCAAGAAGTACGAGAACGAGGGCATCGCCAAGCACGGCGCGAAGATGGTGATGGCGGTCGCCAACGCCGAAGTGCCCAAGTTCACGGTGATTATCGGCGGTTCCTATGGAGCAGGCAATTACGCAATGTGCGGGCGCGCGTACCAGCCGCGCTGGCTGTGGATGTACCCCAACGCGCGCATCTCGGTGATGGGCGGCGAGCAGGCGGCGAATGTGCTACTCACGGTCAAGTTAGACCAACTCGCCGCAAAGGGACAGACGATGAGCGAGGCGGAGCAAACCGCCTTCAAGCAGCCGATTCTGGACAAGTACGCCGAGGAGAGCAGCGCGTTCTATAGCACGGCGCGCCTGTGGGATGACGGGATTATCGACCCTGTGGACACGCGCACGGTGCTGGCGTTGGCGCTGTCTGCCGCCTACAACGCGCCTGTGCCCGACACCAAGTTCGGCGTGTTTCGGATGTGAGGGCTGCCCTCCAGCGGCGCGTCGGGGTAGTACGCCTGCAGAATCTGTCGATAGGTCTGTCCTGCGAGTGCGCGTCCCTGTGCACCCCACTGACACAAGCCTGCGCCGTGCCCCGACCCGCGTCCTACCAGTCGCCAGCCCTCGCGTGTGGGCTGTACCTCGAACATCAGGCTGCGGATGCGCCCCGCGCCGACTGCCGCGCGGAACTCCGCGCCTGAGAGCGTGAGTGTTGCGCGCGTGCCGCGAATACGCACCTGCTGCACATGCCCGCCCGCTGTGCGCTGCGTAATCGTGACCTCTTGCACGCGCCCTGCTTTGGGAAAGCATCGGCTGAGTTCCTCGCGCGTCAGCGCGAGTTCCCATACGAAGTTCGGCGCGAGGCTGCAGAACGGTTTGCCGTTGGCGTCCGTGTCGGGCGCACCGCGCAGGGGCGCAAGCGGTTGCGTGCCTATCATGGCGACCTCGATGGGCGCGGTGTGACCCCCACAACTGCCTGTGTAGACCGCTTCCAGCACGCGCCCGTTGTAGGTCAGCACCTCGCCCGAAGTCGCCTCGACCGCGAGGTTCGTGTTCGGATGTTCGGCGTCTACGCCGCCGTACACTTGGCAGGGCGCGTGGTCGCACAGATCGTAGCCCCACTGGCGGTAGCGGTTCAGCCGTCGGAAGGTGAACGAACGGGCGGCGACCGCCTGCGCCTTGAGCGCCTCGATATGGAAGTTCGGTGGCATCTCGCGCGGCAGCGTCGCCTTCAGATAGTCGTCCAGGCGCACCCAGTTGATGGTGAGCAGTTTACCGTTGCGTTCCACCCACTCCAAGTGTCCCCGATAGCGGCGCAGCGCACCGGGCGACACGCCGACCATCGCGAAGCCTTCGCCCGCAGGCTCGGCAACGAGCCGCTCGGCGACGATTCGCGCTGTCCCGCTGTGTGCGACATAGCGCCCGTTCTCTCGGCGCAGTTCCCACACCTGCCCTGCGTCGCCGATTCCCAGCGTCCGCCCCGTGTGGGGGTCGCTCCAGCGCAGGCTGCCCGCACTGACACCGACATACAGCGCAGGCGCGAACGCGCCCTGCTCCAAGCCAACGCGAATCAGCCAGTCGCTATCGCGACGAGTAGGGGCATTCCGCGCGCCCGACCCCATCAGAAGCAACCCAACCCACAGGGCTACCGCAAACAGTCGCATACAGCCCGTAGTTCGATACGCAAAAGCCCCCTCCTGCTCCCAGGAGGGGGCTAATCGGAGAAAACGAAAGCGGGGCGTAATTAGCGCAAAGTCGCCATCTCGCCGTACAGACCCCACAGCGGCCAGTCGCCGCGCCATTGGGGTTGCGCCGTAGCGCTCCACCCCATCTGACTGGGGAGCGCCCTCACCTCTGGATCAGGCTGATAGTCGCGGATAGGGGGCGACTTCGCCAAGAACTCGCGGACATTCATCCACTTGGCGTGTCCATCCACATAGACGAGGTTGAACCCCTCCATGTGCGGCGCCCAACGACGGTTCACCCTGCGATCTCTACCTGGTGTAAGGGTACCCTCCAGCACTTCACGATGCGCCAGCGGGTAAGCTATGCGGAAAGGCGACTGTGGGGTAGGGCGATAGAGGAAGGCAGGCAGGGCTTGCCGTTCCGACTCCATAATCAGCATGGTCTCTGCAGGGCGCTGGACGCCCGCCATCGTGCCGCCAAGGAACGAATTGCGGAAATCAGGAGGGTTTTGTCGGTAGGTGTTGGTTGCGCCTGTGATGTGTAGAGCGAGTGCGTAGCCGCGGTCGCGAATCTCGGCATGCCGCTCCCACGCCTCACGCCCCTCTGGCGTCTCAATACTGCGGCTTGGGCAGAAGAAGATATCGATATTTTTTATGTAGAGCCAGACCCAGTATTGCCACTTGAAATGATTGATGCGCCGTCCGTAGGGGTTAGTACATCCCACAGCGTCGGGCTTCCAAGGGATTGGCGTATCAATACAATCGTCCATCCGAGGGAAGGTCTCATCCCAGTCATTCACATACATCGTAATGCCAAGCCCTATTTGCTTACAGTTGCTCAAACACGAGGTCTGTCGCGCTTTCTCGCGCGCCTGGGCGAACACAGGGAACAGAATCGCTGCAAGGATCGCGATAATCGCAATCACGACCAGAAGCTCGATTAGCGTAAAGCCATGCCGTCGCATAATCGCATGAACCTCCTACCTCAAGTATACCTCATGCAATTGTTAAGAATCCGTTAAGAAGCCCGTTGCGTTGATAGCCTTGCCTTATAAGTGCCTATGCAGTGAGATTTGAGCATCAAGCCCCCACACTAACCCCCCGCGGGCGGGGAGGGAGTCGTGATTCCTCCCCCGTCCACGGGGGAGGTTAGGAGGGGGGGCATGTCGGAAAACTAACGCAAAGACACTTATTAGCACTACTGCGCACGACCCGTCGCTTAGCCCCTGTTGTCCTTCAACGCTTCGATCAGTTCGGGTACTACTTGGTATAGGTCAGCGACCAGCCCGTAGTCCGCCACTTGGAAGATGGGCGCTTCGGGATCGATGTTGATGGCGACGATGACCTTCGAGTCTTTCATGCCTGCTAAGTGTTGCACGGAGCCTGAGACGGCGACAGCGATGTAGAGTTCGGGCGCGACGGTTTTGCCCGTTTGCCCAACTTGCAGTTCGTTGGGCGCGATGCCCGAATCGACTGCCGCGCGGGTTGCGCCGACCGCGCCGCCCAGCGCGTCCGCCAGCGCGCCGATGTACCGCTCAAAGGTCTCCGCGTCTTTCAGCGGGCGTCCGCCGGAGACGACCACGCGAGCTTGGGTGAGGTCGGGGCGTCCGCCGCTGCCGCCTTGCAGACTTACCCACTCCGAGCGTGTGGGGATGTCGGCGGGGGCTTCGGCGGCTTGCACAGGCGACTCCGCGCCTCGCGGTTCGGGCTTGCCCCATGCAGGACCGCGCACGGTCATCACGACGGGAGCGCCCTCCACCTCAAAGGCGCCGATGAGGTTAGCCGAGTAGATGGGGCGTTTGGCGACGAATTTACCGTCCGCGTGTTCTAGCGCGATGATGTCGCTGAGCATTGGGGCGTCCAGCAGCCCTGCGACGCGCGCCAACACATCACGGCTGAAGGTGGTGGTCGTGGCGACGATGGCGTCCGCGCCGAGCTGTCGCGCGTAGTGGGCGACTACAGGCGCGTAGCGCTCCGCCAGCGGCTTCGCCAGCGCGGGATGGTTTACAGTGAGCACGGCTTGCGCGCCGTAGCCCGTGAGCGTCTCCACACATTGTAAATTGTCGCCAATCGCCAGCACCGTAAAGGCGTCGGGCGACTTCTGTTGCGCAAACGCAAGCGCGGGCAGGCTCTTCTCCGAGACGCGCCCGCCGTCCGTTTCTGCCAACACCAGTATCTTCATCGCTAAACCTCCTTAGATGACGCGCGCCTCTTCGCGTAGCAGGCGCACGAGTTCATGCACATCGCTTACGCGCTTGCCCGCCTTGCGTGCGGGAGGGGCTTCTACTTGGGTCAGGCGCACCCGCGCGCGGGGCTGCACGCCTAACTCTGCAGGCGTCAGCGTCTCCAGCGGCTTGCTGCGCGCCCGCACGATGCCTGTGAGAGCCACATAGCGCGGCTCGTTGAGGCGCAAGTCCGCCGTGATAATCGCTGGGAGGGGCACTTTTATCGTCTCGATGCCGTTGTCTGTCTCGCGCTCGACAGTCGCACTGCCGTTTTCAATCGTAACCTTCGAGGCAAAGGTCGCCTGCGGCAGGTCTAATATCGCCGCCAGCATCTGCCCCACCTGATTCTCGTCCATATCGATGGCTTGCTTGCCCATCAGCATGAGGTTGGGCTGCTCGCGTGTGAAGACGGCGGCGAGGATCTTCGCGACGCTGGGAGCATCGAGCGGCTCGTCGGTCTGCACAAGGATTGCGCGGTCTGCGCCCATCGCCAGCGCCGTGCGTAACTGCTCCTGCGACTCCGCGCCTCCGATAGAGACGGCGACGACTTCTGTGGCTTTTCCTCCTTCCTTTAGGCGAATAGCTTCCTCTAAGGCGATCTCGTCGAAGGGGTTGACCGCCATCTGCAGCCCGTCGCGGTTGATGTCGGTTCCCGAAGCGTTCGGGCTAATCTTCGCATATGGGTCAGGCACGCGCTTGACGGAAACTAAAATCTTCATCGATAACTTGCCTCCTCGCGGGAGATTATACCCAAGCCGTGCGGTGTTTGACTCGTTGTTCGAAAACAGCGCCGCCCTGCCTGTGGACGCATTAGCCGCGCACGACGCCTTCCAACGGGCTGGAAGCGGAGGCGTAGGGCAATTTCGGGATTCGTCCTGCGCGGTATGCCATACGCCCTGCCTCTACGCCTAATTTGAATGCCTCTGCCATCTGGACGGGGTCTTTTGCCTTTGCGATGGCAGTGTTGACCAGCACGGCGTCGCAGCCGATTTCCATCGCTAGTGCTGCTTCCGAAGGCGCGCCCAGCCCCGCATCCACCACGACGGGTACATTCGCTTGCTCCACAATGATTCGGATGGGTTCCACTCCGACAGCGAATCCCTGTCCTGTCCCAATCGGCGCCGCCAATGGCATCACCGTCGCGCAGCCGATTGCTTCTAATCGCTTCGCCAACTCGGGGTCCGCAGGGATGTAGGGCAGCACCACGAACCCTTCGTCCACCAGCGTCTTGCACGCCTCGTAAGTGCCGATAGGGTCGGGCAGCAGGTATTTCGGATCGGGCACGACCTCTACCTTAATCCAGTCGCTTAGTCCCATCGCGCGTGCGAGGCGGGCGACGCGCACAGCCTCCTCCGCCGTGCGGCAACCCGCCGTGTTCGGCAGAATCTGATAGCGGCTCCAGTCCAACTCGTCCAGTATCGAGCGTTTGGGAGCGTCCAAGTCGATACGACGCAGGGCGACCGTGACGATTTCCGCCCCCGAGGCTTCTATGGCACGGCGCATCGTCTCGGCGTCGGGATATTTACCTGTACCCACCATTAGGCGCGAACGGAACGCCTTACCAGCAATTACCAGCGGGTCGGTCATCGGGAAGATTGTACCCCGTAGCCATCTCCTTTGGCGAGGCGGTCGCGATTGGGTATAATAGCCACCTGAGCCGGAGTGGCGGAACTGGCAGACGCGCCGGTCTCAAAAATCGGTCTGGGGCGACTCAGGTGTGGGTTCGAGTCCCACCTCCGGCACCACGATTGCTTACGGCGAGGGCGGGATGCAAAAGAGGGCAGCTGTGCAGGCGAGCGCGGAGCAGTGGGTGCAGTGCGCCCGCTGCAAGAAGATTCTGTTCCGTCCCGATTTCGAGCGTGCGCTGCGCGTGTGCCCGAACTGCGGGCATCACCACCGCCTGCGCGCCCGCGAGCGCATCCTGCTGACGGTAGACCCCGACAGTTTCCAGGAGACCGACGCTGAGTTGCGTCCCAGCGACCCGTTGGGCTTCCCAGAATACGCCGACAAGCTGCACAAAGGGGCAGTTGCGGCGGGTGAGACCGAAGCTATCCTCACAGGGCAGGCGACGCTGAACGGCGTACCGATTATCATCGGCGCGATGGATTTCGGCTTTATGGGCGGCAGCATGGGGTCGGTCGTGGGCGAGAAGGTCGTGCGCTGTTTTGAGCGCGCGGTCGAGTTGCGTCGTCCCGTGATTCTGTTTTGCGCCTCAGGCGGGGCGCGGATGCAAGAAGGGCTGATTTCGCTGATGCAGATGGCAAAGACGACGGCGGCAGTCAGCAGGTTGCATCGCGCAGGGCTGCCCTACCTCGCGGTGTTCACTGACCCGACGATGGCAGGCGTGCTGGCAAGTTTTGCGTCGCTGGCGGATGTGATTCTTGCCGAGCCTGGCGCGCTGGTTGGCTTTGCAGGGCAGCGCGTCGCTGCGCAAGCCAGCGTCGGCAAAACACCCGCCAACTTCCAGACCGCCGAGTTCCAACACGAACACGGCATGGTGGATATGATTGTGCCGCGCCGCAACATCCGCCCCACGCTGAGCTACCTGCTGGAGATGTTCCAGGCGTCCTACGCGGGAGGCGAGCCGCGATGATGACGATTTTCGACTTCGAGAAGCCCATCAACGAGCTGGAGAGCGCGATTGCCGAGCTGCGCCAGATTGCCGCTGAGAAGGGGCTGGATCGTTCGCGCGAAATTGCCGAGCTGGAGGCGCAGCGCGAACGGCTACTGAAACAAATCTTCGCGCACCTGCGCCCGTGGGATAAGGTGCTGCTGGCGCGCCACCCGAAACGACCCTACGCGCTGGACTACATCCGCCTCATGTGCGAGAGCTTTCTGGAGCTGCACGGCGACCGACTGGGCTTCGATGACCCCGCGATTGTGGCAGGGCTGGCGAAGATGGGCGGGCACAACCTCGTGATTGTCGGGCAACAGAAGGGGCGCGACCTCAAAGAGCGGCAGAAGCGCAACTTCGGCATGGCAAAGCCCGAAGGCTACCGCAAAGCGATGCGCATGTTCCGCCTCGCCGAGAAGTTCCGCCTGCCCGTGCTGACCCTCGTCGACACGCCCGCCGCCGATCCTGGCGTCGAGTCGGAATCGCGCGGAATCAGCGAATCGATTGCCCAGTCGATGCTGACGCTGTTCGAGCTGACCGTGCCGACGGTGGCGGTGATTTTGGGCGAGGGGGGCAGCGGCGGCGCGATTGCGCTGGCAGCCACGAACCGCGTGCTGATGCTCGAACACGCGATTTACTCGGTCATCCCGCCAGAGGGGTGCGCGGCGATTCTGTACCGCGACCCGAACAAAGCCCCCCAGGCGGCGGACGCGCTGAAGCTGACCGCCGAGAGCGCGCTGGCGTTGGGGCTTATTGATGTGGTCATCCCTGAGCCGTTGGGGGCGGCGCATCGCGACCCGCAGACCACCGCGCTAAGCGTGCGCACAGCCATCTTGCAGCAGTTAGAGGAGTTGCGCACGCTGTCGCCTGAGGAGCTGCGCGACCACCGCTACCAGCGGTTCCGTCGCATGGGCGTGTTCGAGGCAGTGGGCTAATCGCTGTTGGGCGGCGCTAATTGCGCCTGTAGCCCGCCGAAAAGCGTCGTGAGCGGCAGGGCAAAGCCTGGCAGCAACGGCTCGCAGGTCAGCGTCTCGCCTTCGCGGAGCGTTTGCGGGGGCGCGTCGGCGCGCAAGATTTCCACTGTGCGCCTGTTGGGGTCGACCACCCACACAACCGCCACGCCCGCGCGCAGCCACTCCTCGACCTTCTCGCGAATCGTGCTGTAGGCGTCGTTGGGCGAGATCACTTCGACGACAAGGTCAGGCGCGAACTCGGCGAAAGTGCGCGGGCACGGGTCGGGAAGGCGTTCCTTGCGAATGAACGCTACATCGGGGGCACGCACCGACTCGCTGTCGGGATAGCGAATCACGAACCCCGCCTCGACGACCACCTCGCCCAGATACTGGCGTATTTGCTGCTGGTACAGCGTCAGTTGGGTCGCCATCCACTGCGCGATGCGTCCGTGTTCGAACCCTGCAGGCATTGTGTCCACCACCTGACCGCGAATGAGTTCACGCGGCTTGCCGTCTGCACAGAGCCGCCAGAACTCATCGGCGGTGATGCGCACCTGTGTTGGCGCGAGCGTCGCCATCCTCTCACCGCAGAAAGCATACCCGACGCGGTACACTAACGCATGGATAGGGAGATGCAACGCGCGCGGGTTTTATGCATTCCGAACTTTTCGGAAGGGCGCGACGAGAAGACCATTCACGCGATTGCCGACGCCGCCGTTAGTGCAGGCGTGCAGATGCACCACCTCTCGTGGGATTATGACCACCATCGGATGGTGTTGGCGTTTTCGGGCGCGCCGTCTGCGGTCAGGCGTGCGGTGCTGCGTGCAGGCGCGGTTGCCGTCGAGCGAATTGACCTCACCTGCCATCAGGGGGCGCATCCGCGCATCGGCGCGGTGGATGTCGTGCCGTTTGTACCGTTGGAAGGGCTGACGCGCGACGAGGCGGTTGCGTGGTCGCACACGGTCGCCCGTAGCTTCGCGCGGCGGTTGCGCGTGCCCGTGTACCTCTACGAACACTCGGCGCGGGAAGGGCGCATCCGCGACCTGCCCACTCTGCGCAAAGACGGGTTCGAAGGCTGGGTCGGCAAGCGACTTGCGGGCGAGCGCGTGCCTGACTTCGGTCCCAAGCGGCTCCACCCGACGGCAGGCGCGACGATTATGGGCGTGCGCGACCCACTGATTGCCTTCAACTGCTACCTCCACCCGCCTGACGCCGCACTCGCCCAGCAGATTGCCCGCCGCATCCGCGCGGAACGCACGACGAACCCCGCGCTGCGCGGCGTGCGCGCGCTGGGACTGTGGCTGCCCTCGCGTCAAGCCGCGCAAGTCTCTCTAAATATCACACAGACCGACCAGACCGACCTGTTTCGCGTGACGGAGGCGGTGCGCCAGATTGCGCGCGCGCACGGCGCGGAAATCGCTGCGACGGAACTGGTCGGCGTGCTGCTGGTAGACGACGCTGCGCGCGCGTTGCAATCAGCGCTGGGGCTGGCGCAGGTAGACCCACAGCAGATTGTGCGTTAGACCGCCTGCCGCAGCGCCGCAATCAGGCGCGCCAAGCGCGTGAAGTAGTCGCGTGTGGGGTCGGGCATCTCCAGCGTGTCAGCAAGCACCAGCGGAACCCGTAGCAAGCGCGCGGCGGTTGTGCCGAGGGGCGATTCGTCGGCGCACAGCACCATCGCGACACGCACCTGACGCGCCCGCGCGAGCGCCCTGCGGAACGCATGCAGGCTCGGCGGGCGTTCATGGTCGGGCTGCAGGCTGCCCAGCGAGCGCATGCCCAGCCGCTGTGTGAGGGGACGGTAGGCGTCGTGAACGGCGATGTATGCCTTGCCCTGCAGGGTGCGTCGCGCCTCGCGAACCGCTACCTCCAGTTGCCGAAAAAGGAGTTGCGTCCTGCGCCACGCCTGACGCTGCGCGATACCTAATAAGCCGTCTTGCGCTGCCCAGCGCAGGATCTGCTCGCAACTCTGCCGCGCATAGCCCAAGTCCAGCCAAATATGCAGGTCGTCGGGGGTGGGGCGCAGGTGGTCGAGCAGCGTGCGGATGGGCGTTTTGCCCTGCAGAGCGCGTCGCAGCGCCGGGAGGTAGCCTTCCAGCCCGCCGCCGACAGCAATCACCGCGCGCGCCTGCAGCGCCGTGCGCACTATCCGCACGGTCAGGGGCGTCTCGTGCGCGTCCGCGCTGCGCGGCTGCAGCAGCGCGACGGGCAACTCCAGCGCACGCACCCAGTCCGCAAGCACCCCCAGCGTCGCCGCGTACATCGGCTACCCCTCGCGCATCTGCGGGAAGAAAATCACCTCGCGAATCGACTCCGCGCCTGTTAAAAGCATCGCCATGCGGTCGATGCCGATGCCCAGTCCGCCTGCAGGGGGCATGCCGTACTCCATCGCCAGCAGGAAGTCCTCGTCGAACGGGTGCGCCTCCTCGTCGCCTGCCTGACGCAGCGCAAGTTGCTGCTCGAAGCGGGCGCGCTGCTCAATCGGGTCGTTCAGCTCGGAGAAGGCGTTGGCGACCTCTTTGCCGAACACATAGCCCTCGAAGCGGCGCGTGAAGTGCGGATTGTCTGGCTGGCGCTTGGCTAACGGTGAGGTATCGATGGGGAAACCGTACACGAAGGTCGGCTGCTGCAAATGCTCGGCGACGCACTTTTCCAGCACCTTCTCGATGATGCCGCCGACGGTGTCCTTACGCTCCACATGGATGCCGACCTTCTCGGCGGCAGCGACGGCGCGCGCCAGCGTTTCGAAGTCGGCTTCGGTCAGCCCCGTATGCGTATGAATCGCGTCCATCAGGCGTATCCGCCGCCACGGCTGGCTGAAGTCCACCTGCACGCCGTGCATTTCGAACACCGTCCTGCCGAACACCTGCTCGGCGACATGGCGGAACAAGTCCTCCACCAGCGCCATGATGTCTTCGAGGTTGGCGTAGGCTTGATAGAGTTCCAGCATCGTGAATTCGGGGTTATGGCGGGTGGAGATGCCCTCGTTGCGGAACACGCGCCCGATTTCGTACACGCGGTCGATGCCGCCGATTAGCAGCCGCTTGAGGTGCAGCTCCAGCGCGATGCGCAGTTGGAATTCGCGATCCAGCG
>Ga0308310_1001229_pt1 | contig 11472 bp, 9 predicted proteins | sample HotsprSampleMS65_FD_203672 | JGI IMG/M metagenome (GOLD analysis project Ga0308310, IMG submission 203672) | Hot spring phototrophic mat microbial communities from Mushroom Spring, Yellowstone National Park, Wyoming, United States - 20090730_MS65 ...
TCGCTCGGCGCAAAGCCAAGCGTCACCTGAGCGCTGCCTTCGCCGCGGAAGGGGAGATAGATCACGGGCGGCTCGAACGCCTGGGTTGGCCTGGCGGCGCCGAGCGCGCTGAACAGGATGGAGAGGATGATTATCTTTCGCATATGTCAAACTACCTGTTGCCATTCCCTGGTACCAGCACGGTCTGTACCTGCTGCACGGGGATGGGGATCACGGTGCACTGGTTGCGCAACACAGGGTCGGCCAGCACGCGCGCGCCGACCACCTCAACCGGGATGCTCACTGTTGGGCCGGTGAACCACGGGGTCTCGTGGAAGACGTGCGTGTAGGCTGGCGGTGGCTGGCTGTCACAGCTAACTTCCTGACCAGCCTTGTTGTAGCACTTGATGTGGGTGATCAATCGCTGGTATTGGAACGTGCCGGTCAGCCGCCACCTGGTGCGCAGGCTGACCTGGTAGGCTGGCTCGCGCTTGTTGACGTCCGGCCAGCCTGGGCCGTTCACGGGCTTGTTGTAGCTCGGCGTCTCGTAGACGTGGCGCACGCGCAAGCCCCGGCGGATGTCCCTGATCTCGGCGTCGCCCTCGGTCTCGCTCATGATCTGGTGCACGGTGCGCGGCTTGCGCAGGCTGGGGTTGTTGCCCGGCTGCCCGTCGCCGACATAGGGCGTCATGATGTCGTCGGAGGTCTTGCCGATGTTGAACTCCCGCTCGTCCATACGCCACTCCGAGTCGGCCAGCTGCGCGCTGTCGCACTGGAAGGAGACCGTCCCGCGCAGCCCGATGATGTGGTACGAGTTCGGGCATATCGGGCTAACGCCCACGGTGCCGCTCTTGATCGCGCCTTGGCACGAGCTGGTGATGCGCAGCTCCAGCGGGACGCCGACCATGGCGCGCGGCCATGGCTCGCGGACGACCTCTGGGCACGGCTTGGGGACGCGCACGATCTCGTACCCGGCCCACGAGCACACCCACTCGCCTCCGCGTTCAAAGCACTCGGGGTCGCCCAGGCAGCACTCCCTGGTGCACGGCGGCGGCGGGCAGCCGCCGGGTGGGCAAGGGGGGCAAGGGTCGTGGGTGCAGTCGGCCCTGCAGATGCGCTGCTCCCCGTTTGGGCAGTAGATGGTCTGCCCTGGGTTGCAGCCTGGTGGACAGGAGGGGAACAGGCCCATGGGGTCGCACTCCAGCCATTCGCCGCTGCATGGGCAGAAGACTCTGCTACCCGGCGGGCAGGGGGGGGAGCAAGGCGGGAAGACGCCGTCCGGTCCGCAGACCTGCGTGGTGCCATTGCAGTCGCGGGTGTCGCCTGGGGTGCAATAGTCGCACACGCCGCCGGTCTGCCCAGGCGGACACGGCGGGCAGGGGCGCCCGGGCTTGCACTCCACTTTGATGCGCCGCTTGCAGCGCGGGTCGCCGCACTGGCCGACCTCGATGACATCGTTCCTCACCCGCCCGTCTACGCAGTTGAACGTCCTGACCTTGCGCCGCCCGTAGATCACCTTTTGCGCCAAGTCGGGCGGGCAGTCGTAGTCACACGTGATGCTCGTTATCTTGGTGAGGTCGTCGATGATGCGACCATCGTCGCCTCTCGTGTCGCTGACGCGACACTTCTTTTCACCCCATTTGCCATCCACGCATTCCTGCCAGCAGAACCATAATCCGTTGTCGCGGCACTCGTACCAGTAGCGCCGCGCCCCGTTTGGGCAAGGGCCAGCAGGTGGGTCGATTATTTTGACAACGCTGTTACTGCAACCACGACCCGGCGGGCTGGTCGACGAGTTAATCGGCGTCGGCTGGCTGAGCAAGGCCAAGCTTAGCGCGAGCGTGACGTGTACCCACTTCATACGCTCGCAAGGCTACCCGTCCTGCGCCGCGGCGGGCTAGGAATTCTTTCCTAAAAACAAATCAGGCCGGCGAGCAGCCGGCCTGATTTGTAGGCGCTCAGGACTTCGGCATCAGGCGTTTCACGAACTGCCTGTAGCTTGTCACGCCGTAGGGCGTGAAGCCCTCAACCCCAGCGATCCGCCAACGCCCCTCCTCGTAGATCACGGTGTAGGGGATTGAGATCCACGCCGGCGGCTTGCCCGCCATGTCGCCCTCAGTGGCCACGTACTCGTAGACCAGCTTGCCGTCCTTGTGGCTGTAGGCGCGGCACTTGAACGGCGAGGTGTCCGGGGTGGTCATGAAGAACCAGACCTGGAAGACCGTGCCGGTGTCGGTGGCGCGCTGGTCGACGACCTGGTCTTTGGAGAGGTCGACCAAGAGGTAAACCGGCTTGTCGCAGACGAAGTAGCGCCAATCCTGCCAATCCTGGGCGACGGACGGTCCCATGCGCTCTCTGTTACTCCACGAGACGCCGTTCCTGAACGCCGGGTCATTGCGCTGCACCAGCGGGCGGACGACTTTCTTGTAGGTCTCGGTGTCCCAGCCATCTGGGAAGAACCACAGGGCGGGGGCGATGTCGTCGATCAGGTTCTGGATCACGCATGGGTTGTCGACGACGCGGATGGCGGCGGCGGCGGGGTTGGGGTCGTCGGGGTCGAGGGCGCGGGTGCTCCAGCGCGCCACGCGCGGGCAGGGCTTGCCGGTGATCATGGTCGGCGAGTAATTCACCAGCGGCGTGTTGCCAAAGCCGATTGGCCGGCCCGCCTTGTCGCGGGGGACTTTTGACCAGTCGATCTTCAGGTGGCCCTCGAAGCCGTCGATGCCCTTGGGCAGGACGGGGGGCGCGGGCGTGGCGGTGGGCTTGGCCGGGCGCGGGGTGGGCGTCGGCTTCTGCGCGGCGGCGGGCGCGCTGAGCAGCGCGATGGCGACAGATGCTGTGAGTAGGCGATTCACGTTAATCATGGCTAACCTCCTTTTTTTTCTCGTTCGCCCTCTCGGGCGCTTGGCTTAGCATACCACGTTAGTATACAATATCAGCTAAGCATGGTTTCACCACTGCACAGGCTTCGCGCGCGCATGTCAGCGCGCTGCTTGAGCGGCGCGCTGGATGCCTGGCGCGCTTGGCTGCTCCTGTATGCGGACGACGCGACGCTCGATGCGCTGTGGGACGCGCCGGACAGGAGCTATCGCATCAAACAGCTTCCTGCCTTCAGGGCCGCGCAGGTCTACGCGATCTACGAGTTGCTGCGCGCCGCAGGCAAGCGCGGGGAGCTGATCAAGTCTGGGCGCGGTCTGTATGTCCTCCCTCATACCGCCTGCGCAGCTCCCCCACCCCGGCTACAGCAAAAGAAGAAATCGGTCAGCAAGGTCGCGCTGGCGATCTTGAGACGCCTCCGTGAACTGCCGGAGGGTCACCAGCGCTCGTGGATAGACCGCTATCGCGGCTGCCTGCTCGCCTACGCCGACGATGGGACACTGCTGGCGCTGTGGGACGCGCCGGACCTTGACGCGCGGGTGCGGGCATGGCTAGGGGAACTCGCCGAGCGCAGGCTGCAGGCAACAGACAAGGCGCTGCGCTGGGCGGCGCGGCGCGGCTATCTGGCATGGAGCGAGGAAACGCGAGCCTACACCCTTCCGGGCGCTGCGCCCTCGTCGCCACCCCCGCTCGGCAGAGTCAAGCTTAAGCGGATACTGGCGCGCGCGCGCGCGCTGGCTAAGGAGCACGAGGAGATAGCGTTGGCGCTGGATGCCTCGCGCGTCTGGCTGCTCGCTCATGCTGACGACGAGACGCTGCTGGCGTTGTGGAATGCGCCGGACAGGGCCGAGCGAATCCGCGCACTGCCTGGCTTCATCCCCGAAGCGCTATATGCCAATCACTCGCTGCTCTGTAGCGCTCACCGGCGTGGGCAATTGGCCAAGATAGCGCGCGGCCTTTATGCGCCGGCGGACGTTCCCCAGCCGCCTGCTCACACTAAAAAAGCCCATCAGTTACTCGCGCGCCTGCGCGCGCTGCCTGAAGCAGAACGCCGGGCCGGGATCACTCCGCGGCGCGCCTGGCTATTACTAAACGACGGGCGCGAAACGCTGGACGGCGAGGAGCGCATGCGCGCATTGCTGCACAGGGCGCACAAGGCCGGTTTGTTGGTTCGCATCACGCGCGGCGTGTATGCGCTTCCTGAAGACGCGGAGACAACGCAGCCGGATGACGCAGGGACAACGCAGCCGGACGACGACCTATGGGACGAGATGAAGCGCGCGATGGAGCGCTTGAGGGCGAAGCGCACGCTCATCACGCCTTCGCACTTAGCCCTGGCGGTTATGGTCGAGAGGGGTGAAATAGCCGACCGCGATGAGCACTGGACGTTGCCACCCAGTTTGCTCAAGCCGATTGTCTCGGCCATCCCGCTCCGAATTAGGAGGGCTGCCAAGAGCTTCCTCGTCCGGCAGGCGAGCTTACGGCGGTTGGCACGAGGCAACTATGTCGCCGCTAACCCCTTTCCGCAGGCGCTTCCACCGGCAGGGGCGTCTCGCCGGTTTGCAGGGTTGTTCCTGCTGTTCACGGAGCGACTCAGCGCGCTGGGGTGGCGCGGGACGATAGACGTGTCGCGGGCGTATCTGCTGATCTTTGCGCCGCCGGAGATGCGCCAGGCGTTGTGGCGGCGTCCTGATCGGCTGATCGCGATCAGGGAGTGGGCAGGCTATCGGAAGCTCGATTACCTGCGCGTCACAGCCATGCTGTCGGCTGCTGCCGCTGATGGCCTGCTGGTCAGGCTGCGCGAGGGAGTATATGTGCTGCCAGGACACGCGCAGCCGGAAGCTGACGCAATATCGCTCAGCCTGCGGATGAGCGACCCGGTGATCACCTTGGCGCGCGCCGAGCTGCTCAGGCTATATTGGCGCGGGTTGCTCGACGAGGATCAAGTCGCGTCGCTGTGGGACGCGAGCACTGAGCAGGTCAAAGAAGCGCTGGGTCAGCTTGCCGAGCGGGCCAATCCGTACTATTTGCTGAACAGCGCGCTCGATGCCGGCTTGTTGGCCAAGATCGGGCCAGGTCTTTACGTTCACCGCGATGCTGGTGTACTGCGTTCTCAAGTCCCGTCAAGCGGTCGAGGTTGACGCCGCCGACTTGATCCCGCTCGCGGAGGCAGCTCGGCTGAGCGGGCGCTCGCTGTCGGTGATCGCAGCGATGCTAGATCGGGGGCGGCTGCCGTGGTATGAGCTGCCCGAGGACATCCCTGGTCGCAAGGGAGCGCGCTACACCAGCCGCAAAGCGGTGATGCGGTTAAAGCGACGGCGCAAGCGTGGTGGGATGAAATAAGAATTGCGCTTAGCGCGCAAGCGGCGAACTCACCCCTCCAGCGCGTTCCGAACGGCAGCGCGCCAACCACCCACGGTACTTAGCCCGCTCACGGGCAATCCGCGCCCGGCGCTCGGCAGGGATACTCTGCGTCTCAAGGTAGCGCGAGACTCTATCCAGTTCATCTGGGCATGCCCACCATACGCCTCGTGACGGGTCATAGCCGACTAATTGCAGCTCAAGCATGGCCGAGAGATGGCGAATAGCTGTGCGCCGCGTATAGCCGGCGCGCTCGGCCACCTGACGCTCGTTCGCTTCCCCTAACTCAGACAACGCCTGAAAGATGCGCCCAGCGTAGCGCCCCAGGCCGCGAGGCTTGCTGCGCTCGGCCATCTGACGCGCGTTTGCTTTCCCTAACTTAACCAACGCCTGAAAGATGCGCCCAGCGTAGCGCCCCTGGTCGCGATGCTTGCTGCGCTTGGCATTGCCGCCCTTGGTATTGCCACCCTTGGTATTGTCGCCCCGGCCGCAATGCTCGAAGGCAGAATGGGAAGCGTAATCGGGCTGCTTGCACACGGTAGAACACTCACTCACACTGCCCCCCAGTGTGGGTGAGTGTTCTACTTTGGGCAGACGCTCACCCCAAACGTATGTCTGTGCGCACTTGCCCACGAATCCGCGCTTGCGCTTCAGCAGGCCAGCATTAATCAATCTTTGTGTTGCGCGATGTGCCGTCATCAGGGTCACTTGTGCTAGCAGCACAACATCGCGAAGGCTAAGATGCCATTCGCTCTTGCCTGTCTTGATTACGGTATCACAGTGAGCGATCAACACTCTGCGATCAGTCTCTCGCGTCTGTGGTGACGTGCCTTTGAACTCAGCGCTTAGTGCCCATGCTTTCACGCGCTCGGCCTTCTCGCGCGCCGCTACATAGTCTGCGCTGTTGCCTTGCTCTTTAGCGCGCAGATACTCGGCCATCAGCCTTCGCTCGAAGTCGCGCCGGCTGGGGTCAAGATGCTTTGGATGGCGCGATGCGATGTAGCAGGCGCGCACGCGCTCGAACGACGCGCCGGCGTTTGTCAGCGAGAGGATGAGTGCCCAATCAATCTCCGAGCGGGTCGGGTAGCGCTTGAGGATGCGCTCATCCGCTCGCATGATGGCCGCGGCCAGCCTGGGCAGCTTTGATAGCGCAGCGTACTCCCAGGGGATGTTTGGCAGTGGCGCGTCGCAGCGGACGATCGGCGCGTCGGGGTTGACCCAGCGGTATGGAACGCCGCTTGGGTGCGTGCTGGGTGGAGCGACTACGTAGGCGTGGTAGGCGCGGATTTCCCCACCCTCCCAGCGCGCGGATTTCAGCGGCCAGGGCGTGCGCAGCCAGATGTGCCCCCCGCGCGCGGTGCGCGAGATCAGCGTTTCCCCGCCGATGGCGCGCTTGATCAGCGCCTGGGCTGCCTTGAACGACTCGGCGGAGTCGCAGTCGATGACGGCGAGGTATCCCCAGTCGTCATTGACGGCGGCGGAGTGCGCGCCGGTGACGGCGGCGATGTTGATGGCCTCTGCCTTTGATGGGAACAGGGCCAGCACGTCGTCCCAGGATTGCGGGGAGCGCGTCCAGTGGCTCCAAGGGGCCAGCGGTTTTTTACTCTGTGGGGCGAGCGGGATGATGTTGACGCCGCGTTGATGCAGCGCGTGTGCGTATTCGTATATCTCCTGCGGCATGGGCTCTGCCATGCCCGACAGGCAGCCGGACTACTTGACGGCCTTGTGATGCGTGATATACTTCCGGCTGCTGGGTTTTACCTCGGTGAGCGCGGTGCCAGCCGCGCTCCCTTTTTTTTTTCTGCCGGGCTACCTCCTTCTTGGCGGGAATGCTAACGCATAATCTTGCGCACGTCAAGCATTAACCTAGTTAACCCCTCGTGGCATGGGAATGTAGGCATGGTTCGGGTCATTCGCCCTGAATATGTGCCTGCCTTTCTTTCCGTGCTTGTGCCATATCTCCGCCAGTTGGCGGACGCGCGCAAGCGGCACGAGCACGAGTTTGCCGCTGCGCTTGCTGGGGAGGACGTTGCGCTGCGCCCACTTCCACACCACGACATGGGATAGGCCGACTTCGTCAGCGGCGGCGCTTGCGGCTATCCATTGGTCGTTCAGCGGTGGTGGTGGCAGAGGAACTTTGATGATGTCCAGTCTGTCCTTTCTGCTTTTGCTGACAAGTTCGCCTTTGACTAGTTGGTCTTTCATGACCAGTAATTTACCGTCACTCTATTTAGACTTGCATGCCTGATTGCGTCCTCTTTTGCTTACCGATTTCGCGCGTGTGCGCGCGCTCCGTCCCGCCCCGATGCTACTCGCGTGCTTTGCTGCGTGCACTTGGCTGGCGCGGGGCGATAGACGTAACGCGGGCATATCTGCTGATTTACGCCCTGCCTGAATTGCGGGATGTGCTGTGGCGGTACCCGGACAGGGCGGCAGTGGTCAGGGAGGGGTGAGGGCGGCGCTAGGGGTGGCGCGGATCATTATTTCCTCACCGACGCGCTGTGCAGGTTGGGCGGGCTCGCTATGTGCATCGCGCCTGCTGTTTGCTTGTCATACTCTAAAGAGAACGTCAAAACTAAGATTACAGCGCAAATAGACTGGATTGTTCGTCCAGCTCAGATGATGTATAATAAGCTCATGGCTAACTTAAATCCAGCGACTAATAAGCAAAAACGCTATATCATCGCCCTACTCAAGCAGCGCGGGTTGGACACCGCATCCATCACCCCCGCCCATCGTGCTCTCGGCGCGCCCGCCCAGGCTGCCGCGGTCGGCGATTGGCTAGATGGCCTCTCAATCAGAGACGCAGATCAGCTCATCCGCAAGCTCAAAGCGATGCCTGGGCAACAACTGTCGCTCTTCCCCCTCCCCCCGCCTGTCACCTGCCCATGCTGCGGGCGCCCGCTCAGGCGCAGCGCTGTCTAAGCGGGCGATATAATGCCCCCCATCCCTCGCTGACGCGCCCCATCCGGGGCGCGCTGCTTTTTTCTGTTCCGCTACCCACTCGTAGTCATCCGTGCTGCGCAGCGCTAATCTCGCTGTGAAGCGCTGCTCGCGCGCACGGCGACGATGTGGTGGCCGCGCTTTTGTGGCGCGTAGCAGTGTTTGCGCAGCTCAGCACACCGGTCAAAAGCTCAAGCTACGGGGGGTCTCCCGCAAGCGAGTGTCACAGCCGAGCGCCTTCGCAGGCCGAGACAATGGGGTGCCGCGTCCGGTCATCGCTTTGAGGGGCGAAAGCCGTTTGCCTCCGCCTCTGCCCGGCTGCAAAACCAGCGATCACCGCGGCTTGGGACGATGTCTGTCCTGTCGTAGAACTGGCCGCCGGGGACGTGGTAAATCCGCTCACCTCGGTTGTTCACGTTCCCCTTGATATCGCAGCCCGCAGGTCGCTCGACGCAGCCTGCCGGACAACCGGCAGCGACGGGAGGCGGTGGTGGCAACGTCGGCGCAGGTGAAGCGGCGCCGGCAGTCGGGGGAGGTGTGCGAGAAGATGTGGGAGGTGGAACGGTTGGCAAAGCGAGGACTCCTTGATCTTCGACGACGTAATCGGCGCTCACCCATCCCGTGCCGTCCCCATAGGCGATTTGCCACCAGCGGCCATCAGCGCTCCTGGCCAAGGCGCGGACGCTCGCGGAGCGCGCCAGTTCCCCGATCTTGGGATATGCGATGCCGGGCCCGGCGCGGACGTTCAAAAACTCGGAGACCACTATCAGGGTCGGCGCTGCTTGCGTAGGGGTAGGAGAAGGGGGAGGGGGGAGCGTGGGGGTGGGGGACGGGACGACTTGGGTTGCCCTTGGCCGACAAGCGCCCCACAGGCCGGCGTTCGCCTGCTGCGCTTGTCGCTCAGCTGCCTCGAAGCGCGCCCTGTATTTGGTGTCCGGTGGGTAGTGGCGGGCGACAGCATATCCCCCGCGAACGAGCAGCTCGTTAACCATCTCGCCGGTGGGCAGATAGACGTATCGCAACAGCCGACCGAAGCGGTCGGTGTCGCTGACGTCGCGCTCGAGGGCGACGTCCTTGCCGAGCACGAGCTGGCGATTGAAGGCAGTCGCTTCTGAGGCGAAGCAATCTCGGCGCATTTCTGGCGCGTCGATCCCGATGTATCGCACGCGCCGTTCATAGAAGCCGGAGATCAAGACGCCGATGGTGTCGCCATCGACGACGGCGATGACGCGCGCCTTGCGCTCGTCGTACGGCGGCGGGGCGGCGAAGGCGGGCGTAAGGGCGAGGGATAAGGCAAAGGACAAAACGGACAAGACAGTTTTTATCCGCATCATTGACCTCACATCAAAATCTCTTGCGCAGCTCGATGCGCAGCCACATGCTGTGATGATTGTAGCGGCGATGCGTGCGTGGCCATGCCGAGGATGGGCGTGCAGCGATTAGCTTCGGGTGGCCAACACGCCAGCTAGGGCAGCCAGCCCGCGCGCGCGCACGTCACGGGCTTCTTGCTCACCTCCCTCCCCCTGCCCCACCCCGCGCATGAACGGTGAAACAAACGTGTAGCCCGGCGGCGGGGGCGGCAGGCCGAACTGGGCAGCGCGCGCAGCAGCAGCCTCGCGCAGCCGCTTGAGGGCCTGCTCGTCCTGGCGCCGCTCAGCGACATATTCATGCCGCCGGTAGTGTCCGCGCACCGCGTGCACCCTGGCCGCCTGCCGCCGGATGATCGCTCGTTCCGCCTCCCCGCCCCAGGCGCGCTTCTCGCCCGCTTTCCCGATCAGCGCATAGCGCGGGCGCGGCAGGTAGATCGGGCGCAAGGCTGCCGTTGGGCGCGAGGCTGCTGTAGCGATGTGTTGGCTCGCCACCTCGCGCGTCCGCGTCCCCGGCAGCGCAGCAGGCCCTGCCACTACCATATCGCGCCACAGCGCGCTCAGCGCCAAGTCCACCACCCCCCAAGCCCAATCCGGGATCATCATCCCGCCCTCCAGGCGCGTCCCGTCCGGTCGCCAGGGGAAGGCCGCGATCGTCTCCCCGGCCTCGTTCAGCAAGGCGGCCCACAGCCGCCCTGGGCGCAGGGCGACCAGCCGCAGGCGGGCGACGCCCCAGGCGACCAGCGGCAGGTCGCCTGGCAGGACGGCCTCGAAGACGCCCTGTGGGGCGTAGGTAGCGTGGGCAGTGGCCTCTTCGGCCATCTGGCGTGCGAGCGCGGCGCACAGCTTCCCGTCCGGCGTGGGCGGCGGGGTGTAGCCGGGCGGCTCCTCGATCAGCGCGTTGCCCGGTGGCAGCGGGGCAAAGGGGGTCAAGCAGGCGCGCGCCTCGTCCTCGCTTGCGCCGATCAGCCCCCACCAGATTGGCCAGAGGCGGGCGACGGCCTCGACGGTGAACGCGCGCTGCGCGTCCATCCGCGCCCCGCCCACCCTGATCGGCGCCACCATCGGCCACAGCCACATCGCGCCGCTCTCGATCATTGCGCTGACCGAATTGGCAAACCGTTCGCGGTCGAGCGCCTCTAGGTGCAGCGCGCGGACGAACTCGGCATCCCAGGCCAACCTGGAGATCGCAAACAGCAGCCTGGCCAGGCTGACCGGCTCGAGGGGCATCTCCATCGGCTGGCCGGCGAACATGCTCGTCGCGGCGCGCCTAGCCAGGTCGTCCAGCTCGGCGTCGGTGCATGGGCGGCTGGGGTAATCTTCGAAGCGTCCCGCGAACTCGGCCATGAAGCGCGCGATCGTGGTGATGTTCGCTGGCGTGGTGTGCTCCCAGGCGCGCGCGGCGCCGTAGAGGGCCATGGCCAGCCAGGGCGGGAGGGCGTCGCGCGCGCTGGCGGCGATCTGCTCGACGGCTTTGGTGAGGGGGATGGAGGCGACGAGGCGATATGAAATGCGCTGCTTGCGGTCGAGCAGGGTGAGCACCGCCCCGCGTTGGAGCAGCGCGGGGCGGTCGTCCGAATCCGGGGTGACCGCGACCAGGTCGCCCGGGCGGGCGATCTCGGCGGGCGTCAACGTCCGCCCGCCGAGACCGACACAATCGAGGACAGCTTGCTCAGCCTGAAAGCGGAACATCTGCCGCTATGTCCTCGTCCGCACCCGCCCATTCCAGGAGCGCATCGCTCAGGGCCTCGATGCGCTCGCCGAACGTCCATGCTTTGGGGATGTTGCGTGAGCCGTACTTGAGCGCCTCTTTCTTGCTGAGCCAGATACCGGGGCGCCCGAGCACAGCTTCAATTAATCTGCCGAGCCGCGCGCCGACCCCGATCTCCGCTTCGGCGAGGAACTCCTGGAGGTCCTCTGGCAGGCTCTCCCAGAGCTCCTCGTC
>Ga0308310_1001230_pt1 | contig 11460 bp, 10 predicted proteins | sample HotsprSampleMS65_FD_203672 | JGI IMG/M metagenome (GOLD analysis project Ga0308310, IMG submission 203672) | Hot spring phototrophic mat microbial communities from Mushroom Spring, Yellowstone National Park, Wyoming, United States - 20090730_MS65 ...
TCAACTCAACTCCAAAATCAAGGAACACGAGAACCTGGTTCGGTTATCCAAGCTCCTTTCTGGGAAGGGGTACGCCGAAGTCCTTCGTAGCGTCTCCGAGTCCCTTTCCTCTCCCGGACTGAGGGTAGAAACCTATCATGAACATAAGAACGGTAGCGTCAAGCCCACGGTGGAGCTTTACTTCCATTCTCGTTCAGGCTCAGAGCTTCCCTTTGACCTCCTTTCTGGGGGTCAAAAGACCTTGGCCGATCTCAAGTTCCTGTTTAAGTTGGTTTCCTACCTAGACGGAGTAGGAGTAATGATATTCGATGAAACTTTCCGTTTTTTAGACTCTAAGTCTTACGAGGAGGTATTTGAGATTATGTCTTCAATAAGGGCTAGCCACATGTTCTACATATCTCACGACATGGCCCCGGCCCTCCGCTTTGACACCCAGATATCTGTTGTTCAAGACGATGAGGGAGTTTCCCATTACTTTGTTGACCAATAGGACTTTATGCCTCTTGACACCGGTGGAATAATGTTGCATAATCAAGTAAGTTGACATGGGTAGGCGAGGGTGGGACAAACAAGAAGTGATTCTGGTAGACGACCTCCTGTCTAGGGGCTACTCCTACAAGGAGATAGCCTCGGTCCTAGGTAGGACCTACGAGTCCGTTAGAGGAATGGTCAAGAGAATGAGGAGAGAGTCGGGAAACAGGAGGAGAGGCGAGAACCTTGGAGGAAAGAGGCACCTTGGGCTCTTGGACCTTTCTTTCGAGGAGGTCCTTGTCCTCTTAGGAAATAGAAATAAAGGGAACCTGGAAGAGGGGTACATGAAGCTGATTAAAAAGAACCTGGAAAAAGATGGAAACAGGCCCCAACGGATCGGATACATAATGTCTGACTACGAGGTCACCAAAGTCGTTGAGCGGTACCTAAAGAGAACCGGGAACATAGAGGGGGCCAGGAACTTGTGGAAACTTCACCTAGAGTACAAGAGGAGGAGGGAAAATGAGGACTACGCCCGTTTTTAGGACCAAGGCTTTATCGTATTTTCTAGGTTTTTCCTTCGAATGTGCTTCCAAGAAGGGTTTCAAAAGCCAGTATTCAAGAGAAGTTACTCTTATCTCTTATCATATCTTTGGTAGAGACTTATGTGCCAGGATCAGAGAGTAAGTATGGAGATTCGGAGTCTGAGGTTATCATTCAACTGCCTAAAGAGGCGGGAGGGGGGAGAATACACTTCTTTTCCTACTACCTCTATGTAGGAAGGCATAAGAGAAGGGGCAAAAGACCAAACGGGGTTTTGTCTATGATCACCATTGGCCTGAGTCAGGATTTTCTATTATCCTTGTCTAGATCGGTTTCCTATATACTAAGAGACTACAAGCCCGTTCCCAAAATATGCATTGGTCGTGATGACGAGTCTTTTATACCCTTTGCGGCCAACGGGCTTTGCAAGGAGTGTCCGGAGATACTATATTGACTTTTTCTGGATAAGGTAATATTCTTTTAGAGAGGTGAGGTGAAGATATGAGCATAGAAGTAAGACCCCTGGGAGTAAGGTGCAACCTGTCTTGCATCTACTGCTACCAAAACCCGATGCGAGATGCAGGGAACTTTGGTCCTCCTTACGACATGGAGAAAATGAAAAAGGCCCTCTTGGCCGAAGGGGGCCCCTTTGCCCTGTTCGGTGGAGAGGCCCTTCTGGTCCCCAAGAAGGACCTGGAAGAACTTTGGAAGTTTGGGTTAGAGCACTTTGGACACAACGGTATACAGACCAACGGTTCCCTTATAGACGATGACCACATTGAACTTTTTAGGAAGTATCGGGTCCATGTTGGATTTTCTATAGACGGCCCAGAAGAGCTAAACGATGCCCGGTGGGCGGGTTCTCTGGAGAGAACCAGGGAGATGACCCGTAAGAGCATTGAGAACCTGAAGAGGGTTCTTGACGAGGGACTTTCCGCCTCGGTAATCATCACCCTCCACAGGCTCAACGCCGGCTCCCCGGAAAAACTGGAAAGGTTGGCCGAATGGATTAAGGAAATACATTCTTGGGGGGTTCAAGCCATCAGACTCCACAATCTGGAGCTTGACGGGGACCTTACCAAGAAGCACTTGGCCCTAAAACCGGAGGAGAACATCTTCGCCTTTACCTATCTCCTAAGATTGAAGGACGAAATACCCTCTCTACATATTGACGTTTTCGATGACATCTACAAAATGCTAAAGGAAGTGGATGACGGGATGGCTACTTGTGTGTGGAGGGCGTGCGACCCCTATACCACTAGGGCCGTCCGTGGGGTAGAAGGCAATGGCCAGAGGTCAAACTGTGGCCGAACCAACAAAGAGGGGATAGACTTCTTCAAGGCCGATATCGAAGGCTTTGAGAGGTACTACTCCCTCTACTACACCCCTCAGGCCTACGGAGGGTGTGAAGGGTGTAGGTTCTTCATATACTGCAAGGGACAATGCCCTGGCACCGCCATAGACGGGGACTGGAGGAACAAGTCTTCGGATTGCGCCCTCTGGAAGTCCCTCTTTGAGATCATAGAGAGCCGGGTCCTTAAGGAGGGAGTCGTTCCTCTTACTCTATCCCCCATGCGCCCGTTTGTAGAACAGGAGCTGTTGGAGGCGTGGAAGCGTGGGGAAAACGTTTCCGTTGGCCAGGCCCTTAGGAGGGTGGCCCAAAAGAACGGTATCGTCCCCGGTCAATCCCAATCCTCCATGGCGGGGGACCAGGCCACAACTCAGCACGGGGACCATTGGGATCACTCTGACGGTAAGGAACACCAAGACAGAGGTCCTAGGGGGATGGTTCCGGTAAGAAGTTACACCGATGACCACGGTGATCACAACGACCACGGGGACCATACCGACTAACGGACATTTCATGGAGGGAGAAGATGGGAATCGCCATAGAACCCAAGAAGCTTGAGAAGACCCTGGACCAGGTTTTCAAGGAGAATCCTGGAGAGTACGAGTACAAGCCGCCCGAAGTTCCTGGAGGAAGGGTTTCCTCCATGGTCCTAAACCGTAAGCTTAACCCCTACCCCTTTGCCCGCACCCTATGGGTTACCGAGGAGGCCCGGGATTACTGGCTTCCCAAGATAGAGGCCGCCGCCAACGCCTTTCATCGCCTGGAAACTCTCACCGTCTTTTATGGGGTTCGTAGAGTATTTACCACCCACTTTCGTCCTGAAGATTTGGTTTCCGGATTTGACAGCCTAGCCAGGATGGGTTTGGTTTTTTACCCTCTTCACCAGGTGGGTTCCTATCAGGGCTTCGCCCACTATCATCCCCCCGTGGAACCCGGTAAACCTTGGACTTACTACGGGGTGGTAGGAAAGATGGAGGATGCAAGAGCCTTCGCCGAAGCCACTAGGGAGGGGGATCACAAGACGATGGGAGAGCTATTAGGCTATCCTCCCTGTTGTACCGAGTCCTTCAACCGAGTATGGCGAGCGGGGTACATTGACCCGATTTGGCAGGCCGGGGAGGCCTCTTACGCTGAGTCTCCGGAGTCTTTTGAGCTTTATGACCCGGACTCAAGGATCATGCGCCTCAAACCGGTTCCCGAGGCCCTGGCTGTCCTCCGGTACATAGGAATCCGACTGGTTAGCCACATCCCCCACAGCCTCACCTGCAAGGCCAGCCAAAAAGTGGCCGAGTTTTTCCGGGAGGTAGCCAAAGAGGAGGGTCTTTACTACGGGGCCTTGGAGTACTCAGATGAAATATTGCGGTGGAACATAGAATGGAGCGTCCTTCACGGGATCGCCGAGGTAAAGACCCCGGTATTCAAGGTTTCCACTAACTCCACTCCCACTTACCAGAAATATGTCGTACAACTCGTTGGTGATATTCCTCCCGAGGAGGTTAAGCACTCTGTTACCGGGCTTGTGTTCCCTTACATTCCTTCTAAGGTTAGGAAACTAACCGAGCACCCGGCCTTCCTGAAGTTTGAGGGGGTTATAGGGAGTAAAGAGGAAGACAAGTAGTGGGTAATGTGATGTCCTCCCCCGAATAAATTCAGGGGCATCCCTTTCAGGATGCACGCAAAGGGAGGGATTACTTCACCCCCTCAAGCTCCCACGCATTCTAAGAGACACCCAAAGGGCCTGGGTTCTGGCCCTTTCATTTTCTAGTTTTGTATAATGTTTTTGTGATTAGGACGAAGCTACTTCCCAAGTTCTCTGAAGTTTTTTATCCCATTCTTCACTTTTCCCTTGGTCCAAGGAGCGTTGGGTCCCGTTCTACAATGATAGATGAGGCTTATGGGTATCTATGGCTTCTAGTTCAAGACCCAGGCACCGGAGCCCTTAAGCTTTTTCTGGTCAACGATGTTGATGGAAAACCCTATAACTGGTACGTTAGGTCAGACATTCCCCCAACGGTTTCTCTTTCTAACCCCGTTTCTCTTTACCTACCAAACTCAGAAAATATAACTTGGGCCACCTTCGCTTTTACCGAGGAAGGGGAACCACTTTTTGCGATTCAAAGGGACCTACCTGGCCGTAAGAAGATAGAGGTTTACGACAGGAACGGAAACGTTTGGTTGGAAATAACCAACGCCAAGTCTCCATTTATTGTTCCAGAGGCCCTTATAAACAGAAAAGTTTTTGGTTCTAATGTTTATCTCTTTTACGTTACCTCTTCTGATGCCGAAATAAGGTATCAGGGGGTTATAGACTACAGCGACTCCGGGGTTTTAACCTCTGTACCGGTTAATGTCAGAAACGACTTGTTTATGGTTGACTATACCTACAGAAAAGACGGTATAGAGCTGGTTTATTCTACCGTTTCAAGAAGCTATATGTACGTACACGTAGAAGCCGAGGCGTACCATGTTGACGAAGAAGTGTCAGTAGTTTCTTCCTCGTTTTTTGAGAGGATACAAAAAGCTATTAGAAATATATCTAGAATGGGAGTCTTTCCTCGTTTAGAGAACAGCTTCATTAAAAGCATTTACCTAAATGGTCTTACGGATGATATATCAACCAAAGGCTTTTTAACCAAAGGAGTAGTTGAAAAGATAAGAGAAAAGGAAATACAGGATGATGGAGAAACGCACACTTCTTTTATAGTCAACCCAGTCCAAAAAATTTTTGTTAGTGATAACGCCGATCCTGAAGAAGTCAACACCTCGGTCGAGGGGCTAACGGAACTTAGGGCAGTCCTTACTAGGCTGGAACCTGAGGATGATGCAAAAGCTTCGCCCAGTTATAGCGGAGATTACTATAGAAGAGCCTACTCTTTATCAGATGACCTTTCCTCCTCTTCATCTTCTAGCGGAGATTACTATAGAAGAGCCTACTCTTTATCGGATGACCTTTCCACTTTTTTATTTTCCAATGGAGATTACTATAGGACATCCTTTTCTTCATCCGATGATCTTTCCGCTTTTGTATTTTCTAACGGGGACTACTACAGAACTTCTTTCTCTTTATCCGATGATCTTTCTACTTATGTATTTTCCAACGGAGATTACTATAGAACTTCTCTCCATTTATCCGATGATCTTTCCACTCTTGTCTCTTCTAATGGGGACTACTACAGGACATCATACACTTCATCGGACGACCTTTCCACCCTTGTCTTTGATTTGGGCATGAACTACAACGAGCAGTTCGTTTCTCAGAATAGCGATGAGTGTATAATGGATAGTGGTCTCTACATGAGGTTCAGGAAGACAGTTTCCCAAGACAACTAAAATATCATTAGGTTAGTATTAGGTTGGGGTCTGGTATGAAGATAAAGTCGGTAAAGACAAAGCTTTTGGAGAAATTTCCCATCCAAGTAAGCCCCGGGGGAGAAAGTCCTTTCTCTTCAAAGTACGACCTTTACAGCAAGGTCAGATTTGAGATATATGATGAAAGCGGCAATCTAGAGTATAAGTCTCAGGAGTACCCAAACCTCATAACCGACCGGTTCCTAAACAAACTAGCCAACAAGCTCTTTAGCCAGGTAGACGACCTTCGGGCCTACCTGGTCATTGGGTCTAGCTCTAACCCCAAGCCTGAGATAAAGATTAGCTCTGGTACGGTCCAGGGACGCTATGTCTTTGACAACGCCAACAACCGCCACACCTTTGTTGTCAGCCCAGCTGACGCTTTGGCTGACCCTCCTTTTTCCTCTATCGGTTCTTCAGACTGGTCCAACTACGATCTCGTTCTGACCGGAGGAGAGTACGCCAAGGTGCTTTCCAAGATAGACGATAGCACATTAGAGATAGACCGTGCCCTTTCCGCTACCACGAATGTTGCTTTCCAACTTTGGAACGTCCAGGCCGATCTCCCGGTGGCCGATAGGGTGGGCTCTTCCAACACCGACTATAGCTCCCCGGCGGCTGTGTACTCCTTTAACTCTGACACGGGTTCCTATGTTTTTTCTAAGGAGAAGAGGATAGAGTACACGGTTACCGGCACCGATCCTATAAATTTCTCTTCTTTTGCCTTTGTTGACACCGACCCCACCGGGTCCAACCCCACCAATGCCAACGTCTACGAGCTAGTGAGGGACCTTTCCGGAACCCCCACCAGGATTACCGTGAACCCTGGAAAGAAGATAAGGATATACCACACCCTTGTTGTTAGAGTATACAAAAACTTTTCTAATAGCACCGTGGTAAGGTCTTATGACCTTTCCGATAACTTAGTATCTACTAACACCCTTCCTTCTACCGTGGAACTTTCGGTTACAGGGAACACCTCAACTAACATAAGCCACCTTTTTAATAGACTTCTCAGCCCGGCCTCCGATCTTTTCAACGGGGACTCCGATGCCTCACTTGAGGTTATAGCCCTTAACTACTCTGGAGGCACTTGGACGGAGTCCGGCACCCATAGAAAGACCTTTAACTCCGCCACTTTGGAGAACTACGTTAACAATAGCTTCAAGAGGGGCAGGTCCGTTCTCCTCACGGAAACAGATTTTGTCACCTCCTTCCAAGGACTGGCCTTTATATTCAAGATGGAGGGTAGCGAGGTGTTCCGAATGACCGTCAAGTTCCAGCCCGATGCCAGCACCGACCCCTCTTCTCAAACCAAGGACGACCTCCACGAACTTAAGCTATTCCTTACCACCGGTTGGTACAGAAGGTACTCTTGAGCCGGATAGTGGGCCATAGAAGATAAAAACCCCCGGGGCCTTTTGGTTCCGGGGGTTTCCGCTTTTCTTTAAATCCTGTACTCGTCTCCGTGTACCAAGGTGTCCACGTGGGTAGCTGAGCTAGAAATATCGGAATGATCCGCGTGATCGGAGTGATTGGCGTGGCTGTAGGGAACGTCCTGGTGCTGGTCCGAATGGGCTGTAGAGTCTAAGTGAAGGGTGTCTAGGTGAGGCGTGTAGGAGTCCAGGTGAGATCCCTGGTCAGTATGGGGAATGTCGTAGTGTTGGTCTGAGTGAGAGTAGGGAATGTCAGAGTGGAAGTCAAGATGGTCGTAGTGCCAGGTGTCGGTATGGGTACCTGCAACGTCCCCGTGGGTGTTGGCGTGATCCGAGTAATCAAAGTGAACGGAGTCCGTGTGCGGCGTGTCGGAATGGGAGGTGTCATGGTGGTCAGAGTGACCCACGTCAGAGTGGGCCATGTTGGCGTGGTCCGAGTAGTTGGCGTGGTCATAGTGGTCAGAGTAGGGTACAATGACAATAGGCACAGGAATATTTTAACCTAGTACCAAGTGTTTGCGTGGTCGCTGTAGTTTGCGTGGTCAGAGAACTCTTCTAAGTCAGAGTGATATACCCAATAGTCGGTGTGGTCTGAGAAGTCTGCGTGGTCGCTGAAGTCAGAGAAATCTGCGTGGTCTGAGTAGTCCTCATGATAGGAAGAATCAGAATGAGCTACGTTTGCGTGAGGAGTGTCGTTGTGTCGGGTATCGCTATAGTTAGCGTGGGTCACGTCCCCGTGAACCTGGTCGCTATGGTCAAAGTGATCAGAGTGAGAGTCAGAGTGAACTGTACTTTGGTCATAGTGGATGTTGTCCGTGTGGTCGCTATGGGTGTCTGTGTGGGGATTTGTTGAATCCCCGTGGCTGTCGGAGTGGGAAAAGTCCGAATGGTCAGAGTGGTCAGAGTGAGAAGAAGACCTGTCTCCGTGAGACTGATCGTAATGGTCGGTGTGGTCTCCGTGGCTGTCGCTGTGGATAACTGTGTTGTCTTGGTGATACCCGGAATCAGAGTGGTTACCGGTATAGTTTTCGTCTTGGTGGGTGCCTACAATCCAGGTATCTGAATAGGTAAGACTATCCGTGTGCCTCAAGTCAAGGTCAAAATCTGCGTCTTGGTGGTAGTTTCTGAAGGTGTTGTCGGCGTGGATTCGGTTTCTACCTGGAGTGATGCTATTCAATATTTGTTGAGTAACGCTAACCGAGGAAGCCAAGAGGTCGAGGTAGTCCAACAAAGCCCGGTCGTTTTGTAGCAACTTTTCCGCTAGTAGGTTTAAGGTGCCTTCCAGAGTTGGCGTGGCCGGGTCGTCTCCGGTTATGTAATGTATCTGGTTTCTAATCCAGTCAAGTATGGGGTGGGGGATGGTTGGACGCATCCCTTCTCCCTGAGGAGGTTCAGGAAAGAAAACGAACATACCCAAAAAAGATTATATCGCAAAGACTAGGAAAACTGCAACAAAGTTCCTTAAACGCCCCCTCGCCCCTACCCCGTAGTGGTTCGGTCTGTGTGTTCCACCCGGTCTGTGTGAGGAACGTCCAAATGGTAATAAAGGTCCTCGTGCTGTGGTCCTCTAGGCCCGTCAGAGTGGGATTGTATGTCCGTGTGGTCGTAGTGAGGGTAGTCGATGTGAGGTTGGGTAGAAGTGAAGTCTCCGTGTCTCTCTCCTATCGTGTAGTCCCCGTGATCGGTGTGGTCAGCGTGGAAGTCAGCGTGCCCCCCGGTGGAAAAGTCGTTGTGGTAGGCAGTATAGTCATCGTGGGGAACGGTGATGTCGTAGTGAGAAGCCGGTATTGTGGTGTCCTCGTGAATAGTTTCTCCTGGGGTGTCCCCGTGGGCGAGGTCGGCGTGGTCCCCGTGGTCATCGTGTTCGGGAACGTAGTCAAGGTGCCCGGTACCGTCCGAGTGAGGGAAGTCTTGGTGAAGCGTATAATCCCCGTGATCGGCGTAGGAAACGATATATTTCCACTTCCCGAAAACTAGGTCTATGTCTGCGTGGTCCTCGTGATCCCAGTCTGAATGGTCAAAGTGGTCTTGGTGGGAGTAATCCGTGTGGCTGGTTACAGTATTGGTTATATCCGTGTGCCCCGTGTTGTCGAGATGGGGGTTGTCTAAGTGGTAGTCGCTATGAATCGTGTCTACATGGTCTTGGTGGGGAGAGATTATTTGTAAGCTGACCGAGTCTCCGTGGAACTGCTGGGAGGGACCGTCTAGATGGTCGTAGTGAACTAGGCGCTGTTCAGGAGGCCTGTCCAGGTGTCCCGGACCGTAGTAGTCCTGATAAGGAGTGTCCCCGTGGGGATAGTCTTCGTGGAACTCTATGTCGGAGTGGTCAGTATGTTCCTGGCCACCCGGCTCTACGTCCCCGTGGCCATCGTAGTCGTGATGGAAGGACCGGTCCCCGTGAAGAACCCACTTATACACCTCCTCGTAGATGCCTTCGCTTAGGTCCCTAGGAGAGGAAAGACCCCGGTCTAGGTGGGCCTCTGGAACTAGACTTAAGTCGTAGTGTTCTTCTCCATTATCGTAGTGATAAGCGGAAGAGATGGGCGTGTAGTCCAAGTGGTAGGAAGTGTTTGAGGGGGTGTAGTCCAGGTGAGGAGTACCGCTGTCTTCATGGGGAATGTCCCGATGGTCTGAATGTCTTATTTCTGGAGAGTCCAGGTGGTCAGAGTGAGCGGGCTGGTCAAAGTGGATGGTAGCCTGGTCTGAGTGAGAGTCAGAGTGGTCGTTATGGTCAGAGTGGGCCACGTCCGAGTGGGGGGAGTCTAAGTGGTCAGTATAGTTTACGTAAAAGTTCTCCGAAGTATTTACAATATCGCTGTGGTCCAAGTGGAAGTCTGAGTGGTCATAGTGGTCTACGTGAGAACTAGAAGAGTTGTCTCCATGGTCCGAGTGATTAGGAATGAGGCTATCAGAGTGGTCAGTATGATTAGGAGGATAGTCCCCGTGGTTGTATATATCTGTGTAGAACCACTCTCTGTGACCGTCAGTATGGGTAAATCCGTCTCCGTGGTCATTGTGGCAGTATCCAAAGCATTGGATGAAGATTGAGTGCCCGTCATGGTGGGAGGTGTAACTAGGAGGATAGTCGGAGTGGAGATGGTAATCGTAGTGTTTGCCCTCCGGTTCACAGGAAATACCTAACATTTGGGGAAGTATCTCTCTTGAACAGTCGGTGTGGTTGGTATAGTCTATGTGGTCGCTGTGGTCTAAGTGGCAACCGTAGAATGTGGTAGAGTTGTTGCATTGGTCCCCGTGAACGTTGGCGTGGTCGTTGTGGTCTCCGTGAGTTCCAGGAGAAGTGTAGTCTGAGTGATCAAGGTGGTCTATGTGGGGAACGTCTGAGTGAGGCCTACTTAGAGTGTCTGAGTGGTCCCCGTGGGTGTTGGCGTGGTCTTGGTAATCCGAGTGTGGAACGCTTACCGTCTGGTCCTGGTGACTTTGGTCAACGTGAGCGGTCTCGCTTGACCCGGCCCTATCTGAGTGGTCCGTGTGGTCCTGGTGAAGGGACTGGTTGGTGTCGTTGTGGTCCTGGTGGGTGATTTCGGAGGGAGAGTAGAACCGCCGGCTAGGAGAAACCGTCATGTCAAGATGTTCCAGTCCTGAGCCTATTTCGTCAAAGTGCTGGGCCTGGTTTAGTTTGGAAGACTCAACCCCTGAAACTAGGTTAAGGGCTTTTTCCAAATACCTCAAAAGATCCAAATCGTTTTCTAATAGCTCTTTTAGGGGTCTATTTGTAACGCCCCGAATATTGGACTCGCCTACCGGGTCGCCTTCCCCGTACTCCCCCTGCCGTATCCAGGTTAGGGGGTCTTTCTTCGGCCTTTTTCTTATTTTGAAGACATCATCGGCCATATTTCCCTTTCTTCTCCATCATTATAGTCAATAAGGTCTGATTAGGGACTAAAGGTCCCCGTGGTCCGTATGATCCAGGTGGGGTACGTCTACATGGTAAGGGGTGGGGGTAGTGGTGTTGGCGTGGTCATCGTGGTCCTGGTGGGGATAGTCGTTGTGTACGTCCGTGTGCCCTCCCTGAACGAGATAGTCGCAATGGGAACTGTCTCCGTGGTCGGCGTGGTCCGAGTGGGGCCTGTAAGGGGAGTCTTGGTATATCGCCGTGTCCCCGTGGGAGGTCTGGGACTGGCTTCCGGGAATGTCGTTATGTTCTTGACCAGCGAAAACGAACTTTATCTCAGGCTTGTCTCCGTGTACCGTGATGTCTCCATGGAGGTCATCGTGCCCTATGTCTGAGTAGGCTAAACCTCCCCCACCTCCAGTATTTGTCCCTTGGGTAGGGTCTCCTATGAGTACGGG
>Ga0308310_1001231_pt1 | contig 11450 bp, 6 predicted proteins | sample HotsprSampleMS65_FD_203672 | JGI IMG/M metagenome (GOLD analysis project Ga0308310, IMG submission 203672) | Hot spring phototrophic mat microbial communities from Mushroom Spring, Yellowstone National Park, Wyoming, United States - 20090730_MS65 ...
CCATAGGCGATCAAGAGCGCAGTCAGCGGCATGAGCGGCAACAAATAGCGATCGTACATCGGAAAGGCTATCAGCCAGTAAGCCAGCAGCGTGATGAGCAAGCCGCAAGCGCCGATCAGCGCGCTGACCGACGCGCGAGTCGCTCGCTGCAGCGCGCGCCACACGCCGTAGATGACGAGCGCGAGCAACGGCGCGAAGCCGACGCTCTCGCTGTACAGCGTCAGCCAGCGCGCCAGACGCGGCAGCACTTCATCGGAGCGAATCAAGCGCAGCGCGCCCGGATTGACAATGCCGAGTGTCCAGAAGTCCACAGGGGCCGCGCGCGCCGCGCTCCACATTGCTAGCGCGATGATGACGGCGCAGATCGGCGCGCTGAAGCGTGCGAGGTCGCTCGCGCGCAGCCTTCGCAGGGCAGCCGCGCCAAGCAGCGCGTAAATCGGCAAAAACTGCAGCGCGCTCTGCTTGGTGGCGACCGCACATGCCGCGAAAATGCCCGCCCAGAGCGAATGCCCGCGGCTGAGCGTCAGAGCGCACAGCAAGCAGCACAGCGTGAGCAGCGGATCGTGAAAAGCCGTGCCGCTAAAGGCGAGATCGAACGGCGAGAGCGCCATGATTGCCATGCCGATCAAGGCGGCGCGCTCATTCAGCAAGCGACGCAGCAAGGCATAGCAAGCAGCCACGCCGAGCAGGCTGAAGTAAAAGGCAGGCAGGCGCGCTGTGAACTCATGCTCTCCAAGCGCGCTGAAGCTGAGCGCGTTCACAAACAGGCCGAGCGGCGGCTTATCCAGCGGCGCATCGCTCAGCAACAGGTCGCCGTAGCGCGCCATGCGCCGCGCGTAGGTCGCGTAGAGCGCTTCATCGGGGTGGAAGCGCACATCATGCCCTAGCACAGCCGCGCGCAGCGCGGCTGCTATCAGGAGCAAAGCGATCAGTCGGTGAAGCGGTAGCGCAGCAGCGTCCAAGCGGCGATCGGCGCGTCCGTCCACCTGATTTTCTTACCTTCGTGCCACTCGCGCCCGTTGTAGCTGATCGGCACTTCGTAAATGCGGTAGCCGCGCTTTAGCACTTTCGCTGTGATCTCAGGCTCGAACTCAAAGCGGCGCGCGCGCAGCTTGATGCCTTGCACCACCTCAGCGCAGAAGACCTTGTAGCACGTCTCCATATCGCTCAGGATCGTGTTGTAAAGGACGTTTGTGAGCAGCGTGAGCAGCTTATTGGCGACCATGTTCCAGAAGAACATCGTCTTGCGCGGGCCGCCTAAGAAGCGCGAGCCATACACAACCTTGGCGCGTTTCTCCTGAATTGGCTTGAGCAGCGCAGGATAATCGCGCGGATCGTATTCGAGATCGGCGTCTTGGATCAAGAAGACATCGCCTCTGGCCGCTGCAAAGCCTGTGCGAACTGCCGCGCCCTTGCCCTGATTGCGATCGTGATAGATGATGCGCACTTGCGGATCAGGTGGCAGAGCAGCGAGGATGTCGCGCGTGCCATCGGTCGAGCCGTCATCCACAACGATGATCTCATAAGCGAGATTGACCGCTTTCACGGCTGCCAGAATCTGCTCGATCGTGGCGCGCTCGTTATAGCAAGGGATGATCACAGAGAGCTTCAACTAGGCGTCCACCTTCTTGCAAAGTAGCGTGCTGAGTATAGCCGAGCCTCTCGGCTTTGGCTACAGTCGCGGCCTTGGGCAGGAAAATAGCCTGTCATCTGCGTGAAAGGCGGGGCAGAGCTAGAGCTCTCCGCGCTTTTCGGTTAAAATACGCATTGTGAACATCCGTTTTGGCTGAGCAAGAAGGCGTCATCATGTCGGGGGCACGTCCGTGTCTGGTCATCATTGATGGGCACGCCGTTGCGCATCGCTACTATCACGGCAATCAGCGCGCGCTGACCACATCGAGCGGCGAGCCGACCAACGCCACGTTCGGCTTTGCGCGCGCCCTGCTCAGCATCCTGAACAGTCCAACGCCGCCGCAATACCTCGCGGTCGCCTTCGATCAAGGGCTGAGCGGGCGCGAGAACCTCTTCCCTGCTTACAAAAGCCAGCGCGCTGAGATGGAAGCCTCGCTCGCCTTTCAGCTCGGACGCATCCGTCAGCTGGTCGAGGCGTTCAACATCCCGATCTTAGAGCGCGAAGGCTTCGAAGCAGACGATGTGATCGGCTCGATCGCGCGCCAAGCCAACGCGCAAGGCGTGCAAGTTCACATCGTCACTGGCGACCAAGACTTGTTCCAGTTGGTGAACGACCTGACCACGCTTGAGCTACCCGATCGCAACGGCGGCAGCGCGCGCTACGACGTTGCAGGGGTCTTCGCCAAGCTCGGCGTGAAGCCTGCCCAAGTGCCCGACTACAAAGGCTTGGTCGGCGATAGCTCCGATAACATCCCCGGCGTGCGCGGCATCGGCGAGAAGACCGCTGTGCCGCTGCTGCAGACTTATGGCACGTTGGAAGGCATTTATGCCAATCTTGACGCGCTCTCTGAGAAAATTCGCGCCAAGCTGATCGAAGGGCGCGAGAGCGCCTTCCTCAGCCGCCAGCTCGCCACCATTCGAACCGATCTCCCGATAGCGCTAGATTTGGCGCGCTGCGTCGCGCAGGACTACGACTATCGGCGCGTATTGGCGCTCTTCCGCGAGCTGGAATTCAACTCGCTCATCCGCCGCCTGAAGCCGAGCGCGCCCGCCAAGCCTGAGAGCGAGCAATTGGCGCTTTTCAGCGGCGTGCAAGCGCCAAGCAAGCCGAGCGTCGCCCCCGAGGACGACCCGAGCCTGATACCTGCCGAGACGACGTTCACCACGCATCTCGTGGATACGCCTGAAGCGCTCGAGGCGCTAGTCGCCCGCCTAGAGGCGGCGTCATGGATCGCCTTCGATACCGAGACCAATGGCCCTGACGCGAACGCAGCAGCGCTGGTCGGCATTGCGCTCGCCATCAACGCGCAAGACGGCTACTACATCCCTATCGGACACGCTCCAGAAGCAGCTGAGCGCCAATTGCCGCTTGAGCGCGTCATCGCAGCCCTCAAGCCCGCCCTGACCAATCCGAACATCCCGAAGATCGCGCATAACGCGCCGTTTGATCTGATTGTGATGGCGCGGCATGGCATTCACGTGCAGCCGCTCGGCTACGATACACAGCTTGCTGAGCTGCTCTTGCAACCTGAGCGTCGGCACAGCTTGAAGGACTCAGTCCGTCTGCGCTTCGGCATCCGCATGACGCGCATCGAGGAGCTGATTGGCAAGGGCAAAGCGCAGATCACAATGGATCGCGTGCCAGTGGCACAAGCTGCGCCATACGCCGCTGCCGATGCTGTCTTCACTTACCGCCTGATGGAAGTCACGCGCCGTGACTTGGAAGCGGCGAACTTATGGGATCTCTACGAGCGGATTGAGCTACCGCTCACGCCGATCATCGCTGAGATGAGCGCGCACGGCGCGCTGATCGACTTGCCGTATCTGAGCGCGCTGAGCGATGAGTTCACCGCGCGCCTCGCCGAGCTTGAGCGCCGCATTCACGAGCTGGCAGGCGAGCCGTTCAACTTGGGCAGTTTGAAGCAGCTCAACGACGTTCTGTTCGGCAAGCTCAAGTTGCCCACCAAAGGTCTGCGCAAGGCGCAACACGGCTACTCGCTGGACGCAGACGCGCTAGAGATGCTGCACGATCAGCATCCGATCATCCCGCTCTTGGCTGAGTGGCGCGCGCTGGAGAAGTTGCACAGCACATACGTGCTCGCCTTGCCGCGCCAAGCGGACGCACAAGGGCGCGTCCACACGACCTACCGGCAGATCGGCGCGGTCACGGGCAGGCTGAGCAGCGAGAATCCAAACTTGCAGAACATTCCGATTCGCACTGAAGAAGGGCGGCGTGTGCGGCGCGCCTTCATCGCGCCTGAGGGCTGGCACCTGCTCAGCACGGATTACAGTCAGATCGAGCTGCGCATTTTGGCGCACTACAGCGGCGATGCAGCGCTGCAGCAAGCCTTTCTCGAAGATCGCGATATCCATCGCGCCACTGCGGCGTTGGTCAGCAACGTGCCATACGATCAGGTGAGCAAGGAGCAGCGTTACTTCGCCAAGCGCGTGAACTTCGGCTTGCTCTACGGCATGGGAGCGCAGCGTCTGGCGCGCGAGAGCGAGCTGAGCCGCGAAGAAGCCGAGCGCTTCATTCAAAATTATTTCGCACGCTTGCCCGGCGTGCGGCGCTACCTGGATGAGTCGAAGGCGCGCGCCAAAGCGCAGGGCTACCTAGAGACGCTCTTGGGCAGGCGGCGCGATTTCAGCGCTTTGCGCGATGAGCGCCTCTCAGCGGTTGAGCGGGCGCGAATCGAGCGCGAGGCGATCAACATGCCGATTCAAGGCACAGCGGCTGACATCATGAAAATGGCGACCGTCAACTTGCATCGTGCGCTGCGCGAGAGCGGCTCGCGCGCGCGCCTGATCCTGCAAGTTCACGACGAGCTGGTCTTAGAGGCGCCTGATGACGAGCTGCCACACCTTGTGCCGCTCGTGCGCGAGGTGATGGAAAGCGCTTATCAGTTGAGCGTGCCATTGCGCGCTGAGGTGAACATCGGCGCGAACTGGGCAGAGATGGAAGCGGCGGATGAGTGGCTGGCGAAGCGGTAGACCTCTGGCGGCGCTCTGCGCTGCGCTGCTCGGCGCGCTTTCGCTTGCCGCGTGCGATCCTGAGCTGATATCTACCCCTGTGCCGCCGACGCAGACCATCCCCATCTTGCCCGCCAGCCCGACCGTCGCGCCGCGCCTGCCGACCTTGCCCGAAGGCGAAGCAGTTGACAACGCTTTGGCAACTCAGGTGTTCCAGCCGCGCGTGCCGACGCTCGCGCCAAACACCAGCTTCACAGTCACGCCCGCTCCGCCGCCGACCGAAGTCTTCATCAGCTTGCAATTCGCCATGCCCGACGGCGCGCTGCTGGAAGGGTGGCTGTTCGGCGCGCCGCGCCGCCCCGCGCCGACCGTCTTGCTGCTGCACGACGCGAATAGCACAAAAGAGGTGTGGCTCAGCGCGGCGCGCGCGCTGCAGACGAGCGGCTTGAACGTCGTGGCGCTTGACCTGCGCGGCTTCGGCAGGTCGAGCGGCGTGCGCGATTGGTCGCGCGCTGCGCAGGACGTGGTCAGCGTGCTGGAGCGGTTGCGCGGCTTGCCGAACCTCGATCCGAGTCGGCTGTACACGCTGGGCATTGGCGAAGGCGCAAACGCGGCACTGAGCGGCTGCGCCGGCGTTGATTTCTGCCGAGCGGCTGCCCTGATCAGCCCCCTGCCAGTGCTTGCGGCAGCCCCAATCGAGGCAGCGCTGCCTGCTTACGGCGCGCGTCCGCTCTTGTTGGCGTATGGTCGCGATGATTCGCGCAGCGCAGCGGCAGCGGCGGCGCTGCAGAGCAATTCGCGCAGCACCTGGCGCGTTTTGCCCTACCAAAGCGCGGCGCGTGGTATGATTCTGATAGAGCGCGAGCCGAATCTGATTGAAAGCATCGCGCGCTGGTTTCTGGAGCAGCCGCGCTGAGAGAGAAGAGAAGAGAAGAGAAGAGAAGATCGCCGTGCCGAAATTGGTCACTGTTGCTCAGATGCAGGCCATTGAGGCGGCCGCCGATGCCTCAGGCGTCTCTTACGCGCTGATGATGGCGCGCGCAGGACGCGCCACAGCCGATCTCGCCTGTCAACTTTTGCCGCAAGGCTTGGCGGCGCCGCGCGTCCTAGTCTTGGTCGGGCATGGCAATAACGGCGGCGATGGCCTAGTGGCGGCGCGCCACTTAGCGGAGCAAGGCATGAATGTGGCGTGCTACTTGGCGCGCGAGCGGATAGATAACTTGGTGGAAGCAGCGCGCAGCGCAGGCGTGACCGTGCTGTGCGATGATTTGGATGCCTTGCGGCAGTGGGCGGCTACAGCTGACCTGATCATAGACGCGCTGCTCGGCACAGGCGCCAAGCCGCCCGTGCGCGGCGCCGTGCGAGAGGTGCTGCTGAACGTGCGGCGCGCCATTGAAGCGCGCGCGGCGCAGGTCAGCCCTGACCGGATAGCGACCAGTTACAACTTGCACGCCCTACCGAGCGCCTCTGCCCCAAACCGACCGCGCATCCTCGCCGTTGACCTGCCTTCAGGCATAGATGCCGATAGCGGCGCGCTCGATCCTGACTGTGTGCTGCGCGCCGATGCTACGCTCACCTTCGAGGCGGTCAAGTACGGCTTGCTGAGCATGCCTGCCGCTGAGTACGTCGGCACGTTGCACGTCGCGCCGTTGCATTTGCCCGAGACGCTGCCTGAGTTGATGGCAATCCGCTATCATGTGGTGGGCGCGCAACAAGTTGCCGCGCTGCTGCCGCGCCGTCCGCTGGACGCCAATAAAGGCACGTTCGGCAAGGTGCTGATTCTGGGCGGCTCAGAGCGCTACATCGGCGCGGTAGGTCTGGCGGCGCAAGCTGCCTACCGCGTTGGCGCGGGTCTGGTGACCGTCGCCGCGCCCAAGCCTGTGGTCAGCGCATTAGCGGCCGCGCTGCTGGAAGTGACGTGGTTGCCATTGCCAGACGGCGGCGAGGAAGGCGAGAAGACGCTGACTGACGCCGCGATCAGCCTCGCCATGACCGAGGTGCCCGACTACGACGCGCTGCTGATCGGAGTCGGCATGGGGCGTGCGTTCAACGCCTTCACGCTCGTCGAGACCATCTTGACGCAAGCCGAAGGCCAATTGCCGCCGATGGTGATTGACGCTGACGGCTTGAATATGCTCGCCACAATGGACGAGTGGTGGGCGAAAATCCCGCCTAACACGATCTTGACGCCCCATCCGGGCGAGATGGCGCGCCTCGCCAAAGTGCGCCCTGAGGGCAGTCGGACGCCCGCGCAGGTCGTCCAAGCCGACCGCGTGCGGCTTGCCACGGAAAAAGCGGCGGAATGGCGCTGTCTGGTCGTTTTGAAGGGCGCGTTCACGGTCATTGCGACGCCAGAAGGCGAGGTAGCGGTCTTGCCGTTTGCCGAGCCTGCGCTGGCGCGCGCCGGCACAGGCGACGTGCTGGCGGGCATGATCGCCGGCTTGCTGGCGCAAGGCCTAGCGCCTTTTGAGGCGGCGCTCAGCGCTGCGTATTTGCACGGCATGAGCGGCAGATTGGCGGCTTCAAACACGCCGAGCAGTGTCTTGGCGCAAGACGTGATCGCGCAGCTGCCGAATGCAATCGCCGCTTTGGAGAAGAGTCGGTAGGCGCGTTAGAATTCTCGCCGCCCGCAACTTTTGATTGGGAGAGCCTGCAGCGTGAGTCGCACTGACCTTTTAGATGGCCTAAACGAGCAGCAGCGAGCGGCGGTCACAGCGCCGAGCGGCGCTACCTTGGTGATTGCAGGGCCGGGCAGCGGCAAGACGGCCGTGCTCACTCGGCGCGTCGCCTATTTGGTCAGTCAGCTGAACGTGCCGCCGAGTCGAATCATGGCGGTCACTTTCACCAACAAGGCGGCTCGTGAGATGTTGGAGCGCATCGAGCGGCTGCTGGGCGAGAACTTGCACGGCTTGACGATCGGCACGTTCCACGCCATTTGTGCGCGCATTTTGCGCCGCGAGGCGACGCGCATCGGCATCTCGCCAAGCTTCACCATCTACGATACTGACGATCAACTGAACCTAGTGCGCATCGCGCTGTCGGAGCTCGGCCCGGACGAAGATCGCAGCGCGCCGCGCAAGTTCCTGAACGCGATCTCTAACGCTAAGAACGAACTGGTCACGCCTGATCTGTATCCCCAGGGCAACCAAAACGACCGCCAGATTGCGCAGGTTTACGCGCGCTATCAGGCGCTGCTGCGCGCTGCGAACGCGCTCGATTTCGATGATCTGCTGCTGTATTGCGTCAAGCTCTTCCACGATCATGCGCAGGTGCGCTACGATTACCAAGCGCGCTACGTGCACATCCTCGTGGACGAATTCCAAGATACCAACACAGCGCAGTATGAGCTGGTGCGGCTCTTGGCGGGCGCGCAAGGCAACTTGTTCTGCGTCGGCGATCCTGATCAGAGCATTTATCGCTTTCGCGGCGCCGATTATCGCAACTTGACTTACTTCCGGCGCGACTATCCGCACGCTAAGGTGATCTTGCTTGAGCAAAATTACCGCTCGCACCAGATCATCCTAGACGCGGCGATGGCAATTATTGACAAGAATACGGATCGCGTCCGAAAGCAGCTGTACTCAGTGCGCCGCGACGGCGCGAAGATCGCGCTGAAGCAGCTGAGCGATGACGAAGACGAAGCACAATACGTCGTCTGGAAAATTCGCGAGGCAGTGCGGCTCGGTCGCTACGCCTATAGGGATTGCGCTGTGATGTTCCGCACCAATGCGCAATCGCGCGCGCTGGAAGAGGCGTTCATCCGCGCCAATGTGCCGTACAAGCTGATCGGCGGCGTGCGCTTCTACAGCCGCCGCGAGATCAAAGACTTGCTGGCATACCTGCGCGTGATTCAGAATCCAAACGATGACGTCAGCTTGCGGCGGATCATCAACACGCCGCCGCGCGGCATCGGCAAGACGACGCTCGCCAAGCTAGAGGAATGGGCGCTCTCGCGCAATCAGAGCTTGTGCGATGCGCTCAGCGCACTGCGCAGAGGGCAGCCCTCGCCGTTCAGCGGCAAGGTGCTCAGCGCGCTCGAAGAGTTTGCCGCGCATCTAGAGGTGTGGCGCACTCTGCGCGACACAGCGCCCGTAGGTGTTTTGCTGCACGCCGTGCTAGACCAGACCGCTTACTTGCAATACATCAATGACGGCACAGATGAAGGCAAAGAGAAGGTCGAGTCAGTGCAGGAGTTGGTGCGCGTGGCAGAAGCGCAAGGCAACAAGCCTTTGGCGCTCTACCTCGAAGAGATCGCCTTGCTCTCGGATGTGGATGCTTACGACGAGGCGGCTGATAGCGTCGTGCTACTGACTTTGCACGCCGCCAAAGGCTTAGAGTTCCCTGTGGTGTTCATCGTCGGCTTAGAAGAGGGCTTGCTGCCGCATGCGCAGTCGCTAGAAGACGAGGAGCAATTGGCGGAAGAGCGCCGCCTGATGTACGTCGGTCTGACGCGCGCCAAAGATGAGGTTCATTTGACGTGGGCGGCGCGACGTATCGGCTACGGCGGCAGCTTGGGCGAGCGGACGCAGGTCTCGCGCTTTCTGCAGGATATTCCGCCAGAGCTGACTGTTGGCTCACCCGTGCCGAAGCGCGGCATGGGCGCTGCGCTCTCCGTGCGCCAAGAAGCGCCGCTGCGTCCCGCTTGGCGGCCGCCGATGCCCTCTCAGCCTGAGCAACTGCGCCGCGAGCATCCGCCGCGCAGCGCCAACATTAGCACCACCAGCCTTTACCGCAGCGGACAGCGCGTCTATCACGATAGGCTCGGCGAAGGCGTGATCATCGCCAGTCGCTTCGTAGATGGCGATGAAGAACTCGATATCCGCTTTGAGAAACACGGCCTGAAGCGCCTATTCGCCAGTATCGCGCCGCTCAGGATGCTCGACGAGGAGTAGCGCTACTACGCCTCACGCTTCGGCGCTCTCGGGCTCGTGGCGGCGCGGCACGGTCTGCAAGCGCGCTGCCACGCGCTGCACAATCGCTTCGGCTACCGCGCTTTTGGTCTGTTGCGGCAATGAGATCGAGCTGCCATCAGCGCTGAGAATGGTCACGATGTTTGTATCAGCGCCAAAGCCCGCGCCGGGCTGACTCACATCGTTCGCCACGATGTAATCCACCTGCTTTCTTTCCAGCTTGCTGCGCGCATTCTTGAGCAGGTCGCTTGTCTCGGCGGCAAAGCCGACCAAAACATGCGGTCTGCCTGTCTCGGCGCGCCGCTCGCCGACGGTCGCCAAAATGTCTACCGTTGGCACTAGCGAGAGCTGAAGCACGCCTCCCGTTCTCTTGAGTTTATGCTCAGCTGTCTTTTCAGGGCGATAATCGGCGACCGCCGCCGCCATGATCAGCGCGTCGGCATCAGCAGTGCAGTCCAGCACAGCTTCCAGCATCTCTTGTGCGCTCTCAACCGTGACCAACTCAACGCCATACGGCACAGGCAGCTCGCTCGGCGTTGCGATCAGCGTGACGTGCGCGCCGTTATCCACTGCCGCCTGCGCAATCGCGTAGCCCTGCTTGCCCGATGAGCGATTGGTGATGAAGCGCACAGGGTCAATAGCTTCGCGCGTGCCGCCTGCAGTCACCACTATGTGCCTATCGCGCAGCGCGCCCCACTCGCGCCCGAGCGCGCGCCGCGCCGCGCCGAGCAACACCCCAACCTCTGGCAGGCGCCCGCGCCCGACCATCCCCGAAGCCATGCGCCCAACTTCTGGCTCGACGATCTCCATGCCCAGCTCGCGCAGACGCGACACATTGGCGACGACCGCTGCATTTTCGTACATGCTGCCGTCCATTGCAGGCGCGACCAGAATCGGGCACTTGGCAGCCAGCGCTGTGATGCACAGCAAGTCATCGGCGAAGCCATGCGCCAGCTTGGCGATATGCTGCGCTGTGGCAGGCGCGATGAAAATCAGGTCAGCGCCTTCCGCCAAGCCGACGTGCGCTACGTGAGTCGGCAGACTCTCGCCACCTGCCGTGCGCCAAAGATCAGTGTAGACGGCGCGTCCTGTGATCGCTTCAAAAGTAAGCGGCGTCATAAAGCGCGCCGCCGCCTCAGTCATGATCACATCCACATCAGCGCCTGCCTGCGTGAGCTTGCTCGCCAGATCGGCGGCTTTGTATGCAGCGATGCTGCCTGTCACGCCCAGCACAATTCGTTTGTATTCTAGAATGGAGATTCGCTCCACGCTCATGAAAAATTCCTGTGCTGATAAAACATTCAGCCAGATTCGTAACGTTCATTTTACCCGTCTTCTGCGCCGCACGGGATATTCTGTGCGCAAGATTGCCCAGAAGAGCAGCCCTGAGGCGAAAGGCAACCACGCGCTGCCGAAACCTGCCACAATGATGTATAGCAGCGTGCCAATGGCAAAAAAATCGCCACTAGTGGCATCGAAGGCGATGATGCCGAGCAAGATCAGCGGCGCGGTCAACATGACGTAAGTGATCAGGCTCGGCGCGCTGAACGTGATCCGCGCTAGGATAGATGGATCGCTCTCAGGTCGCTGGAAATGCAACGCCCATAAGCAGAAAGCGAAGATCGCCGCAGGCAGGAGCAGCTCTAGCACTGGGATCACGTTGTTCCACACGCCGATCATCAAGCTGAGAAAGAGCGGCGCGCCACAGGCGATCCTCTCCCACCACATCAGACTCAAGTCCAGCTCGCGCAGTACCCCAAAGCGCGGCATGAAAAAAGCGTAGAGCGCGCCGAGCGCTACCAGCGGGACGATCAAATACAGCTGTGCAATCTGGCGCGGCGGCACTGCCCAGCCGATATTCGGCTGCGCAGGGTACCACGCCGTCCAGACGCCCCATGCGATGCCGACGAGCGCCGCGGCGCCGATCGCAAGGAGCGG
>Ga0308310_1001239_pt1 | contig 11419 bp, 8 predicted proteins | sample HotsprSampleMS65_FD_203672 | JGI IMG/M metagenome (GOLD analysis project Ga0308310, IMG submission 203672) | Hot spring phototrophic mat microbial communities from Mushroom Spring, Yellowstone National Park, Wyoming, United States - 20090730_MS65 ...
CTTTGGTCAGACCTTGGCCAATACCGGCGGTAGCAGGTCCATAGGCTCTTCGGAACCCACCTCCGGAGGGGAAAGGCCGGATTTTTTGGCCGGCACATCCCCCAAAAAAGGCCCCAAAAGGCAGGATTGGTGTGGCGTGGAGTTGTCCCTCAGTCTAAAGGGCAGCCACCGTGGAGGTAGTCCCTTCTCCCTAGTTAATCGAATCCACCAGACGGGGTAATGTTAACGAAATTGTCAACCTGGGGCAATCCGGCTGGGAGGGCCATATCTCAGCAGGATAAACACAGCCCTACCGAAACGGGCCTTCACTTTTTCGCCAGTGTGCAGGCGGCGGCAACCAGATGATGACCACTCAGAGTATCAAGCTAATGTTTCCCCACCGAGCGAACAGGGCAGACCAAGTCAGGGCAGGATGGGTACTCTGGAGGGGATATATGACCTTTTCCGTTCTCTTTCCAATCTGCCGCCCGCAGACCAAGATCGAGCCCATAGCTATCCATCCTATCAAGCGGGGTGGTAACCCCACCAGAAAACAGGCCACGAACTCCGCTCCACTGTGGCTTGCAAAATATTCTGTATCGATTTCCCCCTTCCGCACAAAGCCGATTTCGCCAAAGGTAGACCCTTCAACCAGGCCCCTAAACCAAAGTCCAGACAAACAAATTTCCCACCAGGTTCACAGGTCATTCCGAAAGAAAGTGTGGTGTCTAGCATTACTTTCAGGAAGGGTACCAGCATTACTCTCAGGAAGGGTAATAGCCGAGCGTTCCATTGGGGAACAGACCAGCGGACGATCAGTCCGAAGTCGCTCCGCAAGCTAATCCCCCAGAATTTGCAAGCCGATCACCCCAGAATGGGAACCTGGGAAAGACCAAAGCGGCGGTTTTTGTCAGGAATTATCGGCATAAAACACAATTCGGCAAACCCGCCGGCCTAGCTCCACACTATTCTCGTCGGTGCCCCCTCCCAGGAGGCCGCCAGATCTGCCTTCATCCCCTTCGATACTAGGCGTTTTGAATTAACCGATCCACCCAAGGCCGGTTAGACCGAATACCAGCAATTTTCGAGGGAATTCATCGAGAATGATTACTCATTCGATATTGTTTCATGAGGAGGGCTTTGGGGTTTCTTGGGGAGGCCTTTTGGTTATTTTCCGGGAGAACTCCGGTCAAAGTTGCCTGAGGGTGTTTTTTTGAAGGCGAGTCCTCTTTACGATCCTTATCATGATTCCGCCGGTTGCTCCCTTGCAGACAGGGCACCCAAGTGAGAAAATTGTGTATTCCCGCGGAGGGCCATTTGGACCGTGGGGGTTTGCCGCCTATGCGGTCGGCATCCATGGTCCTGGTTTAGCTCTTGGTTGTGGGGGGACAATTGTTAAAACCAGCCGAAAAAGTGCGTGGTTCTGGCGATAGGGTCGACCGCAGGCCAGATTTGCGGTCTTTAAGACCGGGCCTGCCAAAGCCGGTGATAATTCGGTCGATCATTCGCTTCCACCGCTAGATTGATGCTTTTACGTTTGAGAACGAATTGGTAGAGAGAGGATAGAAAAGAGATAGAAAACTATAGAAAACTTAGGATACAGAACCATAGAAGAGAAGAGGTCCGGATTATTCTGGACTGACGGGACTAACCTTGCCAGCCGGCTCGCCAGTAAAAGGCTGCTTTCGGCCAACCCCCAATCAGGTAGAGGATATTTCTGGAGGATCTGTCTGGAGTAACCCATGGCTCAGTCGTGCGAGATTTGTGGCAAAAAACCTGTCGTGGGCAATCAAGTTGCCAAACGTGGGAAACCTAAGTATCTCGGTGGTGTGGGGACAAAAATCACGGGCATTACTCGGCGGAAGTTTCGCCCGAACCTCCAGCGAGTTCGCGTCACCACAGCCGAGGGCACGCCTAAGCGGCTCCGGGTTTGCACGCAATGCATTCGGAGTGGGGCTGTGGCCAAGTTGATGCGGACTTCGCCCTTCACGTTGCCTCCTCTCGATCCTGCGGAAAAGGCGGCTCTGGAGGCCCTGGCGGCCAAGGAGGAACGAAGGCGAAAAAAGAAAAAGTCGTGATCGCTGCACGTCAGGCCGCGGATGGAAATATCCCGGGAAACTAGGCCCGGCAGGAAAAATCTTCGGTACCTCCCTCCTGGGGCCTTATTCATTTCGGCCGGTAGGAGGGGTCGGAGGAATATCCTAAAAAGGTCTTGAAAGTAGGCCCCGCCCGCAAACCGGAAAATGGTCTGGCACAATTTTCCTTTGGGGGCTGCCCGTGTTTCCTTAGGGGGGTATACTAGCTGCGGCCATTGGGCCAATTGCCTACAGACGGTGATCGGCTTCCGTGCCCTATAGCGATACCGCGGTTGCTTTTCTTGTGGGGGGTACCTTGAGCGGTCTCTGCCTCGAGGGAAGACTCGAACTTTTACTTCCACGAAGAATGCACCCAAATACTTCCAGAAAGAATGCACCCAAAAAAGTTAGACCCTTACACTCTGAGGCCCCTGTTACACTCTGAGGCCCCTGAGACAGGGACTGCCAAGTTGCCTGTGCCCGCAATCTGGCGGTGGTGAGAGAGGATTCTTTCTGCTGAGTTTCAGAAAAGACCGTAGGGACTTTCTACTGAGCTTCAGAAAAGCCCACAGGGATATAGCTGCCTGAGTTCTTCCCAGTGAGCATTTACTAACTCGCGGGCACTCCGAAGGTTTTTTTCTCTTACCTGACGGCGAGGGAGTGGCCATGGCAATTAGCCGAGAGGATGTTCGGAAGGTGGCCCTTTTGGCCCGACTGCTCCTCGATGAAAAAGAAATTGAAGAGATGACCTCGCAGTTGGGCCGAATTCTCGATTACATGGAAATCCTGCGGAGCGTGGACACCTCGGCGTTGGAGCCGATGGCCCACCCGCTGGAATTGGTGAATGTATTTCGGGAGGATGAGCTTCGGCCCAGCCTTCCTCGGGAGGAGGTCTTGGCCAATGCTCCGAAGCAGGATGGCGAGTGTTACCTTGTGCCGGCGGTGTTGGGGGCACCGTAAACCGGCTTCCAACCGGCCCATCCAAAACAAAGTGCATCGAGAAAGCGAAACTTCGTCACCGGTCTGGGGATCCCGGGGTTAGCCAACCATCCACCATTGCCGCCTATGGAACTTACCGATTTCACGGCAACGGGGCTTCTTTCTTTGTTGGAAACCGGCGAGGTGTCGGCTGGGGAGCTAGCCGAGAGTTTTCTCTCTTGGGCCCAAGAGTGTGATCGGGCCATCGGAGCTTTTCTTCACTTGGACGTAGAGGGTGCTCGAGCCCAAGCCGCGGCGATCGATCGTCGGCGGGCTCGGCAGGAAAAACTTGGAGTTCTTGCCGGCTTACCCGTCGCCGTCAAAGACAATATCTGTACTAAGGGACAAATCACAAGTTGTGCTTCGCGAATCTTAGCCTCCTTTCGCCCCCCCTATGATGCCACTGCGGTGAGCCGATTGCGGGCGGCCGATGCTGTCCTCCTCGGCAAAACCAACCTCGATGAATTCGGAATGGGGGGATCTAACGAGTACTCAGCTTTTCAGCTGACACGAAATCCGTGGGAGTTGTCGCGAGTACCGGGGGGCTCCAGTGGGGGCTCGGCAGCAGCGGTAGCTGCCCGGATGGTTCCCCTGGCCTTGGGAACGGATACGGGTGGCTCGATCCGGCAGCCGGCAGCCCTTTGTGGGGTGGCGGGCTTGAAGCCCACCTACGGCCGGGTTAGCCGGTTTGGCCTGGTAGCTTATGCCAGCAGCCTGGATCAGATAGGACCCATTGCCCGAACTGCCGAAGATCTGGCCCTGCTTTTGGAAGTCCTGGCCGGACATGATCCCTTTGATGCCACCAGTGTTCCGGGCCAGCCGCCGCCTTACCGCCGGCAGATTCGCCAGCCGCTTCCCCAGGTCCGCCTTGGACTCTTAACAGAGCAGGTGGGCGAAGGGGTCGATCCGGAGGTTTCGGCAGCCATTGCCGAAGCAGCAAGGGTCTTCCAAAAACTGGGGGCGGAAATTATCGAAGTCCGCCTGCCCCATCATCATTTGGCTGTAGCCTGTTACTACATCATTGCCCCCAGCGAGGCCTCCAGCAATTTGGCCCGATATGACGGGGTGCATTACGGCTACCGGACAGACGAGCGGGCAATGGCCGAGGAGTTGGAAGCCGAACGTCGTCTGTGGGCCGAAAAAGGCTTAGCAGCCCTCCCGGAGGAGCCCGATCCGCCCATAGTCCGGCTTTATCGGAAGAGCCGGGCAGAAGGGTTTGGGCCAGAGGTCAAGCGGCGGATTATGCTCGGCACTTATGCCTTGAGTGCAGGGTACTACGAGGCTTACTACCTTCAGGCGGCAAAAGTCCGTCGCTTGATCCGCAGCGACTACGATCAGGCCTTCGGACGGGTGCATGCTCTTTTGGGACCGGTGACTCCCACCCCGGCTTTCCCCATCGGCGAGAAAAGCCAGGATCCTCTGGCGATGTACCTTTTCGATGCCTTTACCGTGGGAGCCAATTTGGCGGGAATTTGTGCCCTCGCTTTGCCCTGTGGTTTTACCCGCCAGGGACTCCCGATCGGCCTTCAACTGCAGGGCCCGCCCTTTGCCGAACCGCTTCTTCTGCAATTAGGGTACTGGTATCAGCAGGAAACGGATTGGCACAAGCGTCGGCCTCCGCTAATAAGCTCCCACCGGTCATGTTAATTTGCTGGAGGACCGGGGGAAGGGCACCGGACTGGGGATTCCGGATCCCGGCCCCGTTTAGGAGAGCTGGCCTCGGCTCAACTCCGTGGAAAAACACTGCCCAACGTAACTGTTGGCAACCAAGTTTTTCAGCCCAGCGGTAGAGGGTTTTAGGGAACTCCCATGACCCGACCCTATGAGATCATCATCGGTCTTGAAGTTCACGTCCAGCTTTTGACGGAAAGCAAACTTTTTTGCGGATGTAGTACCCGCTTTGGGGCTCCGCCGAATACCCAGACTTGTCCCATTTGCACGGGGATGCCCGGGGTTCTTCCGGTGATGAATCGGAAAGCCTTCCAACTAGCTTTGAAGACAGCCTGCGCGCTGGGGTGCGAAATTGCCCGGTTTACCAAATGGGATCGGAAAAACTACTATTACCCGGACTTGCCAAAGAATTATCAAATTAGTCAGTACGATCTTCCGTTTAGTCGTGGTGGTTATCTGGACATTCGTTCCCCCGAGGCCGAGGGGGGCAAACGCCGCATCGGGATTATCCGGGTCCATCTAGAGGAAGATGCCGGAAAAAGCATGCACGACGAACGGGCCGGGCAGGCCGACAGTCGGATCGACCTCAATCGTGCTGGGACTCCTCTGCTGGAGATAGTCACCCGGCCGGACCTCCGAAGCCCTACCGAGGCCAAACTTTTCCTCCAAGAGCTCAAGCTCCTTTTAAATTATCTCGAAGTTTCCGACTGCAACATGCAGGAAGGAAGTCTCCGGGTGGACGCCAACATTAACATTCGGGTCTTCACCGACCATGGCCCGGTGCCCACACCCATCGTCGAGGTGAAAAACATGAACAGCTTCCGGGCTGTGGAGCGGGCTCTTACGTATGAAGCAGAACGGCAGTTCCAGGAGTTTTTGGAAACCGGCCATCGGTTGGGGGATGTTCCCAAACAAACCCGCGGCTGGGACGAGGATGCCGAGATCACCCGCCCGCAACGCACGAAGGAGGAATCCAGCGATTACCGCTATTTTCCGGAGCCAGATCTGGTCCCCGTGGTGGTAACCGATGCAGAGATCGAGGCTATCCGCCAAAGTTTGGGAGAACTCCCTGCCCAACTCCGCGACCGGTTGGAAGCCGACTACGGTATCACCCCGTACGATAGCGATGTCATCGTCAGCCAGGGGCGTGCCTTCACGAGCTACTTTGAACGACTGGCTAGCCTTTGTGGTGAAGGAAAATTGGCGGCCAATTGGCTTCAGCAGGAAGTGCTCCGGGTTTTAAACGAAAGGCAGATAAGTATCGAGGCCTTTCCGATTTCCCCGGAATGCCTCGGGGAGCTTCTCTGTATGGTCCGCGACCGCAGGCTGGATCACCGCCGAGCCCGGGAGGTGTTCGCCCGGATGCTTTCCACCGGCCAGTCCGCCGCGGAGGCTGTGGCTGCACTCGGTTTTGTGGAGGTAAGCGAGGAGGAAATCGAGGCCCTTTGCCGCCGGCTTGTCGCGGAAAATCCCAAAACGGTGGCCGATGTCAAAGCCGGCAAAATTAAAGCCGTGGGAGGATTGGTGGGTGAGGCAAAAAAGATCAATCCTCATGTGGATCCCGCCAAGGTCCGCGAGTATTGCCTTCGGCTCATCTCGCAAGCTTGACGGTCCCGCACTGTGTATTTTTCCTGTGTACTGAACATATGGACCAAATCCTAAAGCCTGGGATTCCGCGGGAAAGTCCATCGCTTTCCGAAAAAGAAATTCCGTCTTGTTGGCCCGGCCGATGGCGGGGGAAGTGCCGGAGCGGTCTTTGTACCTTTTGCTTGCCATGGGCCATTTTTGGCCGTTCGCGATCAAGCCCTTTATGAGGTCTGATTGGCGATTGTGTTCTTAGTCCCACCACGGGGATCGAATTGCGCACCGGGGGTATTAAGGATCCGCGGAGGCTGAGCACCCAAAATCCGGTGCCTTCGCTTACTCCTGTTTTCCTGAAGGAATGGCTTGGAGGGGCGTTTTTACTGCTGAAGGTCTTGCCCGGGGGGGCATGGTTGCCGGTTTAAAACCATCATTATTGTGGCGTTATGAGCAGCTCGAGGGTTTGTCCGGCTTGGAGGAGGAGAGGATCCGGAAAGTCGATCCGAACTTGGCGGTCGGCAACGTGAAGCTGTGCGGGAAGGGCGGCGGAATCGGCCCCACCATTGTTCCCGGCTCCGTCAGTCCGGAGAGAGGCCTCCAGTCGGGCGGGAACCCACCCGGGAGGTACCTCCACCTGGAACGTTCGCAGGCGGAGTTTGCCCCAGCGAAGCTCAAGCTTCGCGGTGAAACGTTCCCGGCCGTACTGCTGGGTGAAAGATCCCCAACCCTCGGCGGCAGTGAAGGCAGCACGGAAATCCTCCGGCGTTACCCGTGGAGCAAACGCCAAAAAGCCCCGAGGACCATCGTAATGGAAACCACAAACGGCCAAGAAGACCGCGTAACTGGCCATGCTCCGGGCGTAGTGGGCCCCACATTCGATCTCGTTATAAGGATTGCGGCGGAGGGGATGATACCGCTCGTGGACCAATCGAGTGATGGCTAACCCCTCTTGGAGCATTCCCTCGGCAATCATGTGGCTGGCAAGGAAGTATTCAAAGCCGTTCATGCACTCGTTGAAATAAAAGTCGAACCCTTTCTGGACACGGTGAACAGGTGCATACGGCCAGGTGCACATGATCACCCCGCCTTCACCCGGGAGAGCGAACCAACGTCCTTGGGGAAAGGCCTGGCGATAGGGGCCGACATCGGGGGTCACGTTAAACCGCCACAACGACTGAAGGGCGGAGCGGATCTGGGTCGGATTCAGAATGTGTCCCAAGCCAACCTGCCAGGCCCACGCTTGTCCTAAGATTTGGTCGATGTGGCAGCCATTGTAGGACCCAATTGCCTCACGATGATCGGGATCGGGGATATGGACGTAGAATTCGCCGTTGAAAAGCCGGGTATCGATGGACTTTTGGGCGGTGAGGAATCGCTGCCGGCACCACTGGGCAAAGCCGGGGTCATCGAGGCAGAGGGCCATTTCCTCGCCAGCCCGGAGGGCGGCCAAATACATGCTGCTAAGCCACGGGCTTTGTCCGAACCAGTCGGCATCCAGAGTATTATGCTGAGGGCCATCGAGGATGCCATCGCCGTCCAAGTCCCGGGAAGCCAGAAACTGAAGGGCCTGCACCATCCGAGGCCAAAGACGGCGGAGAAATTGATCGTCGCTACTGATAAGATGTTCACGATAGGCACGAAGAATACATCCCGCTTGACCGTCGGCAGCCCAGTGGTTGTTGTGCTCGGCGCGAAAGCGGATCCGGCCGCTCGCCGGATCAAACGCTACCCCAAAATCTACCATCTCCCGCAGGGAGCGTTCCAGCTGGGGGAAGAGCCGGGCTACCGCCTGGGCGTAAAGCCATACATGGGTACATGTTCCCGGGCAACACCCCACAGCTTCCCAGGCGTAAAACCGCCCATTGCCTAACCAGTAACAGGTGGAACTAGCCAGGATGGAGGTATTGAGGAAGGTTCGGTCCAGCAACCAATAAGGCAGGGTGGAATCATACCAGGTATCCCGCCACAACCGGGTGTGGCCGGCAAGCCGGGCATATTCCCGAGCCAGATACTCGAGCACCTCCCGGGCAGAAGAGAAGCGTCGGGCATAGTATCGACCCGGCGGAAGAAGTTCTAGCCGTAAATTCGGGAAATGCCACCCCACAGCGAAGATTACCTTGAGTGAGTCCTTTGCCGGCAGTTCCGTCTGGGCGACGATCGCCCCATGCGGCCGATTGCCCGAGAGAGGGGATTCTTCCGTAAGCCGGAAGAGGACTTCCGGCAATGCACCCTGGGGCACCTGAGGCAAAAGCTTCACCTGTCCCAGTTTCTGTGGTTGCAAAAGGCCCAGAACCATCGAGCCTTCGTCCGGCGGGGACTCCAGCGCCCGGTCGCTCAAGAGAATGTGATCGACACCAATGTTGCCCCAGCTGCCGGAATGCCGGTCCACAACGCGAAGCCGGGCAGTCCTCCCCAGCCATGGGCGAGTGAAAAAGCTCCGAAGTCGCATCCGGTTATCATTGGACCCAGTCAAGGAAGCCACCACTTGGTCTTCGACCAAAAGCTGAACACAAGTGCGGTCGGCATGAGCTCCTCCGCCGATGTAAAGATGGATAAAATCCCGCTCGATCTTAAAGGGAGGACTCGTGAGGACTCCCGTGTGGCTATCCTTTTCGGCGACGGTGGCTCCGGGAGCGGAAGCGTGGGAGTTGATCACCCGAAGCCCTTCTCCTCCGACATCCCCTTGATAAGAGGGGATCTGGCTGCGGAGAACTGGGCCGGTGCCAAAAGCATCCCCTTCGACCGTCCACGGATCGTAAGTGGACCTTTCAAAATCCTCGAATAACACATCCGGCCGGGGTGGTTGATCGGAGCCGGTCTTTTGGCAGGTGTGCTCGATCGCCAGCAGCCCATCCGGCTCTTCCACCTTTTGCGAGATAGGCTGGGGCACTCCGGAAAATTTCCCCACCGGGTTTTCCAACCAGGCGGCCACACGACAGGAAAGAGGTTCGGACTTAAGGTTTTCCAGGGTCAGTTCCACTACCGTCACAGGTAAGGCTGAATCCTCGGGTGCTAAGGGGATGAAGGGCGAGAAGGCCTCCAGACGAACGGCCATAGGGCAGTCGGGATCGCGGTATTCCACGATTCCGATCGGATACTCTCCCCGAAAGCGGATCTGGCGAAAACCGCGGCGATCGAGGGGGCGAATCTCGAGTCCTTCCGGCCCTTCTACCGCCACGGCGAAACCCTGCTCGATGGGCGAAGAAGGTTCCGGGGGATTGGCGTACAACCCAGGGCCGGTGGGGAGCGGGAGATTAAAGATGTCCCAGTGCCAAAGTCGGCCGTCACCCCCCAAGTAAACCTGCCCGGCACAGATGCCTCCCACAGGCAGGCCAATCCAGCGGAGTTCTTCACCCTGGTACCACTCCGGTTGGCCCCGGAGGGTCAAGTCGGCAAGCCAATCGGCAGAGAAGTTCTTCTCCGGGGGAACTAATTTTTCCAGCCCAGTGGTTGGGCCCGGCCGGAACCCAGGAAGCTCAGGTCCCTGGGCGGCTTTGTTGGGGGCAGCACCTACCAGGAGAGCAAAAGTGGTGAACCCAACCAGCAGGAAAAGCCCACAAGCCTGGCGGACGCTTATCTGATGTGAACCTCGACGATCCGATAACCGTGATGTCCTCATGGGGTTCGCCTTTCGCTTCAATAAATGATCTTTTGTCCATGCCTGGGAGAATTTTTCTGCAGGAGGGGTCTTGCCAGCCCGGGAGGAAAGACCCCCCGGGGTTGGCCCAAGGTAGGAACACCTCCCAAAATAGCCACCCCACCTGCCGCCCCTCAACCCCCACGTGCAAGCTGCCCTCCGTAACTCCGATTGGCTCCCCGGCCCCAGTGAGATACCTCCCTGCTATACAAAGCTATACAAACTTCCGTCCGCCTGGAGCTAGCGAAGGCGGGGAAGCTACCTCGCCGATCGTGCAGACCCCCCGGGACACCGTGAAATCCTAGGGAGAGCCTCCAATCGCCCGCGGCGGAATTGCCACTCGCTCAACAGTATTTGTCCCTATGCAACCCGTTCTGATACACCAAAATTGCGTTTTCTGGAAAACACCGAAATCGCTTGGTAAGGAAGTTTTCTCTGGAAGTTGTTGGCAACTATCGCGGAATTTTTTCCGGAGGCACGGTGAACCGCACGCCTCGCAACCGAGGAGACCATTATATCGAGAAAGTTTCGGAATCGCGGGGCCGCCCTGTCAGTATTTCCGAGCTATAATCCGTGTTTTCGGGGTATAAAGAGCTAGCGTTTGATCCCGCCGAGGTCGCGAAGTTGCGCGCATTTTCCTGCCCTTTTGAGTAATTTGGTTTGCGGTATCGCGCGTATTGAATTCTTTTCGAAGAGAAGCGCGCTATTTTGTATCCAGGCGATGCTGCTTGGAGGCAAAGGGCAGGGAAGTCTTTTAGGATCGGAGTCCATAATGTGTTGAGGATACTCTTGCGGCGGATTGCCTAGGGAGTTCTTCTGCGGGAAAGGGCTGTGCATTTGCTAATAAAAGGGCTGTCCATTTGTTAAAAAGATGAGGTCACAACCGAAATGTCGACTCCCTCGCGAAGAATGCTAAGAGCGGTCTGGTAAGTGGAAGCGATCAGCCGATAGCTGTTACTGAATTGGATTTGGTGGAACCACAACGGTGGGAGCTAAAGAGGTTCGATGCATGTACCTCCTTATGCACATTCGGAAGGCCGATGGGCAAACATACTCTGGTGAATGACTCATAGTGAGGGTTGCCCTCGCGGTGACAGAGAAACTTTCGAAGGACCGCGACCTGGCTCTTTTGGGCGAAGCAAGAAGCCCGGAGTGTTGGCCCATAGGAAGAGGAAATTTTCTGCCCAACAGCTTTTGTTGTGGGCGGTACTAAGGCTTGCGGATTTGGATTTCGCGATAACGGCGCGCTTTTTCGCGATCTGTATCTGCCTTCGGTGACATCCACTTAGCTGGAGGATTACTGGGGCAGGAGGAGGCGACTTCGTCAAAAGTTCCTGGGCGACGGAAAATGTTCATTGAAGAGGCGATCGCGCGCATTTGGCTGCACGACATCGACCCAGCAGGAAACAAATTCGGAGAGTGTCGGGCTACTCTTTTAAGGACGAGTTCGGAGAAAGCCTTCGGAGCGGTGGACGCCCTCGTAGAGAAGAGCTCGCCA
>Ga0308310_1001240_pt1 | contig 11404 bp, 7 predicted proteins | sample HotsprSampleMS65_FD_203672 | JGI IMG/M metagenome (GOLD analysis project Ga0308310, IMG submission 203672) | Hot spring phototrophic mat microbial communities from Mushroom Spring, Yellowstone National Park, Wyoming, United States - 20090730_MS65 ...
CCGGCCACGAGTGGCGCGCCATTCGTGACCGTCTGATCGGCAACCACGAACACGTTGTGCAGGCCAACCGGTGAGGCGTAACCAGGTACGGCACCACACGCCCTAATCTGCGCTTCGTCGGCAGGCAACAGTTCATCGGCGCCAACAACCGCAGCCAATTTAGACAAACTCGCTTCGCGGTCGCCACGCACCACGGCAAAGATCAGGCGCTGCTCACCAGCACAACGCGCACTGAAGAAAAGTGCTTTGGCCGTCGCAGAGGTTGTGATGCCGAGAAATGCAGCCAGGGCGGCTATGGTATTCGCGTTGGGTGTTTCAACCAGACTCATGGCCGGTGCCAGCCCGGAATACGGCGGCAGAGGAGCGAGCGGCGCCAGGTCGATTGGCGCACGTCCCCCACAAACCGGACAATCGAGGGTCGTGAGCGGTCCTGCCGGTGTATCGACGATGATCGTTGCGCCACGTTCCGCCTTGAGCGCATCGCCCACCACCATCAGCCCGCATTTGTGCAGCGTTGTGCGTAACTGTTCAATGATTGCTGCGAGGTTCGTTTGAGCTTGAGCAACGTCGAGTGCTAACCCTGCCCAGCTCAAGGATGTTACAACGGGCAGATCGAGCAGCCCCGATCGTTGACGCACCGTTGCGCGTCGGCGGCGGCGCAGACTCCAGACAGATAGCGGTAACTGACGGTATGAATCGATCTCACGGCGGGCCAGAGTGGTTATCACATCCAACCAACTCGCTATTGTTGGCAGGTAGATTTCTTGGGAACCATTACGACGAAGCGTATTGGTCAGATGGGTGATCAGATGCTGCAAAACTGCATTTCCCAACGGCAATAAAGCAGGTTCGCCAGTATCCAGCGAACGCAGCATCCCGGCCCGCCAGAGCAACTGCGTTGCCGGATTATCGGCTTCGGTCGGCGCCTGACGGAGGGTACGACCAAAGATTGTCGCAAGTCGCATACATTATTTCTCCTCAACAGGAATAGTGGTGATGAGGTCAATCCTATTTTGAGCCTTTCCGCATACTCGGAACGAACACGATAGACGATTAGTCTGATGCCGATGGGTGGCATCGTGAGTCAAGACGACACCTTCTCGCCACGAGTGAAACTCAACAGGCAGGCGCAGCACCAATGAGCACCACTCCGCCTACTAGCAAAGTGGTTTGCGAACTACGCCGACTGATCTTCTCCTGCAACCGGCTGTTGCAGATAGGTTCCTTGCACAGAGCTAATAACCAGCCCTATAGGTGGGAAATCAACCTATCCACCCCGGACAAGGTTCAGTTGCCAGCCAGCGCCTCATGCCCTGACAAAGCCAGATACAATACCGCAGATGATGTCACAGATGTGACGCACATCACCACCACGACGACACCCCTATGACAAACCAAACATATCGAGTTGCATTGGTGATGGTGGCGGTTCATCCAATGGCTCAACCAACGGTGCCCCGCGTTCACGCAGACGCGCTGCGATCTGGCGGCAGAGGTCTGGTGAGCGGGCCTCATCAGGGCAATGCATAAACAGATAGATGCGCGGATCGGTTTGTGCCCATTCTGCAATCCGTGCCGCCCACTCATTGAGAAACGGGGCATTGCGGGCCAGATCGGGATGCCCGATGTAGCGCACCAGCGTTGGCCCACTGCTGCGCAACGGTCGCAGCGGTACATCTGGTTTACGCTCACGGGCATCGGCGAGCAGTAATCCGGCCGGATCGGTCGGATCGCGGATTGGACGAACATCCATTACAACCCGCCCCACCTGATAGCGGTTAAGGAGCGTCATCAGTGGTTCCTCGCCCAGTGGCAAATACCAGTCGGGATGACGAACCTCCACTGCCAGCGCAACATCACGTGGCCAACCGGCCAAAAACCGTTCCAGATCGGCAAGACGAGCCGGACCGTAGCTCGGCGGTAATTGCAAGAAGAACGGGCCACAGCGCGATCCTAGACCTTGCATTCGTTCAACAAAGGTCCGGGCCTGCGGTAGGCGCTCGGCGAGTGAACCCGTATGGCTCACTTCTCGCGGCAACTTACAACAAAAGTGGAAGATAGGTGGTGTCTCCTCCACCCATCGCGCCACCGTCGCTACCGATGGTGTGGCATAGAAGGTTGTATTTCCTTCCACCGTCGCCAGTTTTCGACTGTAGAGTTTGAGAAACTCGCTACTGCGCGTTCCTGGTGGAAAGAGATCACCAACCCAACCGTTATAAGCCCAAACTGCGCATCCAATTCTGATCATTCGTTCTCTCAGAAGCTGATCAAAAAACCAGCTTTCTCATTGGGTACGGTACGTACCCACGCGACTATTGCGTGAGGGTTACCAACATGCTTTCGCTCCAGCCACGCTCCGTTCCCCCTTCCTCCCTTCTTGTGGAAGAGGAAAGGGTCGAGGGGGAAGGTAAGGAGCGCCAGGCGTGCTCCGCAGCACCGGCGCTGAACCTAGCGCCACCCGGTTCCATAGCGTTGCAGAGACACCGGCGTTACCCGCCATCGTTCCCCTCACCATTCTGGCGATGCTATGCCCAGGTTGTTAATGAGGCTCATCGTTTCTCGCCCCTTCAGCCGATGCCCCTGCCGAGCGCAAAACGACGAGTTGCTGATCGTCCACCCCGCGCACCCTGCAAGCGTGCGCAACGCCCTTCAGCCGATGCCCCTGCCGAGCGCAAAACGACGAGTTGCTGATCGTCCACCCCGCGCACCCTGCAAGCGTGCGCAACGCCCTTCAGCCGATGCCCCTGCCGAGCGCAAAACGACGAGTTGCTGATCGTCCACCCCGCGCACCCTGCAAGCGTGCGCAACGCCCTTCAGCCGATGTCCCTGCCGAGCGCAAAACGACGAGTTGCTGATCGTCCACCCCGCGCACCCTGCAAGCGTGCGCAACGCCCTTCAGCCGATGTCCCTGCCGAGCGCAAAACGACGAGTTGCTGATCGTCCACCCCGCGCACCCTGCAAGCGTGCGCAACGCCCTTCAGCCGATGCCCCTGCCGAGAGCAAAACGACGAGTTGCTGATCGCGCTCTCAGAACCGCTCGCTGATCACCTTTGGCTGCGTAAACAGACGCAGGTAATCGGTGCCACCAGCTTTGCTATCGGTACCTGACATCTTAAAGCCACCAAATGGCTGTACTCCTACCAAAGCACCGGTACACTTCCGATTAAAATAGAGATTACCGACGTGAAACTCCTCGCGAGCCTGCTCTAAGCGTTCGAGATTCCGGCTGTAGACACCACCAGTCAAACCGTATTCGGTATCGTTCGCAATAGCCAGGGCCTCGGTGAAATTGGCAGCACGGATGAAGGCCAGCACCGGACCAAAAATCTCTTCCTGGGCAATACGGGCATGAGGATGGACATCAGCAAAGATGGTTGGATTGATGAAAAAGCCACCATCCTTGACCAGTTCGTGATCAATGACTTCACCACCGGTAACCAGTCGGCCCTCTTCCTGACCAATCGCAATATACTGACTGATGGTGTCAAAGGCCCGCTGATCAATCACCGCGCCTAGATCGGTTTCTGGTTTGGTAGGATTCCCAAGCCGCAACGCCTTCGTCTTCTCGACGACTCGCTGCAAGACCTGATCGTAGACCTGATCAACGACAATTGCGCGTGAGCAAGCACTACATTTTTGCCCCTGAAAACCGAACGCACTCACCACAATACCGGTTGCCGCGGCTTCCAGATCGGCAGTTTCATCGACAATAATTGCGTCTTTTCCACCCATTTCAAGGATTGTGCGCTTGAGCCAGTTCTGACCAGGTTGACGCACAGCAGCCCGCTGTTGAATCCGCAGACCGACATTCTTTGAACCGGTAAAGCCAATGAAGCGCACCAACGGATGATCGACCAGGAAATCACCTAAGACCGCATCTTCCCCGGTCACCAGATTCACAACACCAGGCGGTAACCCAGCCTCTTCGAGAATCTGGACGAGAATAGCCGCAATGACCGGTGCGCGTGGTGAGGGTTTCAACACGACCGTATTCCCCACGACAATCGGCGCAACAGTGAGTGTCGTCACAATTGCCAGCGGGAAGTTCCAGGGAGGTATCGCCAGTCCAGGCCCTAACGGCAGGTAGCGCAGCTCGTTATCCTCACTGGGGTAAGGAACGAGGGGTTGCCGTTCGCCCTGAAGTGCAATTGCCTGACGCGCATACCACTCACAAAAGTCAATCGCTTCGGCAACGTCGGCATCGGCTTCAACCCAGTTCTTGCTCACCTCGTGCATCATCCATGCAGCCAGTTCCTCCTTCCGCCGCCGCATGATTGCCGCGGCCCGCAACAACACCTGTGCGCGCGCACTAACCGGTGTACGCGACCAGGTGCGGAACGCGGCATCAGCCGCCAGCAACGCTTGATGGGCCTGCTCTTGCGAGGCACTACTGGCATAGCCCACAACTTTTTTCGGTTCTGCCGGATTGATCGAAGGCAATTTACGCTCAGTCACAATCCGTTCACCACCGATAATCAGCGGATAGGTGGCGCCCAATTGCCCGGCAACATGACGAATCGCTCGCTGCATCGCCGTCCGTCGATCGCCACTGTCAAAGTTACCAAACGGTTCATTTTGAAATGGGGTCAGCATAAACTGCTCCTTACCATCATTTTGCGAAGCTGCTGTTGATTGACATTGTACACGGATCTGCTTGAACAATGTGGAACTGCTTTTGCGCTGACGAGAATGTATCCCTACGGTTCTATCTCGCGCGGCACGCGCGGTAAGATGCCGGTCAATACTTCGTAGCTGATCGTTCCCAACCAACTAGCAATCTCATCAACACCTATCGAATCCTCTCCCTGTTGTCCTATGAGTGTGACGGTATCACCACGCTGAACGCCAGGAATATCGGTTACATCGACCATCGCATAGTCCATGCAAATGCGCCCGACAATCGGTGCCCGTTTCCCTCGAATCAGCACTTCCCGCCACGGCGGTGAACGACGCAGCCCGTCGGCGTAACCTACCGGAATAGTAGCAATGCGCGATGGGCGGGCTGTGATAAAGGTACCACCGTAGGAGATTGGCGTGCCAGGCGGGTGTTCCTTGACCTGCGCTACTTCACTGTAAAAGCTTAGTGCTGGCCGCATGCCTGGCAAGAGGGGAACAGCAGCCCCTGGCGCCAATCCGTAGCAAGCCAATCCTGGTCGAACCATATCGAAATGGCTGGCCGGAAAGCGCAATGTCGCCGCACTATTAGCCGCATGAAGCAGTGGTGGACGTAGACCGGCTGCGGTAAGTTCGGTAACCAGTGTTTGGAAACGAGCCAATTGCTGCTCGGTTGGAGTTGGGTCGTCTTCATCGGCGCGGGCAAAATGGGTGTAGAGCGCAACAACCTCGATGGCAGGGAGATCGCGTAATCGGGTCAGAAATGGTGCGACCTCAGCCGGTGCCAAACCCAGACGAGCCATTCCGGTATCAACTTCGACATGCACACGGGCAGGGCGTCTGATTTCGGTAGCAGCATTACTAAGTGCTAGAGCCGTATCGTAATCGAAGAGTGTTATCATCAGATCGAGCCGGATCGCTTCGGCGACCTGCCACGGCGGCGTGTAGCCTAGCACCAGAATCGGCGCGTGAATGCCCTGTACGCGCAATGCCCGTCCTTCCCCAAGGGTCGCAACAGCCAACATCTCGGCCCCTGCTCGCAATGCCGCCCGCGCTACTCGTGCTGCACCATGCCCGTACCCATCACCTTTAAGCACGATCATCAGTGGTACACCGGTATGAGTTCGGAGCGCACGAACATTGTCGGCAATGGCAGTCAGATCGAGATGCACCCAGGTTGGACGTGCCGGATCACCGATCCGCACACTACGCCAGGCCGGTTCCTGGCGCACGAGGTGATGTTCTGGCGGACAGTCGGCAGCTAACAGAGGAGCTACAACCTGTTCAAGCCGCTCACCAGCTCCGCCCGACACCAACACCAGATCGCCCTGGTTGCGTTTGTTGGGCAAAGCAGCACGTGCCGCTTCGTTGGTATCAACGACGTGAATGGGAATGGCGGGGTTGGCCGTCCGTGCAGCCTGGGCCATCACTGCCGCCCCACCCCCTTTGAGTACCAGGTAATCGGCACTACGGGCCGCTAGAGCACCAAGTTCGGTTAGAAATGGCGTTGCATCAATGGCAGGCAATTCGGTGGGCGTACCTAAAACGGCAATGCGGCGTTTGGCCGTCAAGGCAGCCATGGTTTGCATTGCCGCCACCATGGCTGCTGGAGTAGCATTGAAACTATCGTCGAGAATGAGTTCACCATTGGCGCCAGGTAGTGGACGTAAACGCCCCGCCGGTGCTGCAAGATGAGCTAGGGCGTTTTGGATCGCCTCCGGTGGAACGCCGCATATCAGTCCAACCGTAACGGCAGCCAGTGCCGCCATCACACCGGGAAGGCCCAAAAGCGGGGTTGAAACGGGAATGGTTACTTCCCGGCTTGAAGCAACAAAATCCACACCATGACGGTGGCAGGAAATATCGGTTGCCCGCACGGCACACTCATGACCGGTGCCATAGCAAATATTTGCCGGTGAAATCCCTTCGGCGGCAACCACCATTACTCCTTTGTCGGCCAGGAATGCGGCCATCGCCGTATCGGCAGCGGGTGTTACCACCGCGATCTGAGGCGGAAACGCCGTTGCCAGCGGAGCCAGATGCTCACCGGCAAACTCGAGCACTGCGTAGCGGTCAGTCTGACTGAGACGGGCCAGTGCAATCGGTAATCCGAGGAGCGAATTGAAATTACGACGACTTTGAAAGGTAGGCGCCTGCATAGCCAACACGGCCGCAATCGCTCGCCGCGCCAGAGTCTTCCCGATCCCACCGGTCACAGCGATCACCGTTGGCTGCAACGTCCGCAGGCGTGCACTTGCCCAACGGAGCAGTACTGTCTGTGGATCAGCACAGATGATTACCGTTGCATTGCCAGCATCATGCGGTGGACGCACACACAAGACACCACTCGCACCGGCAGCTATCGCAGCCGGAATATAATCGTGACCATCTGCCCGTGCAGTGCGCAACGCAATAAAGCACTCTCCGGCAGCGGTAAGCCGCGAATCGTAACTCCAATCGGTGAAGGTGTCGGCGTGGATTGGCTCGCTAACCGTTCCACCGGCCGCAATCAGTTCGGCGAGTTGAATGTTCATTCGTCTTTATACCTTCAATTCATCTTGTTAATTCGGGTTATAATACAGCCTATGAATAACGCATCTTCCACCACAGCAACGACAACTCATACTGGCGTCTCATGGCTCTGGGTAATCATAGCGCTCTTTGCCCACACTGGATGGGGTGCGTATCCAGTCTTGGCGCGCTATCTCCAAACGATCAGTCACTTACCGAGCATGGCTATCCTCACTCTCGGTAATCTCCTGGCGCTGATCGTATATGTACCGTTTGCCTACCGGCATATTCGCACAGACATCTGGCACACGCCGATTATCTGGTTGTTTGCACTAGTCGTCAGTATTCGGGCAATGACCAATCTCACTTCAGCACGCTTCACGTTAGCCATCTACGTGCAACTTATCACATTGCTTACACCACTTATTGTCGCCCTCTTGAGCAAATTGTTCTTTCGCAACCGCTTACCTCGCTTCACACTTCCGGCCATTGGCCTTTCGTTCTTTGGCTCATTATTGATGATGAGTGGCGATCTCAGCAATGGTACTGTGTTGCGCCTGACCGAAAGCGATGTCCTGGGCATCGTCATTGCCCTGATCTCGGCATTTGCGTTAGCCTTTTACATGATACTGATCCCACGTGCAACGTCGGTTAGCAATATCAGCGCCGAAGCGATGTTGTTTGTGCAACTGGTTGCCCTCACGATAACATGCGGCGCAATGAGCCTCGTGCTCGGCGAGCAATGGTACCAGTTTGCCGTTATCGGGCCGCACGATTGGGCGGTCTTCGCAGCCTTTGTGGTCTTCGTTCTCCTGGGAGCCAACCTCGGCCAGATCGTTGCCCTTCGCCAACTGGGTGCGCCGCTGATCAGTAGTACGATGGGTTGGCGACTGATCAGTGCATTAGGTTTGGCCGCATTGCTCCTCGGTGAGCAATTGCAGAACCTCTGGCAGGTGTTGGGGGCGATTATCGTGCTAGTCACAATTACGGTCTACCTGCAACAGCAATACCGTGCCTGATACGAGCTGAGACAATGATGAGCACCGTTATTCGCTCGCTATCTGTCACTCCTCTTGACATCCCGCTGCGTAATCCGTTTGGGATCGCCAGCGGTAGTCAGGAGATCGCCCGTAATCTGTTAGTGACAGTCGAACTTGTCAACGGCATTCGCGGTTATGGTGAAGCAGCGCCTTTTCCGGCCTTCAACGGTGAAACCCAGGCCAACGCACAGCAGGCGATTGAATCAGTACGTTCAGCAATCGAGGGTGCTGATGTGCGTGAATGGCGAGCGATTGCCGCGCTGCTGCGTGATCGGATTAGCACGAGCGGATCGGCGCGCTGCGCTATCGAGACAGCAATTCTCGATGCCCTGACCCGCCATTATCGGCTACCGCTCTACGTCTTCTTTGGCGGCGCTGGGCATACGCTCGAAACCGATATGACGATCACGACCGGTACGGTCGAAGAAGCAGCGTTAGCCACGCTGGATATTCTCGAACGGGGTATCCGTCAAATTAAGGTTAAAATCGGTGGCAGTGATCTATCTCACGATCTGGCCCGCATCACGACAATCTATGCGCTGGCGCCAGAGGCCCCGCTCATCCTCGATGGGAATGGTGGTCTTACTGCCGAACAGATGCTCGAACTCCTTGGCGCCCTGAGCTTGCAGCGGATCGTTCCGGTACTGGTCGAACAACCGGTTGCAGCCGATGATTGGGCTGGTCTGCGTCAACTGGTGCAATGGGGTGGGGTACCGATTGCGGCCGACGAGACAGCGAGTAGCTCGTTAAACGTCTTACGAATTGTGCAGGAACGCGCAGCCAATGTCATCAATATCAAACTGATGAAGAGCGGGGTAGTTGAAGCACTCGAAATTGCAGCGATTGCCCGTGCTGCGGGACTGGGGCTTATGATCGGCGGTATGGTCGAATCGATCCTGGCTATGACCATGTCGGCCCATTTCGCGGCCGGGTTAGGTGGGTTTCGTTTCGTCGATCTCGATACGCCGCTCTTTCTGGCAACCAATCCTTTCCAAGGTGGTTTTCGCTTACGCGGGGGTACCATCGAACTCGATCATATCACAGCCGGGCACGGTGTTGAACCGTTGTAACGGAACTCGTCACGAGCGTACATAACATATTGTGCAATTCAGCCATAGCCGCTGACGCATTTGTTCCTTTATACTAAACATATACGTTATATCCGCATTGATGCCACCTGCACGTCGCAACGGTTGCGGCGGCAGGTGCTTATTGTGTTTGGAGCACGCATGACAGCGCGACTCTTAATAGCAGACGATGAGGCATTGATTCGATTCCACATACGTGAAGTATTACTCGCACTCGGTTATTTGATCGTCGGCGAAGCGGCTGATGGTCAGCAGGCAGTTGCAGTAGCGCGCCAGGTACGACCTGATTTGGTGCTGCTCGATTACAAAATGCCCTATCTCGATGGTCTAGAAGTTGCAACGATACTTCACCAGGAGGGCTTAGCGCCGGTTATCCTGCTTACGGCATCAGCATCACGTGAACTGGCCGAGCGAGCACGAGCCGCAGGGGTGTTTGGCTGTCTCATAAAACCATTTCGCGATACCGACCTCTTGCCGCTGATCGAGATTACGCTTGCACGCTGGCAAGACTATCAAACGCGACGGAAGGAGATGCTGACGTTGCGAGAGCGTCTGGAAACGCGCAAAGAGATTGAACAGGCCAAGGGTATCTTAATGGATGAGCACGGCTTGAGTGAAGCAGAGGCATTTCGCCGGATTCAACAACTGGCAATGCGTAACCGTAAGACAATGCGCGAGGTGGCGCAGGCGATACTCTTAACCCATCAGTTATCACATAGACAGATCACTGGACAATAAACACTTCGGACAACACCTGACATACGAATGAGCCAGGTTTCAACCCAATCTGACATCACCGGTAGGGACGAGCCGGTTGTACCAGGTTACTGAAAGAAACCCGTCCCTACCGGTAATAATGTGCATAATAGAAAAGACAACAGTGAGTGGTCACCAGATAACTATCAGAACCGGCTTTCGTCATTTAAGAGCTATACTACAGACCCGATTCTTTCCAGTACGCTTTGCCGTCAACTCGGCATAATCGGCGGCCAACAACAATTCAGCTGGTGTTTGGGCATCTTCAGGAAAGACGGCCACACCCATACTCAGCGTATAACCCGGAATAACCTGACCATTCAACGATCCTGTGTACTCAGCTTCGGCGCTCCGACGAATCTGCTCGGCAACCTGCAATGCCTGCTGCCTATTGGTATCTGGCAAGATAATCACAAACTCCTCACCACCATAGCGAGCCACAAAGTCGATGTCACGCACACATTGCGTTAACAGGCGGGCAACTGCACGTAGCCGTTGATCACCGGCCAGATGGCCATAAGTGTCGTTATACTGCTTGAACGAGTCGACATCTATCATGACCAACGCCAGCGGATACCCATAATGGCGAGCACGCACCAGCTCACGTTCGAGAGCACGATCAAACGCACGCCGATTCGCGATTCCGGTAAGACTGTCCGTTACTGCCAGAGATTCAACCTCTGCATACAACCGTGCATTCTCAAGTGCAGTTGCGGCCTGGGTCGCCAGGCTTTGTCCTAACTGCACATCGGTATCGTTAAAATCAACCGCATCAGCGGTACGACCAACGACAACCAGACCGTACACTGCGCTCTTTAAACCGGTTGCCAGCGGCAAGATGAGCAACTTCATCTGAGCAAACCGGAACAGAAACGTACTATCATCAGCCGAATGAGGCTGAAGACGCAACGGTTCACATTCCGTTAATGCGCGGTACAACATGGGTTCTGTACGTAGACTGTATGCGGTGGTCAGTGGCATACTACCGCTTGTCACTGCTTCACATGCCTGTACAACAACTACTTGCTCGAGTGCCGGCTCCCATCGTAAGACAATACATATTGCCGCTCGTAGTGCCTCGACGGTATGATGAACAACGGCTTGTAAGATCGCCTCTGCCTCCAAACCAGCACTAAAATCACGAGCAGCCGCATACAGCATGCGCTGCTCTTCACTGCGCCGCTGCGCCTCACTATACAAACGGGCATTTTCGATAGCCAGCGCAGCCTGACTGGCAAAAGCTGCCAAATACGTAGCATGCTCCTGACGATAAAAATAAGGCTCAGTTTTATCGAGTGAAAAGAAGGCTATCACCTGCCCATGGGCAATAATCGGTGCTCCTGCCCATGAACGCACATGGGCCGCCGCTTCGATATGAATCCAACCGGCATAGGA
>Ga0308310_1001242_pt1 | contig 11394 bp, 10 predicted proteins | sample HotsprSampleMS65_FD_203672 | JGI IMG/M metagenome (GOLD analysis project Ga0308310, IMG submission 203672) | Hot spring phototrophic mat microbial communities from Mushroom Spring, Yellowstone National Park, Wyoming, United States - 20090730_MS65 ...
TCAAGGGGGGTGAGGGGTTAATAAAAGCCGGTGAGCGCAGCCAGTCTCAGCCGTTACGGCACTCTGGAGGTACGGTTTTTCAGGACTTTGGGCTTCTGCCCCCGGTACGATTTTAAGAGACTTGACGCAGGTTTTGCATCGCCCTTGTGCGGAGTAGGTGGGGACCACTTTTGCCCTTCACCCTCTTTGGTTCCCGGAAGGGGAGAGGGCAAGAGGGGTGAGGTGAGGACCATAGCCCGCTGCGCGGCGAACCGCTTGCGGCGTGGCCAAGCCCCCGACCCCGAGGGGGCTTCTCATCCCTTGGGGCGAGAGCCAGCATTTCACGCCTTTGAGAAAACGCTCATCCGGAGAGTGGCCCGGAAGGCCGAGGAGTGGGAGTGAGAAAGCAGATGTCCCAACTTACATCTGAACCTCATTGAACGAGAAGCAGGAAGGGGAAAGAAAAAAACTGGTGAGCGAAGAGATGAGATAGCCCAGGCTCTCTGGTATCCGCGTGGGGAGAAGGCGAAGACTTCCGCCCGGTCCGGGAAGTCGGTACTCCAGCCGTAGAAGCGAATCTTGCCTTCTTTATCATCCACCTCGCCCCAGCCCAGGGGGATCTCCCCGGCCCAGAACGGGCCGCCGATGGCCCAGCACCCCAGCCCCAGAGCGCTGACCTCAATGCCTGAACGTCCCAACATCCGCTTCATCGGTCACTTCCTCCACCGGTAGTCGTTCCGCAGGGCCTGCCGGAAGTCCTCCTGAATCTGGTCCTTCGTCCGAATCTCCCACTCGTCCCCCTGCCAGCGGTAGAGGAGCAGGCAGTGAATCTGCTGCGCGTGGGGCGTGCTGTTCCAGCGGTGAATCTCCTCGTACGCCGCCCGCACCCAGCCGATGTTGCGGTTGATCCACCCGTTGGGCCCCGTCCCGTCCGGGTTCACCGTCCAGTGGTTCGTCTCGGTGATGTAGACGGGTTTATCCCGCCATTTGGGGGGGATGGCCTCAATGAACGGACGGTAGGCCTGGAAGTCGTAGTAGTGCTCGTGCTCCGTGCCGGGGACCAGAGGCCAGTCGGTGAAGACCCGCAGGTGGGTGATGTAGTCCAACACCGGACCGTGGGTGTAGGTGTGGAGCGCGAAGCCGTCCAGGGCCTCAATCCCGTCCAGCATCTCCTTGAAGTACGTCAGCGGGCGGTATCGGATGCCGCCCAGACGGACCCAGGGGGTGGTGTTGTACGGGTCCACCGCCCCCGGCACGACGGTGGCGTTGGGCAGGACCGCCTTGATGGCCCGGTAGGCCAGGTTGAAGGCCCGCGCGTAGAGTTGCGGGGTGATGTGCTCCCGGGGGTCCGCCAGCCCGCCGGGGTGCTCCCGGACGTTGTTCTGCTCGTTGCCGATGATGATGATCCAGGTGTAGTAGGACGGCGGGACCTCCGGACGCTTCAGGTAGAGTTCGGCCCAGCGCGCACAGGTGGCCGCGAAGGCCCCGTAGTACTGGGATTCGGGCAACGTCCCCGCCGGTTCGTAGCCGTGGTTGAGGCGGATGACCACGCCGAAGCCGTTGCGGGCCCAGTCCCACAGTTTCTGCCGCAGGGCCTCGTTGGGCCGCAGGTTCTCCGGATGACACCCGATGGATTCGGTGAAGAGCACCCAGCCCCGACGGCCCGTCCCCTGGAACAGGTGACGGAAGTCCTCCGTCTCGTCGGCGCCGGCGCCGTGGATGCCGAAAATCCAGGCGCACTCGCCGAAGGGCAGGGGCGCGTCCTCCACCGGACGGCGATTGTCCGGGGGGACGTCGGCGGCCAGGTACCAGGCGGCGGCGTACCCCTCGTGCAGACTGGGCGTGCGCACCTGAATCCACTGCCCCTGCTGCCCGACCTTCGCCAGGGCCTGCTGGGGGTCCTCCCGAATTTCCAGGATGGTCCCGTCGGGGACGCGCCAGACGGTGGGGGAATCGGTCCCTGGGCCCCGGCGGATATTCAGATAGCCGACCTGGGGGCTCTGGACGCGCAAGAGAGCGGGCAGGGGAGGAGCCTCCGCGACTGGCGGGTGGTCGGTGACGTACCAGGCGGCGACCCACCCCTCCGGCCCGTCGGGCTCCAACTGGACGTTGAGCCACCCGTAGGTGCCCAGTTTCTTCCGGGCCAGGGCGGGGTCCTCTATGACCTTCAGGCGCGCGCCGGGGTAGAGCCGTCCGATGAGCGTATCCGGGCGCACGACGGGCTGGCTGCGGTAGTTGACCTCCTGCGTGGTCCAGACGTAGGTCAGGTGTCCCGGCGGGGCGGGCGGCGGAGCAGGAAGCGTTGGGGGCACGCCGGGGTCGGTCATCGCGAAGGAGGGGGTGTCGTCGGCCCGCCACTCCGGGAGCCAGCCCAGCGCGCCGTCGGCGGTGCGGACCTGGAGCCAGCGGCGGCCGTCGGGCCCGCGCCGCCAGGCCACTCCCTCGGCGGTGGCCCGGTAGATAAGGGCCCGTACCCGGCTGGCGGCGAAGTCCGGCGCGGCGTAGAGGACGGCCCCCTCCAGCGGGGTCACCCACACGCTGGCCGGGATGGGCATCTCCACCGGCCCCTCCGCCGGGGCGAAGTCCCGGATCAGGGGGACCAGGGCGTCGGGGATGGCGCGGGCGGTGTAGAAACTGACGAAGGTCGGCCCGTTCGCGGCCACCCGGTCCAGCCAGACCCGGAACTCCTCCGGCGACATGGGCGCGCTGCCGTACTCGTCGTGATAGGGGCCCAGGACAGGGTAGAGGGGCGGGCGGAAGCCCCACTTGAGGCACCAGTCTTCGTAGTGGCCGTAGGTCCACTCGTCTATCACCCGACGGGCCTGGACGTCCCAGGGGGTTGGGTTGCCCGGGGCGAAGAAGGAACCGTAGGCCATGGGCATCAGGCCGCCCTTGCAGATCTGGAGCATTTCCGTGTACGGCAGGTCCGTGTGGGCGGAGATGTTGGGGAAGGAGCAGAGGAAGAGCGCCTCCGGATGGACGTCGGTCCTCTGGAGCGCACGGACCAGTTTCCGCGCCGCCTCAAACTTCCGGCTGCAGGGGACCTCCATGTCAAACACGAAGCCCTGGTAACCGTCCCGGAAGGCCTGCAGGACAACCTGGGCCTCCCGTTCCGGGTCGTCCAGGGTGAGCCAGGTCCAGGCGAAGGGGACCAGGCCGGCCTCGGTGATGCGGCGGGCCGCCGAAGTGGAGTCCTCGTAGTACGTTTCCCCCTGCCCGACCTTATACAGGATGTAAGTCGCGCCGGTCTGCCGGGCGATCCCAATGGCCCGGCCCAGTTCGTCGCCGGCCCGACGCCAGGCCCAGATGCCCTTGCCACGCAGCGGTGAAGCGCTCATCGGTGCCTCCTTTATCGTCTTTTAACCGCAGAGAACGCGGAGGACGCGGAGAGTATTTTTTTATTCTAAATTCTCCAGGTCCGCCAGGTCCTGAAAGCGTCCGGATGCCCGCTTGGTTCGCTTGAGGTTATCCAGATCAATGAAATTGACCGGAAGACCTTCTACATCCACCACGGTACGGAAAGGATAACAGTCCGAAAACTCCACGCCCGGCAATGTGGTCAGGATGTCTATCCGGTTGGGGGGGTAACCCAGTTGGATAATCTGGTCCGGCGTCAGAAAATCCTCCACCGTCAGCCCCAGGGAGCCAAAGCCGAACTGATCCAGGGCCTTTACCATTCGCCGGGCGTTCTCCTCGCTCATCTCTATCCAGACGTCCAGATCTTTGGTGTAGCGAGGATAGCCATAGAAGGCGACGGCGTAACCGCCCACCACCAGGTAGCGGACCCCGTTATCGTTTAACGATTGTATAAACTCTCTGAAGTCGGGGCTCAGCACCATATTTCCAGCGGTGGTACTCCCGGCGGATTTCTTCCAGCGCGGCCAGGCGCGCCAGGGGTGGCTGGGCTCGCCAGTAGGCGGCGTCGCTCTGGCGTTCCCCCAGTTTCACGCGCGTGACCACTCGTGCAATCCCGGCCATAGGCTGACCGCTACGGCGTTCCCGGCAGGTTGTGCTGGGCGTAGTCCCCCTCAAACTCGGTGGGGATGGTGCGCAGAATCTCCACCCAGCGGATGATGCGGTTGGCGCCCTGCAGGAGTTGCATGAAGGGCCCCTGGGTCTTCAGTTTGCGGGAAGCGATGGCCTGGGTGGCCCCCAGTTTCCCCCGCAGGACGTCCACCCAGACGCCGTAGGGGGCGGTGAGGGTGAAGTCGGTGGGGCGCTTCCCCACCCAGACCTCGCCGATTTTCCCGTCCACGTTGGTGAAGCCGATGACCGTGGTCTCGTTGACCCCTTTGGCCGGCTCCGCCTCCAGCACCAGCGTGTAGGACGCGTTGTGGCCTTTGGCCAGTTCCAGGTACTTGGGGTCGGCGTTGGATCGCCGCCGGACCTCCTCCAGGTATTCCAGAGAGGCGAGTTTCATGGGAACCTCCTTTCAGGTCGCAGGGTCGCAGGTCGCAGGGTCGCAAATCGCAGGGTCGCAAGTCGCAAGTCGCAGGGCTAAGAAGTGTCACCTGCTATCACTTCCGCAGGCCTCGGGCCATATCTCTCATTTTTCTCCGCACCCAATCCAGTACATACCTCAGGGCTTCTTCCGGCACTTCGGGTATAAAACTGCAGCGATTCCATAGCTCTCCTCCAACACTACTTCCTGCTGTTATAGCGCCGGCTGTGCAACCCGTGCAGGCTAACAGCCTGCGCTACATGTATTACGCTCTGTGCCCGACTCATTGGAGGAGAGCCTCCGCTTCTGGGTTATGTTTCGGAAAACGCCAGCGTCAAGGTTCCTGCCTGTTCTTCCAGGAGTTTCAAATCATCCTCCAGATTGGTCAACTCTATATAATCTTCCCACGTCGGATGTTCGGGAAGTGTTCCGGCCTCAATGCGCTCCCGAAGTTCCGCTGCTGAGCGGACATCATATCGGGAGAGGAGTTCAAACCGCTCCGCCATCAGTAACCGTTTCCGGGCCTGCAGAAACGAGAGCAAACTTTCACGAATGAGTACATCTTCGGGAATCCCCAGCCGATCTGCAACGGTTTGGAGGACTGCCCCCTTCTCCATTCTGGTCTCCTACGATATTCGCACCAGCACCTTCACCGCGCCGGAGCCAGGGGCGCTCAGGCGGGTGAACCACTCCGCGACTCCCTCATCCAGCGGAATCTCGTGGCTCACCAGCGCCTCCATGTCCACCCGGCCCTGGGCAATGAGGTCTATCGCCGCCGGGAACTCCGCCCATCCCGCCAGACTCCCCTCAATGGAGAGTTCCCCCATCACCACACTGAAGAAGTCCGCCTCCACGGGCTGGAGGGGCAGCCCCAGCAGGAAAATCTGCCCGCCTTTGCGGACCAGGGAGACCGCCTCGGCGAACGGTTCCGGCGCGCCGGTGCAGATGAAAATGACGTCCGGCCCCAGCCCGTCCGTCAGTTCGGAGAGGGAGACGCTGAGGTTGTCCCGTACCGGGTCCAGGACGGTGGTGGCGCCCAGGCGGGCCGCCAGCGCGGCGCGGGTGGGGTCCACCTCGGTGACGATGACGGAGCGCGCGCCGGCCAGCCGCACACACTGCAGAGTGAGCAGGCCTATGGGACCGGCCCCCATCACCACCGCGCGGTCCCCCGGCTTGAGGCGGGAGCGGCGGACGCCGTGGAGGGCCACCGTCAGCGGCTCCACCAGCGCCCCCTGGCGCAGGCTCACCCCCTCTGGCAGGCGGTGCAGCCCGACCGCCGGGGCCTTCACGTACTCCGCCATCCCACCATCGTGGGTGACGCCGATCATGTAGATGTTTTCGCAGGCCACAAGATTCCCCGTCCGGCAGGCCCGGCACTGCCCGCAGGGGATCAGGTCGCCCACGACGACCCGGTCGCCGACCCGCCAGCCGGTGACCCCGGGTCCCGTCTCCACAATCGTCCCAGCGAACTCATGGCCGATGATCAGGCCGGGCTCGTACATGCCGGTCTGGAAGGCCTCCAGGTCGGAGCCGCAGATGCCGCAGTAGGCAACCCGGATCAGCACCTCCCCCGGCCCCACCTCCGGCACCGGGACATCGGTCACCTCTATCTGTCCAATACCCCGAAAGACGGCCGCTTTCATGCTCTCCTCCGCTCGCATCCTGCATCTTGCATCTTGCATCCTGCATCCTGCATCCTACTCCCTTTTCGCCACCCGCGCGCCCAGTTTCTCCACCGCCGCCTGTACCAGTCCGTCATCCGCAGGGGGTGAGGGCGGAGGAGACGGGGGGGCAGGCGGAGGGGTCCGGGGCTGGGAAGGCGAGGCGCGGGCCGCCACCGGGCGCGAGGGGGACCTGCCGCTGGAACCCGCCAGCAGGACACAGCGCACCCGCACCGGTCGGCCCAGCAGTTGGGTCAGCGCATCCTCCACCGCGCGCCGGTTGGCCTCCTCGTCCACTTTGTCCCGATGAAAGGGGTAAGCAAAGCCAATCAGCAGCGCTCCCCTCTCCACACCGATCGGCTTCCCGGAACGCATCAATGCCTCCAGGGAGTGGTTGACGGAGCGCAGGATGCGCAGCAGGTCGTTCCACCGCTGGGTCACCTCCTCCAGCGAGAATTCCGCTATTGGCTCTGGAGGGGACGGTTCCCGGACCGGCGGGGATGCGGGGGTCGGGGTGGGAGACGCAACCGGGGACGGGCGGCCCGAGGGGGCGGCGGGACGCCCCACCGCCCGGGCCGGTGAAGGGGCCGGAGGTGGGGCCGTCGGTTCACGGCGAGGCAACGGCTCCTGCTGGCCTGCGCTGGTGGGGCCAGTCTCCTCCTCCGGCAGGGCCGCTTCCAGGAAGGCCAGTTCCAGCGGGAGTTGCGGCTGCCAGGCCGCGCGCGCGTCCGATGCCGCCTGCCCGAAGAGGCGAACGGCGCGGGCCAACTGCCGGGGGGTGAAGCGGGCGGCCTGGCTCTGGACCGTCGGGCGAAGACTGTCGGGGATGTAGAGGGGAACAAGAGCGCCCAGGCGAATCAGCATCAGGGCCCGCAGGTGGTCGGTCATCTGGCGGGCAAACTGTCGGGGATCGGCGCCCCGGTCGGCGGCCTCGTTGATGACGCCCAGCCCCCGGGCCACGTCCCGCGCCGCCAGCGCGTCGGTGAGCGCCAGGATAGCACCCTCGTCGCCGGTGCCGAGGGCCGTCCGCACCGCCTCCACGGTGATCACCCGGTCGGTGTAGGCCGCCAGTTGGTCCAGCAGGCTCTCCGCGTCCCGCATACTGCCGGTGGCGTGGCGGGCAATCAGGCTCAGCGCGTCTTCCTCGGCCTGGATGCCCTCCTGCTGGGCCAGGTACCGGAGCCGGGCCACGATGTCCGCCAGCGGGACCCGTCGGAAGTCCAGCCGCTGGCAGCGGGAGAGGACCGTCGCCGGGATGCGGTGGGGTTCGGTGGTCGCCAGGACGAAAATAGCGTGGGACGGGGGCTCTTCCAGCGTCTTGAGGAGCGCGTTGAAGGCGGCGGTGGAGAGCATGTGGACTTCGTCAATGATATACACCTTGTACCGGGCCTCGGAGGGGCGATAGCCCACCCGCTCCCGCAGTTCCCGGACATCTTCCACACTGGTGTTGGAGGCGGCATCAATCTCTATCAGGTCCATCAGCCGCCCTTCGTTGATGGCCCGGCAGATGGCACACTGATTGCAGGGGCGATGGGCCGGTTCCGGGTCCAGGCAGTTGACGGCCTTCGCCAGCAGGCGCGCAGTGGTGGTCTTACCGGTGCCGCGCGGGCCAGCGAAGAGATAGGCGTGGTGGATGTGACCGGAGAGGATGGCGTTGCGCAGGGTCCGGACGACGTGCTCCTGCCCGACAACCTCATCAAAGGTCTGGGGACGCCATTTGCGGTAGAGTGCCTGAGCCATAGGATCACCGATTTGGCGGGCCGGCCCATCTCCTGCGGTCCGCCGGTCAGGTTCTACGGTATGCCGCCGAAGAAGAGGCGGATCATCATCAGCACCACGCTGATCACCAGAGGGAAGAGCAGGCCCATTGTCCAGTAGAAATGACTGCGCACTTCTGCCCGCAGGGCTTTCTGTCCCTCTGACAAATCGGCAATCCGCCGCTCCACTTCCGCGAAACGGTGGTCTATTTCTGCCCGCATCTCTGCGAAGCGGCGGTCCACTTCGGCAAACCGCCGGTCCACTTCGGTGAAACGCCGCTCCATCTCCGCCCGCAGCGACTGCTGGGCCTCTACCATCTCTGCGAAGCGGCGGTCCACTTCGGCAAACCGCCGGTCCACCTCGGTGAAACGCCGCTCCATCTCCGCCCGCAAAGACTGCTGGCCCTCTGCCATCTCCGCGAAACGGCGGTCCACTTCGGTGAAACGCCGCTCCATCTCCGTCCGCAAAGACTGCTGGCCCTCTGCCATCTCCGCGAAACGGCGGTCCACTTCGGTGAAACGCCGCTCCATCTCCGCCCGCAAAGACTGCTGGCCCTCTGCCATCTCCGCCCGCAGCGACTGCTGGCCCTCTGCCATCTCCGCCCGCAGGGCCTGATAGGCCTGGGCCATCTCCGCCCGCATCTCTGCAAACTGGCGGTCTACCCCGGCGAAGCGGAGGTCCATTTCCCGCATCACGCGGGCAATGTCCTGGCTGTTCCGCTCTATCGCCGCTTCCAGCCGGCGGAGTTCGGCTGCCAGCCGCTGATCCCGCTCATCCAGGAAACGTTCAAAGTAGGGCGGAAACTGAATCTGGACCCGCTCCAGCACTGATTCCTCTACGTCCCCCTGAGCGGTCCGATACACGGGTCTGGGCTCTCCGACTCTCGGCCCCTCGCTCATCTCTCCTCCTTGCTCTAAGTAGCACAGGATTTACCCTGTCCGCTGCAGGACAAATCTTGCGCTCCACCGGTGATGCCGCCTGTATCAGAAGGTTTACCCCTCTCGCGTCAGCCGCACCAGGACCGTCTCCCCTTTGGTGAATATCTGGTATGGCGTATCCCGGTACAGCACCGTCAACTCATCCGGGCCCAAAACCAGGGGAACTCCGCGCGCGGCTCCGACCTCGTAAATCATCGCCGTACCTGCCAGCGATAAAAGGAGCGCATCGTGGGGGTGCGGCTCCATCAAGGGCCACTCTCCCTCCCCCCGCATCACCTGGACGGCCGAATCCTCTATATGGATGACGGTCCGGGGCTGGAACGGCACCCGCAGGTTCTCCGCCACGGCGTTCAGGCTGACCCGCTGGGGCGGGCTCTCGCGCGTGCCATAGAGAAACCGGCGCCCGTTCTTCCGCTCCGGCATCACCGCGCACCGGATCAGGATGACGGTGGACGGGAAGGGAGAACTGGAACGGTGAGCCAGACCTTTGTGGACGATGGACATTTCCCCCGGTCGCAGGCGCACCTCTCCCCGCTCCGTCTCCAGCAGGATGACCCCCTGGTGGACCCAGAAGAGTTCGTCCTGGTCCAGATGGCGGTGCCAGGCCAGCATCCCCTGGCAGAGATAGAGGCTCACCATCATGTCGCCGACGAGAGCCATATCTATCATCGCGAAGGGACGGTCCAGCCGGCGGGCTACATCCTTCAGATTCAGTTTTTCCAGGGGCATCCGCGTTACTCTTTCCCGCCTCCCTCCGGCGTGACACCCAGGATACCCGCCAGCCCACGCAGGAACTCCACCGGTACGGGGAAGATAATGGTGGAATTCTTCTCCGTAGCGATTTCGGTGAGTGTCTGGAGATAGCGGAGTTGGATGGCAGCGGGCACCCGTCCGATGGTCTCGGCGGCCTGGGCCAGGGTCTGGGCGGCCTGATATTCACCTTCGGCGTGGATAATCTTCGCCCGCTTCTCCCGCTCCGCCTCCGCCTGCCGGGCCATCGCCCGCTGCATCGTCGCCGGGAGTTCCACGTCTTTGATCTCCACGATGCTCACCTTGACACCCCAGGGCTCGGTCTGCTCGTCAATAATCTGCTGCAACTTGGTGTTGATCCGTTCCCGGTGGGCCAGCAGTTCGTCCAGTTCCGATTGCCCGATGACGTTCCGCAGCGTGGTCTGGGCAATCTGCCAGGTGGCCCGCTTGTAGTCCTCCACCTGGACGATGGCGCTGGTCGGCTCCACGACGCGGAAATAGGCCACCGCGTTCACCTTGACGGTGACGTTATCCCGGGTGATACACTCCTGCGCCGGGACATCCAGCGTCACCACCCGCAGGTCCACCTTGACCATCCGGTCAATGAAGGGGATGATGAAGAACAGGCCCGGCCCCTTGGCGCCGATCAGCCGCCCCAGGCGGAAGATGACGCCCCGCTCGTACTCCTGGACGATTTTGATGGCGGCACTGGCAATCACGATGAGGAAGAGGACGGCGGCGGCAACCACGCACCCCAAAGTCGTCAACACACTTCCCATGACACCCTCCTTTTCTTGCGGACTTGTGGGGAAACAGTGAAGATGCTCTTTGATTATACACCAGGAAGAGAGGAGCGCAAATGCATTTGACTTTCCCCAATGACGTGATAAAATATCTATACGATTTCTGGCTACCTGTCCGCAGAGCGCGCTGGATAAACCGTTCCCACGGCCGGTTTCAGAGAAAGGAGGCACGGGAAAGTACGGGACTCCGCGATGCTGGGTACGGCCCACTTCCCCGGCATCGCCCGCGCGGCGGTGAGAGCGTTGGCGAGGCCGGGTTTTTTGTGGACGGGTACCGGGTTTGAGGAGAGAGACGATGGCGTTGGAGTTAAACGAATCATCATCCGCCCAGCCGGAGACGGCTGTGGACATGGAAAGTCTGCTCCAGGGGCAGGAAGGATACGTCGCCCGCCCGGGAGAAATCCGCAAAGGACGCGTCATCCAGGTCACCGAGGACGGTGCCCTGGTGGACGTCGGCCTCAAGCGGGAGGGGTTTGTCCCTGCCAGCGACCTGCGCCAGGTGCGCAAGGAAATGGGCGAAATCCACGAGGGCGACGAAGTCTTCGTCAAACTCCTGGAGAGCGAGGGCGAGGGGTACATTAAGGCCTCCATCTACCAGGCCCGCCTGGAGGAGGATTGGATTCGGGCCGAGGAGATGTTGAAGAGCGGCGCCCTTTACGAAGGGCGTATCTCCTCGTACAATCGGGGTGGGTTGACCGTTCCGTTCGGCCGCATCCGGGGCTTCATCCCGGTCTCCCAGGTAGTGGGCATCCCGCGCGGCCTGAAGGAGGCGGAGCGGCGCCAGCGGCTGGCCGCGATGGTCGGGCAGACCGTCGGCCTGCGGGTGGTGGACGTCAACCGGGAGGAGAAGCGGCTCATCTTCTCCCAGCGGCGGGCCCACCGGGCCTGGCAGCGCATCCTCCGTAAACGATTGCTGGACAGCCTGGAGGTCGGGCATCGCCGCCGGGGGAAGGTCTCCAGCATCACCGACTTCGGCGTGTTCGTGGACCTGGGCCACGGCGTGGAGGGGATGGTCCACGTCTCCGAACTCTCATGGCAGCGGGTGGAGGACCCCCATCAGGTCG
>Ga0308310_1001248_pt1 | contig 11355 bp, 11 predicted proteins | sample HotsprSampleMS65_FD_203672 | JGI IMG/M metagenome (GOLD analysis project Ga0308310, IMG submission 203672) | Hot spring phototrophic mat microbial communities from Mushroom Spring, Yellowstone National Park, Wyoming, United States - 20090730_MS65 ...
AAACCACCGGTCCCCCTAGGTTGTCTGGGATTCCTCAGGAGCTTCCTGACGGGGTCCTCGGGGTTGGGGGCGTCCCGGCCCGCGCGGACCTGGCATGCCTTTCCGCAGCTCCTCAATACTTTGCCGAAGTTCTTCCATCCGCCGCTGGATTTCCTTCATTTCCCGTTCGATTCTTTCCCTGAGCTTTTGCTCTTCTTCAAAGCTCCACCAGGGAGGTCCCGGCAGCCAGTATCTGCGTTCTTGTGGCCTTTCGGGCTGGGCCCCGGGAGGAACTCCGGGGCCAGGAGCTGCCGGCCCACGGAGAAGCTGCTCTACGTGCGGCCGGATATCCGCAGGCAGCTTGTCGAGTTCCTGTTCCGTCACCTCCCAGGACTCGCCATCCCGCTTGACGACAATCTTGGCCGGTTCATCTCCTTTTTTGGTGATCGTGATAGTCAAGTTTCCAGGTAATGGCGGAGTTTTCTCCGCGCGAGGCGGAAAGACGCGACCGGGGTAGAAGAATCGGAATCGGAAGGGACCACCTGGGCCACCAAAAAATTCCCACTCCGGCCATTCGAACCCACGCCACTCCCACCAAGACCGAGGCGGCTGTACGGGCAAGCCGGGCCGTTTCTCCGGAGTGACGGTCGTTTCGGCCTTTTGGCCTTTGCGAATATACTCGAGCTTTACTTCTCCGCCGTTTGCGGCGTTAATCACATCTAGAAGCTCCTGAACCGTTCGCAAGGGTTTCTCATTGGCACGGACAAGTACATCAAACCGACGCAGGCCGGCCTTTGCCGCCGGGCTATCTTTTAGTACCTCTTCCACCAACAACCCCACATTTTCTTCCAGCCCTAGGTGCTCACGAAGGGGGGGATCGACGGAGCGACACTGGATCCCTATCCACCATGGCCCAGGATTGACTACCCCGCCCACAACACCTCCGATCACCACGGCTGGCTCAAGAGGTTTGGGCTCCTCTTGAGAGGCCAGCACCTGGCCGAAAAACCCCAAGTTTGCCAAGGCCAAAAGCGTGAGAAGCGAAACCCAGGCTGTACCAAGCCTGAATGGTATCCGTTTCGTTCGGTTCATACCTGTACCTCCTTCCACTTCAACATCCTTCCACTTCTAAACCAAACCTCTTCCACCACTTTACACCGTCATGTTCCCCGCACTTAGGCGACCTGGCCGTCACGAAAAAGCACAATCGACGAAGTCAGTTCTTTCTCCTATTGTGGAAGTTCGCCCCATACAGCAACTGGATTTGTGGGAGTTCGCACCACAAAGCAGCTCGATTTCTCCCTGGTTATGCCGCTGGAACCTGGAGGGCAGTTGGTTTCCCATCAAAGATGAAACATGGCTTCCCATCACTGATAGAAATCAAAGTCCTGGGGCAAAATTGATACCTCTTCGACCGGCACGATTACACGGACTCCGTCCAAGGTAAGCCACTCCACCAGTTGTCGGTCGTACCGCAGAGCGTGTCCTTCGCGAAAGATCCGCTCCATTGGCAGCCAATCGGGGGGGCTGATGCCGGAAGGCGGCCAGCCGGCCGCATCTCCAGAGGGTTGATGGAGGACGTTTTCACTGCCCCCCGTTGTAACCGGGATAGCCACGGGATACGAGCCGGAATCGGAAGCTACCACAAGGGGGACCCATGCCATCCGGGAAAAGGGGCCCGTTTGACGTTGGTCGCTCCTTGTTGGAGATTCCCCTGCCTCTTCCGTACTAGCCGGCGGGCTGCCCCCGGCAAGCAGTTCGGGCAACTGGCCGGGGGTTTTCCACGTGGGTAAAAAGTCTCTTTCCACCCACATCCCCAGCAGGAACGAAGCCACAACCCCGCAAGTTACCGCAATACTCCCTATCCACCTGCGGCTCCTTTTCTCCTTAGCCCCGATGGCCGAAACTCCCCGAGCACTCTGGGGCACTAGCTCGGGCTTTTCAATCCCTGCTTCGGGTTTTTCGATCCCTCCTTCGGCCTTTTCAATCCTCCCTACTGTGCGGTTGCTTGGAACCGAGCATTTCGCTCGGTCCGAGTGTGGCCCACAGTCTGAAAGGAGGTTCGAGGTGGGGGAGGTCCCCGCTGGGAATAAGTCCAGATCGGAAGTTTTGGGGGAAGTGCTTTGGAAGGAAGAATGGACCTCCTTTGCGACCGTTTTCCCCGGCTTTTCTGCGGTCGATTGCTTATCCGCCTGAAAGGCCTCCAACCTCTCGTGCTCACCGGCATGGATGTCGACCATCCCGCCTGGACGCGTGCGAGAGGGACCGGCACCAGCAGCCAGTGGCGACCCCCACCCCCGCAAAGCTTTTTCAATTGCCCGCACTTCAAGTAAAGTGACAGCACAGAGCCGCCATCCCCCCGGGATAGCATCTAGTTCCCTAAGGAGTTGGGCTTCCTGTTCTGGAGTGAGGGCATCATCGGCGAGGAGCTCCAGTTGCTCTTGAATTGCTGCCAGCTGCCGGGCATCAGGACCGGCCGGTGCCAGCCGATCGGAAACCGGCGGCGTTTTTGGATTCAGGTCAGGACTCATTGCGCGCTGATACTCCCGTTTTCTGACAGGTTGCCAGAAGCTTCACCGGGGAAGACCTTTGGAATCCCGGGATGCTCCGGTTGGGCTGGCGGCGGTCCTCCACCCCTCCCGGCTAAAAGGCCCGCCAACTTCTCTCGGAGACGGACCCTTGCCCGGTGGAGCCGGGATTGAACCGCTTTGGCAGTGGTTCCCAGATGCTGGGCGATTTGTTCGTAGGACCAACCCTCGCCGTACTTCAGCATCAGGAGTTCAGCTTCCACGGGAGGGAGTTGGCCAATGGCGGCACGGATCATTTCCGCCCGCTCTTGAGCGAGAAGCCAGTCCAGGGGATCGCAACAGGCAAATCGTCCGTTGCTGGAGGATTCCTGCTGGATTTGAGCTGCTGTCTCTTCGCGGCGGCGGATGCGTCCGATTTGCCTCCGATATAGGAGAGCCTGACGAATCGCCACTTGCCGCAGCCAAGGGCGGCAATCAGTCCCGGCAGGCCACCCCAAGCGGGTAAGGGCTAACCCCAACTCCTGGAAAACATCCTCCACAGCGTCCCAATTGCGGACTCGGGCAAATATCACAGTCCGCAGCCAGTTCCGATGTCCCTGAAGCAACTCCCCGAGGGCACCCGCCCCGCTCTCCCGAGGTTTTTGGTTTTGACCTGCAGGTGCCTCATGCATATGTATGGAATCCCCCGAACTGAGCTACTTCCCAAGACTTATATTGCCGCCGAAACACGAATGTTTCGCCACAAAAGATTCCCTGCGGAAAAAATCGCGTTCGGCTGGGGGGCCTCCGACAAGCTTGCTACCAGGGAGTTTCCCACGCTGGCGGGGGTTTGCACATCGATGTACTGTGCCGGCTGCGTGGATGGCCGACCTTCCCACGCTGGTGGGGGTTTGCATCCTGCCTGGCCGGCCCTTCTCGAAAACCTCGGTGCAGTGGGCTCTGCTTACACGTCCCTGCTGCGGGTTTTGTTTCTTGGAGGTGGATACTTGCAAAATTTGCCGAGGCCGCCCGCCTACGGGTGAGTTCAGTTTCGTGCTGAGTTTTCTGATCATTAATCCAGCCAATCTGGAGTTGCCACTCACGAGTGAAGATCCGGGGTGTCGATGGCCTGGCGTCGTTCCCGCCGGGTTTGCCTCGCCCGGAGGCTTTTGCGAGAGGAGTCCAGCCTGCACCGAATCCGCGGGTAAAACCAGCCCGTGGTTAAACCCACGACCGGGCATGGGCAGGACAAACTTCCCGATCATCTCCGGGGGCTAAAGGTGGCCATGAGGTATTCCTCGGGGGTGGGTTCCGTGGGACTGTGCGGGAAATACATGGATCAGCGGGTTTCGTTTACTACACTCCAGCTGCCCTTCGAAACGCCTTCGCCGACCGTGGGGATGGGAGAGCCGCCGGCTTGATTTTGAGTTGCAATGCCGTTGATATCTCCCTTTTTGGCGAGAGGACACCCTTTGGGTTTTTTCCGTGCCCAGGTTTTGGGCTGCCCAGAGTTTCGGCCTAGTGGAGTTCCATAGGTACGGGAAATTCCGGAAATTTTGCCCTTGGTTTCATATGTTGTTTGCTGGTTCTTGCATTCGAGCGGTTAAACCGGTATGGTAAAGGGCAATCTTCCTGCGTAAGCGCGCTTCGTATGGGCCGGAGGTCAAAGAAACATTGGGTTGTGTGGATCCGTGTAATGTGGATCCGTGTAATTCAGTACATTTTAGGAGTAATGTGAGGAGCAAAGAGTATGAAGATCAAATCGGATCGACGAAACTTTCTGCGAGCTGCAACATGGGCTGGGGTTAGCGTTTATGTCGTGCGGCAGGTGGGGGCCCAGCAGGCCAAGTCCCCCAACGAGCGAATCCAGTTTGCTTGCATCGGGATTGGTGGGAAGGGGTCGAGCGATTCGGCCGACGCAGCCCGCTTCGGCGACGTGGTAGCAATTAGCGATGTCGATGAAAACCGGCTCAATGCGGCGGCAAACCGGTTTCAAGGTGCACGTCGCTACACCGATTTTCGTAAGTTACTGGAGGAAATGGAGGGCAAGGTCGACGCCGTCACCGTGAGCACCACGGATCATACGCATGGACTGGCCGGCGTGACGGCCATGCGGATGGGAATGCACTGCTTCTGCCAGAAGCCTTTGACCCGGACCATTTACGAAGCCCGGCTTATGGGCCAGGTAGCTCGGGAAAAGAACGTGGCAACGCAAATGGGTAATCAAGGGACGGCTACCGACGGCTTGCGGCGGGCGGCAGCTATCATTAAGGCAGGAGCCCTGGGTAATGTGACGGAAGTTCACGTCTGGACTAATCGGCCCATTTGGCCTCAGGGTGGGCAGCGGCCAGAGCCGAAGCCTTGTCCGCCTCATGTGAAATGGGACTTGTGGTTAGGGCCGGCTCCTGTTCGGCCGTATGCCGATGGCTACCACCCGTTTGCTTGGCGGGGATACTGGGATTTTGGGACCGGCGCGCTGGGCGATATGGCTTGCCATACGTTAAACATGCCATTTGCGGCTTTGGACCTCCGAGATCCGGTAGCCGTTCAAGCAGAAACCTCCGGACACAATGGCGACACGTTTCCGAAGTGGTCGGTGATCACTTATGAGTTTCCGGCTCGGGGAGACCGTGGTCCTTTGAAGTTGGTGTGGTACGACGGTGGGAAGCGGCCAAGTTCTGAATTGCTGGATGGTCGGGAACCGGCGGGAAGCGGGGCTTTGGTGATTGGGGAAAAAGGCAAGCTCTATTCGCCTGGCGATTACTGTTCCGAATTCCAGATTCTGGGGGACGTGGCCATTCCGAACGTAACCTTCGAGCGGTCACCCGGCCATTTTGAGGAGTGGATTCGGGCCATCCGCGAAGGTAAGCCCGCAATGTCCAACTTCCCGGATTACGCTTCCCCGCTGACGGAGACAGTCCTCCTCGGTAACTTGGCCGTTTGGGTGGCCGCTGTGCCGGGGCTAGGTCCGCGAGTGGAATGGGATGCAGCCAACATGCGGGTGACCAACATCGAGGGACTCGAGACCTTGGTGAAACCGGTCTGCCGGCCGGGTTGGGAGATTGTCTAGCCGGCGGGATTGTCCCGGAGACCCAACCCAAAGTAGAACCCTGGCTGAAATTTAAGCTCTGAGGGTTACCCCTTCGGGAGTCGTGGGTGGATGTTCGAGAGGCCCGGAGTTCGAAGGACCCCCAGGTAGTAACCCCGGGTTAGGATTATCTCCATGGTTGTTAACCTCGGGCCGAAGGGGTATGGGCCCTTGGCACCCACTTCTAGGTTTGGTTCGGTTACTCCGCCAATTTGTGAGTATTTTCGGCGGCTTTGCACCGCACGAAGGTCTTTTGGCCAGATCTGCGTGCGGTATATTTCTTTTTGGGTCTCAAGTAGTTTCCCTAACGACTCGAAGTCTTAGCAGAACGACTCGAGGTTTTAGCAGCTTTTGAGCACTTGCGAGGAGAGGCTGGGGTACTGCGCGCAGCAATCGGGGCGAATTCGCGTCTTCGCCAGGCCTGGTATTCCCCCGGGTGGTGTCGTTTGGCCGAGATTGCCTCCAGGGGCACCAGAGCGATAGGTCGACAGTTGTTTTTAGGAATCGATAAGGATGCTGACTCCTAGGATCTGCTGCTCTAAATCTGGCCGGTCTAAATCTGGCCGGGCAGCACCTCCTGGGAGCAGATGGAGGCCTGAATGGCTCACCCGATCGTGGGGTTTCGGGCTCAAGGGGGTAAGTCTCCGATGTCTGTGAACCGGAAAGGAAAGACTCGTTGAGGGCTTGACGAGGAATTCTGTGGAACCGGAGGCGGGTACTGAAACCTTGGGGGACTGGCAGAAGCCAGTTCTCTGGTTCTCGGTGAGGTGTATTCAAACCTGGGTGGTCTTGGTGATTTGCGGAAAGCAGCATGATTGGCAAATCTAGAGAATCCTGCGGCGGGCTTTCCGTTTTGCTTCCTAGCGAGTGAGATTCTGAAGAACGTGGTGGTAAAAACGTGGTGGTAAAAAAGATTAGAAACCTTGGCCGGGGGGAATGGTTCACGATGGAAGTGGAAAAAGGTCTCGCTAGTTCTGCAGTGGAAAAATTTTTGGCCGGTTATGCGTGTTCCCAAGCGATTTTGGCGGCTTTTGCCCCGGAATTAGACTTGGATGAATCCATGGCTTGCAAACTCGGGGCCGGGTTTGGGGGAGGTTTTGGCCGGCTCGGGTTTACTTGCGGGGCTGTTAGTGGAGCGGTGGCGGTGCTCGGTCTTGCTCTTAGCAATGGCGTTGGCTCAGACGGCAGCAATCGAGAAAGAGTTTATATGGCAGTGCAGGAATTTTGTCGGCGGTTTGCTGTACGGTGCGGCGGCCTTGATTGCCGGAGTCTTATAGGCCGGGAGATCGCAACTCCTGAGGCCTTTGCCGCAGCTAGGCAAACCAACCTATTTCGAACGATTTGTCCGAATTTTGTTCGAACTGCTGCCGAGATTTTGGAGGAGCTTTTGAGGGAAAAAGCCCGGAGTTAGACCGGCCGATTTCAGGTGAGGATACTCCTTAGCGAAAAATCACTCTGCGGCAAGTCGGATTCGGGACGTTTGAGTACCGCAAGGGGTGTATTTCTAGGGCAGGAAGGCTGTAAAGTAGGCCAGAAGGGCTGTAAAAGCTCCGATCAACACCTTCCGGCGGTTGTCGTTTTCCTGCTGTAAACTGCTTTGGCGATGACCTGCTGCAAACTTCTTCGGTGATGAACAGCCGGGAGTTGAGGCATCGGGCCTACCAACCCCCCAAGGGGGAGGTATCGCTTGGAGGGGAAGCGAGGTGGATCTTTGCCGAAGACGCCGGTCTTGAAAGTATCTACCAAGATTGCTCTGCCAATGTGCCTTACGCAGGAAGCCGCACATCGTACTTGAGGGGGATCGGATGAAGATCCTCGTACGTTATGTTTTGGCAGAACTTTTCAAGATTTTCTTTCTCGCGGTTACAGTTCTTACGTTCTTTTTGGTTGCGATCATGGGAGTTCGGGAGGCTCTGAGGAGCGGGTTGCCCCTTGGCCTCACACTGGGAATTCTGCCATATTTCTTGCCGGAGGTGTTGGGGATCACGATTCCGATTTGTGTTTTGCTGGCTGTGGTCACTTTTTTCAGCCGGTTTAGTGCCACTCGAGAATATCTCGCGGTTTTGGCCGTAGGGATCCAGCCTAAGGTGTTGATTTGGCCGGTACTCACCTGGGCCACGGCGATTAGCCTGGTGACTGTGGGCTGTTACGAGGGGAGTGCTCGCTGGGGCCGGCCGCAGATGCGGGAAATGATTCTGCAGGCAATTCCCCGGATTGTCCTTGCCCGGCTCGAGATGGACAAAAGCCTTTGGATGCCCTCCTTTTCGCTGGTGGTGCGGGAAGTCCGGGGAAACCTCCTTCAGCACGCGGTCATCACCATTCCGGCCCGGGGGGATCACCCGCAAGTTACCATTACGGCAGAAACCGTCGAGCTGAAAAGGGACCCAACCTCGGGGAACCTCGTGTTGCGGTGTTTTAACGGGGACCTCGAGGTGGCCGATAAGGGTCGGGTACAATTCTCTGACTGGATGGAACACATGATTTCTTTGGAGGGGCAAACCCGGCCCCTCCGTCGCGAGTGGCTGGCGATGCACGAAATTCCGGGGGCAGTAAAGCGAATCCGGGAGGAACTGGCCAGGGTCATGGGTCACATGGTGAGGCTACCCGAGGGCTCGACGGAAATCGCAAAGTTGCAACGACAACGTCACGAGCTCGAGCTGCAATTGCGTCGGCTGGCAACGGAGCCGGTCCGCCGATGGGCTAATGGTTTCGCGTGCCTTTGCTTTACCCTGGTGGGAATCGGAGTCGCGATCCGCTCTCGGAGCGAGAATGTCCTCACGAACTTCTTCCTTTGTTTTACACCCATCTCGGCTCTCTATTACCCGGTGCTAACGGTAGGTGAACAGTTCACTGCATTGGGATATCTCCCCCCCATTGGGTTTTGGATAGCCAATCTGTGCATGGTGGTTCCGGGTGTGTGGCTTCTATGGACTGCCCCGGCCTAGCAGGATCAACGTTTCCCTCCTTTGAATTCTCTATTACCCGTCCCAAAAAAGTGGGGTTTGCAGTTCTTTGATAGCTCCCCTAAGAGTCCCCCCTAAAGTCTCATTCAATAATGCTGCTTAGGGGGGAATTGGGAGGGAAAAAGGCTCCCTCGGGGAGCAGTGGGGAGAAAAAGATCCTTTCGCGATTAAATGGCTCCTCTCGCGGTTATGCGGAACAAGTGTTGGAAGGGTTTACCGGACCGAAACTAGGAATCTGGAAGTGCACCGCAGCGAAGATGGCAGTGTCCCTTCGGGTAGGCGGGAGACCTTTTGCTCTGGACACTAGCCCTCCTTTCCCATCGGTCCCCCTTCGGGTAGGGGGGAGACCTGTTGCTACTAGGGTGTTTCTGCCCTAGAGGGACCGTCTCCCTCCGGAAAGGAGGGTGACTTCCCCGGTTCGTTCTCTGATTCGTGAGGCGGGGTCAAGCGGATAGTTTCCTGCCGCCTAAACTTCAACTTTTTCGGCACAGATAGTTTTTTACGGAGCAATCTCAGTCAATGAGCCCTCCGCCTCACAGCCTCCGGAGTGGAGGGGCATCTGCAGCGGTGGCGGCAGGCAGACCTTTGGTAACCTTTGGACTACGCCGGCACGTTCTCCAGCGATGTGATTGACGGGGCAGAGAGTATCGCGATACATTTAAAGTTTTCTAACGACTGTGGTGTTGCCGTGGCTACCACGGGGCGAAAAAGTCACTGAGATCCTAAGGATACCCCTCCTTCCTTTGGAGGGGTTAAAGTTTTGGGGTGGGGGTTTGCTTCGCCGCCTTGTTCCCGCAAGGGGTCGGACACCTCGAAGGAGTTTTCTGCCCGCTGGGGATACCGGCCGTGGCCGGCTTTGGGCATCCCCCGTGGAGGCCCGATGAGGCTCCCGGAGAAGCTGGCTTGGGGGAGCTTCCCGCGGAGATTTTGGGCCGGCCAGGAGTGGTCCAAGAAGACTGCGGAGAGGAAACTCGACAAGAGTTTCCCGGGACTCCGAGGTCTTTGAGGGAGCCTACCATCGGCCAGGGACCGATGGGGCTTTGTATCGGTTTTTGCATGGGCAAGGGGTACATCGAGGTTAGGGGAAGGGATTTGCCCTCAGTGGGGCCGAGTGGTGGTCAGAAGATCAGAGGAAGAGTGGTGGTGAGAAGAAAAGTAGGCAACTCCGCAGGGATCGGGAAAGGGTTGGGAGGTGTTAGCCGCCATAGAGAAAGCTGAAATCTTAGTGGAGGCGATGCAATGGATTCGTCGCTTCCGGGGGAAAATTACGGTGGTCAAGCTGGGTGGAAGCCTGATGGACAGTGCGTCCGCCCTGGATGGCCTGCTCCTGGACATAGTCTTTATGGAAACGGTGGGAATGCGTCCGGTGGTGGTTCACGGAGGCGGGGCAGCCATCAGCCGGGCCATGGCGGAATCGGGCTTGCAGCCTCGGTTCATTCAGGGCAGACGCTACACTTGCGAAAGGACGCTGGAGGTTGTCGAACAAGTCCTAACTCATGAAATCTGTGCCGAGTTGGTCCGGCGGATTGCCGTCCACGGTGGGAAAGCCCGGCCGTTGCATCCTGGAACGACCCCCGTTTTGTTCGGGAAGAGGCTCTTTTTGGAGGATAGCCAGGGAAATCCTGTGGATCTGGGATTTGTGGGTACTGTGACCCGGGTGGACGAAAAAACGTTGCTTGCCGTCCTCGATGCCGGTGAAATTCCTGTGATCCCCTGCTTAGCCCTTGGTGCCGCTGGGGAAAAACTTAATGTCAATGCCGACACAGCCGCCATGGCCGTGGCCCGGGCTTTGCGGGCCGAGAAACTCGTGTTTCTCAGTGATGTCAACGGGGTTCGCAGAAAGAAGGATGACCCGTATTCGTTAATTCCTTCGCTTTCAGTCTCGGAAGCCCGGGAATTGATCCGCAACGGGGCTATTGAAGGGGGGATGCTCCCCAAAATCGAGGCCTGCTTAGAAACGTTGGCGGCTGGGGTGGGAAAGATTCACATCATTGACGGGCGGGTTCCTCACTCGCTCCTTCTGGAAGTTTATACCGACCGAGGGGTAGGTACCGAGATTGTTCCGGATCCTTCTCCCCAGGGAGCGGAAGCTGGGCAAGATGGCATGCCATCGCCCACTTGGGCCCACATGGCGGGAAAGTAGCAAGGGGTTGGTTTCTGGGGCTACAAACCTTTTTTCTTCCCCAGGACTGCCGAAATAACAAAGGATGCCGAAGTAATTCCCCAGTTATTCCCCGAACTCCTGAGGTAGGGCTGCATCCTGCCCGACATTCGGCCGCCCAATTTGCCTGGCACAAATAGGTTTTCCCTTTTGGCTGGGATTTGTCTGGGACCAACGTCCCTGAAAAAAGCAAGTGCTGGGCTGTTTCCAGGCCGGGCGTGCCGAGGAACCCGGCGGGAAAGCTTTCTCGGAGGATTGCGCGTGTCCGCAGAGAAAGGGGTACCTGGGGGTCTGGCAGCCACAGGAGAAACGAATCACCCTTCTTCACTCCGATTGGCATTACGGGTTCGGAGTTCCCTGGGGCTCCTTAAGGATTGCTGGATGCAGTAGACCCTCCAGGGGTTGTCCCCTGCAGTGGGAGGAGAGGCAGCCGCAGCGGCTCCTGGGGTATCCAGTCATCGGCTGTTCCCTACAGTGGGGGGAGAAGGTCACAAATGAGAACGCAGGTACTCGGAAGGCTCGTTCTTCCCTGCAGTGATGGGAGACGAAAGCTTCGGAAGTTAAGAAGTTGGGTTGCCTTCCACCAAGAGGTGTGGAGGGCCAAGGGTTAAGGAGCCAAGAGGTGTTCGGGATTCCACGGGGGGACGACGTGTGGAA
>Ga0308310_1001255_pt1 | contig 11320 bp, 8 predicted proteins | sample HotsprSampleMS65_FD_203672 | JGI IMG/M metagenome (GOLD analysis project Ga0308310, IMG submission 203672) | Hot spring phototrophic mat microbial communities from Mushroom Spring, Yellowstone National Park, Wyoming, United States - 20090730_MS65 ...
TGGGCGGCCGGCAGACTTCAGCCAACGTGCAGTTGCCATCTCCGGCCGCACGAAAGTGACCGCACTGGGAATCATCCCTATCAAGCACGAGCAACGGGTGACCGCCGTGCTGGGTGTGGGATCGTGCGGGGAAGACCAGATTCCCGTCAACTCCCGGCACGCGCTGGAGACCATCGCCTCGCAGTTGGGCGGCGTGATAGCGCGGCTGGAGGCCGAGCAGGCGGTCCGCGACGCCGAGCAAAAGTTCGCAAATCTTGTGGAGCACGCGGCCGCCGGTTACGCCGAACTTGATCCGCAAGGCCGTATTCTCTACGCCAACAAGAAGGCCCTGGAGATTTTCGGCTACACCATCGAAGAAGCTCGGCAACAGACTTTCGAATCGGTCATTGACCCGTCCGACCGCCAGCGCGCCAGAGAAAACTGGCAGCGAACACTGCGGGCGGCTCACTTCGAACCGCGGGAGTACAAGGCGCTGGCCAGCGACGGCAGCTTGCGCGAGATTCTATTGGCAGCGGCACCACTGTACATCAGGGGCCAACTCGTGTGCGTACAGACTTCGTTTCTGGACATCACCGCTCGCCGCCAGGCCGAACGGGCCTTGAGCGAGCGGGAAAATCGCCTGCGTTTGCTTTTGGAAAACCTGCCCGATTTCGTGTTGATCGTCCAGGAAGATGGCACTATTACTTACGCCAACCACGGGAACATCAACGCTGCCAGAGAACAACTGCTGGGAGTAATCGGCGCCAAAGAGTTCTTGAAGCCGGAAGGACATCAGATTGCCCTGGGGGCGCTCCGCCAGGCATTGAGCACAGGAGAGATTCAAGTAGTCGAGGTTCAGGACGTTTTCGATCACTGGTGGCTATCGCGAGTAGTGCCGTTGCCCGGCAATGGTCCCCGCCGCGAGGCAATGATCATCTGCACCGATGTTACCGAGCGAAAACGGGCCAGCGAGGCGATTGCCAAAGAGCAGCGCCTGCTGCGGCATCTGCTCGACCTGCACGAGCGCGAACGGCGGGTGCTGGCATACGAGATTCATGATGGCTTCGCACAACAGCTCACCGCCGCGCTGTACAACCTGGAAAGTTCCCGACGCCTGGAAGACAAAGACCCCAAGAAAGCCAACGACGCTTTCAATGCAGCGCTGTCGATGTTGCGCACCGCCATCGACGAAACCCGGCGGTTGATCAGCGGCCTGCGCCCTCCTGCCCTGGAAGAGTTCGGGCTGGTATCGGCCATCGATTGCCTGGTGGCCGAGTTTCAGCAGCGGTATGGACTGGAAATCCAGTTCATCCACGATGTGGAAACAGAGCAACTGGCCCATCCATTGGAAACCGCCATCTTTCGCGCCGTGCAGGAAGCGGTGACTAACGCCGCCCGGCACAGCCGCTCTCAAAAGGTGCGCGTCGAGCTGTTCGAAGGAGTGGACAAGATCTCGGTGCTGGTCAAAGACTGGGGAGTGGGTTTCGAATTGAACAACATCGCCCAGGGACGCTTCGGCCTGCGCGGCATCCGGGAAAGGGTGCGTTTGCTGGGCGGACAGGTTTCGATCACGACCGCGCCAGGACAAGGCACTGAGTTGTACATCGAGCTGCCGCTGATCTTGCGGCAATCGGAAGCAACATAGCATTCAGTGCCTTAAGGCATAACTTGTGCGCGTTTTGCGCGCATGTTTCCAGTTGATCTGGAGGGCCACGCTCCGTCGTGGCCGTGTTCCCAGTACGAACGGACACGACCGCAGCACGTCCCTCCATAACAGTGTTTGGTTGCGGCGATAGGCAGCGTCAGGATTGTGGTGGCCGCTGGCGCGAGTCGCGCTCGGTTTGTGCTTCACCTGGCCAAGAGAGAAGCATTCTATTTGGGAAAGTGTCATTTATTTGCCGTAAAGACCCCCTTTTCAGCACGCGGAGTATAACAAGCGGCCTGCTTGCGGCCTGGGGATATCGCCCGGTTGATTATCCGGGATAGGCTCAATACCGTCCGTGGTAGGTCTTGGCCTCGCGTGTTCCGGCTGCGGGGTTGCGGCCTGTGTCGCGCGGCTGTCCTTTGCACTCCACTACAACCAGCAGGTCGCTTCGTCCTGGGGTGACTGCGAAGGGCAAAGCGATTCCGCCAGTGCCTTTTCCGTCCGGAGAAGGCGTTACCCCCAAGCTCAGCAGCAGCACCTTGTCGGCCGGCCAGCGAAACCGCTCGTGAAATCGAAAATGCACTATCTGCGGCACTTCGATCTTCATCCGCTGGCGCGGTGCCGCCGGAGTGGGCACGTCGAGCACTACGGGAACCAGCCGCTCTACCTGGCCCAGCTCGCAACGGATCATCGCGTCGATCAGTTTGCGATCCACCGACGGCAGCGGAGTCAGCTCGACGACAAAACCTTCGTCGGCGCGCGAAACCACGGTTTCAAAGCCTCCGGCAAGATCCTGCCGCCAGACCACATCCCGCGTATACGGAATGTTGCGGCTGAGCGTCACGGCAGTCGTCTGGCCGCCGCTGACCAGCAGGTGCGGCGAGCCGTGCTCGCGATAGTCGGAACGACGCTGCAAATCGGCTAGCAGTAGCGCGGCGTCTTCCTTCTCCAGCAGCCAGGCATTCACCCCGGCCGTCTGTACCGCGATCGGGCGCAGGGCACGATGTGCCTTGGCGCGCCAGTTGGGATGTTCGAGCGATACCACTCGCAGGCTGAAGGCCAGCGGCTCGGCCTGACTGGCAAGGAAGCGATCCACCACATCGGCCACCAACGCCTGGACGGCCGGGGTGTGATAAACGCGCAATACCTGTCGATTGGCGCTGAGCACCGCAACCGCCTCGCCGTGCCACGTCTCGTAACCCGTTTCCCGCAAAATCCAGTCGACGATGGTTTGTTCCGGGCGTGGGGTGGTGGTAACGCGGGCGGTGTACGGACTGATGTCGTATTCCCGCCACACCTGGCCGTGCTCGCTGGGCAGTGTTCCGCTGCCGGGCGTCACACGCGCTACGGCCTGTGCAGACTGACCCACACGCGCACCGCCTTGCGTTGTTCCTGCTAGAGCGCCGGGAGTTGAACCCGTACCGCCCGAGACCGCACCACCAATGCCGCCTGAAGCTGCTCCAGCCGTGCCAGTGCCAGTCGTCCTGGGAGTATTGACCGAGCCGGAGGCTGGTAGTCCTTCCGGACGCACGGCAGGCACCTCTGCCGCTTGCTCGGCTGGGGTTGCCGGCCGCCATGCCGGATTGCTGCCCGGCTGCTCGGCACCGTGTGCTTTTTCCGGGCAGCAGGCCATGCCGTGCAGCAAAGCCGCCATGAGCAATAGAACTAGTGGAACGATTCTTTGGGCCAACATGCTTCGCGCCTCCGTGCGCGGGCTGGGGAAGACACCGACCGGCGACGATCTTCTTACATCTGCACTTTATGCGCGCAGTGGAGCAATTGCCGCCCGAGCGATGCTCGGACAACGTCCACTTTGGGTTTGCTTTCCACGGGCCGAAGCGAAACGTTTTTTCCTCTTCTCTGCCAAAACGTGCCACTGCTGCCCGTGCTAACCAGTAAATCGGCGGGAGTATACGTGGCCGCGACGTATCGGGCAACGCCGATTGGAATCCTCGTCAGCGAGACTGGAAAAACTGGGGAAGGCAGCTAAAAACAGCAAAACCCTGCCGGATGCCTCACGATTGACCGATGGGCTGCGCAGCTATCGCCGGGGCTGGGTTTGCCGGTCCGACTACTGCTTGTCTGTTTGCGTGCAGGCGAACTCCAACCGGGCGGCAATCTGCCCGTCGACCTTCACTTGACCAAGCAAGTAAAACGCATCGGCCAGCCGTTCGTTGAGTTCTACTTCGACGCGGATGGTCTGCCCCGGTCGAACCATGCGGCGGAAGCGGACATCGTAGATGCGGGTGACCACGGGAATCTTCTGACCGTCGTTGGGCAGGTGACGCGAAAGCAAAATGGCGCCGGCCTGCATAGCCGCTTCGCACAGTAAAACGCCCGGCACTACAGGGTATGCCGGATAATGACCAGCAAAGAAAAACTCCTCGCCGGTAAAAGTCTTTTCGCACACAACGTAGCTGTCGCCCAGCGATACCAACTGGTCGACCAGCAGGAACGGTTCGCGGTGGGGAATCGCCTGGAGTATCTGCTCGCGACTCATACCAACTCCTGGTCTTGACTTGCGCACTGCGCCGACGAATTGTTGTTCATCAGAAAGGCATCCACATCGTTGGCTACGATCACGCCGTAATTGACCGCCCCCAGCCAGCCCGACATGATAATCCCCACGCTGCCAGCGTGGTATAATCCAGCTATTTGCTCCGGCAGGGCACGGCTGACGGCCAGCCCCTCGAACTTCGTACCGAAGCTGGCGCCTTGAAGATGCCCGGTATAACGGGCGAACGTCAACGGGGTGGAACATTCCACCCAATCCAGTTTGCTGCGCAGATCGGGCACGTACTGTTCCAGCCGATCAATGGTCTGGCGGATAAGCTCCTGCTTGGCCAGCCGATACTCTTCGGCCGACAGACAAGCCCAGTCCTCGTACCGAGCGTTGGCGCTGGCCACCACCAGACAGCGGTCGCTGCCCGGCCGGAACGACGGATAGTAAAACGTAAACGTCCGACTAGTCACCTGGGGGCTGAGCAGGGCACTGGTAGAAAACTCTGAGGCGGTGGAGCTGAAAAGCAGGTCTCCGCAGCTTGGGTCGATCATCTCGCCCGGCCGCAAAGCCAAGTACACCTGCGTGCTGGAGTTGTTCAAGCGGACCTGGCGCGCCTGCTCCAGGAAACCGGCGTCGAAGTGTTCCTCGCCCACCAACTGGAAAATCGTCCCGAGCAGATTGGCATTCGATATTACCGCCCGGGCTTTGATCGTCCGTCCATCCACCTCCACGGCTTGCACGCAGCCGCCGCGCACACGGATTCGGTGGACCGGGCAGCACACTCGGACATCGACGCCGTTGCGGACAAGCTCCTGGCCGATCAGGCGCATCAGACCATCCGTACCGCCCTGAAACGTGTAAACCCCTTTAGACATGAAATTGGAAAACACGATTCCATAGGCGATGGCCGGGTCCTCTAGTGTGGAACCGTTGGCGAAGGTGATCGGTTCCATCAGCAACCGCACCACGTCGGCACGACCGGGGAAAAAACGCGCGAATAACTGGCCGGTGGTAAGGCTCTGGTCGTCGTAGAAGTTCATTGCCCGCACGGTCTCGAAAAAACTCTCCACCGTCTCCGTCGCAACGCCGAACCGGCCGGTCAGCAAGCGCGTGAAGTCTTGCCGGTCGAAGGTAGTCGAGAGGGTGAACATCGGGTTGTCGAAGCGGATGTTTTTCAGTTGCACGATCCGCTCGGCGATCTGGTCGTTCCAGTAGCGGCGGCAGCTTTTGATCATTCCCACCGGGAAGCCGTGCAGCGCTACATCGAAGATGTGTCCCCCGCGGCGGCGGAACCAGCTAGCCAGTCCGCCTAGTTTGTAGTGCTGTTCGAGCAATAGCACTGAATGACCGGCGCGAGCCAGCGTGTTGGCGGCGGTCAACCCGGCCAGCCCGCCGCCGACGACTATCACATCGTACTGTTGCCGCACACCGGCAAGAAAGTCTTTAGGCATAGCATTTCCGACAGAATACCCAACACGGCCTGCGGCCGCTATTAACACGACAGCGCTAAGTTGCCATATCGCAAGGACCCGTTGTGGTGCTGTTGGCGCTTTCACCCCAAGATATTGTGGTTTTCTCGTAACTCAGCGCTGTCGTACTAAATGGAGCGAGGCGATTATCTCATATGGAGGAACGCACTTGTCTTATATGGAGGGACGCGCTGCGGTCGTGCCCGCTATCACCTGCGCACACGGCCACGACGGAGTGTGGCCCTCCATCCATGGTACAGTACGCGGCCACGACGGAGCGTGGCCCTCCATACAGGGCACAGTGCAGGGCCACGACGGAGCGTGGCCCTCCAGATTGCCTTGCAAGATGCGCGGAAAACACGCCCAAGTTCCGCCTCAAGGCACTAATCCTCTCCTCTGGCTCAGCCCCAAAATTATGCACAGCGGCCAGAGTTCGCCAACCGGGGCCGTTTACGGTGGGCAGCCGCGGATATCGTCCAGGCAGGCTACTGCGCCTGAGTGGCCGTTTGAGACGCTCTTTGCTGCGATTGCTGCTGTGGCTGGCCTTGCTGGTCTTTGTCTTTGATCTGGCGGCGGATTTCCTCGTATATCTGCTGGCGGCGCCGCAGCGTCAAGCGTATCAGGGCCATAACCGCCAGGTAGCCGGCCACGGCCAACAGCGCTATATCCCACCCGGTCATGCCCTGAACCTTTGCGTCATCGCCTTGCGGGAGGGGAGAGCAACCACATCTCCGATGGGAAAACTACCCAGCGGCCCCAGCAAGCAAATCTCCGGATTTCTCGCAGCGCTGTGGATTCTACCACCAAGAGTGCCCTCGCCGAAATAGCAACATCGTTCAAGGTTTCTCAGCGGCCTGGGGCATTCCCGGGATTTCTCCGGCCGGCGCGTTCGGCGGTTCTGCGCCAACCGGCAGTATTGCGTAACTGTTCGCTTCCCTTAGAATTGTGCAAGCTGAAGGAAACTACTTTGCGCCTTTGCGCCGATTGAGGTGACAGATGTCAGACAAGGCAGTGCTGATTATCGACGGCAAGCGTTACGAACTACCGGTCATCCAGGGGACTGAGGGGCCCCGGGCGATCGACATAACTCGGCTGTACGAGACGGCCGGTGTTACCACTTTCGACCCATCGCTGGCCAATACGGCGGTCTGCCGCAGCGAGATCACGTATATCGACGGCGAGCAAGGCATTCTGCGCTATCGCGGCATTCCCATCGAGCAGTTCGTCGAAAAGCCCAATTTCGTCGAGGTGGCGTGGCTGTTGATATTCGGCCGTCTGCCGAACCGCGAGGAGCTGACGCGCTTCAGCGATTTGCTGACGGCCAACGAGCTGTTGCACGAGGGGCTGAAGGCGCAATTCCAGCAGATTCCCGTCGACGCCCCGCCGATGGCCATCCTTTCGGCCACGTTGAACAATCTGGCCTGCTATCACCAGCAATTCCTTTCGATAGAAGACGAGGAATCGTTCGAGGCGGCGGCGGCCCGATTGATAAGCAAAGTCAGAACCATTGCGGCTTTTTCTTATCGTCGATTCTGCGGATTGCCGTTCATCTATCCGGACCCCAAGTTGCGGTACTGCGCAAACTTCCTGCACATGATGTTCTCCATCCCGTACCAGCAGTACGTAGTGACGCCGGAGGTCGAGGACGCCCTGAACTTGATCTTCATCCTTCATGCCGATCATGAGCAGAATTGCAGCACCACCACAGCACGGATAGTCGGCTCCGCCCGGGCCAATGTATTCGCCTCGTGCGCAGCGGCGGTGTGTGCCTTGTGGGGGCCGTTGCATGGTGGGGCGAACGTGGAGGTCGTGGAGATGCTCGAGCGGATCCACAGCGGCGGCATGACTCCCGAGCAGTGCATCCAGATGGCCAAAGACAAGACCAACCCGTTCCGTCTGTACGGTTTCGGGCATCGGATATATCGGAACTACGATCCGCGGGCGAAGATACTCAAGCAGGTGTGCGATCGGGTGTTCGCCAAGTTGCAGCGGCACGACCCGCTGCTGGATATCGCCAGGAAACTGGAGGAGTTGGCGCTGAGCGACCCGTATTTCATCGAGCGACGATTGTATCCGAACGTCGATTTTTACAGCGGCATTCTGCTGCGCGCCATCGGCTTTCCCACCAACATGTTCACGGTGTGTTTCGCTATTGGTCGATTGCCTGGCTGGATCGCCCAATGGCGAGAGCAACATATCGATCCCAGCAGCAGGATAGTCCGCCCCAGGCAGGTTTACGTAGGTTTGCCGAAGACCGACTACGTGCCAATAGACAAGCGGTGAGATTGGTTTTGGCAGGCTGGCGGGCCGCCGGGCCGGTGCTGCGACGGTCAGGGGCAACATGAGTTTTGACAACCGAGTGCGCAAGATTGTTCTTCAGCGGCTGGAAAGCCTTCAGCAGGCCGGCGTTACTCATTTGCCCATGTTGCCGGCGCCGGGCCAGTTGGGTGCCGGTGGGACAGTCGGAGGGCCGGCTGCGGACCGGCCTGCCGCCGGGCAAGCGGAGCCAATCGGGGCTACAACTTTGGCGTCCGCGCGTGGGAATCCAACCATGGTTTGCCCTCATGAGGGCAAGACTGCGCAGTTGCCGCAAGGGAACGTCAGGACGCCAGCAACGCGCGCTGTCCGGCATGATGCACAGTCACGCAGCTCCACCCTCGACTTGCCGAAAGACGATCCGCGAGTATTGGCCCTGGGCGAGCTTGCGCGCCGGGTGGCCGATTGTAGCCGATGTGCCGAGCTTGTCGGCTACCGTACCCAGACTGTCTTCGGCGTGGGCAATCCGTATGCCCGGCTGGTCTTCGTCGGCGAAGCGCCAGGCGAAGACGAAGATCGGCAAGGCGAGCCATTCGTGGGAGCGGCCGGACAGTTGCTCAACCGGATACTTGCCGCTTGCGGACTGCGCCGGGAAGACGTGTACATCATGAATATTCTGCGTTGCCGTCCGCCGGGCAACCGTACGCCTTCGCCTGAGGAGGCCGAGAACTGCCGCGAGTTCCTCGAAGGCCAATTGGAAATCATTCGCCCCGAGTTCATCTGCTGCCTTGGGGCATGCGCGGCTCAGAATCTGCTGCAAACCCGCACTCCCATCGGCAAGCTCCGCGGCAAGATACACAAATACCGCGGGGCAAAGGTGGTCTGCACCTACCATCCTGCTTATCTGCTCCGCTATCCGGCCGCCAAAAAAGACTGTTGGGAAGACATGAAACTGCTGATGGCACAAATGGGTATTCAATTGCCGGAAAGGTAAACCGATTTTCTTCTTCTGCGATATGTTCCTGCAAACTAACGCAAGTTGCGCCCGCAGCCAAAAGGCAGCGACGCGCAGCGGTCGCGTCCGTTGCGTTTTCGTTGACGACTATCCAATTCCCAGCGCCAATGCGGCCACGACGGAGCGTGGCCCTCCAGATTATCCGAAAACATGCGCCCAAAACACGCACAATTTCCCCTGTAAGACACTAACCATCCCACTGAAAGGACCAACCCTATGCGCAGTCACAACCGGCGAGAGTTTATCGAGGCATCCGTGGGTGCGGCGACTGTTTTCGGCGCGGCGTGCATGGCCCCGGCGACTGCGGCAGGCATGGCTCCCGCGACTGCGGCAGGCATGGCCCCGGCCGCCTCGGCCAACGAGAAGATCGTCGTAGGAGTGATGGGCATCGGCGGACGCGGCACCGGTCTGGCAGCGATGTTTGCCGCTAGAGCGGATGTTCACGTGGCCTGGCTGTGCGATCCCGATTCGCGCCGCGCCGCTTACGCCACCAAGGTGGTCGAGCAAGCGCAGGGCCGTCCAGCGCAGTTCCACCAGGACTTTCGGCGGATGCTCGACGACCGCAGCGTAGATGCAATCGTCAACGCCACGCCCGATCACTGGCACGCGCTGGGCACTATACTTGCGTGCCAGGCTGGAAAGCACGTGTACGTGGAAAAGCCGATGTCTTACGACATCTGGGAAGGGCGGAAGATGATCGAGGCCGCGCGTAAATACAACCGCGTGGTCACCGTGGGCATGCAAAGCCGCAGCTCGCCATACGCCGCGGCCGCGCGGGAGTTTGTGCGGTCGGGCAAACTGGGCGAGATTCGTCTGGTGCGCGTGTACAACCTGATGAAGCACTCCAGGCAGAAGCTGGGCAGCCCGCAGCCGCCCCCCGAAGGTTTCGACTACGATCTGTGGTGCGGCCCGGCCGCCAAATTGCCGTATATCCCCGGGCGCTCCTGGCTAAATACCGCGGAGTTCAGTTGCGGCCCGATACCTGGCGACGCGGTGCATCAACTCGATTTGGCGCGGTTCGTCCTGGGCGACCCGCCGGCGCCGAAAGCCGTCAATCACACCGGCGGAATATATGTGCTACAAGATGGCCGCGACACGCCCGACACCCAGTATGCAACGTATGAATACGACAACTTCACGTTGTTGTTCCAGGGGGCGTTGTGGATGCCTTATATGAAGAAAATCGCCACAAAAATCCGCGAGGAAGACCTGTTTCCCGATTGGCAGTTCTGCGCCACGAAGATCGAACTGTTGGGCACCGAAGGCTTCATGTACCTTGGCCGGCACGGCGGCGGCTGGCAGGCGTTCGACGCCGATGGCAAGCTTATCGAGCAATGCTACGGCCGCCCGGGCGACAAGTTGCACATCGAGAACTTCATCCAGTGCATTCGCTCCGGTCAGCGTCCCAACGCCGACGTGGAACAGGGGCACCAGTCGGTGCTGCTGTGCCATCTGGCGAACATCGCCTGGCGGATGGGCAACGTCAGACTGAAGTTCGACCCGGCAAGCGAAACTTTTCCGCAGTCGCCCGACGCCAACCGGTTGCTCAAACGTTCCCAGTACCGCGCGCCGTGGATCGTGCCCGAGAGGGTTTGAATCGCCCGCGAGGGTGCCTTTCCCGCCAAGGCTTCTCGCGTGTCCGTAAACGGCCCACTAGCCGCCACAGACTGACGGAAGCTTGCCAGCGATTGACCCCAGGCTGAGTCGCTTCGGTCGGCGTGTCGGCGAGAGTCTGTGTTGCCTCGATGTATGCTATGCGCGGGTTTAAATGGTATATATTCTTGCAGCCAGAACGCTTCATTCCTGCCCGCGCACGGTATAAAAGTCCTTTTTGCCCCTGTGTCGAGCTGTTGTAGCCTCACACAATACCCGCAGCAGGTCTTGGGGTATTGGGCGCCGGTGGCGTGGACTCGAAGCCAAAGGCCTCTACGGCTCTGGGCTTGACCGGATCGGTGAACTTCAGCCCGGCAATGCTCTGATACGGCAGGACCGCAGCCCGGCCTCCGATAGAGTCGGGCGTGGTCCGCTCGATAAAGAGGAACCCTTTGCTGACCAGAAAGCCCGAGAACGGAATCTGCTCGCCGAAGCTTGTCACCAGCACTCCGCGCCGCGGCATTTCCTTCGGCCATGCCAGAAACAATTCCTGCCAGTGCATTTCCGAGTGTCCCATCGGTTGTTTGCTCCGTTGGTATGCATTGCGCGGGCCGAAGTGAGACGTTCTTCCTCCGAGAACGTGCCACTGCCGCCTGTGCGCACCTTAACGGCTCGCAGACGTCACTGATGGTGACTGGTACACCTGCGCTCGCCCCGGCCCCCTATAAAACATAGCTCGTGCTACGAAGCAAAGATACTATCGCTTAAAGGTGGCCGGAAGCCGTGTTACCCGGTCTCTTCTGAGGATGGGCCGAATATGTAGATATGTAGAAATGTGGCCGTATGCTGCAAAGGTTACG
>Ga0308310_1001263_pt1 | contig 11292 bp, 8 predicted proteins | sample HotsprSampleMS65_FD_203672 | JGI IMG/M metagenome (GOLD analysis project Ga0308310, IMG submission 203672) | Hot spring phototrophic mat microbial communities from Mushroom Spring, Yellowstone National Park, Wyoming, United States - 20090730_MS65 ...
TGCTGGGACCGTCCTGAGCTTGGGTTGCCCACCCGCTTTGAGGCGTTTACCGCGATGGCCTATCGTTGGTTCGAGGAGCAGGGCGTTGACCTGGCTATCATGGAGATCGGGATTGGCGGACGCCAGGATGCAGTCAACCTGGCCGAGCCGGTCCTATCGGTGATCACCAACATCAGCCTGGAGCATACGCAAATCCTGGGTGGCACGATCGCTGAAATCGCCTGGGCCAAAGCCGGCATTCTGCGCGCCCACGGCAGCGCGGTCATCGCGCCGCAGACCGACGAAGCCAAGCGAGTCATCCTCGCCGAAGCCCACCGGCTGGGCATGGCCGAACGGCTGTACTTCGTAGAAGATCACTGTACGGCGAAGTTCTCCCGCCTTCAAGCCGGCGCAAGCGGGCAATGGGTCTGCGTCCGCTGTCATCCCCGCAGCCCGCTCGTCCAAGTGATGGGGACGTCCGCCGAGCTGTTCTGCCCTTTGCTGGGACACTGGCAGCTCGAAAATCTGGCGACTGCCCTCACTGCGCTCGGCGCTTTATACAAACAGGGCTTCGTAGCGCATGCGCCGGCCATTCAAGCTGGACTGGCCGGCCTGCGCTGGCCGGCGCGGTTCGAGATACTGCGCGACGCGCCGTTGGTCATTGCCGACGGCGCGCACACGCCATACGCTATGGCTCGCTTGCGTGATTCGCTGCGCGCGTACTTCTCGGGCCAGCCAAGGCACTTCGTGTTGGGCATGCTGCGCGACAAAGACGCAGCGAGCATATTGAAGATCATCGCCGAAGACGCCGCGCGGATTACTTGCACGGCGCCTCCCCTCGACCGCGCCCTGCCAGCCGATCAGCTACTGGCGATCTGGCAGACGCGCTTTGGCGACGGCCACGGTCCGCCCGTCATGCAGATCAGCGATCCGGAGATTGCGCTACAGCGCGCCCTGGATGAAGCGCGACCCGGTGATATTATCTGCGTCACCGGCTCGATCCACCTGGCCGCCCAAGCGTCCAGGTGGCTTAGAGCGCGTGAGTAGTTGTGATGCGCCCCACGCCTCCACCGTTGCGGCGTCGCGCGCGCTGGCCTGTCGTTGTCATCATCGTCATTGTTGCCGCAGCGCTTGTCCTGCCGACGGCCGGCCTGACGGCGCTTCAAGCCATCTTTCAACGCCTGCAACGCTCAACTGCCCAGAGCGACCCGGCGCTGCCCTTGCTTGACCTGCCGGCGATCGGCACTTGGCAAGGACAAGAGCGCATCAACGTGCTGCTGATAGGCATTGACCAACGGGCAGGTGAATCGCCGGCGACGGCACGCGCCGACATGCTCATGTTGCTCACGCTCGATCCGATTGCTCGCACTGCCGGCTTGCTCAGCATCCCGCGCGATCTATATGTGCCGTTGCCAGACCGCGGCCAGGACCGCATCAACGTTGCCCACGCCTATGGCGGACCGACCTACGTGATGCGGACGGTGGAATACAACTTTGGCGTGCCGGTGCGCTTCTACATCCGCTTGAACTTCGCGGCAGCTATGCGATTGATTGACCTGGCCGGCGGCGTGGAGATCTACAACGAGCGCGACATTGACGATCCGGCCTTTCCCGACGCGGCCTACGGTTACGATCCATTTCGCCTGCCTGTTGGCTGGCATCGGTTGGACGGGCGATCTGCGCTGAAGTATGTGCGCACGCGCCACGGCGGCAGCGACTTCGACCGCCTGCGGCGGCAGCAGCAAGTCGTCATGGCGCTGCGCGAAGCGCTGCGCAGTAACCAGACGTTGGTCGCGTTGCTCCCTCAACTCCCTCAAATCCTTCAAGCGCTGGGCAGTGCGGTCGAGACTAACCTGAGCACCATCGAGATCGCACAGCTCGCGTTGCTGGCCAGGGAGATTCCCGATGAGCGCATCGCGCGGGTTGCAATTGACGAGAGCGCGACACAGACATGGACGACGCCGCAAGGTGGCAGCGTGCTCATCCCCATCCGCGAGCGCGTGCGGGAGCTGCGCGCGCAGTTCTACGCCCCTCAGCCACAGGCCGCCCAAACAACCGGTGCGCCACTGCGGGTGGCCATCCAGAACGGCACGCTGCGCACGGGACTGGCAGCCGGCACAAAGGCTTATCTCGAAGCGCGCGGCGTCCTCGTCCTCAGCATCGGCGACGCGCCACAGCGTTATGCTCGCTCGGCCATTGTGGATTACAAAGGGCAACCGGATCGGACGAGGTGGCTCGCCGCCGAGCTAAGTCTGCCACTCACGAGCATCGCTGTCGTGCCAGACCCAACGAACACGCTAGACGTGCTCATCATCCTGGGCGACGACTTTCAGCCCCGCTGAGCTGACTGGCCGGCCAGGATGCGGGTCAGCTTGTGCTCCATCTCGCGCCAGGCAATTTCCGAAAGACCGTATTTATATTGGAGCGCTTCTTTATCCAGCTCACCGGATTGATAGTCACGCAGCGCGCACGTCCAACGCAGCATTTCGAATGTCAACGCTTCCAGGCCGGCCAGCGGCGCCACTTTGCGATTAAAGGCATATTCGATATTGCGACCGGTGCAGTTGAACACGCGCCCGCGCGGTTGGTAGCGCTCTAGATGGCGAGCCAGCGCCTGGCGACATTCAGGAGAGAATGACAATTCACGCTCCTTAAACTTAAGGTGTCGCTTGTCATACCGAATCCGCACCCACCGCCCATCCAGGTCGAGGTCGTTCGTCGTCAAACGCAGGCATTCGCTCTTCTTAATCCCGGTTTCCAGCACCAGATAGATGATGGCTAGAGGGCGCGTGTCGTGTCGCCGGCCCGCGGCAACCGTTTGTGCTGCTTGCAGCACAGCGCACACCTGCGCCTCGGTCAAATACGCGGGCAAGGGGTCAACCACTGGCTTATAAGGAACCGGGTCGGCGGGGTTGACAGCGAGATGACCGCTCTCGTGCAACCAGCGAAAGAACACCTTGAGCGAGGTCAGCCGCCGCTCAACAGACTTGGGACTATTGGCGTTCCTGCGCGCTTCCTCGTGGGCGACGAAGGCGCGGATGTGCGTGCTGCTGAGTGAGCGAAGCATGGGCATGGGCTTCCCTTCAGCGGTCAGGAAGCGGACGAACATCTGCACATCCCCTAGAAACGCTTTGCGGGTGTTATCGCTCAGCGGCCGGCGCCTCAAATGTTCGGCAAAGGCCTGTACCGCCTCGTCCAAACGATCCAGCGTCGCCATGGCAGGCAGTGTAGCACAAATGTTCTAGAAGAGGTGCATTCACGCTGCGCGCCGCGAAGCATCGGGCTGCGCGGCCTCGCTGCGCCTGCGCGCTCATCAATCGTGAATGTGCCTCCCGCCTGAGAGAAAATTAGACCGCGGTAGGCCATGCTGCGTGATGAGGAGCTACAGCGCGCCATCTCGGCGTTGCCTTTCCTGAGGAGCACGCCGGTTGAACTCATGCGCGACTTCACCGCTGAGGCAAGCCTCTCGCGTTTGCCGGCCGGGGTTCAAATCTTCGCCGAAGGAGACGAGTGCAGCATCATGGCTGTCCTGTTAAGCGGCAGCATGCGGGTGTTCAAACTGGCTGAGACCGGCCGAGAGATCACTCTGTATCGCTTTGGATATGGCGAAGGGTGCATCCTGACCGCCAACTGCATCCTGGGCAACCATCAGTTCCCCGCCATCGCTGCGGTAGAGCGCGAAGCCGAGGCCATTGCCATCTCAGCGACGGCCTTCCGGCTATGGGTGAACCGCTACCAGGCCTGGCGCGATTACGTCTTCGACCTGCTCTCGCGGCGATTGGCGACTGTGATGGCCATCGTAGAGGAGGTGGCCTTTCGCCGCATAGACGCCTGGATCGCCGACTTCTTACTTCAGCGGCTGACCTCGCAGGCTCCGCTGCTCCACATCACCCACCAGCAGATCGCTGCTGAGTTGGGCACGTCGCGGGAGGTCGTCAGTCGCATCCTGGAAGACTTCTCCGTTGCCGGCCTGATCGAGACCGGGCGCGGCAGCATTCGGCTGCTCGATCCGCAGGGCCTACAGCGCCGCCGGCGTGTTTGGTGACTTTGTCACTGACAAACCGCCATCGCCGCACTACACTAGAGCCGGATAATCACAACAGAGGAGGTTAGAAAGAGATGCAGAAGAACATGGGTAACCTGGATCGCGGGATTCGCATCGCGGTCGCGCTGGTCGTCGCCGTCCTGATCGCCACGGGCACGTTGAGCGGTGTGCTGGCTATCATTCTCGGCGTTGTTGCCGCTGCGTTCGTGCTCACCAGCCTGGTCGGGTTCTGCCCGCTCTACGCCCCGCTGGGCATTAACACCTGCCAGCGCAAGAGCTAGTTCAATGCACCCAGGTCCGGTTGAAGGCCAGGTCGCGCCGGCGTGACCTGGCCTTCGATCGTTTCTGGGCGCGCCAAATCGGAAGCTCATGAGGTGCGTTGTTCGGAAGTGCGCCACTTTAAGGCGATACAAGAAACATGAGAGACGCCGAGGACACATTCTCTGTGCCCCAGCGGCTTAAAGGTCAGTGAGCCAAGTTACCCCAAAGTTGAGCGCGCCCCGTTTATCGCCGGAGCTGAAAAGGCTAGTGAAATACCGCGCCTCCGTTTACCCCATCAGGAGATATAATCCTCGTCGTTAACTGGTTTACAAGTAAACACTCGTTAAAGTATGGGCTTATCTCCCTGAGCGGAGCAATCGCAGTCATTTCACCTGCCCGCCAGCGGAGCACTTTATAACGGAGGCTTCTTGTGTCTGAAGTTGTTATCGAGTCGCTGTGCGACTCGCTGCCTCGCCGCGTGCGACGGTTGGGCGAGATCGCATACAACTTGTGGTGGACTTGGTCACCGGAGGCGCAGAATCTGTTCATGCGCCTAGATCCTGTGCTTTGGGAATCCGTGAACCACAACCCCGTGCGCCTGTTGCGCCAGCTTTCGCGCAGTCGCCTGGCCGAGGCAATTGCCGACCGGCGCATCCTGGATAGCTACGACCGCGTCGTTGCCGCCTTCGACACCTATATGCGCAACAATCCTGGCCGAGATGGTCAACTCCCGGATTGGAACGGTGATGCGCCGGACGGTCACCCGATGGTGGCGTACTTCTCCTTTGAATTCGGCCTGACCGAAGCGCTGCCGATGTATGCCGGCGGTTTGGGCGTGCTGGCGGCTGATCACCTAAAGGAGGCCAGCGACATGGGCCTGCCGATGGTTGGCGTCGGCTTCCTGTACCTCAACGGCTACTTCCGCCAACGCATCACGGAAGACGGCTGGCAAGAGGCGGACTATGAGCATCTCAACTTTAACGAGTTGCCGATCATTCAGGTGACCGACGCAACCGGCGCCCCGCTCATTCTGAGCGTTGAGCTGCCCGGACGGCGCGTCTACTTCCACACATGGAAAGCTCAGGTAGGACACGTACCCCTATACCTGCTAGATACAGACGTGGCGGAGAACTTGCCCAAAGATCGCGTGCTCACCCAGCGCTTGTATAGCCCTGATCCAGAGACCCGCATTAACCAGGAGATCGTGCTTGGGATCGGTGGGGTGCGCGTCTTGCGCGCGCTCGGGATCGACCCTGCTGTATGGCACATGAACGAAGGCCATTCGGCCTTTAGCACGCTAGAGCGCGCTCGCGAGTTGGTGAAACAGGGCATGAGCTTTGCTGAGGCGCGCGAGCATGTGCGCCGGACCACGGTCTTCACCACCCACACGCCGGTCCCTGCCGGCAATGACCGCTTTCCGAAATGGCAGATCGACCAGCAATTGAGCGGCTTCTGGCATGAGCTGGGCCTGAGCCGCGAAGCGTTTATGGCCCTCGGCGCGGAGGAGGACTTCTTCGGGATGACGCCGCTGGCGCTGTATATGTCGAGCAAGGCGAACGGCGTGAGCAAACTCCATGGTCAGGTGGCGCGCGAGATGTGGCAATGGCTGTATCCCAATCAGCCTGTGCCCATCTCGCACATCACCAATGGTGTGCATACAGCCACCTGGCTGGCCCGCAGGATGCGCCGGCTCTTCGATGAGTACCTCGGCCCAGCTTGGTACGACCATCTCGATGATGAGTCAACCTGGCGGCTGATCTATGAGATTCCCGACGATGAGTTGTGGGCCGTGCGCAAGCATCTCAAGCGCAAGCTTGCCCAGTTCATGCGTGAGCGCGCGCGCGCCAAGTGGGTTACCCATAGTCAGCACCCCGTCCAGACGATCGCCAGCGGCGTCTTGATCGATCCAAACGCCCTGACGATAGGTTTTGCCCGGCGATTTGCGACCTATAAACGGGCCGCGCTGATCTTGCGCGACGTGCCCCGCCTGCTGAGGCTGCTCAATGACCCGGCGCGCCCAATACAAATCATCTTCGCAGGCAAGGCGCATCCAAACGATGAGCCGGGCAAACGCCTGCTTCAAGAGCTGTATCGCGTGGTGAAGAACGCCAGCACCGCTGGCCGCATGGTCTTCATTGAGGACTACGACATGAACGTCGCTCGTCACCTGGTGCAAGGCGTGGATGTTTGGTTGAACACCCCCCGCCGGCCTTATGAGGCCAGCGGCACCAGCGGGATGAAGGCCGCACTCAACGGCGCGATTAACTTCAGCGTCCTGGATGGCTGGTGGTGTGAGGCCTATGATGGCAAGAACGGCTGGGCGATCGGCGAGGATAAGCATTACTCCGATCCCGAGCAGCAAGATCGCGAGGATTGCGAGTCACTGTTCCGCACACTGGAAGAGCAGATCATCCCGCTCTACTACGATGTGGATGAGGATTACATTCCGCGCGGCTGGTTACAGCGCGTCAAAGCATCCATCGCCACCATCGCCCCGCGCTTCAGCACCCGTCGCATGCTCAAGCAGTATGTGCGAGACATGTATGCGCCGCTGGCCGAGCAATCTCGCGCGTCCGTTGCGATGTTGGCCGGCTAACCGAGCTGCTCATCCAGAGCTGTGATGACCGCGTGCGGCGCGTCCCAGTGCACCAACGCCCCCGCTCGCTTCAGGTGAAGCACGCGCCAGTTGGCCTTGTCTCGCAGCGCGCCGACCAGGTCATAGCGCGAGAAAGCGTCCTCACCAAAGATGGCCAGGCAAGGGTGAGGCAGGCTGCGGTAGACCGCAAAGATGTTGGGCGTGAAGAGCAGCAGGCTGATAAACGCCAGCGGGGCATGCTCCGCCTGCGGCTGATGGCTGGTGGTGTAGGCGTAATCCGCCAACCTTTGGTTCAGGCGCGTGCGCTGGTTGGCTTGCAAGAAGAGGCGCAGGCTGGGCCGCGACGTGAGCAAGTCATAGAGGGCGCGTCGCCAGGGGGGCAAGCGCAACAGCCACCAGAGCAGGTAGTTGGCCCGCAGGCTTTGGTTACGTCGGCTAAAGCCGGTGGGCGATAGGAAGCTGAGCGAGCGAAAGTAGGCCGGCTTGCATTGCGCCGCCAGCGCCAGAAATTCGCTGCTGAGTGAGAGCGCTACGGCGTCTATGCGCGTTCCCCCCAGCTCCTGCTCAATCAAGTCCAGGATAGCATCGCGAAACAGCGCTGGCCGATACAGTCGGTCGCTCCGATCGGAGAACCCAAACCCCGGCAGGTCCAACGCAATCACGCGCCGCGTCTGGGCGTAGTGCTCGAACAGCGGTTTCATCTCGAATGATGACCCTGAAGCATTGATCGAGTGAAGCAAGAGGAGCGGGGGATGAGGGCTGTAGGTTGAGCCAGCAACGTAATATGCCAATTGACCGGCGCGCCGACCGCGAAATCGGATCAGCTCGCCGCGCAGCGCTGCCGTCAATGGCACGTGATGGTTGACCTGCGTGCGCGACCAGGCAATCAACGCCAACCCTAACCCCAGCTTGGCGGTGAACACCGCGGCCAAGATGGGAAGGAACGACGGAGGCTGTGTTGTTCGCCGGCTATTCTCTTGCCTGTGCATTTTGGGTAATGGGCAGGATTGAACGGTCACGCAAAGAATCGTAGCATAGGGATGTAAAAGCGTGAAATCTATGCCAACGTGATCTGTGCGCTTAGCATCGTCGCTCGGCGTTGGGCTTCTTCGGCATCGGCAGCCAGGAGCGGGTAAGGGCCGTAACCCTCGATGGCGAACGACGCCGATACAGCGCCGTTGATCGCCGCGCGCACGGGATCACAGTGGCTGGCCAAGCCGGCCAAGAATCCCCCGCAGAACGCATCGCCCGCGCCGGTCACATCCACAACCTTGACCGGCACAGCCGGCGCAACCCAGAATCGGTCGCTTGTGCGCTCGTAAATCAGCGCGCCGGCTGAGCCAAGCTTGAGCACGGCGATGCGCGGGCCGCGCGCAGCGAACCAACGCAGGCGTTGCTTCGGCGTGCACACCGCCGGCATGTCCGCGAAGAACCGCTCGGCCTCTTGCGCGCTGGGCATAAAGACATCTACCTGGGCCAGCACCTCCTCGATGTATGGCCGCAGGGCGGGGCGCATGGCGCGTTCGCCAGGGTCGGCGCTCACGATGGCAATGCCCAGCCGGCGGGCCGCTGCCGGCAACAATTGCTGGGTGCGGACGCTGATCGGCGCGATGTGCAGGCCAACCGGCGGTGGTTCGGCGGAACGGGCCTGCATATAGGCCGAGAGGTCGTCCGGCGTCACGGCCAGGGGTTCGTACTGATGAGGATCATCCTGGCCTGGGGTGGAATGGATATAGCCGCGCAGCGCGTCTGGGAGAGGCAAGCCCAGGCGGGCGAAGTGCTTGGCCGGCTCGGTATCTACGCGGGTGTTGTCGTCCAGGTAGGCGTAGAACGTGCGGTGGTCCTGGTCGCCGGGGATGAGGCGGATGCCGCGAGTGTCGAAGCCGAGGCGCGCCATCTCGGCCAACCATGCCTGTGGGTAGTTCTGGCCAATGCGGGCCAGGATGGCGGTTGGCCGCTGCCATAGGCGCGCGCCGGCGGCTGCATAGAGGGCATTGCCGCCCATCTGGTTCAGCCTCGGCTCGCCGCGGGATGGGATGATGTAGTCGGTGCGTAGCCCGCCGCAACAAATAAGCGTCACTGCGCCAGCGCGACAATCTCTCGCACCCGCTCAACGTCCCATTCCACCGGCACGTCATTGTGCGGGGGCAATCCGCGTCGGACGAACGCAGCGTGGACGATGAAGTGATCGGCGCGCTTGACAAAGAACTTCATCGCCTGGGCCGATACGCCGCCGCCCAGGATCAGCGGCACCGGCAACTTCAGCGGACGCACTTCGTCAAACATGCGAATTGACTGCTCAGGCGTTCGGCCTGTTAGGATGATGCCATCGGCCCGCCCAAACTCCACCACCTGGCGACACATCTCCGGCAGCGGGATCGGCGCCAGCGGCTCGCCCAGCCGATCATAGACATCGGCCAGTATCTTGATGTGCTCGGCGTTGAGATGATGCCGCGTGCGGATGGCTTCGTAGGCGACGCCTTGCACGATGCCCTCGGCCCTCACCATCGCGCCCATGTAAACCTTTATCCGCACAAACTGTGCGTCTACGGCGTGGGCGATCTCCAAGGACTCTTTGCCGCTGTTCTGCATCAGACAAAGGCCCAACGCCACGTCAGGAAAGGCGCGCCGCAGCTCCTTGCCGATCGCGGTCATGTGCGACACGGTGTGCTCGGCCACCTGCGGGCCTATCGGCGTGTCGTTAACGTCCTGATAGTAAAACGCACGCACGCCGCCGTCATACGCGATCTGCGCATGCAGCAGGGCGTGTTCGATGATCTTGTTCAGCGGCTGGGCATCTGGCCGAAACGACTCGCGCGAGGGCAGAAGGTGAATGGCAGCGATGATGCGGGGGAGGGTAGCAGGAGCGGATGTCATGACACAGACGGTTCCCTTTCTTGATTCTCTCGCAGATTGTATCGAACGCGGAGGGTGGCGCAGGGTGCGGGGTTGCATTCACGATTTGGGGCGCGTGCCCTTGACGTGGTCAGCGGTCATCGCATGGGGTCATCAAGGCCCTGCCCCATCCTGTCATTCTGAGCGCCAGCACGGCGTGCTGTGTCCACTGACTTCATCATGCTAGCGCCAGAGCAGGGGCGGTTCGCGAACCGCCCCTGCTCGGCTGAAGCGCTGCGGGGTTGCTGAGGCGGGGCGTTTGGTGACTTCGCGGGGGGCGTAGACACGTCCAACGCAAGATGAAAGGAGCGACGAGGAGTGATGGGCAGTCCCCTAGGGCAAGTAGAGCAGGGGGTTTTGTGGCACGCCGCCATAGCGAATTTCAAAGTGGAGATGTGGGCCGGTGGAGTTGCCCGTGCTGCCCATCGCCCCGATGATCTGCCCCCGTGCGACGCTCTGGCCAGGGCTGACATACCACTGACTGAGGTGCGCGTAGAGCGTGCTGAACCCGTTGCCGTGGTCAATCTGGACCATATATCCGTAGCCGATGTTGCTCCAGCCGGCAAAGGTCACGTAGCCGCCGTCAGACGCAGCGATGGGCGTGCCAATTGCGTTGGCGATGTCGAGGCCGCGATGGTATGTTCGGAAGTATTGCGAGATGTAGCCGCGCGTAGGCCAGGCAAAGGCCCCGCTGGCGAAGAAGCTGGGCGCCGGCCCCACGTAGCGCCTGCCAGGCGCAGGCCGGCTTACAACTTGTGGCTGCACCACCTTGGGCACAAAGGGCTTCACGCCGCCCGGAATCACCAAGCGCATCCCGGGAATTAAGTTTGTCCCGTCTGCCAGGTTGTTCAACGGCGAGCGGATGATGTCCTCAGCCTTCACTTTGAAGCGTTCAGCGATTCCGGAGAGGGTGTCGTTTGCCTTCACAGTGTATAGAATGCCATCCACCGGCAAGATGAGCAGCTCTTGCCCTACACGCAATAGGTCGGGATTCTCCTCCACCTCGTTGTTCGACCAGACGACCGTCGTGGGCAGCACGCCAAAGCGCTGCGCGATGGTCTCCACGTTGTCGCCCGGTTGCACGGTGTAGGTGATGATGCCAGTGCGCACCTCGCTGCGCTGAACTTGGGCGAAGACGGCATCCCGAACGATCAGCGAACGCTCCGCGCTCTCCGTCCTGGCCGAGGTCGGCGATTGAACGTTTAAGAACACCGGTTGACCCAGGCCGGTAAACAAAGCACCTTCGGGGAGGATGGTGGGCGAACGCCCGATGGATCGCATTTGGCCATCGCTCGGTGTTCCAACGGCTATTGCGCGGCTTCGGGCCGACCTGTCGGTGCCGACCAGCGTGATAGCCGCTGTGAGGCTTAAGGCGAGCACGATTGTGCCATGCACAGCTATGCGACCCAGCGAGAGAGTGGACCAGCGCGCGCGTTGGGCGATTTGTCGAGCCTGTTGTGCCAGCGCTCGGATGCCTCTATTTGCCGGCGTTGAGGGGTTGCTATCTCGCTCAGCA
>Ga0308310_1001266_pt1 | contig 11280 bp, 9 predicted proteins | sample HotsprSampleMS65_FD_203672 | JGI IMG/M metagenome (GOLD analysis project Ga0308310, IMG submission 203672) | Hot spring phototrophic mat microbial communities from Mushroom Spring, Yellowstone National Park, Wyoming, United States - 20090730_MS65 ...
ATGTTGATTAGCTCCTTGAGCAGCGCCTCGCGAAAGTAGAGCGGACGCACGTTTCCGCGCTGCACTTCTGCCACCACATCGGCTGTGGCGGCGCCTTTCCGCTTGATCATGCGCTCTGCTATCAGATCGGCTATGGCGCGCGGCGTCAGGCCGAATTGGCGCAGCAAGCCGCTGGTGCTGAGCTTGGCATCCGCCATGACTGCCAAGAGATGATCAGTATCAATCACGGTCTCGTTGCCAGCTTGCGCCGCGCTGAGCGCTTCATCCAAGGCGATGATCATCTGGCGGCTCAGGCCGATCTTCTCGCCGTTGGCGGCAGCGAAGAGCAGGTCGCCATCCACGTCGCGGCGCGTCTCGACGGCGAGGCGAACTGAGCGCTCCAGCCGATCCAGATCGAGCCCGCGTTGCGTTTTATAGAATTCCAAAATACGCCGCGCGGCGGTATCCTGAGTGCGGATCAGGGCGAGCAGTGCCGCTTCGGGATAGATCGTCCGCCTTCCGTAGGACTTGATGATATCCACTGCGTTGTTCAGCACTGCAGCGCAATCCGTCGAGAGGAGCTTAGGGTTCAAAGTCGCCATACGTCCGCGCCCGATTCACAAACGTGCTCACCGTCATTACGGTAGCTTAAAAGCGCCGAGCCGACAAGAGGCCTCACGAAGCGGTTGTGCTCTCGGCGGCGGGTTGTAGGGCGCTCGGCGCCTCAGCGAGCGGCAAAGTGAAGCACAGCCGCGCGCCTGTCGGCGGCAGGCCGCCTTCTGCCCAAATTTTGCCGCCATGCGCCTCAACAATGTGTTTGGCGATCGCTAAGCCTAAGCCTGTGCCGCTGCGATTGGCGCTGCCGCCGCCGCCTGTGCGCGCCGAATCGACTTGATAGAAGCGCTCAAAAATGCGCGTGCGCTCGTGTGGCGGGATGCCGATGCCTGTGTCGACCACCTCGATTTGAGCGCTCTCGCCGACGACGCACGCTGTGCAGGTGATCTGTCCCTCAGGGGGCGTGAACTTGATTGCATTGTGCAGCAAGTTGGTCAGCACACGCCGAATTTGATCAGCATCCGCTAGAACCCACAGGTCGGCAGGCACGTCGTAGGTAGCGCGCAAGCGCTTCTGGTCAAATTGCGCCTCCATGACCTTGAAAGCGCTCTCGATCACGTCCTGCGCGCGCGTTGGCACAAGGCGCATGATCGCCCGCCCTGACTCGATCATCGAGAGATCGATCAGCTCTTGCGTCATGTGATGCAGGCTATCCGCCTCGCTCGCCAGCTTGTCGAGCAGCTTGCGGTCGCGCTCAGGATTGCGACCTAAGTTCATCTGCAGCGATTCGATCAGCAGCTTGATGTTGCTGAGCGGCGTGCGCAGGTCGTGTGAGAAATTCGCCACCATGTCGCGTCGCGCGCGCGCAAGGCGCAGCAGCTCAGTGATATCTTGCAGGGCAATCACAACAAAGCGCTCGTCCGCCTCGCCGAGACGGACGCCGCGCATTCGGAACGTGCCATCTTCGATCATGATCTGCGATTCGGGCTGCTCACAACCTTCCGCCAGCGCTTTGACAAGCGCGTCAATCTCGTGGTGGCGCGTCACCTGCATCACTGTGCGCCCTTGCGCTGCGCTCGGCTCGATCTTGAAGAGCTGCGCGGCTGCCGTGTTGAGCAAGGTTAGCGTGAACGGCGCCGTGCTGACGTTAAAAACTAACAGCGGATCGAACAGCACATCCGCTAGCGCCTGCGCTTGGTCCTTCAGCGTGTCCAAGCGCGCGCGGCCGACCGCCAAAGCGCGCTTAGCGTCTTCCAGCTTGCTCTGGACGTAATCGGCGCGTTGCAGCGCAGCGCCCAGACGCCACCACAGCAACGCGCACAGACACAAAACAGCAATCAGGGCGATCACCAGCAGTGCATTCACGTGCGCTATCCCTCAAAGCGATAGCCGACTCCGCGCACAGTCACGATGCGCTGCGGATTGCTGGCATCATCTTCGATCTTCTCGCGCAGCCAGCGCACATGCACATCTACTGTGCGTTTATCGCCGAAGTAATCGTAGCCCCAGACTTTGGTCAGGATCAGGTCGCGTGAGAGGACGGCGCCTCGGTTGCGCATCAGCTCAGAGAGCAGGTCGAATTCTTTATGGCTCAGGCGCAGCTCTCGATCGCCGCGAAAGGCGCGCCGCCCTACGAGATCAACGCGCAGATCGCCTGAGAGCAGCTCATCTTGCAGCGCAGGACGACCCGGCACTCGGCGCATGACGGCGCGCACGCGCGCCAAAAACTCGCCCAAGCCGAACGGCTTGACGATGTAGTCATCGGCGCCGCTCTCCAGCCCGACAATCTTATCCACCTCAGTGCCGCGCGCCGTCAGCATGATGATCGGGATGTGGAGCGTTGTTGGGTCTTTGCGGATGATGCGGCAGACGCTGAGTCCGTCAAGCGCGGGAAGCATGATATCGAGGACGATCAGGTCGGGCAGCTTGCTGCGGACGAGCGATAAGGCGCTCTCGCCGTCGCGCGCGCTGAAGACTTCGTAACCTTCCTCTTTCAGATTATCCTCGAGCGTACCTGCGAGCGTTGCGTCGTCTTCAACAATCAGGATTTTCGCCATGGGGTCAACCTCATGCATAGCCGACGAGATGAAAGGGCGCGTCGCCTTTCACGCTCAAGTATAGCCCAAACAGGTCAAAGTGTTAAATCAGCTGTGAGCGCTTGCGCAGGCAACGCAAAAAATTTCGAATTGGCGCGCCGCCGTTTTTGCCCACCAGACCCTGCGCCCGATTTGCCTTCACACTGTTGAAGCAAGCTGCATGTGCGGTCTAGAGGTGAAAAAATAGGTGAAAGCGGACGCTCAGTGTGATCGCGCTGGATTGCTCACACATCATCGCAATTGAACAAGCCGCCTTGCAAGCGTGCCATCAAGCGCACCATCAAGGCTATAGGTCTAAGGCGTGCAGCTCAGCGCCAATTAGCTATCGGCGGGCAGCGACTCAGCTTGGCTCAGCGCAGATAGGCTGTGTTACAATGGCTCGCCTGCGCCAACCGACATGCTGAACAGGAGAAGCCGATGACCGAATCCGAGCGCTCCTCGCGCACGCTGTGGTCAGGGCGCTATGAAGCAGCTGTGGCTGACTCTGTGCGCCGCCTGAACGACTCGCTGCCTTTCGATAAGCGCCTGTACGCAAGCGATATTGCCTGTAGCATCGCCTATGCACAAGCGCTGCATAGAGCAGGCGTGCTGAGCGACTCTGAGCTTGCCGCTATCACCAGCGGCTTGGAGCAAGTGCGCGCTGAGTTCGACTCAGGCGCGTTCGCCTTCGCGCCGAGCGACGAAGACATTCATACAGCGGTCGAGCGCCGCTTAATCGAGTTGGTCGGCGCTGTGGGCGGCAAGCTGCACACAGGACGCAGCCGCAACGATCAAGTGGCGACCGATACGCGCCATTGGCAGGCGCAGACCATTAGCCGCATCCTGCGCTTGCTGACAGCATTGCAGCGCGCCTTGCTCGAACAGGCGAAACAACACGTCCAGACGCTGATGCCAGGCTACACGCACTTGCGCGCCGCGCAGCCGATCAGCGCTGCGCATTGGCTGCTCAGCTACTTTTGGATGCTCAGCCGCGACGTGCGCCGCTTCGAGCTGACTCGCGAGGCGACGCTGATCAGCCCGCTCGGCTCGAGTGCGTTGGCAGGCACGCCCTATCCGATTGATCGCCGCGCCTTAGCCGAGTCGCTCGGCTTTCTCGACGTCGCGCCTAACAGCCTTGACGCCGTCTCGGATCGCGATTTCGCGGTCGACTTCCTGTACGCCGCCGCGCTCTTGCTGACCCATTTGAGCCGCTTTGCCGAAGATGTGATTCTGTTCAGCGCGCCGCTGTTCGGCTTCATCAGCCTTGATGAGCGCTACACCACTGGCAGCAGTTTGATGCCGCAAAAACAGAATCCTGACGTGCTAGAACTGACGCGTGGCAAGGCAGGCAGGCTGATCGGGCGTCTCTCAGGGCTGCTCACAACGCTCAAGGGCTTGCCGACGGGCTATAATAAAGACCTGCAAGAGGACAAAGAGGCGCTCTTTGACGCCGCCGATACGCTTGAGACGCTCTTGCCTGCCCTGATCGGCACAGTTGAGACCATGCGCCTGCAGCCTGAGGCGATGCGAGCCGCGCTCGACGAATCCATGTTGGCGACCGACCTCGCCGATTATTTGGTGCAGCGCGGCGTGCCGTTCCGCGAGGCGCACGCGCTCGTCGGGGCAGCGGTGCGCGCAGCGCAAGCGCAAGGCGTGACGCTCTCTGCCTTGCCGCTGCCCGCCTACCAAGCGATCAGCACGCACTTCCAAGACGATCTGTACAGCGTCTTCGATTTTGAGGCCGCGATCGGCAAACGCAAGGCGCTCGGCGGCACAGCGCTAGAGGCAGTTCGCCAACAGATCGAGCGCGCCGAAGCCTTTCTGCAAGAGCGGGGCGCCTAGTGCGTACTCCTATGCGGCGCTACTTGATTTTGTAGACGGAGGTTAGACAAGGCTCGTTTTTGAGGCGGCACTTGCCGCGAGGAATCAAGCATGGCAGCGCGAGTCACTTTTCCTGAGCTAGACGCGAGCGCCTTCCAACATCCACAAGATCGCGAGGCAACCGAGAACCTGAGGCGCATCATCGGCTTTGAGCGCGTGGTGGCAAAATTCATCGAGCTGCGCTACGAGCGCTTGTTATACCTGTTCAACGTCGGCAGCGCCGTGCGCGTGAGCGAGGATCAGTATCCGCGCTTGCACAACATGCTGCGCGAGGCCTGCGCCATCCTCGATATGCCACAGCCCGCCCTGTACGTCACACGCAATCCATTCGCCACTGCTTTCACCTTCGGTCATAACAAGCCATACGTGATGCTCTACAGCGGCTTGCTAGACTTCCTGAACGACGATGAAGTCTTAGCAGCAATCGGTCATGAGCTTGGGCACATCAAGTGCGGGCATGTCTTGTACAACACGATGGCGATCTTGATTCGCGACGTGATCGCTATCCTCAGCCAATTCGCGCTCGGCGTGGGGCGGCTTGTCGGCGCTAGTATTGAGGTCGGCCTGATGGAATGGCGGCGGCGCTCAGAGCTGAGCGCAGATCGCGCCGCGCTGCTAGTGGTGCAAGAGTCACGCACTGTTCTCTCGCTCCTAGCCAAGTTGGCAGGCGGCAGCAGCCGTCTGATGGACGAGCTGAACATTGACGCCTTCTTAGCGCAAGCGCGCGCCTTCCGCGAGGCAGGCGAGGGCGATAGCTTGGATAACTTCTATCGCGTTCTGGCGGACTTGGGCCAGGGCAACCACCCGTTCGCAGTAGAGCGCGCGCGCTTGCTGGACGAATGGGCGCGTAGCGATGCCTACACTGCACTCTTGCGCGGCGAGTACCCGCGCACAGCCAAACAGTTCAAGATCAAGGTCAACGCGCAGTGAGATAACGAGGTTGATCGAGCTTGAATTGGGAGAGGAGAGGCCTTGAAGGCTGTAGTCGTCCTTGAAGATGGCAGCGTGTACGAGGGCGAAGGCTTCGGCGCGGAGGGCGTTCAAGTCGGCGAGGTTGTCTTCAACACCTCGATGACCGGCTATCAGGAGCTGCTGACGGATCCCTCTTACCATCGGCAGATCGTGGTCTGCACTGTGCCGCACGTCGGCAATGTTGGCATCAACGACGAAGACAGCGAGTCGGCGCGCGTGTGGGTAGCGGGTTTCGTGGTGCGGGCGCTCAGTCCGATTGTCAGCAATTGGCGCGCCAAGCGGTCGCTGGATGATTACTTGCGCGCGCAGGGCGTGATTGGCATCAGCGGCGTGGAGACGCGCTCGCTGGTGCGGCGCTTGCGCACACGGGGCGTGATGCGCGGCGCGATTGCGCACGGCCCCGCCGCTGAAGATAGCGCGGCGCTGGTCGAACAAGCGCGCGCGTGGCAGGGCATGGAGAACCTCGATCTGACAGGCGAGGTGACCTGCAGCGCGCCATACGTCTGGGAAGAGTCAGTTGATCCGCAGTGGTATGTTGGCATGGCGCCGCCGAGCGCGCCGCGCGGTCACATCGTTGCCTATGACTTCGGCATTAAGCACAATCAGCTGCGCTTGTTCACAGCGCGCGGCTTTCGCGTGACAGTTGTGCCGGCGCACACGCCCGCCGAGCAAGTCCTCGCCATGCAGCCTGATGGCGTCTTTCTCTCAAATGGGCCGGGCGACCCTGCTGCTGTCACTTATGCTATCGAGAACACGCGCGCCTTGTTAGGTCGCGTGCCGATCTTCGGCATCTGCCTAGGGCATCAAATTCTGGCGCTGGCGCTCGGCGGTAGCACGCACAAAATGCTCTTCGGGCATCGCGGCGGCAACCAACCAACTGTCGATCTGAACGGCGCAGTGAGCATCACAGTTCACAATCATGGCTTCGCGGTCAGCGCGGGCGGCCTGCCTGAGGACGTGGAAGTGACACACGTGAACTTAAACGACTCCTGCATCGAAGGCTTGCGCTGCAAGCGCCTGCGCGCGTTCAGCGTGCAGTATCACCCTGAGGCGGCGCCCGGCCCGCACGATGCGCTCGGCCTGTTCGATGAGTTCGCCGCTTTGATCAGCCGCACGCCGCAATCGTGAGCTGTTATGCGCGATCCTGCGCGCCCTGATCTGCGCATCCTCGCTCTAGCCGATTCAGGCTTGCTGCCTGAGGAAGTGCACAAGCCGTCCGACGATTGGCGCGTCTCGCGCGCGGCGCCGTCGCGCATACTGTCCGCAAGCGCCCGAAAGCCGATGCCGATCCGAAGTTGGCCTTCATGCTGGAGCGCCTTGAGGCATATTACAGCGCGCTCTAAATCGGCGCTTTAAATCGGCGTCGGAGTCTCGCTTGGCGTGACGGTCGGGCTGGGCGTCGGCGTCTCGCTCGGCGTCGGCGTGTTGGTCGGCGGGCGAGTGAAGGTTGGCGTCGGCGTGCGCGAGGGCGGGCGCGTGTTGGTCGGGCGTGGCGTCAGCGAAGGGCGGCGCGTGTTAGCAGGGCGCGGCGTGACGGTCGGCTCAGGCGTCCAAGTTGGAGGTAGGATGAACACTGGCAGGGGCGTTGGACTCGGCACGGTCGGTCGCGGCGTGCGCGTGAAGGTCGCTGTTGGCGTGGCAGAAGGCGCCACAAGCGCTGGCAAAATTGCTGAGCCCGCCAAAAAGACGATCACAAAAGCGGCCAAGCCGACCAGAATCACAATCAGGGCAGTTTGGACGCCTTGCCAGAAATTTGGCGGCAGCTCAGGCGCAGAGAGCTTGACGGCGGGCAACTTGATCTGTGGCAGTTTGATCTGTGGCATCAACGGCGCAGGCGGCGGCGATTCGCCGGTCAGGCGCTCGAGAGCGGCGCGCGCTTTGGCGCTGCGCGGGTTGACCGCCAGCGCGCGGCGCAGCGCTTGCACGCGCTCGGCGTCGCTTTGCGCGGCTGCCGCCAACCATAACCAGACCGCTTCATGCTCAGGATGCGTCTGGCTCAGCTGATACAGGATAGGACGCGCTCGCTCAGCGTAGCCTTCCCGAATCAGACGGATCGCTCGATTGAGCGCCTGCCCCAAATTCTCAGTCGCCAAGCTGCACCTCGATCCGTGCCATCAGCTTAGATCCGTGCCATCAGCTCAGGATCTCGTCTTCATAGCGCGTCACTTCGCCAAGACGCTTCAAAGTCAGCTCAGGCAAGCCTTCGTAGGCGGCTGCTAAGCGCTCGTCCACTTGTTTGTTCAGCTTTTCGAAAAGCGAGTTGCCTTGGTGATCGCAATCCACGATCAACGGGCCGAAGTTTTCGACATCCAGTATCCACATCGCCTGCGCCAAGCCGAGCTCTTGCCGCCAGACGACCTGCCGCACGCGCCGGATGGCTTGCCCGTACATTGCGCCGAGCCCGTAGCCCATCAGCAATAGGTAGGTCGCGCCGTTTGGCACAAAGTGCGCCTTGTAAATCTCAGAGGATAAGCCGCTCTTGCCGATGATGCACTTAACGCCGAACTCGCCTAGTAGGCGCGGCATCCATTTGGCAAAGCGGAAAGACGCTGTGCCTGTTACAGCGCTGATGCGATATTCGCCCGGATCGCTGCCATCCGCCGATGGCGGGCGAATTTCCTCGACTGCCGGCGATGAATGAAAATTGACGTTGATCTGCGAGATGTCCACGCCGTGCGGCAACGGATGCCCTTCGTCTAACAAACGGCGATAGAAACCCTCGCGCCCCGTGAAAAGCGTGCCGCTCAGGTAGACCACATCGCCCATCTCTAGCTTCGCAGTGTCCTCAGGGCGAATCGGCGTGCGCAGATCGTGACGGCGCAGTTTCTCAAGTGCGCTGCTCATTCATCCTGCTCTTGCAAGGCGTAAGTAGTCACCCAATAAACGATGCTGCCAGCGCCAACTAGCAAGAAAATCGCGATCAGGATGATCAGGAAAGTGAAGATGTTGAAGTCCATATGCGCTAATCCTTCTTCCGATACGCCGCGAGCCGTGCTGCGCAGGTGTTCGCTCAAGGTATCCTAGTAACGCACGCGCAGCCTTGGCGCGATATCGCTGCGCGCTGTACAAAGCGCCGACTCAGCGCCCTCGCAGGGCGTCATTCAGCGGCGCTGAGACGCGCGCCCAATCGTCTAGGAACATCTTCAAGCCAATCTCGGTCATCGGATGATCCATCAAGCCTTTCAGCACGCTGAACGGCATGGTCACAATGTGCGCGCCTGCCAGCAAACACTCGTAGACTTGCAGCGACGTGCGGATGCTGGCAGCCACCACTTCGCGATCCCAATTGCAGTTCTTGAAGATCGTCACACAATCGCGCACCAACTGCATCCCGTCGTGACCGATGGCGTCTAGGCGATTGACGAATGGTGAGACGAAATGCGCGCCCGCTGCCGCCGCCATATACGCCTGATTGGCTGAGAAGATCAGCGTGGCGTTGATGGTGGCGAAGTCTTTGACGATCTTCATCGCCTTCAACCCCTCGATGATTGTCGGAATCTTGACCACTACGTGCGGCGACCAGCGCACGAATTCTTCCGCCTCGCGCACCATGCCTTTCCAATCCGTGCTGACCACTTCCACGCTGACAGGCCCTTGCACAGTCTCGATGATCTCGAGGACGTGCGCGCGGAGATCAGTGACTCCTGCATTGGCAATATGCGTCGGATTGGTGGTCACGCCGCGCACTACGCCCCACGAAACTGCCTCGCGGATTTCATCCAGAATTGCCGTATCAAGCCAAACTTTCATAGAACTGACCTCAGTTTCGCAGCACTCTGCGCCGATGCGCATGATTGTAGCGCGTCTTGGGCGGATCGCACGGCGCGCCTACGGGTCAAGGTGAGTCTTTACAGCTTCGCTCTCAAGCTTAACCCGTCAAGCGGAAGCCGAATAGCTCGCTGCCGCCAGGGTAGATAATCTGCGGCAACGGCTCGCCGATATTCCACTGCTCGCGCCACAGCCGCTCGTAAGTGCCGTCGCGCGCCATCTCTTGCAGCGTCGCCTCGACCAACATGCGGAACGGCACATCGTTGCGCGGCACGCCCAAGGCAAGCGGACGCGGATCGTATAGGCGCGGCGTGAGCGCCACGCGATCGGCGTTCGCTTGCGCTAGCGGCACAACGCGCAGCGCATCGCCGAAGAACAGCCGCACGTTGTTCTCGAAAACTGCTGCCACTGCCTTGCGATCGTCGTCGAAGCGCACGTTGCGAATGGTCTGTGCGTTGATGCCGGCGCTGATCGCCAGCCGGCGCGCGATCTCAAACGCCTCAGGCTCGTCGGCGTACGTGCCAATGACGCGACTGCCTATGCGTAGGTCGCCGAAGCCCTGCATCCCGCTTCGAACGCGCACAAGCATCCGATAGCCGCGCTGCGCGTAAATAGCCGCATAATCTACTCTGTCAATCGGGCTCCAGCGCGGCGTGAGTCCGACCGCCAGATCGGCATTGCCGCTCGCCAATACATCTTCGGGATTTGAGTATGAGTTTTGCACAAGCGCGACCCGTACATTCCAGCGGCGCGCCATCTCGAAGATCAGCGCGCTATTGAAGCGCTCCAAAAGCGAGACCTGACCGTTCGCGTCAGGCGGTATGCCGAGCCCTGCCACGCGCAGCGGATCGCCCGCGCGCAATCGCTCGACCACTGAGCGCTCAGGGCGCACGATATCCACGGGGAAATCTTGCAGCAAGCGCGGATCGGCGTCCAGATCGGGCCAGACAAGCGGCAGAACGCGCTCAGAGCGCGGCATCAAGCCCTCAGGAAACCACAGGTCGTAGATCGGCGTCAGGCGGCCGGTCGCCACCAGACGCTGCAACGTGCGATTGACGAGCGTGCGCAGGCTATCGTCATAGCGTAACATGGCAATGCCGTACGGCTCGCTACGAAAAACGCCCTGCAAGAGCTTCACTCCATGAATGCCGCCTAACCGGACGCGCTGATCGAGCGCCCAGCGATCGTCCACCAGCGCGGCGATTTGGCGCGCGCCGAGCGCCGCCAACGCATCGTCCAACATGGCGTAGCGCTGCACCTCAGCTTGTAAGCCGTTCGCCGCGCTCCACTCCAAAAATGCTTCTTCACCGCGCGAGCCGATGATCACGCCGACCGACTGCCCGCCCAGCTCTATGATGCTCTGCAGCGGCGAATCCGCCATGGCAAGCGCCACTTGTAAGCCGACGAAGATCGGATGGCTGAAGTCGAGGTGCTCGGGCGGGTCTCGCCGTATGATCTGCTGACCCATCAAAAGGTCAATGGCGCCGCTTCGCAACATCGCATCGGCTGTGTGGCGCGTCACATGACGCAGCTCAAGCGAGACGCCCCAATCCTCAGCAATGGCGCGCGCGATATCTGCCTCGAAGCCCTCCACAATGCCGAGCGCGTTGATGCCGCTGAACGGCTTGCGATTGAACGGAATGCCGACGATCAGGCTGCCGCGCTCGCGGATGCGCGCCAATGCCGAGCGCGTGATCGGCGGATATGGCGTCGGCGTCGGGGCAGGCGGCACTAAAGTCGGCGGCACGCGCGTTGGCGCATCTTGCGCCACGGCGGGCGCCATCCACATGAGCAGCGCGGCGGCCGCCGAGAGCGCACATAGCCTGAGAAAACGCATGGGAGCATCCTGAAGTTCAGGGTGTAGCGGCAATTGTAACGCGCTTGCCCCTGTGCGCCACTTTGCGTTAGAATAGCGCACAGATTCGCTCAGCACATCTTCAAAGAGATGCTTTCCTTCCAAGAGACCTCGCATCCACCAACTCAAGCGCTGCATCAGCGCAAATTGAAAATTGTGGAGAACGTTTTTCAGATCGCTACCAATGCGCCATGG
>Ga0308310_1001268_pt1 | contig 11278 bp, 7 predicted proteins | sample HotsprSampleMS65_FD_203672 | JGI IMG/M metagenome (GOLD analysis project Ga0308310, IMG submission 203672) | Hot spring phototrophic mat microbial communities from Mushroom Spring, Yellowstone National Park, Wyoming, United States - 20090730_MS65 ...
AGGCATTGCGTCAAGCCGCAACTGAAGGGCTTCCCCTCAGCGAGGGCTTACGTCGCGCAACTGCTGCGGCGAAGGCAGGCGTGGAGAACACGAAGCACCTCATCCCCAAACGTGGCAGAGCCAGCCGCCTCGGCGAGCGCGCGCGGGGATACCAAGACGCCGGCGCAACCAGCGCTTATTTGATTATCGAGGCACTCGAACGCTCGTTACTTGCTAACAATACATAGCTTACTTACGAGGCGAGTGCTTCCTCCCGCGCCCTCACCCGCACCTCCATCTCTTGCTGCTTCTCACCCGCCTGGGCCAGCACGAACCAGCGGATCGCAAACAGCTTCCCCTTGTAGCTCAGCGGCCCTTCGGCGGGGATGGCAAACGCAAAGGGCGCTTGTCCCCCGGCAGCGAGTCTAAAGTTGGCCTGTCCGATGATCGTCGTCCATGTCTCTGCCTTGACAACGATGCGGTAGCCGGCGGAGACCCAGACGGTGCCTTCTTCCCCGCCTCCCCAATACACCGTCCCACTTAAGGTGTCGCCGACGTGCACGGATGTCCGGGCCAGGGTGAGATGTAGCGGCTTGGTCAATAGCCCGCGCACGACTATCGCTGTTTCTGCTTGATCCGCCACAGCGTGGGGCGCGACGTTGATCGGCAGCACGTGGATGTCCACTGACTTGTAGGCATCCGACCAGCCTTGCAACCTCAGTTCAAACGCCACTTCCCAAGTCACAGCATGCACGTCGTTGCCCGACGCACTAGCCTCCTCGCGCTCAAAGGAAGCCATCTCGTCGGGCGGCACGCGCAGGCACGCCGACCAGTGAAAGGGCATCCCAGGCCGTAGCTTCGCAGGAGGGGTGAGAAGCTCAACCTCCTGAACCACGGTATAAGCCGACTCCTCTGCGTTGCGGCGTCGGGTTCGGCTCGTCGATATGGAGGAGAGAGAGAACGACTCGGTCTTCGCCAGCCGTATATATCCCGGGCCGGCCAGCACAGGGCGAAGCGGCGTGATCGTCACCTCCATGTCCAAGTCCTCTCCCAGCCGAGCCGTCTTTGGCTGCACGTCGCATTGAAAGTACAAGGCTTTGGAGGTTAGGGTCCGCAGGCGTGCACCGATGCCGATCAACAGCATCACCCCACTAAACATCACCAACAGGCTGCCGCCGATGCAGACCAGATCGCTGAGGCCGCGGCCAGACAGCTCCAGCCCGAGCCAGCTCAGCAAACCACCAAGGCCAAGGCAAAGGCCGGCGAAGCCTAGGAGTGCCAATGCGATGCCTTTAACGATCGTCCGCATAGGTGGCGGATGCATTTATTCCTCTAACGTGGTCAAATCTCCTTCCGGCAGGCCGAGCGCGCGCGCTTTCAACACACGGCGCATGATCTTGCCGCTGCGCGTCTTGGGTAGCTTGGACACAAACTCCACTTTCTCCGGTCGCGCGATGGGGCCCATGACCTTGGCCACGTGCTGGCGCAGCTCCTCGGCCAGCGCCGGCGAGCCTTCGTAGCCGGCGCGCAGGATGACGTAGGTATAGATCGCGTTCCCGCGCACCTCGTGCGGCAGGCCGATCGCCGCGGCCTCGGCCACTGCCGGATGCGACACCAGCGCGCTCTCCACCTCCGCCGTCCCCAGCCGGTAGCCGCTCACCTTCAATACATCGTCCACGCGCCCGATAATCCAGAAATAGCCATCCTGGTCAACGCGCGCCGAGTCACCTGTAAAGTAGCGGCCCGGATAGCGCGCCCAGTAAGTCTGTACGTAGCGGTCTGGATCACCATAGATGGTGCGGGCCATGCCCGGCCAGGGGGTGAGGATGGTCAAATAGCCCTCCTCGTTGGGCGGGACGGGTCTGCCTTCCTCGTCCACCACCTCGGCGCGGATGCCGAAGAATGGCTTGGTGGCGCTACCGGGCTTGAGCGGGGTCACCGGCAGCGGGGTGATCATGAAGCCGCCGGTCTCCGTCTGCCACCAGGTGTCCATAATCGGGCAGCGCCCACCGCCGATGTAAGTGTGATACCAGCGCCATGCTTCGGGGTTGATCGGCTCGCCCACGCTGCCCAGCAGCCGCAGCGAGGAGAGGTCGTGCTTCTGCGGCCATTCCGGGCCAAAGCGCATCAGGCCGCGGATGGCGGTGGGCGCGCAGTAGAGGATGGTCACCCGATATTGCTCGGCGATCTGCCACCAGCGGTCGGGCGCGGGATGGGCCGGCCCGCCCTCGTACATGATGCTGGTGGCGCCGTTCATCAGCGGCGCGTAAACGATGTATGAATGGCCGGTGATCCAGCCTGGGTCAGCGGCGCACCACCAGCGGTCCTCATCCTGGACATCGAAGACGTAGCGCATGGTGGTGTAGGTGTACACCGCGTAGCCGCCGTGGGTGTGCAGGAGCGCCTTGGGCTTGCCGGTCGAGCCGGAGGTGTAGAGAATGAACAATGGATCCTCTGCGTCGGTCACCTCGGTCTCGCAGACTGGGCTGGCGTCCTTCATCAGCTCGTGCCACCAGTGATCGCGGCCCTCGACCCAGCCCACCGGATGGCCGGTCCGCCTATACACCACGACCTTCTCGACGATCGGCGCTTCCTTGATCGCGTCGTCCGCGATCTGTTTTAGCTCGACCAGCTTGCCGTTGACGTAGGCACCGTCGCAGGTGATCAACACCTTGCTCTGCGAATCCAGGATGCGGCCGGCCAGTGCCTGGACTGAGAAGCCGCCATACACGACGGAATGCACGGCGCCGATCTTGGCGCAGGCCAGCATCGCCACCGGCAGCTCGATCACCCGCCCCATGTAGATCGTGACGCGATCGCCCTTTTGGACGCCCAACGACTTGAGCACGTTGGCGAACTTGCACACCTCGCGGTTCAGCTCGGCGTACGAGATCGCCCGCTCGCTGTAGTCCTCGCCCTGCCAGATGTAGGCGACTTTGTTCTTGCGCCAGGTGTTCATGTGGCGGTCGAGCGCGTTATGGACGATGTTGAAGCGCCCGCCGACGAACCACTTGAAGAAGGGCTTGTTGGAATCGTCCAGGACCTTGTCCCACTTGCGGTACCATTCCAGCTCTTCGGCCCGCTCGGCCCAGAACTGCTCTGGGTGATCGGCGGCGAATTGGCTCAGCGCTTCGCGATCCTTAATCCGCGCGCGGGCGACCACGTCGGGAGGCGGGGGATAGACCTCTTCCTGCGCGCTGATGATGCCCACTGCTTGGTCAGCCATGCGTTGTCCTCTCCTTGCGTGCGATAGCAAAGAGATTCTAAGCACGCCGGCGGGCTTGGCAAGTGGGGATGCATTTAGGGGGCAAAGGTAACGCCTTTGCCCATCGGCAGTCGCCCGCGGCAGGACTCGAACCCACAACACGCGCCTTAGGACGGCGCTGTTCTATCCGATTGAACTACGCGGGCCTTGCTCATATTCTAGCGCAGGCCACGCGCCACCTGCCTGACTAGGGCGGCGGTGCGCGGTCGGCGCTCGAGGATCGCGCTCAAATAGGCTTGCAAGGCGCGTTCGACACCTGTATGTAGGTCAGGCGACACGCTCAGCTCGGTCAGCGCCTCAAAAGTCTGGCTTTGGAGCAGCCGCATCAGGGCCAGCTCCTGCCGGCGCAGCCAGATCACGTCGCGCGCCTGCGCAGCGGCCTCCGCGCAGAGCACGCCGCCCTCAGCCGGCGAGAAGGCGACCTTCGCCTCCCCGGCGATGTCAATCGGCGCGCTGGTGCGCGCGCAGCGCAGCAGCTCTGGCCGGTAGCCTTCCAGCGTCAGCAGGCGCAGCTCGAAGGCGCGTGCGGCCAGGCGCGGATCGGTCGCCCGGCACAGCAGGGCCAACCCCTCGACCAGCAGCGCGTAGAGGTCGGCGGCCTCGCTGCCCTGCGGCGCGAACCAATCGGCCAGGTCGCACAAGTAGTGCGCCATCGCGTTGCGCAGCACGTCCTCGCGCAGGGCGCGGTGCGGCTCGACCAGCTCAGCCTGCGTGATCAGGTCGAACGTCCGTCCGCGCGCCAGCAACAGGCGGGCGCGGGCGAACAGCTCGATGTGCCCTGCCTTGCGCGAGGTCAGCCGGCGCGCGCCCTTGGCCAGCGCGCGCAACTTGCCATGCTCTGGTGTCAATAGCGTCACCAGCCGGTCGGCCTCGCCGTAGTCGTCGCGGCGCAGGACGATCCCCTCGGTGGCGTAGGCGCGCAGGCGATTCATGGTAGGCGAGAGTGTACCCGCGGGCCGTAAGCCCTATAATCCGCGCGCCATGTTCAACATCTTGATCCCGGACGACCTATCCGAGGCCGGTCTAGAGGTGCTGCGTCGCGACCCGGACGTGCACGTGGACGTGGTGAAGAAGATGCCCCGCGCCGAGCTGCTGGAGCGCATCGCTGCCTACCATGCCCTCATCGTGCGCAGCGACACCAAAGTGGACGCCGAGGTGATCGCGCGCGCCGAGAAGTTGCGCGTGATCGGGCGCGCCGGCATCGGCGTGGACACAATTGACGTGGATGCCGCCACCCACCGCGGCATCATCGTGATGAACACCCCCCAGGCCAACACCACCGCCACCTGCGAGCACACCATGGCGATGATGTTGGCGCTGGCCCGCAACATCCCGCAGGCCGATGCCTCGTTGCGCCGCGGCGAATGGACGCGCAGCAAGTTCATGGGCGTCCAGTTATACGGCAAGACGCTGGGCATCATCGGCCTGGGCCGCATCGGCACACAGGTGGCCCGCCGCGCCCAAGGCTTCGGCATGGAGGTGCTCGCCTACGACCCTTACGTGAGCGAAGAAACTGCCCGCACCAATAAAGTGCTGCTGGTCTCGCTCGATGAACTCCTCGCCCAGAGCGACTTCGTCACGCTTCACTCCTCGCTCACGCCGGGGACGCGCGGCCTCTTGGATGCCGCGGCTATCGCCAAGATGAAGCCGGGTGCGCGCGTGATCAACGTGGCGCGCGGCGCCCTGGTGGATATTCAGGCCCTCTACGAGGCGCTGGCGAGCGGCAAGCTGGCCGGCGCCGCCCTCGATGTCTTTGAAGAAGAACCGCCGCCGCCCGATCTGCCCTTGCTCAAGCTGCCCAACGTCGTCGTCACGCCGCATTTGGGCGCCAGCACTGCCGAAGCCCAACGCGACGTCTCGATTCAGATCGCCGAGCAGGTGCTGGACGCGCTCCACGAACGCGACGTGCGCAACGCAGTGAACTTTCCGCCGATTGACCCGTCTGCCTGGCCGATCATCCGGCCCTACCTCACCCTGGCCGAGAAGCTGGGCCGGCTGCAGGCTTGCTTGATGGAAGGCCGCTTGACGCGCGTGGAGGTGGAATACCGCGGCGCCGACGTCGCGCCGCACGTCAAGCCGCTCACAGTGGCCCTCTTGCGCGGCCTGCTCGAACCGATCCTGGGCGGGGAGAAGGTGAACTACGTCAACGCGCCTGTAATCGCCGACGAGCGCGGGATCGTCGTCACCCAGGCGCTCAACCTCACCGGCAGCGACTACACCAACCTGGTCTCTTGCCGGATCACCACCGACCAGGATGAGCACACCGTGGCCGGCACGCTATTCGACGGCAACCAGCCGCGCATCGTCCAGCTCGACCACTTTCGCATTGACGCCGTGCCGGAGGGCCTGGTGCTGGTGATCTCCTCGCGCGACGTGCCCGGCGTGATCGGGCGGGTGGGCACCGTCCTGGGCGCGAACTACGTCAACATCGCCGAATACCGCCTGGGGCGGACCAGGCCAGGCGACCGCGCGCTCTCGTTCATCAACCTGGATAACCCCGTGCCAGACTATGCGCTGAAGGCGCTGCGTGACCTGCCAGAGGTGTTCTGGGCCAAACAAATCTCGCTCTAAACCAGCCCTGCTAACGTCACTTTCAACTCTAAGTAAGGCTGGTTTCAAGACATGACCACTCGCAAGGCAATCATTATCGGATCAGGCATCGGCGGATTGGCGCTCGGCATCCGCCTGCAAAGCTTGGGCTTCGACACCACCATCGTGGAGAAGCTGGATGGGCCGGGCGGTCGGGCCTATGTGCGCAAGGCGCAGGGCTTCACCTTCGACATGGGGCCGACCGTGATCACCGTGCCGCACTTCATCGAGGAGCTGTTCGCGCTGGAGCGTGAGCGCCCCAACCTGGATGGGCCGGATTTCCCGCCCCACGTCCTGGAGCCGGGGCGCGCCCCCGACCTGGCCCACACCTCGCGCTACGTCAACATCATCCCGCTCAACCCCTTCTATCGCATTCACTTCGAGGATGGCTCGTATTTTGATTACGACGGCGACCGCGAGCACACCCGCGCGCAAATCCGCGCCATTGCCCCCGAGGACGCGGAGGGCTATGAGCGCTTCCATGCCGACGCCCAGGCCATCTTCGAGCGCGGCTTCCTCCAGCTCGGCTACAAGTATTTCGACAGCCTGGCCTCAATGCTGGTCATCATGCCTGACCTGCTGCGGCTGGACGCGGTGCGCACCCTGTTCTCGTTCACCAGCAAATACTTCAAGAACCCTAAGCTGCGCCAGGTCTTTAGCTTCGAGCCGTTGCTAATCGGCGGCAGCCCGCTGGCCGTGCCGGCCATCTACGCCATGATCCACTTCGTCGAGAAGACCTGGGGCATCCACTTCGCCATGGGCGGGACCGGCGCGCTGGTGCGCGGCTTCGTCCAGAAGTTCCAGGAGCTGGGTGGGACGATCCGCTACAACAGCGAGGTCAAGCGCATCCTGGTCTCTGGCCCGGACGGCGCGCCGCCGCGCGGGCGCTTTGGCCGGCGGATCGCGCAGGGGGTGGAGCTGGCCGACGGCACGCAACTGCGCGCCGACCTCGTCGTCTCCAATGGCGACTATGCCCACACCTACATGCGCCTGATTGACCCGCGCTATCGCCTGTTCAACACCGACGCCCGCGTCAAGCGCACCCGCCAGTCCATGTCGCTGGTGGTGATCTACTTCGGCTTTCGGGGCGATGGCCTGGACCTGAGCAACCTGCGTCACCACAACATCATCCTCAGCCAGCGCTACGAGGAGCTGCTGCGCGACATCTTCGACCGGCGCGTGCTGGCGCCCGACATGTCCCATTACCTGCATGTGCCCACGCTCACCGACCCCAGCCTGGCCCCGCCTGGCCATCACGCGGCCTATACGCTGGTGCCGGTGCCGAATAACGCCAGCGGCCTCAACTGGTCGGCGATCGGGGACGCTTACGTGGATAAGGCGCTGCGCTTTCTGGACGAAGCCGGCTACATCCCCGGTCTGTGCAAGCGGCTAGTCTATAAGAGCTACATCACGCCGGATTACTTCGAGCACGGCTTGAACAGCTACCTAGGTAACGGCTTTGGACCGGAGCCGACCCTGCTCCAGACCGCCCACTTCCGCCCGCACAACCGCAGCGAGGACATTGAGCGCCTCTACCTGGTGGGTGCAAGCACCCAACCCGGCGGCGGCACACCCAGCGTGATGATGAGCGCGAAGATGACCGCCCGCCTGATCGCCAAGGACTTTGGGCTGATCTAGACGTGCGCTTTGTGGATGTCTATCGCGTCGTCCGGCTCATCCCCAAGGGGATGGTGATGAGTTACAGCGGCGTGGCGCGCCAGTGCGGGCGGCCGCGCTCGGCGCGCTACGTCGGCTTCGCCCTCCATGCGCTGTTGCGCTCGCCGGCCCGCGACCGCGTGCCGTGGTGGCGCGTCATCAACGCCCAGGGGCGCATCTCGAATCAATACGCGCCGGAGGAGCAGCGCTGCCGGCTGGAGGCCGAGGGCGTGGTCGTCGGCGATGACCTGCGGGTGGACATGCGCTTATTCGACGCCGAGCTGATCGTGCGTCGTAAGCTCCAGCAGCGGCGCGGCAAGGCAGCGCTGCGCTCCACATAAAAACCTTCCCCCGCGTGCGGAGGAATCAGAAGGGGGCGCTGGCACCCTGCCTTACCCTTGTCATTCTGAGTAGAGCGAAGAATCTAAACGCGCGCCGAACTGAAGCGCTGCGGGGGCACTGAGGCAGGGTGTGGCGGCTGCGCGGGGGGCGTAGCACCGCTACGCCCCTACGATATGGCCGGGCGGGATTTCAGATGCTTCGCTTCGCTCAGCACGACAGCCACCTTTCTTTCCCCCGCAACAGCTCATGATGGCGGGGCCATCATTTGGCCTGGGGGAAACAGCGGCGCGGTGGCGCAATCGCTGTTTCCCAGGACGCGGGGGAATTAGGCAGGCGCTGCGGGGTCGCCGGCGCGGCCTGTAGATGCTTGGCTTCAGGCCACCCCAAACTGTGAATGCGCTCCTGCCTGGCTGCGCTATGCCAGGTCGCCCAGGTAGTCGCGCAGCCGCCGGCTGTTGAGCGGGTGGCGCAGCTTGCGCAGCGCCTTCGCCTCGATCTGCCGCACCCGCTCGCGGGTGATATGAAAGGCGTGGCTCACCTCTTCCAGCGTGTGCGCCCGACCGTCGCGGAAGCCAAAGCGCATCTCCAGCACCTCGCGCTCGCGCTCGGTCAGGCCGGCCATCAACCTGTGAACCTGCTGCTTGAGCATCTGCAAAGAGGCCTGCTCGACCGGCGAAGGCCCGCTTTCATCGGCGACGAAGTCGCCCATCAGGCTGTTCTGCTCCGTGCCGACCGGCGTTTCCAGCGAGACCGGCTCTAGCGCCAAGCGCATGATCTTCTGGACGCGCTTGACCGCCTGGTCGTACTTTTGGGCCAGCCCCGGCGCAAGCGCTTCGCCTTTGGCTTTGGCTTCCATCACCCTGGCCGCTTCCTGCTCATCTAACAAGCCTATCTCCAGTGCCATCTCCAGCGCCAACTCTTCGCTGGTCGGCTCCTGACCCAGCGCCTGGGTCATCCGCCGTTGCAGATGAATGAGTTTGTTCACCTCGTCCATAAAGTGGATCGGGAGGCGGATGGTGCGGGCCTGGTCGGCGATCGCGCGGGTCATCGCCTGGCGAATCCACCAAGTGGCGTAGGTGCTGAACTTGAAGCCTCGCCAGACGTGAAAGCGATCAATCGCCCGCAGCAACCCCATGCTCCCTTCCTGGACGAGGTCCATGAAAGCGATGCCGCGGCCGAGGTAGCGCTTGGCGATGCTCATCACCAGCCGCAGGTTGGCGCGGACCAGGGTGTTTTTGGCCTCCTCGGCCTGTTGGGCCACCCGCCGGCGATGCTCGGCGCAGGCATCAGGCGGCGGCATCCAGGCGCTCACTTCGTCCCATTCGGGCAAGTCGGGGGCGTGGGCAGCGTGCGTCTCAAGCTGTTCGACGAACGCCGGCGGCAAGACGAGCGCGGCCAGCGCGAACTCAAAGAGCGGTTTGCTGATTCGCTCAACGTCGGGGTTTCGTCCCCATCCCAGTGCTCGCAGGTATTGTTGCAGCGCACTAGGAAGCGGGTTGGGATTGGGCGCGGCCATCTCACGCGCAGCCCGCAGCATCTCCGCCAGGTCAGGCGGCGCGCTGGAAAGCGCGGCGCAGGCTGCCAGGACGTCATGCCAGGCCGCGACCAGGTGGGCATACGTCCGCGAGAGGTGCACCGGTTCATCGGCCTGCGATCTATCGGCCAGCCGCGCTGCGCTGAGCTGGGCGAACAGGCACAGCTCCTGCTCAGCGGTCAGCACAGGGGTGTGGCCGATCTCGTTTAGGTAAGCCCGAACCGGGTCTATCCCATCGGCTGCGCCCTCGTCTGCTTTGAGTTGTTGCTCGTCGAGGTCAGTCAGGTCGTCCAGCGCGTTCTCGTCATCGGCCTTGGTCAGCGCGTAGGCGATCGCCTCGGCCTCGGCCTGCTCATCGTCCAGCGCCAGCCCATCTACTGCCAGCCACTGGTCGTCGTCCGGCCGTGCCTCCTCCAGGTCGTCGTCAAGCCAGACGGATGCGGCGGTTTCTGCGTAGCCGGCTGGCTCGTGGCCATTCAGCGCCGGATCGCCTTCCTGATGCGACCGTGTGCGTCTCGATTTATTTGCCATTCCCATCCGTCATGTCAATCAAAGAACAGGCAGCGCGCTCCGAAGATGCAGCGCCTTATGTACTCGCAATTGCTGGGTCAACACGCGCTGTAAGTCGTTATTATAGTGAGCGGCGACATTTTGCTGACCGGAGCGTTTGGCTTCCTCAATCATCAGATGGATTGCGTCCCGCTCGCGGGCCAGGTTGCGCTCGCGCAGGCGCAGCGCCGTGCGAATCAGCGCCTCGCGCAGCAGGGCGTCGTCGTCGCCGGCGAGGAGCGGTGCTTCCTCATCGGCGATGATCGTCAGCCAGTCCTCGGCCTCGTCGCCGGGGAGGGGTGGCGCGCCGAGCGCAGCGCGGCTGAGCTGGCGGAAGCCCTCGCGCAGGGCGGGATTGCTGAAGTCGGCCTCGCTCAGCACGTCCAGGTTGGCGCGCGTCAGCGCGACGTTGGCATCCAAAAGCAACTGCGGCCGCTGGCTGAGGATGGCGATCAGGTGTGCTTCCAGATCGCTGCCTCTGCGCGGGTGTCCGGCTTGTTCTGCCGGCCGTGCCTTGACCTGGCCGCGCAGTTCGCGCGCAACTGCGTTGACCGTCAGCATCACCGCGCGCGGGCTGCTGCCCAACCGAGCGGCCAGGCGCTGGATGTAGGCATCGCGCTGGATGGGGTCGGCCAGGTCGAGCAGGATGGGCGCGACAGCCCGCACGGCCTGTGAGCGGCCCGCCGGGTCGCGCAGGTCGTGGCCGGCCAACAGCGCGTCCATCACGTGTTCGGCCACCGGCCGCGCGGCGGCGATGACCGCTTGCCACTGCTCCGGCGCACCCAACACCAGCTCGTCTGGGTCCTTGCCCGCCGGCAGGATCGCCACGCGGATATCGGCCCGCAAGCGCGATTCGTGGCGAAGCATGCCGCGCGCGTCAAACAGCGGGGCGGCCTCGCGGTCGAGCGTCTCGCGGGCCACCTGGACGCTGCGCAGAATGGCGCGCTCGCCGGCGGCGTCGGCGTCCAGCGCCAGCACGATGCGCGGGGCCAGCCGGCGCAGCATCTGCAATTGGGCCTCGCTCAGCGCGGTGCCCATGCCGGCCACCACGTTGGTGAAGCCGGCCTGGTGGCAGGCCAGCACGTCCATGTAGCCCTCCACCAGCACGGCGCTTTGTTCGTCGCGGATGCTGCGGCGGGCGCGGTCCAGCCCGAAGAGCAGCCGGCCCTTGTCGAAGACGGCCGTCTGCGGCGAGTTCATGTATTTCGGCTCGCTGCCGTCCAGGGCGCGCGACCCAAACCCCACCACCTCGCCTTGCGGGTCGCGGATCGGGATCATCAGCCGCCCGCGGAAGCGGTCGTAGCGGCGGCCTTCCTCGTTTTGGATGACCAGGCCGGCGTCCACCAGCTCCTGGGCGCTATAGC
>Ga0308310_1001269_pt1 | contig 11278 bp, 12 predicted proteins | sample HotsprSampleMS65_FD_203672 | JGI IMG/M metagenome (GOLD analysis project Ga0308310, IMG submission 203672) | Hot spring phototrophic mat microbial communities from Mushroom Spring, Yellowstone National Park, Wyoming, United States - 20090730_MS65 ...
CGACATAGTAGCACAACTCCGATTGTGGATTGCGACCAAACAAGCAGACGGTACTATACCTTCCCTCCCATCTTCGGTGAAACAGGGTCTGTCTCGAGAAGAACAAACTTTTTATCTGGAGCAGTTTCTGGAACGGGTCACTACGAAGAACCAGGTATCTCTACGTTAACTTGCACACGATTGGCTGCCCTGATTGTTATTTATTGATCATCTTAGCACAATCATCGTGTCATCACTATGAAGGTAGGGATGATAGACTCTCTGTTGCACAATAACCTCTAGGGTTATGTTATAACTATTTAGTATGGTCTTTCAGATTGATCAGGAGTTAGCAGATGTTAAAGCTCAAAATTAGGCAAATTCATATAATAGGACTATGTTTATCTTTTCTTCCGTTTTGGTGGTTAGTAGGAATTGATCAATTTGTTTGGCTACTCTTATTTGGATCTCTGATCATCATTCATCAAAGTGTATTGTATAATCAGCTCGTAAGATGGTTTCTTTTGTACCTTGTTGTACAGTTGGTTTCTTCGTTTTTTATTGTTGAAAATTATCGTTATTTATCATTTCTTCGGAGTTGGTGGATAAATGTTGGTGCTTTTTTTGGTTTTATAGTGGTAATGAAAGTGGTGAGGAATAAGGTAGACATTGAGAGAATGATCGATTATATGATTATTCCAGTAGCAATCTCATGCTTCGTTACAACTCTTGCCATTTTTGATATTTGGCAGCCTCATTTTAGGGCTTTGATAGCTAATTACCTTCCTTCATCGATTGTGGGATCCATGCTTGGAATGGCTATGTTTGATAAAGTGCTTGTTGGATATACCTGGTTTTTTAACTCTATAACTGTTCGAAGTAGAGGTTTTTTTCTTTATCCAACTTCTTATTCTACGGTTTTATCAATGTTAATACCGTTTGTCTTTTGGAAAATAAGATTTGGTAAAAAGAAGTTGTACATTCTGATCTTAGGGTTAATGATTATTAACTTACTTTCTACTACAAGTCGTGTTTCAATTATTAGCTTGCTAGTCGGATCTTTATACATGGTTATTAGTAACCGAAGCCTGTTATCGCGTATCTTCTTTTTATTCCCTTTACTTCTTGTTTTACTTGGAGCCATCTCCTTAGAGAACGTTAGAAATATATTTGATACTTTGTTGTATGCTCGCGGTCGTGGTAGCGTTGAGAGCAGAACTACAGTATATGAAGCAACAGTCCGCGGGTTTTTAGAGCGCCCGATCTTTGGCTGGGGTACTGAACGTGATATACGTGAGAGTCTATTCCCTGCGGGTTCTCATTCTTACTATCTATCGATATTGTATAAGAATGGCATTGCTGGAATATTTATTTTCCTTATATTGACGTATACTACTTGGAAATATACCTCTCCGATTTCGGGAAATTCTCTATTTTCGGATGAGATAAACATGTTGTTAAGATATGGAAGATGGTCATTTATTGCTGTTTTGATAAACAATTTAACAGATGCTCTCGACTTAGATGCAATTACTTATACCATATTTTGGACTTTAATGGGTACACTAGTTGTAGCACAGTTTTATCTTAAGTCTAAGTATGGATTATATACGACGCAATCACGGGTTAATACACACTTTGATAAAATGACTAGTACCAACTAACAGATATGAATTATTAACGAAAGATGTAATTTAGGCAGCAGTCATAATAGTGGAAGCTAATTAAAGAGATTTTGGAAGCATGTACGTCCAATAGAATGCGCAGAGGGATGAGCATTGGTATGTAGCTGTAATTTGCGGTGACACAATAATGCGGTCGAAAGCTGAAGTTGATAATGGATTACAACAGAAGATAAGGGCGAGTCTGGAAATTGTCTTCTACAGGTAATCTATGGAACGTATACAAGTGCTTGGTGTTTCGGTAGATCCATTGACGATAGCAGAATTGAATGATTTAGTTAGAACAGCGATTGATCAGAAGGAACGTTGGATTATTGCACATCATAATCTTCACAGTATCTATCTTTATCACCGTGATGAAAAAATGCGAAGGTTTTTTGCTAATGCTAAGATAGCTCATATAGATGGAATGTCTCTGGTCTTCTGGGCACGCATAATGGGTTTTCCTCTGAGAAGACAACATAGAGTGACTTATGTGGATTGGGTTCAACCACTTATGGAGATGGCGGCTGCCGAGGGATGGAGAGTATTCTACCTTGGAGGCAGGCCAGGCGTTGCAGATCGAGCGTCAAAGAAATTACAGCAGCAATACCCAAAAATAACGATTGCAACTTTACATGGATACTTTTCACAAGAAGAAAACAATGTTGTATTATCAATGATTAATGATTTCCAACCACATATACTAATGGTCGGTATGGGTATGCCTCGACAAGAACATTGGATTCATGATAATTTTGATCAAATACAGGCAAATGTAATCCTGACTGCGGGTGCATGTTTTGATTATTTAGCAGGTGAAGTTCCAATACCACCACGCTGGTTAGGACAGGTTGGACTAGAGTGGCTATATCGACTGATTATAGAACCGAGACGGCTCAGTTATCGATATTTGGTCGAGCCATGGAGTTTGATACGATTGATTATTAATGATATATTCAGGAGATTTGGATAGACTGTGACTACTAGATCTTCTCAGCAAGATAACTAAGATAAAGATAACCCAGATATAGATAGTTTGTACACATGCGTACTCGGCATAACATCGGCTAACAAGTCCCTCTTCTGTGTACAGTCATCTTTGCAGGTCGAAGCCTATCACTTTTTTCGTGTTTCTGCTAGTTATATTTTGGTAAGGAATTCTCTTGATAGAAACTGAAAGATCGGCGGGGAAATAGTAGTTCGTCATTTTTGAAATCGAGTTTGGGAGTATGATATTGTATTGGAAAACAGCAAGACTAATCTAAGGAGGCTTGCGATGCATCGTCAACCTACATCTCGTAAGCGGTACCATGTCACGTCATGCTCGTGAAAGGAGAACGGACAGAGTTAGAGGGTGATCAAAAACGAACATCTCGAATAGAGTGAATTAAGGAGCATTGCGATAGAACTGCAAGAGAAAGACGCCGCTTGATTCGGAATTGCGGTTATATTCGTTCCTCGCCAATCGATGGCGTCCTACCTACATAATCGAGCGTTCTATAACCCATCGCTTGGGAATAATAGAACCCCCGCTTGTTGTAGTAGTGGTACAATGATGGTCAAGCGTATCGTCGTCTGCCAGTGAATTCGCGCCTCGAACCCATGTTGATACCTCTGGTCCATCCGAATCGCGTGCATCCGAGGAACGACGTAATGATGCGCCACTACCAGCCGTTTTGCCCGTTCGGCATTCACGATGTCGGCTAGATGCATGAGCACAAGCACTTAGCACCGATTCGTGCCACTTCAGCATTGCCCGTTTGCACCCGTTAACCTTTTTTCCGTCGGAGCCGCGTGCTCCATCTCCGTTGGTTGTGTGGACCAATTGGGAGTCGCGGACACTAATCGATGGCTTTGGGGCGCGATTCGGTGCATGTTGTGCCAGGCTCCGTAGCGGATCATTAATAGCGATGACTGTTCTATCACGCTTCCATAGGTCAACATAAGAGCGAACCGGGTGCATCGGTGGAGCATCTGCTAGAAGCCGATGCCAGTGGCAACCGGTGCGATGGTTATCCAGCAGTGCGTTGACGATCATTCAACGATCGATATCTGTCGGACGTATTCCTGTTGGCAACGAGGTGACGACCAGTGGTACGAGAGCGATCTGTTTTGCATCGGTCAGATCGATCGCATCGTTCGTTGGAGAGGATCGAAGGGTACGTTTCAGCATCTCAGATTGCCTCTTATGAGAACTGCATGATGACTATCAAAATACTGAGTCCACCGCAAAAAGCCGAACATTACCAACCGAAGACTGGGCGTTGAAAGGGTTGGAAGGCCAGCGATAGCTATGGGAACGACCGAATTCCTCGAAGCAAAGAAAAAATAGCCGCATCTTTCGGTTGCTCTTTCCTTCGGATGTGTTCTTTCTGCCCCCTTTCTTGCTGGCTTCCCTCTGCTTAGGCCGCATTTTGGCTTGCCAGAAGCGGTGCAACCGTCGAATGTTGACCACGGCTGCTGCTCCTACCACCATACAGGTAATACGAAACAGACCCCGTACTGGGGCGTTTCCGCTTGCAAAGCCATACTTGATGCTGCGTAGCGGCGATTCGACCGCCGCTCGCAGACTCCGCCTTTCTCCCTGATGTTGGCGCAGGCGTCGCCTGCGTTCGGCGCGATGCAGGTCTTCCCGCTTGCAGGGCAATGCCCACGTGCCCAACCGTTTCTGCTTCGCTCCCAGGCTACGCGGCTGCACGTCACAGGTGGCGCACACCGCGCCACAGACCGCTATCCAGCTGTCTCCCGATAAAGACGCTTGCTCCCATCCCGTCTTCCCTTTCGGACAGGTTCGTTGCGCTGGGTCATTGGCAGCATTCCTCTGCACCTGGACATCTTCCAGGTGCAACCGCGCCAGGCTCTGGGCTCGTCCCCAGCTCGCCGTCTGAACCAAGGTGACCTGATGCTTTACCAACAGACTGTCGTTTTCCGAACTCCCGTACTCGCCATCAGTAAAGAGCGTCTCCCCACCTGTTCGGGCGTTCAGATCGGCCAGTGCGTGCGCCAGTAGCGTGCTGTCATCCGTGTTGTTTGGAGCTCCGTGAACCTGAGTGATCAACTGCACTGCGTTCTGCGGTTCTGCAGGTCATAGGTCTGACTTACGTTGAACACAAAGCCCTGCTGCCCCTGTCCCCGCTTCTTCTGATATATCGCTTCCAGGTCATCCGGCGATTGCAGACTGCTGGTGCTCCATTCCTCGCCTGCCTTGACCTGACGGGTCTCCGCGTCCAGGCGGAAGACCCGTGCCAGCACCTGCTACACAGGCGCGTTGCTGGAGCGAGCTCCCAGTTCCTTCAACAGGCGACGCCTCTCTTCCCCAATGTGTGGCAGGGGAAGCGGTAGGTCTTCTTTCTTCAGCCGATACACGTATTGCTCGGCCAGATAGGGAGCAAACAGCGCGCAATCCTCCTGGTGGTCTTCTGCCGAGAGCGTCCGCCCGATGCGCGGCCCGACGGTCACCCAAAGGTACCCCCGCCCGCTCTGGCGAAGATTCGAAGCCAGCAGCATGCGCTCCCTGCACTGCTGGCCGGTCTCGATCGAGAACGCCCGAAATGGTTCATCGGTCACCGGTTCACACGCTTGTTGGAGCAGATGCGCACCGGTTGCCTACCCATCCTGCGCTAGGCGTTTATGGCAGTCAGACAGCGTGCGCAGGTCAAAAGACTCTTCGCCCAAGTGGTGGTATGCCAGGGCATACCGCACCTACACGTTGGCGCAGAACTCGTTGTACAGCTCTTCATCCGTGCCATCGTGGACGTCCTTGAGAAACTCCAGCGATCCTAGCACATTCACCGGTACATTTGGACGGGAAGGTTCATCGGCATATAGGACAGCAAAAGCCTCTTCATCCAGGCGACAAAAGATTTCCCGATAAACGGTTTCCGGCCAGGAGCTCTGCGGTCGCTTGCGCAAAGGGGCGGCCATTTCGTCTCCATGGCTGGTCAAGGGGATGTGCCAGTGACGGGTATTTCGACGACCCATGGGTTGCTCCTTGCTTGGGGATGGGCTGGATGATATTAAGATTTCCCCGATTAGAGGAGGGTATCGAGCGAGGTTTTGTGGACGTGTTTTTGTGATAGAACTGTGGCTGTTATTGACAAAAGTGAGATAATAATTAAAATACAACGCAAGAGATTACCTTTTTGCAGTGGACTCAATACTACAAATTTGGGTGTCTTATCACCTGCTTAGATCGCATAGCGAATACAGGTAAGGTCTCCGAACATACGTAGGCCACAATCGCGTGTTTTTAAAGGCCAACAAGAGTACTGATGGTGAGGGCTTAATGGACGAAGCCATCAACGACACATTGAATGTCAGAATGGCAACAATCGAGCGCGTTCGGTGCTGCTTTGTCGAATTTAGTCTGACGGTAGCTTTGCACCGGTAGAAACTGCATCGAGAATATCAGTGCCTGGTGGACGGCTCCTACGAGATCCACCTGATTGCGCCGATTTGTCGTACACTACCGAACCGAATTGACACGAGCGCTGAATATCGCGTCTGTTAGTAGATCGTGGAACTGGGCAATGTGTCTGCCATTCTTCCACGAGACCGTGCGCCGGGTTTCAGAAAACGATCTCAAGTCCTAGTTGAAATGGGTATGGTGTGTTCCGCATAAGGCAAATGCAGAATTCGTGTACTACATGGAGAATATTCTGGATCTGCATACCCAGCCCGCTGATGCCTACTGTTCCTTGGTTTGCTCAGACAAAACAAGCAAACGATCGATTGACGAGGTCGTCACACCGCAAGTGGTCCAGCTGGAGCAAACGTTGCGCTGTGATTACGAATATGTACATAACGGCCAACATATTTATGTTTTTTGCGCCGTTTTTTCAGAATTGGCGCTATGTCAGGGTGACGGAACATTGCAGAACGCCGATATGGAGCTCTGGATGCGCGATCCTGGTGGATGTGCATTTCTTAGGCGCTAAACCGTATCATCGTGGTCGAGGATCGCTCAGCACACATAATCCGGTGGCTTTATACGAAGTGTTTGAAATAGCCTAATCCAAGCACATCCTTGATCAGCTTGAGTTCCAAAATACGACCGAGCAAGTACGGGGGTTGGTTCAATATGGTCAAAACCGAGCTAAGTGTGCTCAGTCGACAGTGCGTAGAGTAGCATATATCGAGCATAACCGCTCTGATCAACCAAGCTATGACGTGGGAGACAGCCAGAAATACGGCAAAAACCACTGGCCGGAGTCGTACGACTAGAGTGACGCACGTATCAAGTTCAAACGGCTTTATCCATCAATACAATTGAGGTTTGACGAACTACTAGCAGCTAGATGATACAGTATCAAGAACCTGTAACCCACTTGCACTGCATCGCCTATGTTACATTCCCTGAGTCGTATGATATAGGGCTAGACTACGGATGGGCTACTATAACGCCGTAACGGCTGATTAACATCAGTAATGTAATACCATAACTATCTACTACACTCAGTACTCTTCTTGATTTCTATCTTTTCAATAGCTATATCTCCATTGTCAACCAGATAATCAATAACTATAGCTGATGGTTTCTCCAGATGGATGAAAAGGTTCTCAGTGAACTCAGGTACATCCTTTACCACATGATATGCTTTTTCATTTACATATACGTTAATAAACGAGAGATTATCGCCAACCTTTTTTATTTCTAACTCTAGCCAATAACATCCATCGCTTTCTAAGTCGAGAATGATACCTGACTTTCCTGACCAGTACATGGTATTCCATCTTACCGAATCTCCGGCAAACACTCCCCAACCTCTTTCTTCGGTCAGCCAGACGAAATTCTCACCAGAAAGCCGAATCATTTCTCGACCTCTAAGCCGATACACATAGTTTTCAGAGCTCTCAATCCAAGACTTCTCTTCTTCAGATAAAGCAAGCCCAGTAATAAGTTTTGCAGTAACAATCCGCATCCTTATCTTATAGCGTCTTTCAACATTACCTTCATATATAATATCTATGGGACTTAGCCAGAAGATAACACTTTGCCAACTGTTCTCTTTAATAAGCCGACTAATGAACGGTTCTAGATAATCTAATATATCTTCTGTATCAAGTTGTAATCGCTTGGAGACAGAACGCAAAGTATTCGGGTTTACACTTGAAAACTGGTACATTACATCTGCCATTATTGATATTACTTGATAGTCTGTAAAACTATCAAGTAAATACACGGCAAGTTCTACATCATCTGCTAATAAGGCTGCTTTTATTAATTCCCGCTCGATTAGTAAGCTGTTTGGTTCTATTTGAGTAGCTGCACTTAATACATTAATAGCATTTCTTGGCTGATGAAGATATAGATACGCTTGGCTCAGTCGCAAGTATGTAAGGATTTCATGGGGATTAATAGTTCTTGCATATTCAAGGTTTTGGATTATTTCTGTAATATCAGTATCTTTGTTGCTAGGATACTTTTCTAAGTAGAACGATGCTGATGAAAGCAAGAAATAAGACACAATGTACTGATAGTTCAAATTCACAATGACTGATACCAAAAGGAATACAGTAATACCTACGGATAAGCTCTTCTTGAAAATCATAGCCAAGGGTTAAATTAGTCTAGAACAATTCACACCCCACCCTCCTGACCTCCATCCATTGCCGTGGCCCCGGGCGTAGCGTTGCCTTTGCAATGGGGCGCACCGGGTAGCCTGGAATGGCGCTGACGTGGAAGCGTTGCAGGATCATCGGCAACACCATCTGTATTTCCATCAAAGCAACGTTGTTCCCGATGCACTGGCGTGGTCCGCTGAGGAACGGTACGTAGGCGAATTTATGGCGACCGGCTGCCGCTTCGGGGCGGAAGCGTTCGGGATCGAAACTTTCAGCATTAGGCCAGAACGCGGGATGGCGATGGGTGACATACGGGCTGAGGGCAACAGTTGCACCGGCGGGAAGGTCGTAGTCACCCAATGTGTCTGGGCCGACGAGCGTGCGTGAGAGCAGCCAGGTCGGCGGGTAGAGACGCAGCGTTTCATCGATGACCATCCGGCTGTACGTGAGCTGGGGGAGATCGGCAGGGGTCGGATTCCTTCCACCGAGTACGGCAGCATATTCGGCTCGTAATTTGCGTTCGCTATCACCGTGGTGAGCAAGCAGGTGTAAAATCCATGACAACGTGCCAGCCGTGGTTTCGTGACCGGCGAGGAAGATCGTAATCACTTCGTCGCGGATCTGCTTGGAAGACATCGGCTCGCCGGTATCGGCATCGCGTGCGCTGACCAGCATTTCTAGCAGGTCGTCGTGTTCGCCCTGACGCTGTTGGCGTTCGTTGATCAGGCGATACACGGTTTGTTCAAGCAGGGCAAGATTGCGATAGTAGCGCCGATTGGCCGGTGTTGGCCAACTTCGCGGTGGTTGCAGCAGGCGAAATTGTTGACCGGCAACCCAGTTGAGGGTGTCGTTGAATGCTTTTCCCACCTGTGCTGCTTCTGTATCGCTCAGCGAGGTGCTGAACATCGTGCGCACGATAATCTTTTCGGCCAACAGCATCAACTCGGCCTGAATGTCAACCGGCTGCCGATGGCGAGCGTAAGCTTCCCACCGCTCAAGCATACGCTCAGCTTCCTCAACCATTACCGTTGCCATCTGGGTAATCCGTTGATGGTGGAACGCCGGTTGGATCAGACGCCGCTGGCGCAGCCAGTGGTCGCCGTTGCTGGTGACTAACCCCTGGCCGAGAATGTCTTCCATGGTCGTATATTGCTTGATGTAGTTTTTCCAGTTCTCTTGCGTGATCCGCTTGATCATATCGGGATGCACCGCAAGATACATCGTGTGCTTGCCGAGCGGGAGCTTGACCAGATCGCCGTAGTGTCGATGGATGCGCAGCAGAAAATCGAGCGGATCATTAAGCAGCCGCGGCGCAACTCCAACCCCAGGAAGACCTTTTGGTCCGGGAATAGCACGTGTCGGTACTGTCATGAAACTACATTCACAGTTAATATTTGTTGCCCGCAACAGCATACCACATATTGACGTATCCTGCAAGGGTGTCCACCATATCTTTCAAGCGTGGCAACGTTTTCTTCGTTGGGGAGCAAGACGGCTCGTTCCAGCGCACGCACGGCAGGAGACACCTGATGAGTGACACCTATACGCTCACAGCGATTCCTGTCTCTACGTGCACGGAACGGGGTGTCCCGTGAGACGGAATGTTCGGTGTGATGGTAGTACGATGTACGATGTGGTGAGCACCGTGTGACCTGGAGAACGGTAGTGGCCGTTTCCCCCTCTGCCCATCGGCACGTGCGATAGTTTTTGGAACCTAGCGGTGCTATCTACGTCGTGCTCCGGTTTGGGAGGCGGTCGGGCAGGAGTGGCCCTATGATGTGCGGTACTGACCGCCCCTTCTCATTGCGGCGACACGAATGGTATGGTTTCTCCTGACGGTGGGCGTGCAGGACGGCGCGGGCATCGATGGCGGTACCGGTCTACTGCATTGATACCTCGGCACGAGATGATTACGCTTCCTCAAATGCAATTTCCATCCGTTCATCGGGTGAGAGAATGGACGGATTCCCACACAAGCGCCGAATGGTGTTTCGGTGGTCGGCGAGTACGAGCGGAGGAAGTAACTGTTGTGCGGTGAAGAGCCATGTGCTACCCTTAATCATTTTTGACCGGAGCAGGTGCCTCATTCAGCGGAGGGTGGAGGAGCGGGATTGTCTGCACAGGTCGATACCCGCGCCGGTCGGTTGTTCCCTGGCGTATGATCTCGACCGCAGTGCTCAGAACGGTGGGCAAGCCCCTTGTGAAGAGGAGGCATCGCCACCTCAGTGGGGACTGTGGAGCTGGGTGAAACCCAACGATCACGGCCCCTGGTAGGGATGGATGGTAAAGCGCGGCGTGCATCATCTTTAGACCGTTGCCGTGATCCTTGAGGATGGGCGTACATATTGGAACATGTCCAATATGCAGCGGGCGACTGCTGCTTGGGAACGTACCGTGCCCAAGCAAACACTGCGTTGGGGGGCCAACGTTCTGTTCCGTCATCCGCCGCACATTCCCTCTGCCGAGCGGATGGCCCTCACCCTCGACTCCGCTCCTGCGCTGCGGGCTGCCCTCACTCCTAGCCCCGCTTCCGCACTGTGGGAGAGGGGTGAACTGGTTAGTGGACTCGGTATCGTTGCAAGACGCTGGCGCAGGATCGCTACGGCTACGCTCACCTCCCTGCTCTTCCGCTCTCTTGGTGGGAACGGAAAGGGGCCGGGGGAAGGTACGGGCCGCCCTCACCCCCGACCCCGCTCCTGCGCTGCGGGCGGCCCTCACTCCCAGCCCCGCTTCCGCGCTGCGGGCGGCCCTCACCCCCGGCCCCTCTCCCGCACTGCGGGAGAGGGGTGGTTGTGGTCTCGGTATCGTTGACAGACGCGGGCGCAGGATCGCCACGGCTACGCTCTCCCCTGCCACTCCCTTAGTGGAAGCGGCAAGGGGCCGGGGGAAGGTGTGGGGCATAATCCCCCCTTCCTCTCCCGCAGCGCGGGAGAGGAAGGGGGTTGGGGGGAAGGTGAGGGCCACCAGGCGTGCTCGACCGGCCCTGTAACCGTTGCACCCCTGTTCCAGCGCGTCGCGGAGCCGCATACGGTACGTGCTACAGTTCTTCTGACCATTATAGCGATGTTCAT
>Ga0308310_1001277_pt1 | contig 11256 bp, 10 predicted proteins | sample HotsprSampleMS65_FD_203672 | JGI IMG/M metagenome (GOLD analysis project Ga0308310, IMG submission 203672) | Hot spring phototrophic mat microbial communities from Mushroom Spring, Yellowstone National Park, Wyoming, United States - 20090730_MS65 ...
ATTGATCCACTACTCTCCTGTTGCTGATACCACGTTGCGCGTATGATAAAGGTTTGACAGCGCATTGTCAAGCATGGCGTTCTGTCAAATTGATTTATAAAACAGTGTCAAATTACTCCCGAAAACCGCGCCAACGCCGTAGATCGAGATCATGACCAGCAATGTCGCACCTAATACTATACGTCGCACCGAACTCTGGCATTTGCATGGTCGTCAACAGGCTAGTGATCAGGGTCAGCACCAGCGCTCCCGCCGTTGTGCCGAAATAACTTCCTTTGCCGCCGGTCAGCAATGTGCTGCCGACAGCGACCGCTGCGATCGAAGGAAAGAGAAAGGGATCGCCAGTGCAAATGTGGACAACACCAGTATTCCCGACCACCAGAAAGCCACCAAGTCCGGCGAGCATCCCGGAGAGGGCGTATGTTCCGATGACTATAGCAGTAACGCGAATACCGGAGAGACGTGCCGTAGTCCGATTCGTGCCGATGGCAAAGAGGTGTCTGCCATATGAAGACTTCCTGGAAGTTGTCCTTTGTCACAATCACCGGCACCGGAATGACGAACGACAACCCGTTCGTACCGCCCAGTTTACTCTTATCCACCTGCTTACCCATCAGCATATTGACGGCGATCCGCAGACCGGTCGGCGAGACACCAGGCGGATTGGCAACAGCAATCGTCTCGAAGTTGGGATCTTCCTTCAAGCGCTGATCCCACAACTGCAAGAACTGGCAGCGTCCTTCGCCAACCAGAACAGGCCATTTCGGCGGGTTCGCCGCCATTACTGCCTGCATCGCGCCGATTGCCATACCATCCTGCGTCCAGTAGCCGTCGAGATTAGGGAAAGACGCCAGAAGTTCGACATGACCTGCTGACCGGTCGCCTCGTCCCACTTCCCGGTCTCACGCCCCAATACCTTGATGCCCGGATACTCCTTGAGCACTTCCTCAACCCCTTCCATGCGCGCTACGTTCGTCGGGTGCCCGGGTAAGCCTTCAATCAGCACAATTTCCCTGACCACCCAACTTCTCCGCCAGCCAGCGGGCGGAGATCTTCGCCCACTCCTTCTGGTCAATGCCGACGTTGTAGACGACGGGGGTGTTGAGTTCCTGATCGACGGAAATGACGATGATCCCCTTGTTGATGGCTTCCTGAAGAGTGTCGTTGAGACCGTTGACATCGCTGGGATTCACCAGGATGGCATCAACGCCCTTGTTGATCAGATTCCGCAACTGCTGGATCTGACCAGCGACATCGGTATCAGCGCTTTCGATGACTAATTCGTTAGTGATACCCCGCTCCATGTACTCTTTGTTGACCTCGATCAACGACTGGATCATCTGGGTGCGGTATTCACTACTTACTGATGAACGGGTTGGAGATGCCGATGATAAATTTTTTGCCTTCCGGCGCAGTTGTCGGTTGCCCTGTCGGTGCAGTGGTCGGGGCGGTGGGTGTTGGAGCGCCGCCGCATGCTGCAATCAGCGTAGCAATTGAGAGCAGGAGCGTAAAGAGTGCAAAGAATCGGCGAGTCATTGTCTGTATCTCCTTCATGAACCGCGAGAACCCGAAGTATGCGAAGCGAGGATTGTGCGAAGCAGTGACCGTTAGTGCACCTCCTTTCCGATTGATGGAAGAACTGTATCTCTGCGTTCTGTGAGCACCCGGTACGTCAGGATACACGTCGTGTATGGATGAACTGTTGGCGGTCGCTCCAGGCAACAGGCAGTCTTCCGTCAGAATATGTACGTATGCGGGTATCACAGCAATCGGGACAACCCATCCCCTGATCGTGGAACATTGCCCCAGCGCTCTGGCATTCTGCGCTGACAGTAACCCTCCCGTTCCGAACGCACGCTCTGGAGCGACACTGTGATCAGGGGCGATTATTGTAGATCGAAGTGCTAAAACGGACAAGCCCAAACCGAGGAAAATGTGCAGTTTTTACTTTCACGAATCCAGGACAGCGCGAACCCTCTGAAGGAGCGCAGTTGGAGTAAATGGCTTCTGAAGAACGGGCGCTTCCTGAAGCGCCTGGTCATTGGGGCGCAGCTCAACGACATACCCGCTCATAAAGAGCACCTTCATCTGCGGGATCAGACTGGTCAGATGGAGTGCCAGCGACTCACCGCTCATATGCGGAATAACGTGGTCACTCAAGAGCAAATGGATCGGACGTTCACCAGCGAGCGTCAGTGCCTCATAGCCGTCACCCGCTTCCAGAACGGTATACCCATGGGTGCGCAGCACACGCGCCGTCAGCGTGCGCACTGCCGGATCATCCTCGACCAGCAGGATCGTTTCCGAACCTTTGAGTTCAGCGTGATCGCCAGTCTCCGGGGCGACTGTCTCTTCGGAGGGATAGGCGCGCGGCAGATAGATAACGACCGTTGTGCCGCATCCCGGTTTGCTCGTCAGTTCGATGGCGCCGCCGTGCTGGACAACAATGCCGTAGCAGGTCGCCAGACCAAGACCTGTTCCCTCGCCGGGTTTCTTCGTAGTAAAGAACGGCTCGAAGGCGCGCCGACGCGTTTCTTCGTCCATGCCGACGCCGGTGTCACTGACCGTCAACCGGACATACATACCCAAGTTAAGCGAAGGATGGCGACTGTCGAACGCATCATTGATCACAACATTTTCGGTTGTAATCGTCAACACACCGCCATCGACCATCGCATCACGAGCGTTGATCGCTAGATTGACCAGCACCTGCTCAATTTGACCGGGGTCGGCGCGCACGAGCCAGAGATCAGGGGCAAGGTGCGTGTGCAGGGTGATATTCTCGCGGATCAGGCGACGCAGGAGTTTTTGCATGTCGAGAATAAGCCCGTTCAGATCAATGCAGCGTGGCTCAAATCGTTGTCGATGTGCAAATGCGAGTAACTGGCGGGTTAGCGCCGTTGCGCGCTCAGTCGCGTGCTGGATTTCGATCAGTTCTCCGGTCGCCGGGTGGTCATCAGGAATCAGTTGACGTGCCAGTTCAACGCAACCGGCAATCACTGCCAGCATGTTGTTGAAATCATGCGCAATGCCGCCTGACAGCCGACCGAGCGCATCCATTTTCTGGATCTGGAGTAAACGTTCTTCCAGTTCACGGCGTTCGGTAATATCGCGCCCTACAATAATCGCCGTCAATCGGTCGCCCTGCTCGACCGCCCTGACATTACATTCGATCCAGCGCCAGGCGCCGCTGGCATGACGATAGCGAAACGTCGCAGTAGCGCAAGTGCGCTGGAGCATGGCGCGCCAGTATTCGTTGCTGGACGGAAGGTCATCAGGATGGATGAGGAAGAATGCATCCTGTCCAATCAACTCTTCTGGGGTACGGCCCAACAGCGTCGTGACCGAAGGGCTGATGTACTGGAAGCGATGCTGGTCGTCAAGAATGGCGATCAGGTCAGAGGTGTTCTCGGTAATGAGGCGGTAGCGCGCCTCAATTTCGCGCAACTCCTGTTCGGCGCGACGTTGCGCCTGGATCGCCCGCCACTGCCGGATAGCACGCTGCGCCACATGGGGCAGATCGGCAAATGCGGCATCGCTCTTCACGATATAATCGAGCGCGCCGGAACGGATCGCTTCGACTGCCACCCGTTCATCGCCATACCCGGTCATCAGAATGACCGGCAGCGCACGGTTGAAGGTGAGCAGCTCCAACCCTTCGCCGTCGGGCAATCGCCAATCACACACGATCAGATCAAAGTCTGACGAATCGCTGGAGAGCAGCGCGTATGCCTCCTGCAACGTGTGCACAACCGACAGATCGAACAATGATTGCCATGCCTCGAAGGCGCGCTCGATCAGCACAACATGCGACTCATCATCCTCGATGAGGAGCAGACTGATCCGCTCAGCTGCATCCACACCAGACTCCTCAGACGACGGCAAGTTTGTTGTGGGTCAGCCAATACACACCGACGTCACGCATAAGACTCCGGAACTCCTCAAAACCGAACGGCTTGACGAGATAACTGTTGGCATAGGCGTTGTAGGCGCGCGACACATCGCTATCCGCTGATGAAGAAGTTAGAACGATCACAGGGATGTGGCGCAGTTCTGACGACTGCTTGATGCTGGTCAGCACTTCGAGACCATCGACGCGCGGCAGCCGCAGATCGAGCAGAATCACATGGGGGCGGGGGCTTTGATCGGGGTCGTTCCAGGTTCCGCGACGATACAGGTAATCGAGAGCGCTCTCACCGTCGCTAATATGCACAATCTGCGGCGCTCGCTGATGCTCGCCCAGGATTCGCCGGATTAATTCGGCATGGTCATCGTTATCTTCCACCAGCAATACTCTGAATGCGCTGTCGGTCATGACCCACTCCGTGCTGCTGTGTATGGGTTGTGGGAAGCGAGAAAAAGAAGGTTGCGCCAGCGCCCCGCCCAGCCGACTCGACCCAGACACGCCCGCCATGCACTTCGGTGATCCGCCGCACAATCGTTAAGCCGACACCTGTTCCTTCACTCTGCGGATCGAGTTTGTTGAACAGACCAAAGATCTGATCGTGGTACCTTGGGTCGATGCCCACACCATTGTCACGCACAAAGAAGACGACGTCGTTATCCGACACGGCATGCACACCGATCTCGATCTCTGGCACGGTCTGATTATCGCAGAACTTAATCGCATTATCAACCAGGTTCTGCACCACCTCCGCCAGACGCCGTCGATCGCCATACACTGCTGGCATATCCGGCGCAACCGTAATCCGTGCCTGTCGCTCTGCAATTCTGCCGGCGATCAGTTCAAGCGCGTCCTGCACAATCATGTTGAACGGTACGGTTTGCGGTTCAGCGCTGACCCGCCCGATGCGCGACAGTTCCAGCAGATCCCTCAGCAAATGCTCCATCCGGCGCGCCGCTGCGCTGATACGCCGGATGTCGCTCAATGCCCGGTCGGTGTCGCCGTTCCGAATGTCCTGCTCCAGATAGCCGAGGAACCCCTGAATGGTGATCAGAGGACTTTTCAGGTCGTGTGATACGGTGTAGGTGAAACGTTCGAGTTCGGCGTTCTTTTGCTCAAGCTCGGCGATCAGGCGCTCTCGTTCCGCCTCGACCTCTTTGCGCCGGGTAACGTCACGGGTGCTGAGGATGGCGCCTTCAAACCGTTGCTGCGCATCATAGAGCAGACGAATTTCGGATTCGAGCCAGATGCACATCTGTTGACTATTACGAAAACGATACTCAACCCGGATGGCAGAAGCTCCTGACTCTCGCGCTTCTTCAATGGCTGTCGCCACGGCGGGCGCATCGTCAGGGGACACAAGCGCCGCTATATGTTTCCCGGCAACATCTTCCGGCTCACATTCGAGGACGCGCCGCACTGAAGGGCTGACATACACAACATTGAGATGCGAATCCAGTTGCATGATCGCATCGCCCATATTCTCGGCGAGCATGCGCAGTTGCGCCTCGCTTGCTCGCAGATTAGCCTCCGCCTGACGTTGCGCAGTGACATTATGCAACAGAACCATGGCGTACTTCACCGCGCCACAGTCATCGATCAGCGGGATATAGTGGCATACGTAAATGCGATCCCTGAACGGCAACTCCGCCGAAAAGCGCCTGCCGCTCAAGACGGCGCGGATGTTGCCTTCGACCTGTTCCGCAAACGAGGATGAAACGACCTCATAGAGGGTGCGGCCCTCAATCTTCTCCTTGAGATACCCGGTTGCAGCGAGTTCCGGTCCGTCGGCGAGCACGTAGCGCAGATTGTGATCGAAGATCAGCACGGCGCTATCGGGCAGGTTGGCTGCCAGAATGCGATAACGCTCCTCGGAGAGGCGCAACGCTTCCGTCTGTTGCGCCAGCGCCTGTTCATTGGCGCGGGCGCGGGCGCGGCTGCGCTCCAGACTCTCGCTCAGCAACCGTGACGTGAATGCCGTCAAACCCAGAATGAGCGCAAGATCGAACCAGTCGCCGAAATCACCCTCATAGGGAGATCTGGTTAATCCGCGCGCTTCGGCGGTCACAATCCCCGCAATCACCAGCAGCGTCGCCACAACCAGTCCAATGAATGACCGCCGGTCAAGGAGCAGGCTGCCGATGACGATCATCGTGGCGTAGAGACTGGTGACCGTATCGTGCGCACCGTGACCGATGAACTGCAATGAGGCAGTGAGCATGATGATCGTCCCCAAAAGGACGATAATCGACAGACGCACCCGACGTGTTTGGAGCAACAGAAAGGAAATGAACAAGACTCCGCTGCATGACAGAAGGGCAGTGGTTGGAATGGGTCGCTGGAGTAACGCGTTGGCTCCGGCGGCAAACAGCGCAATCGTCAGACAGACGACGAGCAGGAGATGCTGCGTCTGTGCGATGCGCGTTTGCTCTTCATCATCGAAGTGCGGCGGTTGTGCAAACCTGCGAAGGAAGTGAACCATCTTGCGACATAGACTCATAGACCCACACACCACATATTGTACCTGAGACGGACAGGTTGCAGGGTGCAGGCGGGAAGGGAAGGACTTCATCTTCGCAAAGACAAATTTTAGAGCAGTTCTCACAAAGGTTGAACCTGTTGGACGAGGTTGAACACTCCTGGGAATGGCGCGCCCCATGCGATGACCGAAATAAATTTTCGGTCTACTCTCCGCCGGAAGCGGGCGTCTCGTGCGACACGGCAGATATGAACCATAAAAACGCACTGCTGAGACACCGAGCGCACAGAGAGTCACAAAAACGAACCACGATGGATGTACGGCGAAGCATACGTGTGCGTGGCGCGATACGGAAGTCGCCTCTGCGAACGCTGCGTCTCTGCCGGTGACCTACCCTTTTTGCAGTGGACTCAACCATGTCAATGTATCTGAGAAAGAAATGCTGTAGAGCGATTCGGTTTTTCGCTTCCTGACGTGCGCCTGCCCCGCGTCATCCCCGCACTCGTCGGCTTGCGTCTGTGTGTCAGGCGTTAGCCAGGTATGGCGACCCGTCTGCCAGCGTACTGGCGGCGCACCCACTTTTCAAGTTCGATCAGCCCATAGCCAACCACCGCGATGCTCAGAATGCGGCCCCAGGCTTCCAGGCTGATCGGCGCACTGTTCAAAATCTGGTTCATCCACGGCAGATAGGTGAACCCCAGTTGCAGAGGAATCATGATCCCCATGCCGACAAACAACCAGCGGTTGCTGAAGACGCCGATCTGAAACATCGAGAGGGTGAGCGAACGGCAGTTGAGCAGGTAGAGAGCCTCGATCATGACGATGACATTCACCGCCACAGTACGGGCTTCGGCAAAGCTGGCGCCGGATTGCAGCTCCCACTCGAAGAGCCCAAATGCACCAATCAGAATCAGCACGCCAACCGCCAGAATGCGCCAGATCAGGGTGGCATCCAGAATCGGCGCATCCGGTTTGCGCGGCGGGCGCTGCATAATGCCTGGCTCTTTGCCTTCCGCTGCCAGCACCAGACCCAATGCAGCGACCGTCACCGTGTTGATCCACAAGATTTGGGCAGGGAGAACCGGCAACGCCGTTCCGAGCAGGACGGCGGTTAGAATAACCAGCCCTCCGCCTATGTTGGTTGGCAGCGTCCAGGCGATGATTTTGGTCAGGTTGTCGAAGACGCCGCGACCCTCTTCGACTGCCGCCTCGATGGTGGCGAAGTTGTCGTCGGTCAGCACCATATCCGCCGCTTCGCGTGCGACGTCGGTGCCAGCAAGTCCCATGGCGACGCCGATGTCCGCCTGTTTCAGCGCGGGAGCATCATTCACGCCATCGCCGGTCATAGCGACGATGTGACCGCGGGATTGGAGCGCCTTAACCAGACGCAACTTTTGTTCTGGCGTGACCCGCGCAAAAACAGTCGTTCGATCAGCGGCCTCGGCGAAGGCTTCATCTGACAGATGCTCGATGTCACGACCGGTCAACACGGATGGTCTGCGCCCGCCGTTGAGTCCAATCTGCCCGGCGATGGCGGCAGCGGTCAGCGCATGATCGCCGGTGATCATTTTCACACGAATGCCCGCCTGCTGGCAGGCTTGCACAGCCGTGATCGCTTCAGGACGCGGCGGATCGACCATCCCCTGCAACCCCAGGAATGTCAGACCCCCGGCGACATCCTCGTGGCGCAGGGCATCAGTCCCCGGCGGCAGACACCCCCGCGCGAACGCCAGCACCCGCAACCCCTCTGCCGCCATCTCATCGACGGCACGGTTGACTGCGTCGGCATCGCAGGACACACGCCGCCCGGAAGCGTCGAGCATCGCGTTACAGCGCGACAGGACGGCTTCCACCGATCCCTTCATGTAGACGATACGCTCCTGGTCGGGACCGGCGTCGTGCAGCGTCGCCATGTACTGGTGTTGCGACTCGAAGGGAATGGCGTCGAGGCGTGGCGGCAGGTTATCGGCGCGGTCAATGCCCGCTTTACGCGCCGCAGTAATCAACGCCCCTTCGGTCGGATCGCCGCGCACATCCCATCGCCCGTCCTTCTCGATCAGTTCGCTATCGTTGCACAGGAGACCAGCGCGCAGACATTCCGCAAGCGCAATATGCGATGTCAGATCAACCGGATCGCCGTTGCGCCGAATCTCACCATCGGGCTGATACCCGGTCCCGGTCGTTTCATATCGCTCGCCGCCCGCCACGATGCGTTGCACTGTCATCTGGTTCTGCGTCAGCGTGCCGGTTTTGTCGGAACAGATGACCGTCGTGCTTCCCAGGGTCTCGACGGCTGGCAGTTTGCGAATGATCGCCCTGCGCCGCGCCATACGGGTGACGCCAATAGCCAGGGTCACGGTGACAGCAGCTGGAAGCCCTTCAGGAATGGCGCTGACGGCAAGTGCAATCGCGGCCATGAGCGTATCAAGGAGTGGCTGACGTCGGAACGTACCGATCAGAAATGTCACTGCCGCCAGACCGAGAATGACATACAGCAACCAACGACTGAAGTGCGCGATCTTGCGCGTCAGCGGGGTCTGGAGATCGTGCGCGGTCGCAATCAGACGCGAAATGCGCCCCACTTCGGTTGCATCGCCAGTCGCAACAACGATTCCTGCCCCCTGTCCGTAGGTGACGAGCGTCGAAGCATACGCCATTGTGACCCGGTCTGCCAGCGTCGTATCTGGATCAAGCACCGCATGCGCGTGCTTCTCGACCGGCGCTGACTCACCGGTGAGCGCTGCTTCGGCGATCTGCAGGTCGCGGGTGCGGATGAGGCGCATATCGGCGGGAACCTTATCGCCACTCTGCAACAGGACCAGATCTCCAGGGACGAGTGATGCCGCCGGGATGCGGATGGTCTTCCCATCACGCACGACGGTCGCTTCCATGGTCATGGTACGCGCCAGCGCTTCGATCGCCTTTTCGGCGCGGCTTTCCTGAATGTAGCCAAGAATGACGTTGACCAGCACCACACTAAAAATGATCGCAGCATCGATCGGATCCTTGAGTATGAAGGTGATCAGGCTGGCGATCAACAGGATGTAGAGCAGCGGGTTATGAAACTGAAGCAGGAAGCGGACCAGCGGACTTTTGCCGCGTCTTGCAGTGATCACGTTTGGTCCATATCGCTTCAGATGCTCTTCCGCTTCGGAGGCGGTCAATCCGAAGTGCTCATCGCTCCCAAAATAAGCTACGACGTCGCCCGGCGGCATGGTATGCCACTCGTTGCCGGTGCGCCGGAGGGTCGTTTCTGCGTGCATCATCGCTTCCTCAATTATTACATGTTTCCTGTCACATGCTCGTCGCTCTCACTCAATCCCTGAACGGGCGGGTGCTTTTCCCCAGAATCTCAGCCAGCCGCTGCAACCGCTCCGTCGATGTCAACGCCAGCACGCCATCGCCGGTCTGCAGCATGGTATCTCCGTGGGGCAGAATCAGATGACCGCGCCGGATGATGGCGACGATCACGCACTCCTCTGGCAGATCGAGATCGGCGATGGTGCGCCCCACGACTGACGAATCGGCGGCGATGTCCTCCTCCACCAGCGAATAGCGCCCACGGCGGAGCTTGAGCAGCGTCATCATATCGCCAGGCGACATTTCTTCATCGGTTCCCAGATCAACCGACAGAATGTGCATTACAATCAGCGCAATCGGGATGCGCCCGCCGCTGAAGGCAAGCAGCACGAATGGAACCGCCTCGGGGGTTTGCTGATGAAGATGTAGGTGGCGAACTTTTTTGATATTGGCACAGTTTGTGTTCCGGCGCAACACGTGCGAAGATGACTTCACCCATCAGCGCGTCGCGCAGCGCCGCTTCATCCATGCTGTCCAGTTCAGCGCCGGTGACAATCCGGGGTTGCGCCTCGCGGATAATGCCAATGCGCCGGGCGATGCTTTCTGCCGTCAGACCATAATCGCTAGTGACCATGATAATACGAATCCCGCAGTATGGCAGGGCACCTGTCCCGAAGCAATGTTGGGCTTCCACATCGAAAGTGTAGATTGATCAGGCGCAGCATTGTGAAAAAAGATGACCAGGGAAGAAGATCCGGTAGTAGCCGGATCTTCACGCAGCCCCGGCATAGGGGCGAAGCGAATGGCAGTGCGGTATACCTGATAGCGCTTAGGGGAGCGGCGTCAGCGACGTTACCAGCAGCACCCGGCTTCCAACCGGCAGGTCATTACAGGTGTCGAAGCTGCGGGTAATCCATACGGCGCGCCAGAAGTCGGCATGGCGCCAGTTTGGGGTGGGAGTCAGAGTGATTTCGAGCGTCTGCGGGTAGCCAAGGGTAGGATGATATTCGGCGCGCACCGAGAGCACATCGTCGCAGGCGCAACCACGTGAGACGCATGTGCGACGCACTGTACCGTGACGCCCAACGAGATCGAACAGGTCGCGCACAGCAACTGGCGGTTGCTCACACGGACGCGCGGCGTAGCGCGTTTTGATCACACGCTCAGAGCGCACTTCGACCTCCATCCGGCACCCGCGATCACGCAACCGCATCAGGTACGCATCAAACGGGCGACCGCTCCAGCGTGCACGGGCTTCCAGCAGGTCCGTACGATGCTTTGCCAGCTCGCGTTTGACGGCGAGTACGCCAGCAGCGCCGCATACGAACACGATCAGCACCAGCGTTGCGGGAAGAAACCAGATCTTACGTAGCGATAAGAGCATGCAAGAATCATACCATAAGTCTCCTGCAAAGCTGTTACAGCTCATCTCCTCCCAGGATCGTTGCCACAAAACGCCGACCCTGATCGGTCAACGTGAGCATACCATTCTGCTGCACTAGCAAACCGCGCTGTTCAGCACGACGAACCACCTGTTCCGTAAATGCAGGTGGCCAGTTCAGATGTTCACTGA
>Ga0308310_1001287_pt1 | contig 11222 bp, 9 predicted proteins | sample HotsprSampleMS65_FD_203672 | JGI IMG/M metagenome (GOLD analysis project Ga0308310, IMG submission 203672) | Hot spring phototrophic mat microbial communities from Mushroom Spring, Yellowstone National Park, Wyoming, United States - 20090730_MS65 ...
CAACGAAGCGCATCATCAAGTTATCAATAGCGCCGCCGTAATAGCCTGCGATCATGCCGTAGCTGACGCCGATCAGCATCGAGATGGCCGCGCCGATGAAACCGACCGAAAGCGAGACTCGCGCGCCGTAAATGGCGCGGCTCATCATGTCGCGGCGCAGGTCGTCTGTGCCGAAGACGAAGCACCACTGTGGGTTCATGCGGAGCGGGTCTTGCGTGCAGGTCATGGGCGGCGCGAAGGTCATGCCAGGCGCATCGTGCTGATAGAGCGGATCGTCCAAAAAGCCGATGCTCTGCAAAAAGTCAGCGCCGATCGCCAACGCGACCAGAAAAATGATAAAACACAAGCCGACCACGGCGAGGCGATTGCGACGGAACTGCCTCCACGCATCGCCGAGCGGCGTGCGCACCCTAGTTTCATCGCGTTGCCTGCCGAGCGAGAGCGGTTTAGAAGCGGCTGCCATACCTTGCCTCTAAACTTTGCATCTACAACGCTTGAAGATGCCTCAGCTGACCAAGTGGCAGGCTACAGAATGGCCGGGCGAGACTTCCTTCAGCACAGGTTCATCGCGGAAGCAGCTCTCAACTGCCACTGGGCAGCGCGTGTTGAAATTGCAGCCGACAGGCGGATTGGCGGGGCTTGGCACATCGCCTTTCAGGATGATGCGCTGGCGCTTTCTCTCCAGCGCAGGGTCGGGCACTGGCACGGCTGAGAGCAGCGCCTGCGTGTAGGGATGCAGCGGATTGTTGTACAGCTCATCCGAAGGCGCCAGCTCGACGATCTTGCCCAAGTACATGACTGCCACGCGGTCGCAGATATGGCGCACCATGCTCAGGTCATGCGCGATGAACAGATAGGTCAAGCCGAACTCTTGCTGCAGGTCTTGCAGCAAGTTGACCACTTGCGCTTGGATCGAGACATCCAACGCTGAGATCGGCTCATCTGCCACGATCAGGCTTGGATTGAGCGCCAGAGCGCGCGCGATGCCAATCCGCTGCCGCTGCCCGCCGCTGAACTCATGAGGATAGCGGTTCACGAAGTACGGGTTCAAGCCGACTCTCTCCAGCAAGTACTGGACGCGCTCGGCGCGCTCGGCGGGCGTCCCGATGCCGTGCACAACGAGCGGCTCGGCGATGATGCGCCCAACCGACATGCGCGGATTGAGCGAGGCGTAGGGATCTTGGAAGATCATCTGCATGCGGCGGCGCATGCGGCGCAGCGCTTCGCCCTTCAGTTTGACCAAGTCGACGCCTTCGAACTCGACCGAGCCAGCTGTAGGGCGATAGAGCTGCAGCACTGTGCGCCCCGTGGTGGACTTGCCGCAGCCCGATTCGCCGACCAAGCCGAGCGTCTCGCCTTTGTAAACGTCAAAGCTGACGCCATCCACTGCTTTGATCGAGCCGACCTGGCGCTGCAGGATGAAGCCCGCCATGATTGGGAAATATTTCTTCAAGCCGCGCACCCGCAGCAGCACTTCACGACCTTGGGCGTCTTTTTGAGCAGTTGGGGCTTGCGTCATCGGCTCAGGCATCGGCAGGCACTCCTTTGCGTACGTCTATCCAGCACGCCACTAGGTGATTCGGATCAGAGCCTTCGGCAGGCATCAGCGGCGGATTCTCTTCCTCGCACTTAGTCAGTTTGTAGGCAGCCCTGTAAATGCAGCGCGGCGCGAAGGGGCAGCCTTTTGGCTTTTTGCGCATATCGGGCGGCGCGCCTTCAATCGGGATCAGGCGTCCGCCGCGCCGATCCACGCGCGGCAGCGAGTTGCGCAAGCCGAGCGTGTACGGATGGCGCGTATCGCTGAAAATTTTCTCAACAGGCCCGCGCTCCACGATGAAGCCCGCGTACATCACCTGAACAGTATCCGCCAAGCCTGCGATCACGCCCAGATCGTGCGTGATCCAAATCATCGCCATCCCGATCTCATCGCGCAGGCGGCGCACAAGGTCAATGATTTGCGCCTGAATGGTCACGTCGAGCGCTGTGGTTGGCTCATCGGCGATCAGCAGCTGCGGATTGCACGAGAGTGCCATGGCGATCATGGCGCGCTGGCGCATGCCGCCTGAGAATTGATGCGGGTAGTCATCAATGCGGCGCTCGGCGTCGGGGATGCCGACCATTTTCAGCAGCTCGATAGCGCGGCGGCGCGCCGCCCTTCTATCCATCGCCAAATGCAGCTCCAGCGCCTCTGTGATCTGCCGCCCGATGGTCAGCACGGGGTTGAGCGACGTCATCGGGTCTTGGAAGATCATGGCGATCTCAGCGCCGCGCACAGCGCGCATCTCTTCCCGCGAGAGCTTGAGCAAATCGCGCCCGCGAAAGATGACCGAGCCCGACTCGATCTTGCCAGGCGGGCTAGGGATCAGCCTGAGAATCGAGAGCGATTGCACGCTTTTGCCGCTGCCGCTCTCGCCGACGATGCCGAGCGTCTCGCCCTCGTTCACAGTGTAAGAAATGCCGTTGACGGCATAGACCGTGCCTTCTTGCGTGTGAAAATAGGTCGTGAGGTCTTTGACCTCCATCAAGACGGCCAAAGTCGCGTCTCCTTACTCGGGTATCGTGGAGCGCAGCTCGCGCTACAGGATACGCTTGACACACCTGCCCTGCCGCAAGGGCAGATACGGGCAGTTGTGGTCTCCCTCATAGAGTGTTCTGCAGGGTGTGGCGGCATTGTATTGCAAAAAAGGCGCGCTCGCAAGTTTTGTTTCGCTGCGGAGAACAGCATCGCTCGCCATGAGGCACAAGTTTGGCGCGCTGCGCAACTTGCCAAGCGCGGCGGCTTTGACGACTCGCTAGGATCGCGCTCAGAGCCGCGCATCAGCCCAGAAAGCTGCGCAAGATCACCGCTCAAATCGCTTGGCATCGCCTGCTGGCAAGGCGGCATTGGCGGCGACCCGCCAAAGGCTGTATTTTCTGGTGCTTGTTGGTATAATCAGAGTAACGGACCGCGTGCGTGCAGGCTGCGCGAGAGAGCGTAGGAACGCTTCTGCCCAACACGCACATAGTTGGAGGCTTCTTGGGCTGTGAGTAACCCGCGTTTTCGCAACCTCTTCATCTGGGTTCTGATCGCTGTGGCGCTGGTGGCGATTTTTTTGGGCGTTCGCGGCAGCGGTTCGAATGCGAACGAGCTGAAGCTGAGCGAGCTTGCTCAGCAGATCATCAGCGGCACGCCGCGCATTGCCGCCATTTCCGTCGCGCAGAACGAAGTGCGCATCACTTACGCGGGCGGCAGCCGTCCGCCTACCATTTCGCGCAAGGATCCATCCATGCCGCTGCCTGAGCAACTCATCAGCTTGGGCGTGCCACGCGAGCTTATAGCGCAGTTGCCGATCGAATATGTGCAGCCGAACGATATCACGCCGCTTTTCAACGTCCTGCTCTCCCTGCTGCCGATCGTCTTGATCGCAGGCTTCTTCTTCCTGATGCTGCGCCAAGCGCAAGGCTCGAACAATCAGGCGATTTCCTTCGGCAAGAGCCGCGCCCGCATGTTCACAGGCGACCGTCCAACGGTCACGTTTGACGATGTGGCAGGCGCCGACGAGGCAAAAGAAGAGCTGCGCGAGATCGTTGAGTTCCTGAAAGAGCCCGATAAATTCGTCCAGCTGGGCGCGCGCATTCCGAAAGGCGTGCTGTTGATCGGCAGCCCCGGCACGGGCAAGACGCTGCTGGCGAAGGCGGTGGCGGGCGAAGCGGGCGTGCCGTTCTTCAGTGTCAGCGGCTCGGAGTTCGTGGAGATGTTCGTCGGAGTGGGCGCCTCTCGGGTGCGCGATCTGTTCGATCAGGCAAAGCGGCACAGCCCTTGCATCGTCTTCATTGACGAGATTGACGCCGTCGGGCGGCATCGCGGCGCGGGCTTAGGCGGCAGCCACGACGAGCGCGAGCAGACCCTCAACCAAATCCTGGTGGAGATGGACGGCTTCGATACAGATACCAACGTGATTGTGATCGCCGCCACCAATCGCCCGGATATCCTCGACCCTGCCCTGCTGCGGCCGGGTCGCTTCGATAGGCGCGTGGTCTTGGATCGGCCGGATGTGAAAGGGCGCGAGGCAATCTTGCGCGTCCATACGCGCGGCAAGCCGCTCGCCGCCGACGTGGACTTGGCGGTCCTCTCGCGCACCACGCCCGGCTTCGTCGGCGCTGATCTTGAGAACTTGATGAACGAGGCGGCGATCCTCGCGGCGCGCAAGAATAAGAAGACCATCTCGATGCGCGATTGCGAGGAAGCGATCTATCGCGTTATTCTCGGCCCCGAGCGCAAGAGCCGCGTGATCAGCGAGGAGCAGAAGCGCCTGATCGCCTACCACGAGGCAGGGCATGCCATTGTCGCTCACTTCCTGCCCAATTGCGACCCTGTGCGCAAGATCACGATCGTGCCGCGCGGCATGTCTGGCGGCTCAGTGCTGAGCATGCCTGAAGATGACCTAGGCCCTGAGACGCGCTCCCGCATCAAAGATATGATTGCGCAGGCGCTCGGCGGGCGCGCCGCTGAGGAGATCGTCTTCGGCGAGGTGACCACTGGCGCCGGCGGCGGCAACAACAGCGACTTGGCTATAGTGACCCGCTACGCGCGCGCGATGGTCACCCGCTTCGGCATGAGCGACCGCCTCGGCCCGATGATCTTCGGGCAGAAGGAAGAGATGGTCTTCCTAGGGCGCGAGATCGCTGAGCAGCGCGATTACAGCGAAGCGATTGCTCAGATTATTGACGAGGAAGTCAAGAAGATCGTGGATGAGGCATATCAGCGCGCGCTGAATGTGATCACCGAGCATCGCGAAGAGCTGGAGCGCGTGGCGCAGCGCCTGATCGAGGTCGAGACCATAGATCACGACGAATTCCTGCAGTTGATGGGCGAGACGCCATCGCCTGGGCGCCGCAAGCGCCCTGAGATGCTGCCGCGGCCCGCAGAAAAGCCTGCCGAGAAGCCCGCTGCGCAGCGCGACGATCTGCCGCCGCGCATAGGAACAGCAGCCAGTCCCGCTTGATCGCGCGCGCGAAGATTATTGTGAATGGCGAAGACGCAAGCGGTGGATGAAAGGCTCTGCCTTCTGTGCCTCAGATGACGAAGAAGCGTGAGCATGAGCGAGCAAGCAATCGCGGCGCGCGGCATGGCGCTTGACGAGCTGCTCGAGCGCGGCGCGCAGGGCAAATTCGAGCTGATCGACGGCGAGCTGCGCGCCGTGAGCCCCAGCACGTTAGCGCACAGAATCTTGATCAGGAAGCTCTTGTTTGCGCTGAGCGCCGCTGCCGCTGAGCGCTGGGAAGTCTTCAGCGAGACAACGTTCATCGCGCCTGAGCAAGCTGCCAGCAATTGGCTGACCGACTCGCTCGTGCCAGACATCTTAATCTTCGATAAAGCAGCTTTTGACGCACTGCGCGCCGATAAGACGCTTGCGATGACTCGTCCTGCTGCGCTGATTCCGGCGCTGGTCGCCGAGATTCTCTCGCCCGCCGATCGGCAGAGCGACGTCTCGCGCAAGGTGCAGCGCTATCTGGCGCTTGGCGTGCGCTTGGTCTGGATCATCGATCCACAAGTGGAGCAAGTGACCGTCTATCGGCATGGCAGCAAGCAAGCGAGCCTGCTCAGCGCCGCTGACATGCTCACTGCTGAAGATCTGCTGCCCGGCTTCGCCTTGCCGCTCGATCAATTCCTCGCACTCTGAGCTTTCACAAACATTCACGAACAGAATAATCTGCTCGCTCAGTTCATGAGCAGCGCGGCTGCGTCGCTTCGCCGAGAGCGCAGAGCGCGCCATGCCTGATGCCAACCTCGCCCGCCGCGCAGCCTTGACGAGCTCGCCAAAGTGCCGAGCCTAGGCGCGCGGCGGCGCGCGCAACACAGCGCAGGGCTGCTGGAAGCCAAACGCGCCGCTCAAGGAGCGCTGAGCGCTTGAAGGCGACGCCGCTTTTCGGTACACTCCCCGCGGATGCACACAAGGCGGACTCAACGCGGACTCAGGGCAGGCTCGATGATCACGCTGGGCGAGATGCAGATCGCCTTTCTGAACGCCGGCACAATGCACGTGGACGCAGGCGGCGTCTTCGGCTTGGTGCCGCGCGCGCTCTTCAAGCATTTTGTGATGCCTGATGAAGAGAATTTAGTGCCGATGACCATGACTTGCCTGCTGGTGCGTGCCAACGGCAAGACCATCGTGATAGATACGGGCTTGGGCGACAAGCTGGACGACAAAGCGCGCGCCGCTTGGGGCTTGGTGGTGTGCGAAGGCGAAGGGCTGCTCGCGAGCTTGGCGCGGCACGGCGTGCAACCTGAGGACGTGGACTTGGTCATCAACACGCACTTGCACGCCGATCATTGCGGGGGCAACACGGTCTTCAAGCCCGATCGCAGCGGCGTCCTGCCGACTTTTCCGAAAGCAGAATACGTGGTGCAGCGCCGCGAGTATGAAGACGCCATGCATCCCAACGAGCGCACGCGCGCCACGTATCTCGATATCAACTTCCAGCCGCTTGTTGAGAGAGGGCAGATGCGCTTGCTCGACGGCGATACAGAGATCGCGCGCGGCATTCACGGCATCATCGCGCGCGGGCACACGCCGGCCATGATGGTCATCCGCCTTGAGAGCAAAGGCGAGCAGGCGCTTTTCGTCAGCGACTTGGCATCTTACAGCATTCACTTCGAGCGGCTGGGCTGGATGACCGCCTATGATGTTGAGCCGCTCCAGACGCTTGAATCGAAGCGCTTCTGGCAGCGCTGGGCGCTCGAGACAGGCGCGCTGCTCATCTTCCAACACGATCCGACCATGATCGCCGGGCGCTACCGCATGGTGGATGGCAAGGCGCGCATCCTGCCTGAGATCACTGCCTACGACTAGGAGATTGCCTGCGCATGGCTGAAGAGCCGATCATCGTAGCCTTTCAGGGCGTGCATGGCGCTTATTCTGAGGAAGCCTGCCGCCAGCACTTCGGCGAGGACGTGCAGACCTTGCCGTGCGAGTCATTCGAAGAACTGTTCCGCGCCGTGGAGAGCCGACGCGCCACCTACGGCATGCAGCCTGTGGAGAATTCTCTAGCAGGCACAGTCGCCGACGCCTACGAGCTGTTGATGCAATACGACCTGCGCGTGCAGGCAGAGGTGATTTTGCACGTGCGGCACGCGCTGCTCGCGCCGCAAGGCACAAAGCTGAGCGACGTGCGCTATGTCCGTTCGCACCCGCAGGCGTTGGCGCAATGCGGGCGCTACCTGAAGCGGCGCGGCTTTCAAGCGATCCCTCACTTCGATACCGCAGGCAGCGCGCGCGACCTGGCAGCCAACCCCGAGCCGCACACGGCGTGCATCGCCAGCGCGCTAGCGGGCAAGCTCTACGGCTTGGAGCAGCTGGACTACGGCATTGAAGATGAGACCTTCAATTACACGCGCTTTTTCGTAGTCGGCTTGGGCGATCCGCCGCCCGCCGAGCGCAGCAAGACCAGCGTGGTCTTCGCCGTGCGCGATAAGCCCGGCGCCCTGCATGAGTGCCTTGGCGCTTTCGCCACGCGCGGCATCAATTTGACCAAGATCGAATCGCGGCCGCGCCGCAACAAGCCTTGGCAGTACTTCTTTTACACCGATTTCGAAGGGCACGTCTCAGAGCCGCGCGTTGAGGCCGCCCTGATGGATTTAATGCGCCGCGCCGCCTTGCTCAAGCTGCTCGGCTCGTATCCCGCGGCGCAACAACCGCACGCCACAACTTCCAATGCATCGCCCGATGAGTGAAAGGCGAGCGTCTATATCCGCGCTCAGCGTGCTGAAGTGCATCGCTTGCGGCCACGAGCATCAGATCGATGAGCCTGTATACCTCTGCGGCCGCTGCGGCGGCTTGCTGGACGTGGTACACGACCTTGAGCGGCTGCGCCCGCTGCTGAGCCGCGAGACTTTTGACGCGCGGCTGCGCGAAGTGACGCCGCCTTACAACAGCGGCGTGTGGCGCTTCAAAGAATTGGTCTTCCCCGGCGTGGCGGATGAGCAGATCGTGACGCGCGGCGAGGGCAACACCACGCTTTACCGCGCGCCCGCTAAGCTCGCCGCGTGGGTCGGCAGCCGCGCCCTCTCGCTCAAGCACGAGGGCGAGAATCCAACTGGATCGTTCAAAGATCGCGGCATGACAGGCGGCGTCACGCACGCCAAGCTGGTCGGCGCGACGAGCGCCCTGTGCGCTTCAACGGGCAACACATCCGCCTCGATGTCTTCTTACTGCGCCCTCGCCGACCTGCAGGCGCTCGTCTTTTTCCCGTATGGCAACATCGCGGCGGGCAAGCTGGCGCAATCAATCGCCTATGGCGCGTTGAATGTGCAGGTGCTGGGCGATTTTGACGCCTGCTTGGAGCTGGTGCGGCGGGCGAGCCGTCAGCTGGGCATTTACCTGCTCAATTCGGTCAACCCGTTTCGCCTTGAAGGGCAGAAGACCATTGTCTTTGAGCTGCTGCAGCAACGGCGCTGGCGCGTGCCGGATTGGATCGTGCTGCCCGGCGGCAATTTGGGCAACGTCTCGGCTCTCGGCAAGGGGCTGAGCGAGCTGCGCGCGCTGGGCTTGATCGACCGCCTGCCGCGCCTTGCCGTGATTCAGGCCGAAGGCGCATCGCCGTTCTATCAGAGCTACCGCGAAGGCTTCGCCACGCGCTATCAGGTCAAAGCGCAGACTTTGGCGACCGCTATCAAGATCGGCAATCCTGCCAGCTACTTCAAGGCGCGCCGCGCGATTGAGCTGACGGGCGGCGTGGTTGAGGCAGTCAGCGATCAGGAGATTTTAGACGCTAAGGCGATGGTGGATGCGGCGGGCATCGGCTGTGAGCCCGCCTCAGCGGCGAGCGTGGCAGGCATCCGCAAGCTGATCGCCAGCGGCGTGATCGGCGCGGAGGAAGATGTGGTGGGCATCCTGACGGGTCACGTGCTGAAAGACCCCGAGATCATCATGGGCTACCATCAGGGCGCGCTGGAGGGCATTCAGAGCAACTTCGCGAATGCCTTGCGCGTAATCGAGCCGACGCTAGAGGCAGTTGAGAGTCTGCTCAGGCGCGCCGATGTGAGGGTGTGAGGGAACGTCGAGCGCGCCTCGCAAGGCGCTCAATCTGGCTGATTGGCTTTGGCCTCGGCTCGGCCGGCCCAGGCTGTCATCAATCATCATCATCATCGCCGAGGGCAGGCGCGAGCCTTCGGCCCTAGTTTGCGCGCTCAGCGCGTCCGCGGGCGCGATGCCAGCACCACTTTCACCTGCATCTGCTTGCCGTTGCGCAGGATGGTGAGCGTCACTTCATCGCCGGGCTTGGTGCGCGTGAACAGGTAGCCTAGCAAGTCCTCGAAGACCTTGATCTTCAGCCCGTCTATCTCAGTGATGATATCGCCGCCCACTGGCACGGGCTCGCCATCCACGCTCATCTCGCGCGTCGCGCCGCGCAAGCCCGCTGCCGCCGCCGGGCCGCCCGCCACCACGCTATTGACTAGCACGCCCGTTGTCCGCGCATCCAAGCCCAGCGCCTCCGCAACGCGCGAGGTGAGCGTTGTGCCTGTGATGCCCAAGTAGGCGTGCTCCACCTTGCCCGTTGCGATCAGCTGGTCTGCCATCAGGCGCACGATGTTGCTCGGCACAGCAAAGCCGATGCCCGCCGATTGCTCCGCATTGCTGCGAATGGCGGTATTCACCCCGATCACCTCGCCGCGCGAGTTGAGGAGCGGGCCGCCGCTATTGCCGGGGTTGATCGCCGCGTCGGTCTGGATGATCTGCGGAATGCTGAACTGCTGCTGCCTCAGCGAGCGCCCGATCGCGCTGACAATGCCCAGCGTCATCGTGTTGTTCAGGCCGAACGGGTTGCCGATCGCAATGGCGCGCTCGCCCACGCGCACTTTATCTGAATCAGCGAGCCGCAACGGCTGCAGGTTCTCGATCTGCCGCGCGTCCACTCGCACCACGGCGATATCCGCGTCCGGCGCCGTGCCGACGACCCGCGCAGGCAGCCGCAAGCCATCCGAGAAGACAACCGTGATCCGATCCGCCGCTTCCACCACGTGGAAGTTGGTCACGATGTGCCCGTTCCGATCGTACAGGAAGCCTGAGCCCTGCGCGATCCGATAGCGCGGCTCTGTTGGCAGGCTTGGATCGATGAACGGCATCAGGCTGCGCAGCTGCACATTGGCAGGCACGCGCACTTCCAGCGCCACCACCGATGGATTGACCTGCTCGTAAATGCGCTGCAGCAGCAGCGTCTCGTCATCTACGAAATCTTGCCCTTGCACGCGCACTGGCGCCCCTGAGAGCAAACTGCCCAGCGCCGCGCCCAAGAGCATCGCGATCAGGAGCAGCGCAGAGAGAGCTGCACGACTTAGAGAGATCATGGCGTAAGGCTCTCTTTCCCTCAGATTCTCGTGAGTTTTGCTACTGATCAAGCGTAGCATAAACCGATCTGAAGGGCGTTAGAGCCTGCTTAGCGTTGCGCAAGATGCGCCTAGCCCTCTTTGCGCCCGAAGAGCATGCCGAATAGCCGCCTCCAAGGCGATTCCTGCTGCTTTGGCGCTGCGAGCGGCGCGCCGCTCCCCCTTGCCGCCGGCGGCCAAGCCGACGATGACGCATTCAACGGCGATTTCGACGGCGATGACGAGGTGTACTCGTCCGTCTCAGATAGAAACTCATCTTCTGATGCGCCCGAAGCGATGCGCCAGCCCGCGTAATCCATCGCGATGGAATGCCACTCTTGCGATTCTCGTGATTCGTGCGATTTCCAATCGTCCTGTCCTGAGTCCTGATCCTGCCAGTCCATGTGATCGCTCCTTGCTGTGCGCTTGATTGAGCATTGAACTGAGATTGAGCATTGAACTGAGTTATGAGTTGAGCAACTGAGCTGAGCAGCGCCTCGGCGCTAGCGGGTCAACAGCCTGCTGCTCGGCGGCGCTTCAGCGCCCTCGGCGGGCCCTCTGTAGATAGTTGCAACGGCGGAAGCTCGTAGGGCGTACAGGGAAGTCTCGAGGTTTCAGTACTCTCCGCGAGTCGTGAAACGCGGCTGTGAGTGTAGCGCGTTTTGGAAAAGACGTCAAGGCGCCGGCGCCCTCAATCGGTCGCCAAGCGCCCTCGAGGCCGCTGCAAAGCCGCCAGCACATCGCCGGCATTGCCTGAATTCAAGGGAGCGAACGGGGCGCAGCGCCCTCTGCAGCCAGAGATAGCCGCGGCTGGGCAATTTGAAACTCGGGGAAGGCGCTTCGTTTGTTTCAGTACCCTCTGCGGGTCGGAGGGGGT
>Ga0308310_1001288_pt1 | contig 11220 bp, 11 predicted proteins | sample HotsprSampleMS65_FD_203672 | JGI IMG/M metagenome (GOLD analysis project Ga0308310, IMG submission 203672) | Hot spring phototrophic mat microbial communities from Mushroom Spring, Yellowstone National Park, Wyoming, United States - 20090730_MS65 ...
TGACTGGAATTCCCATGTGGGGTGAGAATTCCTAAGCGAGCCCCGGTATAATGGTGTTTGAGTTGACTAACAATTGAAAGCTTGCCCAAATCGGTTGCTTATCGGCGGAGTGCGCGCGAGGGGGTTCCGGTGCAGGGTATTGGTGTCTTTCGAAACCGCGACTTTCCGCAAGATGAACTATGTCTCTCTGCGTGAGCGGAAGTGGGGGCTTCCGGCTGTGGTCTTTGCCGGTTTTAGGCTTCCTTCGGCCAAAGTTGATAGGGCCACTGGTTGGATTTCATTCGGTTGCGTTGGCCGTTTTCGATGGTTGGGAAATGGATTTTGGCCGTTTTCCATAGTCGGGAAATGGATTCGGGTGGGACAAAGCGTTTTGTGCGGGAAGTGTTGCCAAATTGGGCCGGAATCGGCCCGAATAAGTGAGAGGGGAGCAGCTGCTCGGTCGACTATTGCGTAATGGTGAGAGAGAACAATGTCGGTAATCTGCTGGTCCTTAGAAAGTTGGCCAATGTAATGCTTCCCAAAATTGCAAAAGATTGTCACATCCAAGAGGGAAAATTTGCTGCCCGGTTCATGGGGAGCTCGATTTTTGCCAGTCCGGTGGGTACTTCGTTCCGCCGGGGTTGTGGCGGAAAGCCTAATCACAAGAACTCGCTTTCATTTAGCTGTGCGTCTGGGCGGGGTGTGGCGGGCCTCTTGATTTTCTTATTGGTCCTTGTTTTCGTTTGCAGCAGTTGGGGCCGGTTAGGGGCCGGCGTTGCCTTGCCCGGAGCGCCGGCTGGCACGCTCCGGCGACTTCATCATCCTTGGGGGCGGTTTGAGCCAGGGGCTTGGGCTGTGGTCAAGGAAGTTACGGAAACTTATTCGCCCGAAGGCACCCTGCTATCTGAGACCGAGTTAAAGACCACCTTGGTGGGGATCGATATCGAAGGGGTTACCCTACAGATCGAACCCAAAATGATCGTCGGTGGAAAACCAATGCCGGTGACCGTGCAAAGGCTTCGGCAGGGTTTCCACGGCGAATTGTTGGATTCCCCCGTGCAGGTGGTGGAAGATCGAGAGACGCAGTTGGTTTTCTTGGGTAGGCCGATCTCCTGCCGAGTGCAGAAGTTGACAATTCAAGGAGCAAGTACCCGGACAGAGGTCGTGCTTTATTACGGGGACTCCCCTCCTTACGTGTACCGGCGGGAAATTGCGACCACAAAACTCGACGATAGTTCCCTTGTTTCCTCTCAAATTTGGGAAGTCACGGGGAGATCTTGTCGGCTGCTCTCGGTTATCCAGGACACTTATCAAATCAAGATTACCCAGCGAACGCAAAAGGGGACTCGAATTACCCTTGCCACAATCAGCCCGGAGGTCCCGGGAGGAATGATCCGCCAAACGAGCATGGAATTTAGCCCCGCCGGTCAATTGCTTCAAAAAAGCAATGGGGAATTATTGGAGTATGGATATGACCTTAAACCCCCCCGGGGGCTCCTCCGTTTTTGGCGGCCGCGACCATTTCGCTAACTGAGGGCGAACGGGAGGCTTCTCTCCTGACCAGGTGGTCTAAATATTTACGCCTTATCGGGGTGTAAGCCTCGAGGTCGAATTTTAAGGTGTATTTGCTGCCTCAGTCGGGTGGAGTGCCAGCCGCACAGAAATTTGAATTCCTACTTGGCTGGAGGGCACTGGTTGCGGCGGGTCCCGAGAGGAATCTGGGCTACCTCTCGGCCCTTAATAATTCCTAGGGATTCGGGGAATTGCTTGAAGACAAGCGGCACCACAAGATTCCCAAGAATCATTTCGTCCGGGGAGACAGCTGGTTCTGGGGATGATTTCCTGCTCGCCGCATGGTGTACAAAGGAATATCAACCCTTCGCAATTTTGGGGTGGGCGAGGGCATTCTTTTATGGCTCTTTCGATTCAGCTTTCGAGGCTAGAGGGGTAGAAGTGTCGATGCTCGGCAGGGTGGTGCCCCGGAGTCCGTATGGAATTCCTCACGATATTACGATCGATTCCCCAAAACTTCGCACTTGGACGGCAAGTGCCGAGCTTCCGGGGTTAGGGTTATTCGGAAGCCGTTTCCGGGGGGCGACACGAAGATGTTCCTTCACGGGGTATCGGAAGTCCTAGCTGCCGCAGCTTCCGGTACAAATTCGAACGGTGGAGGCCGAGTCTTCGAGCTGCCTCTGTGAGATTACCTCCCGATTCGGTGAGCACGTTTTCGATGAGCCTTCGCTGAAATCGTCGTGTCGCCTCGGAGAGAGTTCCTGAGATATCGGCCCAGGGGGCTTTCCCCTGAACCGACGTTCCCTCGGACAAAGCTGTTCGGTTTCCACGTACCCATAAGAAATCGAGATCTTCAACGTCGATCACATCGCCGGGGACGAGGTATGCGATTCTTTCCATGGCGTTACGAAGCTCGCGGACGTTCCCCGGCCAAGAATACTCGCAAAGAGCCGCTTCGGCGGCAGGTGTCAGTCGCGGTATGGGACGGCGGAGGGGGCCGCAGAATTTGTGCAAAAAGTATCGGGCTAATAGCGGAACATCCTCTTTCCGAGCTCGCAGAGGAGGCAACTCGATGGTCACTACATTTAAGCGGTAGTACAAATCCTCTCGAAACCGTTTTGCCCGAACCAATCCGGCGAGATCCTGGTTGGTGGCAGCAAGAATTCTTGCCTCTGAAATAAGGGGAATACTCCCTCCAACCCGGACAAACGTTTTGTCTTCCAACACCCGGAGCAGTTTTGCCTGGCAGGCAAGGGTCAGCTCGCCGATCTCATCGAGGAAAAGGGTCCCCTTTCCTGCCAATTCGAACTTGCCTGGGCGGGTATGAGTGGCATCGGTAAAGGCCCCTTTTTCGTGCCCAAAAAGTTCGCTCTCTGCTAGTGTTTCGGGAATCGCAGCACAATTAATCGGAACAAATGGATAGTACTTCCGACTACTCAGAAAATGAATCGTTCGGGCTACTACCTCTTTACCTGTGCCGTTTTCTCCCAGAATAAGCACGGCAAGGTCTGTGTCGGCAACTCGGCGAATAAGTTTGCGAATGGCCTCGATCGCAGGACTGGAACCCACAAGCTCCACCTCCGCGGCAGCCTGGGTAGCCATTTGCATATTTGCTGCCAGCAGTGTTTGGTGCTCTTGGGCATTTTCCACAGCCGCCGAAGCAAACCCAGCAAGTTCGGTTAGCGTAACTTCGTCTTCGTCGGAAAACCCGTCGGAAAGCTTGTTGAGGACCTCGAGCGCGCCTAACACACCTTTTTTACCAACAAGGGGCACACAAAGGACGCTTCGCGTGGTAAAACCTAAACGGATGTCCACAGAGCGATCGATGGCCTCCGGGTGGTGGAACACATCCGCCCGGGCCGGCTTGCCGGCACGGATAACCTGGCCGACTACTCCCCGGTCGTCGGGAATCCGCAGCTCTTCCCCGGGAACCCCAAGGGCGGGCCGGCCGATCAAAGTTTTCGACCGTTTATCCCACAGGAAAAGTGTTGCCCGTTCGCACTGAAGAATTCGTGTGGCGGTGGTGGTGATCTCGCGAAATAGCCGGTCCCAGTCGCGAATGCCAATCCAGTCTTTTGCCGCCTCCAACAATGCTTGCCGGCGAGAAGCCCGCCGAGCCATCGCGAGTCGCTCTTCCGTGGCAGTAAATACTGCCTGGAGTAATCGGCCGGCAGAAACGAGATATTCGCTGTTTTCCCCCTGGAAAAACGGAGGGAAATGGACGGCCAAGACCCGGGAGGAGCTCAGAGGGATTAGCCACCACGGCCTTGCGTAAAGCGGCTGGCCCCGAGCTGCAACCTCAGCAATTATTTTTTCGGAGAGTCCTTGAAGGTTTCCGGCAGTGGCGGCGGGGACCCAGCCCTTGCCGCTCGGGGCAAACACACCACAGCCGGGCGGTGAGAGGCCCCCGTGAACACAAGAGACGAGCTCCTGCTCCCAATGGGGTGATTCTGCGAAAGACTCGCACCTCAGGCAAAGTGCCTCGATCAACTCCGCGATTTTCTGCTCGAACGGAGTCATTACGTTTTGAGTTCACTCTTGGCAATCAGGAATGTGACAGCCAATGTGGCGGTTTCTCATCGGAACTAGAGCCCTGGAATTACCTGCCGGCTTTTGGGAGTCAATCGACGCCGGTGCCAAATTCCCCTCCAGGAACTTACTATCCGAAACCGAGCTGGTTTGGATGGCGGACATCCCGGCAGCTTTGTTGAAGTTATCGCCGAACACCGGACAAATTTGTCCCCAGCACGAGCTCCCTGTATTCCGTTACGGTTCGTTCGATGGCTATGCCCGGGGCTGCTAAACCCCAATCCAAAGCTGAGCTTTGTTAGCCCCCTTTCGATTGTAGAGCATTGTAGGAAAGTTTTCTCGGAATGTGACGGGGTCTCCCCGATTGGCCGGCTAGGAAAGGGGGCAGCAAAGGAAGGGAGCCTCGCCCCTATTCCTCTACCCTGTAAACAATCAGAACAAACTGCGAGACACAATCCGCGAAACGGCAAAACTGCGGAGTGGGGGGGCACCCGGGACCTTTGGGGGTTCTCAATTTAAAGTTTCGAGCGATCTGGAGCCGCGTGGGAGGCTTTACTCGGAGAGAGGACGGAGTTCAATGTCCGAGGGCCGAGTATCCCTGGCATAAGGATTCGCGTATCCCTGGCATAAGGATTAGTTTGGCCGGCGAGGTCCCCTGCCCACCCGGCCCAGGATGGGATATCCCGGAACACCCCCGGGTTCTATCGGGAACACCATTCCGGGGGATACCACTCTCGCTCGATTTCATGAAGCCACTAAGTAGGGAAATTCATGAAGCCACTAAGTAGGGAAACCCTCTCGGTTATGTTGAAAAGGGGTAAGAGGAAAGACCCGAGCCACATCCGGCGGCTTCAGCCCTCTCTTGAATATATCCCAACCCCTCCCAAGGAGGGTGCCTAAAGGCCTCCTCCTATGAGGGTTTTCCAAAAATGTTCTGAGGATTTTCCAAAAGTGGACTTTCGTAGGTCCAGCATTCTATCTGGTCATAGGAACACGATTTCCACCCGCAGTGTCATATGGGTACACCCATAAGTGTTAGGTTAAAGTTGCCTTGTACCGGGGAACTGGGGTTGAGGCCTTCATTGCTCCGGGGGGAGCGAACGTGGCCGCAGGTGGCTGATTGGCAGTGTCTTTTAAAGGAGTTCCCCTGTAAGGGGGTATGCGAACAACTGTAAAGGGGAAAAATAATGCCGGTAGCTCTAGGGGTGAACCGTCACGGTGTAGTGGGGGAGGGTTCTGACCAGGCGGAGTAACCTAATTTGGGTTATTTTTTGGGAACTTGGAGGGAGGAAAATTCGGCTTAATTGGGGCGAAAATCACTTAATAAAATGCTGGCCCGACGGATGAGGCAGTCAGCCTGGCCGAGGATTGGCTGCCTGCCTCCTGGGCTTTCCGGGAAGGCAAATTCGTGAAACGTTTTTTTCGGTTCCGCGGGCCTACCGGATATGCGGGCCTAAGGGAATTTTCGCCTGTAAGCGGTTTTTGGTATATCGCGGACTCTCAATTGTTCGCCAAAAGCCAACACCAATTTTGGGGGGAATTTTACCGCCGACTGTGTTTAAACCCTGGGGTATTCCCGGATGTGCCCGTGACTAACCTCACTTCCCTTGCTACAGGACTTACGAACCTATTCAAACCCTCTGCGAGGATTAGAACGAAATCCCCCTTTTGGAAAACTGGGAGGTTATCAAATGAGGGGCCAGACCGCTACGAGATGGGCCGCTCCGGGCCTAGGGAGAGGTTCCCGATCGTAGGGGGACCCGTGAACTCCACCTGGATCTTCGTAGCTGAAACCGGTAGGTCTTGACCGCCTTCTCCGATCCCCGATAATGTGCGTTCTCGCCACCCCTGGGTTATCAGAGGAGAACTGACGTGGGATACCACTGCATTGTTTGCGTTAAGCAAGTTCCCGACACTGCCAATATTACTGCCGAGGGTATGAATCCCGACGGCACGGTGAACCGTGCCGCGTTGCCGGCCATTTTTAACCCCGAAGATCTCAATGCCTTAGAGGCAGCGTTGGAAGTCCGTGACCGTTATGGGGGAACAGTGACGGCCATTACCATGGGCCCCCCCAGGGCGGCAGACGTACTGCGAGAGTGCCTTTACCGCGGTGCGGACCGGGTCATACTTCTCACAGACCGAAGAGCTGCGGCTAGTGACACGTTAGCTACTAGTTATATCCTTTCGCAGGCTATCCGGACGATCGGACGCTTCGACATTGTTTTCTGCGGGCGGCAGGCAATTGACGGAGACACGGCACAGACTGGCCCGCAGCTTGCCGAGAAATTAGGGTTGCCTCAGATCACCTACATGGAGGGGCTGGTCGGAATTGACGATGGTCGGGTCCGGGTCCGACGCAACACGGGTCATGGGTGGCAGCTGGTGGAGTGCCGGCTCCCGGTTCTTATCACCGTGCTGGGAAGTGCGAATATTCCCCGTCCATGGTCTGCCAAAAAAGTAATGCGTTTCAAGCGGGCCCGGGCGGATGTAGAACTTGCTGCCGAAGTTCGCCGGGATATGCCCGAGGCCTCTGAGCCGGAATGGGAAGCCGAATTGCGTCGTCGACGCGAAGCCTTGGCCGCCCAGGGTTTACTGATCGAACAGTGGGATTTAGATCGGATTGGGGCAGACCTGAGTCGGTGTGGATTGGCGGGCTCGCCCACAAAAGTTCATAGGATTCAATCCATCGTTTTGAGTAAAAAGGGATATACTGAGATCCCCCCCACGGAAGAGGGGATTCGCCGGCTCGTTCGCGAATTGGTGGTGGACCGGATCCTCGGGTAGTCCGTTTGCAGGGGGATAGTTGACAACTCCGTCCTACCGCCTGGTCCTATGGCCCGGACTCGGGGATGGGAGCTGGCTGGAGGAGAGGCGGGAATTCTGAGGCTCGCCAACACAACACCAGGAAGTCCTTCCGAGGCGTTTGTCATCGGGGGATTCCGGTGCCGGTGGGGAGGCTATCTCCGAGAGACATCCTGGAGCCTTTGCCAGCGGGAGAGGCCGAGGAGAGTGTGAGCGGGTTTTTTCGAATGGAATTAGCCTTTTTGGAAGGCTCTTCTCGCCCTTTCCGCCGGCGGCTTTGGAAGAGCGTTTAAGGTACCGCCGCTACACCATTTTTGCTCCCGGATTTGACCGTGCCTTCCTTCGGCGGACCGGCGAGGGAAATAGAAAGAGAAGGCCCGGATTTTCCTTTTTGGACGCTGCGTCTTATGTTTTTTCCGTAGTCTGAGGCTGGCAGATTTCGGCTCCTAACGGTGGCATTTTGGCTGGGTGGAAGTTGGAGAGAGGGGACCGCAAGGTAAAAGTAAACCGTTGGAATATTGATCACGAATAAGCAAGTTGACTTGGGACATGATCGACGTCAATCGGCAAGGTGAAGTGTGGGTTTTTGCGGAGCAGGAGGATGGTGTCCTCCACGAGGTGGCTCTGGAATTATGTGGCAAAGCTCGCCAATTGGCGGATCGATTGGCGGTTCCTTTGGGGGCCATCCTTGTGGGCTGGAACGTGACTCCTTTGGCCGATCGATTGATAGCCCACGGTACCGATAAGGTATATCTTGTCGAGGATGTACGGCTTCGAAAATACCTGACCGCCCCGTATGCTGAGGCCCTAATAAGGCTGATTGAAAAATACCGGCCTCAGATTGTGCTTTACGGGGCAACCTATTTGGGCCGGGATTTAGCTCCTCGGGTAGCTTCCGCAGTTCGGGCTGGGCTAACCGCCGACTGTACGGACCTTCAAATAGGCGATGTGGTCGATCCCCGCACCAGAAAGCTCCATCCGAACTTGTTACTGCAAGTTCGTCCCGCCTTTGGGGGCAACATTATCGCCACGATTGTCAATTATGATTGGTGGCCCCAGATGGCCACAGTTCGCGAAGGGGTTATGCCCCTTTTGCCGGCCGATACCTCTCGCACGGGCCAAATTATTCGGGAAAACATGAACCTGGACGGCCTGGACCAGGTTGTCCGTATCTTGGGTGAACACCGCGAGGAGCGGAAAGTCAATTTGAGGGCAGCACGGATCATCGTGGCCGGGGGAGCTGGGGTTGGCAGCAAAGAGAACTTCCGGCTCATTTACGAGTTGGCGGGGGTACTCGGGGGAGCTGTCGGGGCAAGCCGAGCAGCTGTCGATAGCGGCTTTATTGGCAAAGAACATCAGATCGGACAAACGGGGACAACCGTTCGGCCAGCCTTGTACATCGCTGCCGGAATCAGCGGGGCTGTGCAGCATCGCGCAGGAATGGAGCAATCTGCCAAGATTATCGCCATCAACACAGATCCTCAGGCTCCTATTTTCTCCGTCGCCCATTACGGGATTGTGGGAGATTTGAAAAAGGTCATTCCCATGATGATTCAAGCGATCCGGGAACGGCAGCAGCTTCTGGCTAGCACGGAATCCTGAGCTTCTGGCTAGTACGGAATCCTGAATGGTTATTGGGGCCGGCTTGGCGATCCCGTTTTTTCCATGTGGGAACAATCACTTTCCGTGTGGGAAGAATCAATTGATCGATCCGCGTGCCGAGGTTCGCGAGCGAGTTGTTGTTTTCGGATGTGAGCGAGAGTCGTTCCGGCAAATTAGCATCCGACAAATTACAAATGGAGTTTGGCGGTGGGTAACTATTTCTTGGACAATGACGATCTGCAATTTTTGTTTAACTTTTTCGACCTAGAGGAAATCGCTTCACTCCAGGAGGCACTCACGCCTAATGGCGAAGCTGACTATGTCCCGGTGGATGCCAAGGATGCGGTAGATAATTATCGGCGTGTGCTCGAGATTGTTGGGGAAGTGGCAGCCGATTACATCGCCCCCCACGCAGAACAAATTGATCGGGAAGGCAATCGATTGCGCGAAGACGGAACGGTAGAGCTCCATCCCCTGGTACGGGAAAACTTAAGGCGGATGGCTCAAGCCGATCTCATGGGGTTTACTCTACCCCGGAAATACGGGGGACTGAATTGTCCGAACTTTGTCTACATGATGGCTACGGAGATAGTTTCGCGGGCAGACGCTTCTTTTATGAACTTCTTTGGATTACAGGGAATTGCGGATACGATCTACGCGTTTGCCAGCGAGGAAATTAAGGATGCTGTATTGCCGCGGTTTGCTCGCGGCGAAGTGACGGGAGCGATGGTTCTGACAGAACCCGACGCAGGGAGTGATCTGCAAGCGGTGCGGCTTCGGGCATGGCACGACGAACAAGGCAACTGGTATCTCAATGGTGTAAAGCGGTTCATTACGAATGGTTGCGGAGAAATCCTGCTGGTCCTGGCTCGGAGCGAACCGGATATCTCCGATGGCCGAGGGTTGAGTTTGTTTATAACGGAGCGAAATCCGCGGATCCGGGTGCGGCATCTTGAAGAGAAGTTGGGGATCCATGGGTCACCGACCTGTGAACTGGTGTTTGAGGATTGTCCGGCCAAACTCGTTGGGGAACGGCAGCGAGGTCTTATCACCTATGTGATGGCCTTGATGAATGGTGCCCGGGTCAGTGTGGCCGCCCAAGCCATAGGGATTGCGGAGGCTGCCTATCGACTGGCCCGGAACTATGCCCATACGCGGCAGCAGTTCGGAGGGCCTATTGAGAAGTTGCCCCCTGTGGCTCAAATGGTTGTGGATATGCGGGTGGCCATCGAGGCCGCTCGGACATTGCTTTATTACACAAGTCGGATTTGTGATTTGGAGGTAAACAATCAGCGAATCCTCGAGGGAAAGGCCGATCTTTCCCAGGAAGAAAAACAGTACCGCCGGCAAGTTGCACGAACGCTCCGCCGACTCAACGCGATGCTGACCCCCATGAGCAAATATTATGCCTCGGAAATGGCTTGTGCTGTGTCGAGCACGGCGATTCAGGTGCTGGGAGGCTCCGGCTATATGAGGGACTATGCGGCGGAGCGGTATTTCAGAGATGCTCGTATAACTACCATTTATGAGGGCACCAGTCAGTTGCAAATCGTAGCTGCTGTTCGGGCAGTGGTATCCGGCACTTTGGAATCGCTGTTGACAGAACTCGAAGCTCACCAATTTGCGGATTCGAAGCTTGCCCAATTGCAAAAACGGTTAGTGGAGGCAAAAGGGCAAGTATTAGAAGCAATTGCATTTACCAAGCGACAGCCCCCGAGTTACCTGGATTTGGTAGGCCGGCAGTTGGTCGATGCTGCCATTGTGCTGATTTGCGGACATCTGCTTTTGACTCAGGCGGAGAAGTGGGACCGCAAACAACTTGTGGCTGAAAGGTTTCTACATACCCAGTTGCCGCTTTATCACATGTGCTGTGAACAGGTACTATCCGGCGATATGCTTCCCGTGCAAGCATACGAGCTCCTGGCCGGCCCAGCACTGCCCGTAGCCTAGGCGGCAGGCAGGGGTTTCTCAGGGAGATCAATCTATCGAAGCCTGCGGAGAGCAATCATGGGGCATATTCGTTCAGATAGGTACGGCCGAGCTCGCAACCTGTGCCGGGGAACTATGTTTCCCGAGAAAGGCTGAAAATGTCTTGGGGCCGGCTTCGCCCGCCGGGAATCTGCTCAGGATTTCGGCCGTGGGTCGTATAACCATCCTGCATTAAAATTGTGCCGAATTTGTAGCTACCTCTTCGGGGAGTAGACAGGGTCGGAGATGGGTTTACAAAGGCGACCAGGCCCATAGCGACCAGCCAAAAGTGGTTTTCGAAACAGGAAGCTTTTTGCGGTCACTTGCCGTTACGTTTGATTGCGAGAACCGCCTTGCCCCAGGCTTAACTTGTTTTCTTTTATCTATTCAGAGGTACACTAAGCCACATAAAGCCCAGTAATGCCGAGTTTCCGCTCTGTGTCGGCAAAAATAGGCCGCAAAAAGTGACATCCAGGCGACCTCACTCTTCGGATTCTTCCTCGGCCCGGATGGCAAGGAGGGCATCGTAGGCTTCCTCATAGGTAGGGTAAGGTCCGGGGTCCACGACGACACCGCCCAGTTGAGTCGCCATTTCGTCAGGAGTTCGCCCAGGAAGAATCGGCACTACCGTAAGCCCGGACTCTGTCTCAATAATTGCATACTTGGGCATTGTTAACCCCTCCTTTATCTTTCCTTCGGATGGATCTGGTCTCAGCCGACCATAAAGTTTCAGGTGTTTCGCAGGGATAACTCTTAATTGCGAATCACCCGGGGTACTCGCGGACGACGAAGTACTTCAAAAGAACTTCGAGGGCATCCGAAATT
>Ga0308310_1001290_pt1 | contig 11207 bp, 5 predicted proteins | sample HotsprSampleMS65_FD_203672 | JGI IMG/M metagenome (GOLD analysis project Ga0308310, IMG submission 203672) | Hot spring phototrophic mat microbial communities from Mushroom Spring, Yellowstone National Park, Wyoming, United States - 20090730_MS65 ...
GTAGCACTGTCCGCCTAACCCAAGCTGCGCCCATAACCAAATTGGAGGGACGCGCTGCGGTCGCGTCCGTCAGCACTGGGAACACGGCCACGACGGAGCGTGGCCCTTCTGACCTGCCCTGCAAGATGCGCGCACCGCGCGCACATGGTACGAAGTAACAAACCAATGCCCACCTTTGACATTCTCGACCGCGGGCGTCCGGGACTTCGATCCTCGTAACCCATTGCCATGCACAGACTTGGGTAGTTCGCGGTGCGAAACTTGCACAGATGGCGCAAATCGTGGCGCCGAGGCAGTAACCATATGCCCATCAAGGGGTTAGAGCTACCGAGTGCCTGGGCGCCCTCGCTTAACCGATTACTAACCGCATTGTTATGCTTCGCTAACTTGCCCTACGTAGGATGAAGTGGGTCGGAGACGCCAGTTCGTTGCGTTACGGGAACAAGTAAATGAGTCTTATAGCCTCGAACAAGTCAGCAGGTGTTGGATCGGCGCACAGCCTCAACAAAGTACCGCTAGGCATGCGCATTCGCGGCGTGGTTGACCAGTTGCAGCGCGATCCGCACGTGCTTGGCATAGATAACGCTGTGGCAAGCATCCAGGAAGCACTTGCCGAAGAGTTTCCCCCGGAAAAGTTCCACAGCAACGTCAGCCGCAGCAGCCTGCGGGGACAGCTTCTGGCCGGCATCCGCGATGGCTCGCCGGTTGTGCTGGCCTTCGCACGAACCGAGACGGTTCCGGAGGGCGTCTGGTCGTGGCAGGTTCATTTGGTGGAAATCGGCGGGGTCGCCGCGCGCATCGAAGACATGGTGGTCACCATCAAGATGCCCGACGGCAGCGTTTGGCGCGCCCAAAGCGGGCTGCGGCAGCAGGTGCTGCTGATACCGCCCTTCGGGCGAGTCGAGCACAGATGGTCTTGCCCCATTCAGTTGTGGCGAGGCGGCACGGTCAGACTGGCCTATTTCGGCTACTACGGGCCGCATGACCGCCTGATAACCGTCCACTGCTCGGCACTCTGCCCATGGGCATAGCCGCGACGTTCCGTACAGGATGGCTCGCCGCCGCAAGGAGATCTTCGGGTGCGATCGAAGCCGCCGGTTTTTCGTCCGTTTGCCCAATCCGATCGGTCGGTATTCGGCAACCGGGCAGATTTCTGAAACGGCAATAGTGTCTCAACTCGTGCGATTTGCGCGCCGGGCGCGCATCTTGCAGGGCAACTTGGAGGGCCACGCTCTGTCGTGGCGGCGGGGTGGTACTGCTGCATTTGGAGGGCCACGCTCCGTCGTGGCCGCATTCGGTGTGGTGATCCGACGGGCAGCGGGGAAAAACAGATCGGACGCGACGGAGCGCGTCCCTCCATGTGCTTCCTGCCGTAGGCCGTGTTAGGGCCGTGGCCCAGGCTTCACGGCTCTGTCCGGGGCCTGCCGCTGGCCGTGGCTCCACGAACCGCTTGCTTAGCCGCCAAGCTACAATGGAAGTAGCTTTGGGAGCGGCGGCAGTGGCGGAAATCAATCTTCTGACCTTGCTAGCGCTGGCAGAACTATTTTGGGTAGCAGGGCTGGCGGTCTGGATCATCCTGGAGCGCCGCTCGCCTGCGGCAACAATCGCCTGGATATCCGTGCTGGCCTGGCTGCCCCTGCTGGGTATCGCCGTGTATCTGGCAATCGGCCCGCGGCGCTTGCGGCGGAAACGCCTGCGCTACCGGCGCGCCCGAGCTTACCTGGCGGCTCTAGCGGGCACGATGCGCTGTCCACCGGCCGTAACGTCGGGTTGCCCTTGGCTGGCGGAGCCGCTGGCTCAGTACATCGCGCTGCTGCAACGCGCAGGTCAAGCGCCGCCGACCCAGGCGCAAAGCTTGCAACTGTACCTCACTGGCGACGAGTGCTACGCGGCCATCGAGGAAGCCATACAGGCAGCTACCCACCACATTCACCTGGAGTATTATATCTGGCGGCCCGACACCGTAGGCACCCGATTGCGTGATCTGCTGTGCAGCAAAGCCCGCCAAGGGGTGCAGGTACGACTGCTGGTCGATGCCCTGGGTTCGGCCAGCTTGGGCCGACGCTTCGTGCGTCCGCTGCTGGAGTCCGGCGTGCAGTTCGCCAGGTTCAATCGGCTTTCGCTGGCCCGGCTGCGCCCAGGGCTGATGAACTTCCGCAGTCACCGGAAGATCGTGGTTTGCGACGGCCGGGTAGGTTTTACTGGCGGCATCAACGTGTGCGACGAGCACAGCCAACGGCAAGTCGGCGCACGGGCGTGGCGCGACACACACTTGCGGATCGAAGGAGCGCCGGTCGGCTGGCTCCAGATGTTGTTTCTGGAAGACTGGTATTTTGCCGTCGGCAGCGCGCCGCGCGACAGGGCCTACTTTCCCGAACCGCCGGCTGCCGACGATGGCCCCTGGGTGCAGATCGTGGCCTCCGGGCCGGATCACGAGCACTACGCGATCGAAAAGCTGTACTTTGCGGCGATCGCCGGCGCGCGGCAGCGGGTGCTGATCACCACGCCGTATTGCGTGCCTAACGAAGCGATATTTGCGGCGCTGGCCACCACGGCCATGCGAGGTGTGGAAGTGAAGATGCTGGTCCCCGCCCGGGGCGATTCGCGCCTGGTCGATGCCGCCGCCCGCACCTACTACGAAGAGCTGGCGCAGGCCGGTGTGCGTGTATATCAGTACTATCCGGCCATGTTGCACGCCAAGACGATGGTAGTGGACGACCAGTTAGCCCTGGTAGGCACGGCCAATCTGGACAACCGCAGTTTTCGGCTGAACTTCGAGGTGGTTGCGGCCGTCTACGACAGTGCGTTCGCCCAGCAATTGGCCGATGTGTTCGCTGCCGACATGCAATACGCCACCAAGTTCCGCCTGCGCCGATCGCGTCGCGCCCCGCTGTGGCGCAGACTGGGCGAAGCTACCGCGCGGTTGCTCTCGCCGCTGCTTTGAAACACATCCCAGTTGCACTTGGGCCGCTGACCAGCCGCCCATCCCGGTGTTCGCAGCCTGACGAGGCAGCCGAGTAGCGTCAATCGCCCGAAGCTAGTTCGGATTCTCCTTTGCGGCCGAGCACCACGATGTGCGACCGATTGATGTCCAGCATATACACCCGCTGGCCGTCCGGGCTGATGGCGATCGGCACGTGCTTGCACCCCGGGACGATCTCGGCGGTGCCTACTATCCCCAGAAACTGCCCGTCGATCGAATACCGCTTGATCCGTCCCACGCTGGCTTCGGAGGTGTACACTTCGCCGGCCGGACCGAAACGGATGTTCATCGGATTGCAGCAACTGCCGAAGCCTTCTTCGCCGCCGCGTTCCGCCTTGCCCCAGACAGCCAGTTGCTTTCCCTCGCGGTCGAAACGCAACACGCGCTTGCGCGAGTTCTCGGCCACGTACAGATCGCCGTTATGGGTCTGGATGTCCATCTGGCCGCAGCAACCGACCAGCCGATCGACGATCCGTTGCGGGTTCTTCAGATCGTGGTCCAGTCGCCACACACAATAACCGAAGCCCTTGGGCGAGGGCGTGGCCACGAATACATCCTGCTGGCTGACGGCGATGCCAGTGACGGCCGCCTTGGCCAGCATCGCCGCACGCTTTTGCAGCGCCGCTGCCTCGGGCGTTATCATCAACTGCAGACGCTCCTGCTGCAACTGGCTTAGCTTTTCGACCAGCGGCTGGTATTCGTCCTGGACGGCCTTAAGCTGCTGCGGATCATTCCGGGCTGCCTGCATCCGTTTGCCCACTTCGCGCAGCTTCTCCATCAGTTGCTTAAGCTCGGCGTCCAAGGCTTCCAGTTTGGCTTTTCGGGCGGCCGCTTCCTGGGGGTCTTCCGGCTGTTGTTTGTCGGCCGGCGGCTTTGCTGCCGGATCGGGCAACGGCGGCAGCGGGCCGAGTTCGGCCATTTGCGGCGCTTCGGCCTTAAGCAGCAATTTGCCTGTCTTGTCCAGCTTTGCCAGTACTCCCTGGCCGCCGACCAACACCGTGCCATCTGGCCCCAAGTTGATCGCCTGCGGCGTAAAGTCCAGCTTCCAGGTGTCGAGCAATTTGCCATCAGGACTGAGCACTTTGATTGCCGGAGTCTCGCCGGTGAGTTTGGCCTCCAGGCCCTCTTTGCCCATCGTCAAAGTGATCTCTTGCCCACCGCAAGCCGCCAGGATATTCCCGTCGGCGGCAAGGCAGAAAGTACGTACCGGCGTGTTCTGCTTGCCGGGTGGAATAGTAATCGTGGCCACCTGCTGGTGCGTAGGAGCAAAGCGCTTATCGACCAGCACATGAATCTGGTTCTGCCCTGGGTTGAGGATGAAGACCGTCCGTGCGTCCCGGCTGACTTCCACCGTGACCCGCACGCAACCAGTCTCGTACACCGGCAAGCCCACCATGCCGAGGAACTTGCCATCGGTGCTGAAGCGTTTGATGGCTACGGGCGGGCCAGATTCGGCGGCCAGCAGTTCTCCGTTGGCTGTAAAGCGAAGATTCTTCGGTTCGCAGCAGCCGCCGAAGCCGTCGGCCGCTTTACGGTCGCGGCGGCCGAAACTGCCCAGCAATTTGCCCTCGCGGTCGTAGCGGTTTACGCGATGCCGACCGTTCTCGGCCACCCACAGCTCGCCATTGTGCGTCTGGATGTCCATCTGACCGCAGCAACCCGAAAGCCCTTTGACGATCAACTGCGGGTTGCTCAACTGGTGATCGAAGCGCCATACGGCATAGCCAAAGCCGGTCGGAGCACGGGTAGAGACGAAAACATCCTGCTGGCTGACGGCGATGCCCGATACTTCGTAACGCATTTGCTGCTGGAAGGCTTTCAGTTGCGGGTCTTCGGGCGGCTCGGGCTGCGCCGGCTCGCTGCTCAGCCCCAGTGACTTCATCACCGCGCCAAGTACACCAGACGATTTAGACGCCGGTTGCTTCTGCGGCGTCTGTTGCTGTGGCTTGTCTTGATGTGAATCGTCTCGTTGTGAGCTGTCGACCTGGGGTACAGCAGGTCTTTCCTTATCTTGTTTTTCCGGCCGATTGTCCTGCGTTTCCGACTGATTGTTTGGTTTTTCCGGCCGATTGTCTTGTTTTTCCGGCTGTGAATCCGGTTTGTTTTCGGGGGGCTTTACGCCCGGCAAATCGACCACCAGCAACGTCTGGCCTTCCGGCGAAAGCTTGGCCAGTTTGCCCTGTCCGCCGATGAACACCGTCCCGTCGCTATGCACGCACAAGGCCTGCGGCACGACCTCGGTTTTCCAACTGCCCAGCCGCTTTCCGTCCGGGCTGAAAACTCGGATTTCAGCTTGCTCGGTAACAACTTCCGCTTTGACTTGCTGCGTTTTTTCGTCGACCCGGTAAACCAGGCGGCTTCCGCCCACTCCGACGAGAATGTTCCCCTGCCGATCCAGACAGTAGTTGTGCACACTGCCGCTGCGGAGGTCCTCGCCAACTTTGATGATTCGCACTTGCTGGTGGCTGGGTTGCCACGCGGGGTCCTTGCGCCGGGCTTCCTCTTCCTGGCGAAGCTGCTCTTGATAACGCCGCATGGCTTCGTCGAGCTTCTGCTCCTGGGCCTTCTCGGGCTGGGCGTTATCGGAGTGTTCTTGCGCCCCCTGCGCGGGCTGAGCCTCCTTGCCCGGCTGACTCTCGTTCCCCGGCTGAAGGTCCTGCGCGGGATGAGTCTGCCGTGCGGTCTGAGTCTCCCGCCCCGGCTGCCCAAGCGGTGCTTGCGACGCTACGGTGCGCGGCGAAGCTTCCACTGCCGATTGTGCGTATTCGGTCTGACAGGCAATCGCCAGCATCGACACGCCGAGGGCCAGCTTCGCCCAGCGCCACCCCGAGATGCAGTTGTCTCTGCTTTTCATCGCCTGCTGCTCCGAACGGTAAAGGATAGAGTTTGTTTACGCTGGATTGGCTTGTGCGCGCTTAGCCGGTAGGTTCTTGATTGGAAAACGCACTTGATCGGAGAACGCTTCCCTGTTGCCCGCGCTGAGTATAGTTCTCATTCCGGAAAATGCCTGCCGGGTCGAGTACCGTCTCGTTTGCAACCATTTGCCGGCGCAAGAAGATTCACCAGCTTCGTGGCGTGGTTGCCGGCAACCGAATTGCGCACGGGGAAAAATGTCCTTCTGCCTTGCCGCAGTGGAAATGACCGACTTTGCGCCGGGCCGACAAGCAAACTCAACTCCCGGCTGCGCTGGGCACAGACCACGGCTGATTATCCGCCGCCACGGTCGGCGGTGTCAAGGTTCGCGCAGCGGTTGTTCGGCCAGGTAGTGTTCCAGTTGCTGGCGGATGCGGCGCAGCAGGTCCATCTGACCGGCGGCAAGGGCCTCGCGCTCGGCGCGGCGAGCGGTCTTGACGGCGTTGGCGAACTGGCGGCATTCGGCGTAGGCGGCCGCCAAGGTGCTCAGATGCGACGCCGGCACGCGCCCGGGGGTCTGGCAGGCCATCTGCGCCAGCAATAGCGCCTGGCGGCCGTCGCGGAGCTGGTCGCTGGGATGGGTTGCCAGTATTCGGGCCAGTCGCTCCAGGGCTTCCAGTCGCCAGGGCTGGTCGCCGCCCAGCTCGATCGCCCGACGGTAAGCGATCACTGCTTGCTGGTGTTGGCCGCGCTGGTGAAACTCTTGGCCGGCCCGATAGAACACTTCGCCGGCTTCCGGATCGGCAAGCAACTGCTGGTAAAGCGTTTGCAGCGTGCAGTCGTTGGTCGGGGGTTGGGGGAACAGTGCCTGTACGACCGGATGCGGGCCGGCTAGCTTGGCCTGCTGTTTGTGGCCGTGAACAATCCCACCCGAAAACGCCCGCTGTGGCACTGCCACTGGGCGCACCAGCAGTTCCGGCGCATTGAAAAGCCGCAGGCAGTATTGGTAGTAACGCGGGTCCTCTTGCGGCAATACCAGCGCCTTGTGTGATCTGTATTGCTGATCGATGTAAGTGATGTACAGCCGGGTAATCAGCCCGTTGTCGCGCTTGCTGGCGAAGATGATCCACCGCCCGTTGCTCGACCAGCAGTGGTAGGAATCGGTCTGCGGGCTATTGCACTCCAGCGGCCAGTAGCGGCGCGTGGCAAGGTCCAGCAGGTACAGATCGCAATCGGGCTGGAAGGGCGGAAACGAACCCCAGCGGTGCAGGCAAAACGAGAGCACGCGTCCGTCGGGCGAGGGGCGCGGATGGCTGATGCTGCCGCCGACCTGCGCGGCGGCCAGCAGGGTTTCCGGCGGGCCAACCTCGTTTTTCTGTGAATCGTAGCAGACACGCACCAGGTCGTACTGCACTTCCTTCCACACCGGCGGTATTACCTTGCCGCGGATGTCGCCCGTCCACCGTTTGGCAGCCCTGACGAAGTACAAGTGTTTTCCGTCGGCCGAAAACGAGGGAAAAGTTTCCAGCCAGTTCGGATCGGCGATTTCCAGCGGGGCTTTGATCTGGCCGGTGTCGATGTCGTACAAACCCAGATCCGAATCGTAATCGAACACTTCGCGGCTTTCCCCTGCTTCGTGGTGGAACAGCGCCAGGCGGTTGAACGACATGGCCAGCACTTGCCCGTCGGGGTGCCAGGAAGAGTATCCTCCCCAGCCCGGAAACAACGCGGTACGTGTGTCGACGCGGCTGATTTTCCCATCGCGCAGCAACAACATGCCGTTGCCCTGCTGGCCGCGATAGTGCAGTACCATCCGCTCGGGCTGCCGGGCAGCAAAGGTGTGGCAATTTGCGCAGCGTCCGGTATGGGCGTCGGTAACCAGCAGCGGCGTCTCGGTGAAGGTGCTCAGATCGCGCTGGTACGCCCCCATTTGCGTAAAGTAATTGTGCGCCGGCCGGATACGCCGATAGACGACGTAGCGGTCGATTTCCTCCTGTGCCACGTGGAACCGGAAGTCGTCGAATCGTTGCCAGTCGCCGCCTTGATCTCGCACATACAGTTCCACGTGCATGGTGGTGCCGCGATTGGCTTGCAGCAGGTCGTGCCATTGTGCCACCGGCCAACAGACTGCGCCATCGGCGCTGGCGGTAACCAGCGGTTTGCCGGCCGAGCCGCAAAGGCGGGCTATGTATCGGCTGCCCGGCTCGTGCACCACGAACCGCAGCGGAGCAATATTGGGCGGAATGACGCATTCGTGATAGTCCGGTTCGACTGCCGCCCGGCGCGCTATGGCGACGAACTGGCCTGGTACATCAGCGCCGGGCCGCAGCAGCACTGCCGTGGCTGCAACCAGCAGCAGTCCCACAGGCGCCAACAAGTACGTCCATCGCTTGCTCATTGCCCCGCACCCGATCGGCCCGTGATCAAGTACCGCGAGAAGCTGTACGGGAAGCGCTGGGCCAGCTCGGCATCCAAGGCTTCGTGGTTATTGCCATATTGACGGGCCAACTGCATGGCCTCGGTGACTTGCCGGAATGCTTGCGGATCGACCGCATCCATGGGCAGTTGCGGTCGACTGCGCAGGGGACCAACGGTACTCCATGCCAGTGCCTCGGCCAGCAACGGGGGGAACCTGTGCGGCTCTTCGGCAGACCGCAGGCTCTTGAAACGCTCGAAGTGCTGCGCGAGTTTCGCCGGCTGGCGAGTCAGCAAGTAATAAGCCAGCAGATACTCGACCGCCATCCGATTGGCCGGATTGTGTTCAAGCAGGCCGAGCAGAACGTCCTCGTCGGTCGCTTGTTCCGCCAGACGGTCAGCCTGCGACATGTTGGCCCGCGCCGCTTGGACCAGACTGTCCCCTGCGTCGGCGGGATTATCCGCCAACTGCTGCAAATACCAGGCCGCCCAGTCGCCGTGTATCAAATCGTTGCGCAGAACGTTCAGAAATACACGTGCGGCAGCGGGATTCCCTTTGGCCAGATGGACTCTCGCCAGCAAGCGGAGTATATCAGGGCGTTCGCCGTGTACTTCTAACGATTCGTGGGCCACATGTTCGGCTTCGTTGACGCAGCCCAACAGGAACAACACTTCGCCGCTTCCCCTGACGAACGCTCCCTCTTGACTCCGCTGAAACAGCGCCGTCGGCTGCTGCGGACAGCGGAACAGATCGCTGCCAAGCCGGCCGGTCTCGTACAGCGCACGGCACACATCGCACAGCAACGACGCGGTGTACAGGTCCGCCGGATAGCCCTCCAGGCAATCGAGCAACTCGGTCCACTGCTCGGTGCGCGCCAGGTAGTTCAGTTGCAGCGTCCAACGCAACTGGCGGTCCAGCGTTCCCAGGGCGATCGCGACCGATGCCGCCAGCACTGCGCACAGCGCTACGGCTTTGCACAGCCAGCCGACCAGCCGATCCACCGCTGAACTGACGTGTTGCATGACCGAAGGCCGCCAGCGGGCAACTGCCACTGCGGAACATCGCAGCAGAACCATCGTCATCAATGCGACGTAGATGGCAAGTTGACCGGCGTCGGGCGCAGCCAGCCAGGGGCAGATCGCCTTTTGCTGCCGGTAATCCCAGGTCGGCACCAATTGCAGCCACCATGCGCAAATCGCCGGAAGAGCAATCGCTGTGGCAAGGCCTGTTGCTGCGATGAGGTAGTTGCGGCGAACCAGCAGTTCCCACAAGACGCACACACCCGCCATCAACATTGCCGACGGGCCGGTGAGCAAATAGGCCAGCACTATCAAAGCGGGCAGCAACGGGGCGGCAATCGCAGAGGAGGATGTTTTGGCCAGTATCAGGTAAGCGCTTCCCAGCAGCAGATTCAGTGCGATTGCCAGGCTGACGTCGATGCCCAACACATAGCGGTTGTAGTTCCACAGCAACAGCAACGCGGGCACCAGCGCCCACAGCCATCCGCCCGACAGACCAACGACCCGCAGCAGCAGCGCCGTATTCGCGTACAGCAACACAGCGCAGGCCGTCAGTATCGCCGAGCCTGCCCAAGGATAGTAGCAGAACTGCGCCAAGGCGGCGGCGCAGTATTCCATGGGACCGCCAGGCCGCCGGAAAAAGGCTGCCCGAAAGTCGCCGCCACGAAGAAACACCGGAATGCCAACCGCTGCCGGACCAGAAGCAGCAGGGCCGTCGGCGTGATATACCAACTCGGGTCGAACACTTGCACTCAGATGCCAGTACAAACCGGCGGCAAGCGATAGGAGCAGCATCGGGCGGGCGAGGCTGAAGCCGAATCGAGCTATTTTGGCCGTGAACGCCAGCGGCGCGCGCAGCGTCTGTGGTGATTGCGGCGCGCAGTCCCCCCGACCCCGCGCTGCCGGCCCAACGCCGCGCACCTGCTCCCCAGGCATAAGGCCGCCCAATCAGATCACGCCACCCGTCAGGCCTTGTCAGAAAAGAGACTCTGCTGGCCCGGCGCGAGCAATAGCCGGACAGTGAACTTCTTTTCGCAGATCAGGACGGCAACGAAGCTGGCCGTCTGCGTCCCCCGGTTCCCCGACACCGGCCAGCACCCAGCAGTCGAATGTACTTCTACCGGCGGCCACAGTCAAGCGCGTGCGTTCTGATCATAGGTAGGGACTTTGCCGGGTGCAAGAGCCTGGCAAGCCAGTTGCGGTATCCAGCGCGATTGCGCGCAAAGGGCAGCGCCGGGCAGGGTTGCTGACGGCGGTTTACGCTCTGCGCGGGCCGAAGCGTGAGGTTTTTTCTCCGGCAATGTTCCACTGCTGCCAGTGCGAACTATCGTGCTTCGGTGCTTCAAGGTCCTGGTTGGGCGTCTGGACGATATGTCTTAATGTCTTATGGTTGACATTGACCGGGTACGGTTGTTGACTGTTGTGTGAATGAGCCGACCGTCGAACGAATGCCTCGAAACTTGCGGGAAAGCCGCGACGGTTCCGCCGGTGCGCAAGCGCAGATAGCAGATTTGCGGTTCCGGTGCCCGTTGTGAGCGTTTCGAGTTCTGGCTATACTGGGTGGTTTAGGTTGCGCGGCTAGCCGGCGCGATTGCACCGGGGTGTGATTTTATTGGCGGGCAGACTATGCGTTTTGCACTGATCGACCGCATTACCGAGTTGGAGCCGGGCGTGCGAATAACGGCCGTCAAGAGCCTGAGCATGAGCGAGGAGTATCTGGCGGACCATTTTCCGCTTTTCCCGGTGATACCAGGCGTTTTGATGCTGGAAGCGATGGCGCAGGCGGGGGCCTGGCTGGTTCGGGCCACGGAGGATTTCGCCCACAGCATCGTGGTGCTCAAGGAGGCGTCGAACGTAAAGTACGGCCAGTTCCTGGAACCGGGCCAACGTTTGGTAGTGATTGCAGAGCTGGTCGAGCTGACCCGGCAGCACAGCC
>Ga0308310_1001294_pt1 | contig 11177 bp, 6 predicted proteins | sample HotsprSampleMS65_FD_203672 | JGI IMG/M metagenome (GOLD analysis project Ga0308310, IMG submission 203672) | Hot spring phototrophic mat microbial communities from Mushroom Spring, Yellowstone National Park, Wyoming, United States - 20090730_MS65 ...
TTTAGAACCTGAGTTGCGTAAGCAATTGTACTGTCATCTTGACTTAGCTCACAGAATTCAAGCAGTGTACGTAATGTGCACTCGGGATAAGTCACCAGATCTTCATAACGAATCGTGCACATCTGGTCCGGCAATGATTCTGCCAGGCGCAGACCTTCCCGCATCGTCAGTATCCACTCGACCGCAGCTCTATCTTCATGGCGCTCGAGGGCATCGGCGACGGCTCTGATGGCAGATAGGTCGCGCTCGGCGCTAAGCACTTGCGTGACCAGAAGGTGCCACTTGCGACCATTCACGCCCCACCAGTCAACATAACCCTTAGCATGCGGAAATGTATGCCTGCGAGCATAATGGGCAATAGAATAGATGGTATCCCACCCGTTTCTCATTAACAAAATTATCTTTAAATCAGGGTAGATTGCCCGCAAAAATCTTATTCTAAAAATCATCTCTGGATATTTATCTACTAATCTCTGCGATTTTGTAAACCATAGAAATAGAAAATGTAATTTGCGCACATTATTTTTTACTTCCGAAGTCGCGTCCGATTCATACAACCTATAGTATGCCTCAGTGCCATAGGTGCCCAGCACATCCTCAAAGGGGTAAGCCGCATGCCAGAGCGCCTTCGCTTCGTTAAGCAACCCCACCTCTCGATGAAAAGACAGAATGTTACCAAGTATCGTGGTTCCACTACGGCCTATGCCAACAATAAATATAGGTTTGGTTACTTTACATAACTTTGATTCTTCTATAGAAAATTTTTTGAGCAACTCCAGCTCCATACTGACAAGTCTATTCAACCACAGCCACCGCATCGTTGGCTGACGACCCTCAAAAAATAAATGGCTCAGTATACGATTAAAAGCTTTTTTAGGCTTCTTGCGTATATATATTAAATTGAGTCCAGCTATCATCTTTTTTCACTTATCACTTTCCAATAAAGTGATAACAACTTGCGGTAGTATAGGTCCGGCGAATAAAGCTTTTCTGCCCTTTCGCGCGCCGCTCGGCCCATCCGCATAGCCAGCGCAGGGTTGCTATACAACTGATTGATCGCTTCAACCAACGCCTCGACGTCTCCAGGTGGAACAAGAAACCCAGTCTCATAATGCGAGACGAGCTCTGGAATACCGCCGACCAATGTGCCGATAACCGGCTTGCCGGCAGCAAAAGCTTCCTGAATGACCAGCGGCGCCACGTCATGCCAAAGCGAAGGAACGACGACGCACAATGCTTCTGACAGCGCAGACCTGACATCGCGGGAGGAGAGCCGTCCTAGGAACCTGACATTTGGCAATCCCGCCGCTTGCCGTCTTAGCTGCACCTCTTGGCTACCCGTGCCGGCAATCCAGAAGTCAACATGCTTCATCCGAGCCGCAGCCTTGATGAGAACTTCTCCCCCCTTCTCTGGAACCAGCCGGCCTAAGAAGAGAACACTATTCCCCCCGTAGCTTGGCGAAAAGTCTCCTGTGTTAATAAAGTTATATAGAACAGAAATTTTATCTTGCGAAAATCCTGCTTTTACAAGCTTTTCTTTTAAAAATATCGATGGAGTAATAAAGTGATCAACAAATCTGTGATAGGGACGAAGGATCAGATTTAAATACGCTTCCACCGCCGCCAAAATGCTGGCTGCCAGCCCCTGCTTCATGCATCTGTATTTTATAACGTTATAGTAGTAACCTCCAATGCATCTTTGACATATTTCAGATCTGCGATCGATATACATTTTATAATTTGGGCATACCAGCTTGTAGTCATGCAATGTTTGAATAATTGGAATTTTAAAGTTATGCAGTTCATATAATATGGAAGAGCTTATCTGATGATATATATGCTGTAGATGAGCAATGTCAGGCCTCTTGGTCTTTATCAAGCTTCGCAACTTGAGACGCGCCTCCAAGGAGTAGAGCGTGCGCAGGGCTGCTCTTAGCTTGGCCAGCCCTCTTGCACTCTCGTAGTCCACTTCAGTAACGAAGAAGGATGACCAAACAGATGCTACATTTTTCCGATGAAGCATAGCAAAATGAATGACATCATGACCTTTACCTTTTAACAAATCCATTAATGCAAAATAGTGGCTTTCTACACCGCCGTAATGGTAAAAAAATTTATTAACAGCAAGAACGTTTAACTTGCACAATTTAATAGCCTTGTAATAGATCGCTTAAAACCATGCGGTAGACCGATGGTGGCCCAAGATGTGTTTTCAGCCGAATCATGCGCGCTGTGAAGCTGGCCGCCCAGCGCAGGCATAGGCCAGCAATCCAGCATGCTTTTAACAGGCGCCACTCATGCGGAGAACAGCTCCGACTCAAGAAACGAAATAAACCACGAAAGCTTTGGCGATACCACTTCACCGTTCTCTTACCAAAACTCTGACTTTCGAAGTGTATCACCTGAGCTTCTTGACAGATGCGGAGCGACCAGCCATGCTTCGCCAAGCGATAACATAGGTCGATGTCCTCTCCGTATCCCGGATCGAATCCCTCATCCAGATACCCAACCGCCCGCAGTGCATCTACGCGCAGCAATAAGCATACTCCACGCAGCCAAAATGTGCCCTGCCTAGCATGAGCAGAAACTGGCATCTTTCTCCCGCTCAGCGCCAAGAGCACGCCATGCAGACCCATCGGAAAGTAGGAGGCGCTCCGCTGTGGCGTGCCGTCCGGATAATATAACGCGGGAGTAACCGCGCCTATCCGGCTGTCTGAGTCCATCAGCGCCATCAGCTTGCCTAAAGCATCTGGAGATATAATGGTATCATCATTTAATAGCAATACATATTTTATATCAGATGATAAATTGCGCAATACTCTGTTATGATTAAAAGAGAAGCCTAAAGGAACAGGATTATTAATCAGATTAAAGTTTTTAAAGTATTTATAGTAATCTAGTGATAAAAAACTCAAGTCGTAAAAATTAAATATATTGTTAGTTACAGTTACTTTTAGGCATCTATAATTTTGACGCATCAATGAGTTCAGACAGCTAATTATTAAATCTATACTACTATTGTAAACTACTGAAACTTGTATACACATGTTATGCGTAGTAATACTATTTTAATGTTTAGTTAAATCTCATTCCGTGAAGAGCATCTAGACCGCAGCTGACTGCTGGAGGATACCAGCACAGGTCGCGCCGCTCGCATGTATGGCAAGCGAGCAGGCCTGTGAACAAGTAATCTAAGCGCACATTAAAAAACGTGAGTTCGGATTATCCGCGTCTTCTGCCAATTGGCACCCAGGTTGCTCAGGCAGAGGTGCGGAGCACGCGGGATATTTGCATAGGTCATGACTATTACAGCGGTTAGTAGTAATAAGTTTGCTAAGAGTAGCGACAGTCTGCGCGTCATTCTACTCGGCAGGGCGTGCGTTGCTCACTAGGCTCGCGTAAATCCGAACTGACGTTAAAAAAGGCAGTGAACTCATTAAAGAGTCCACTGCCTTTGTCAACTGGCCCAGATCAGTTTAACGATTCATCGCGTTGTAGATATCTGCGATCCTAGTATTCGCAACCAACACCGTAGCCTTGATTTTAGAGCCAGGCGCAGCGTTGATCACGGCCGAACCCTTGAAGTTGTTGCCAAGGCTTGCCAGATCATTGAACTCTGCGTCGCCGCCACCGCGGGTGTTGATGAAGTATGCAGCGCCTGGTGCCAGTGTGAACCCTGACAAACTCGATTGCAGAGCACCTGTTTGCGTGTAGAACTGCACAGAGTTGATAGTAGCGGCATTGTTCGGGTCCACGTTGACAACGACGATGGCCGAGAAGCTGTTGTATCCTAGGAGCGCGCCCGGCCCTGGGGGCTGACAAACCCCAACGCAGTCACGGTCCACCCAAGGCACCACTACGCGGTTGGTTGCCCCAGCAGAAGACACGAGGGCGTAAGCGCTGGCGTAGTTGTGAACATCTCTCGGAGGCTGCTGAAAGAAACCAACGCCGACCAGTGGCTGATCGGAATCAACCCTCAATGAGCCACGGAAGTTCTTGCCTACCAGCGGGGCGAACAGGGTGTTGAACAGCGGGTTGCCTGATGTAATCGTACCACCACTGAGGAGGCTGATGTCGAACAGTTTCTGGGGCGGGATGGTGAAGTTGAGGGTGATGTTCTGAGTGTGGTATCCCGAGGGCACGCCTGGAGCGGGGATGAGCACAGCTTGGACATTTGCCGTCGATGTGCCAACGTTTAGGAGCGTGAATGACGAGAACGTGTTGAACCGCCTTTGGTCAGAGCCAATGCTGAAAGAGTCGCTCGCATTGGGCATGATGCAAGGCGTGGCTGCACGGCATTCACGCTGTGCTTGCGGAGAGAAGAGAACTAACCCCGCCTCTGAGGGAGTGAGCATCGCGTAGTCAGCAGCCCAATTCAGGTAAGTGATTGGGAAGTCCCAGTTCTGCTCAACCACACCAGCGATAGGCTGCGTAGCCGTCACAATCAGCGAAGCACGTCCACCGGTCAAACCGCCAGTAACTATAGGATCGGCATCGTTGGCCGTGTCAAAAGTTATAGAGCCGTAGGGCTGAAGGGTGAAGGGGATGGAGAATGATGGAACAGCATCGGGATTGACATTCACCACGCCGTTGGCGATGCTGCCCGTCGTGTTCTGAATCGTGATCCGCGAAGCGACCGCAGCAGAGGTAGGGTTACCGGGTAGCGGAACGCGCTGGATCAACGGAGCGTAAAGAGTCGTGCTGCCGGTGTTGAAAGCTTCATAAGCGGATGCTTCAGTGCCAGCATCATTGTCAGCACGAGGCTGTCCACCCCCATCGTAGTTGGGGCGACCGGAGTACCGGGTCAGCGCCACAGCGGCGATATCTTGGTCAGAGCTGAGAACAACGCTGCCCGACCAACCTGATGGAAGGCCGGCGACACTGCCGACGTCAACTATCAGGCGTGCATTCGGATTGAGTGTGAAGTTCTGCTGAGGACCAGGCAGGCCGTTTGGGTAGTAGTAGTTGGCAACCACAGTGGCGGTGGACGAGGAGACGTTAACGACTACATAGGTCGTGACGCCTGTGCCGAGGGTGATGTTAAGTGCGTTGGTTTGCTTTGGCGCGCTCGCCAGAGCAGCCCCAACAAGTGCAAGAGCGACTAATCCCCTTCTAAAACGTGCTGTAGGTTTCATCTCAAGAACCTCCTTCAGTCAACTTGAACAGGGCCCTAAGTCAGCCAACTGTTCGAGCTGAGCATACCGTAGTTCGTCGGCCTTGGCAATCCGCAAAAAGGACTATTTGGCGCTACGCTATTCGAGGTATCCTAGAGCTCTGAGGCGACGTTTGATAGCTTCCTCATCGCTGTGCTTGATCTGTTGAAGCCGCCTATCCTCAGGCGCATACGGAGAGTCGCTCTTAACATCAAATTTACTCATGATATAGCGGGTCAAATCTGTTATTTCGCTTACTGGCTCTTCTGTTTTCTTATTTGATGCGAAATATCCATACAGGAAGTGATCACCACTACGCGGGAATGATGAAGAAAATACCTGATTTAGATCATTCTTGTTATATGAGTTAATCTGATAATTGAGATAAGGATTATGTGGATCATATAGCGGTAACAGGATAATATCCGGACAAAAAGCAAGTTCAGATCCTCTATACAACTCCTCTGCCCTAGATACTATACTAAAAATATTTCTATTGTCTATTCTAATATTTTTTAATCTACGTATTATATCTTCAATTACGCACTCTTTGTCTGTTTCACAAACCGCTCCTTGTGGTTCACGTCCTTTGAGGTTTATGCGAATGCCTCCTGCTTCAGAAAACCACGCCTTTGTGCTTGTCCAGTCTATAAGATCTATAAACAAGTTCTGCTCAACAGCCTTGCCAATCGATCGTTTATCAAAAAAACGCTGTTTTAACAAACGCATAAAACTAAATTTTTTTACAACGTTTAACAGCATTAAAGTAAAATTCCCTTCTATTGATGCTCTTTCTTCTTTTAGTCTAAGGAATCCCTCGCCAATCAACCACGAGTTAACATAAAACCGTCTCGCAAAAGGCCCGAATCCGTGATCAGACATTACGATTACCTCGGTATCTTGGCCGGTCAGCCGAAGCAATTCGCCGAGAGAATCGTCCAAGGCCTCGTAGTGGGCATAAATCGCATCTGGCAGCGGTCGTTCGGGATGAAAAGGATGATGCGCATCCATATCAGCCCAGAAAAAGTGCTGAAGACGATCTAGTTCGGTAAATACAACGATCCCTAAGTGATACTCGCCCTGTGAGAGAAGGTCGCATGCTATCTCCGTCCGCATGCGCACAAGAGATGCCAGGTGCTCGACATAGGCTTCGCGGTCTAGGCCTGTCAGGTCTATTGGGTCAGAATCGATAACGTACTTGCGCTTTAGAAGCCACGCGCTTAACTCGGATGGATATGTGAACGTCGACGCGGAACTGGGGGTCATCATGCCACAGACCAACCAGCCGTTGACCGGGCGGGGTGGATACGTCATGGGCATATTGAGTATGCCTACACGATAGCCATGCCGACTAAGCACTTCCCAGAAGAAAGGCTGTTTCACATCTGCCGAACTCACCAGCCGCGTATGGTAGAAATCAGGCTGGAAGCGCATAAATCCGAATATGCCGTGTTGACCGGGATTAACACCAGTCGCAAATGATGTCCAAGCGACAGAACTCTCCGGTCTGATCGTACTACGCAGATGGGTTTGGCGACCGCTGGCGATGAGACGTGCGAGATTCGGGAGCCGGCCGCGACTTAGCAGCTTGTTGATCAGGCTAGGCTCTGCGCCATCCCAGCCAACCACCAGAACATCCTTAATCATTGTTCTGCCCCAACACACAATAGAGCTTAGCAATCTGCAAGTCGCTCGGATTCACGCCCATGAAACCGGTATCTCGATAAGACAGAACCATTCTATTCCACCTTTTCGGTGAAGAAGGATTATCTGAGAACAACGTGTAAAACTCTTTATCATCCAATAAGCTAATATATGTATAAAAAGATTTGTTAGTTTCAATAGCCACCAAGCCGGATTCATGAACGAGCTGATTGCCATCGAAAAACTTAGCCCAGATGCCATTAGGGCGCCCAAGCAGTGCATAGAGCGGATAAGTGACGCGCATCTCAATCTTCACCAACGGACACTGCACGGTTTGCTGTGGGTCAATGACGATCTGCCGGCCTTCTTCGCGGACGCTAAATTGAAGCACAGAGTTTGGCCGAAGATGAGAAGGGGTGCTGCGCAGTTGGAGAACGTAGATGCCATCATCAAAAGGCTGATCCACTTTCAATTTGTAGTTCTGCCATAGATATTCAAATATCACAGGAACACGAGAAACATGCTGAACTTTATCAATAGCACCAGTCGCTATATTATCTAATGAGTACGTAACACTCATATTGTCTCTCTTCTCTTCTAACATCTTAGCATAGCGTTCTTGTAACAAAGATGTATGAGCATTGTGCGCTAAAAGCACAGGAGCGACAATTTCTTTATTTAGTACAATGCTTATATAATTCTCTGATGGAAAGTTTAAAACACTCTTGTTATCTAGATGTTGGTCTATATAATACAATACGTTAGTTTTATTGTCTATAATACTATTAATATCACTTTTTGTATAAGGTTTAGAAGAGCTAGTAAGGTTTATTAAATCCTCGTACACATATAAGCCCGACAAAGGTAAAGTTAAAACAAGCAGTATTATACCTACAAGCCAGACCACTCTTAGATATAGCTTATTCAACCAGTTGACTGATAGCAGAAATACAAGCATCATTGGTGTAAACCCTGCCAAGATGTGCCCCATGTCACTACGAAGCGTCGCTTGGCGGGTGTAGATGAGTGCAGCCAGAAACAAACAGATAGGCAGGCTTCTCTCTCGCAGCTCCTTGCCTCGCAACGTGATGACCAAGAAGATAGCTACCAGGGCGGTGACAGAAAGCAGCACTAGGGTCGTCCTGAAGTCAGCAGCCCAGGCCATGCCCATTGTGCTGGCGTAACCCAGCGTTAATTGCATGGTATAAAATTGATAATCAAACAAACCTATAGAGTAGTGTGATGTTAACTTAAAGACAATAGATAAGAAGGTATTAGAGATAAAATAACTAGTTAACATTATCACATTAGATTCAATAGTATTCTTAATGTTTTCAAATTTAAAGTTAAAACTGGTCAAAAACAAAATGAAGGAGGATAATACAAACAAAAACACAGAGTATAATCCCAGCTCGGCAGTAAGCAGCTGAGCGATCAAGGAGTTCAAGCCAAACACAAAGGCACCCAGGCGCCTCAACGATATGTTATCCGGAGACAGCACCTTGCTGGCTATGAATGCTTGAAGTAACAAAATTAAACCCCGAAAAACAAAGACAACAGCCAAAGGTGCATTGGAGGTAAATATATTTGTAACAGAAATATATATTAAAAACAATAAAGCGTAAAGTGCATTCTTACTAAGAAGAACGAGCATCACTCCAAGTAATAATATATTTAGAATTCTAAATGAGTTTATAATTTCCACATAGGATAAAACAGCATTCTGTTTACCACTTAAGATAAAAGCCAAATAAGCTATAGCTTGAGATATAACACCATACGTATAGTAATAATCGCGGCCACTTACTAAATCATGACCCAAAGTGGCAGCTAATGCGCTGATCCAAGACACCTCTAACGGCATACGATGAGAAACGGTAGGTCGTATTTCATTTCTCAAAACAACTAAAGAAAGCAGTAGACACCCTATTAGTATAACAAGAAGCTTTAGAATCAATCTGTTACTCATCTAGTGATTATCAAGCTGGGATTATAAAAGTTAGCATCTTGCGATGTAAGCTGTACAGGATTGAAATTCTCCAGGCTAGATATATAAACTCGCCATTTCTCGTATATATTAGACCTACCGGAAAAAACCAGTGTCCGATTCCCTACCCAGGTCGCATGTTGGTACTGTCCCTTGCCTTGAGTGATTTGCCTGTAGCCGCTGCCATCACTTCTGATCAATGCTATATGGCTATCAGTGCTATCTAGATAAAATTGTGTGGTAAATACTATATACTGACCATTTGGTGAATACCTAGGGAATATATCAGAATACTCAGGATGAGCAAATACTTTTCTAAGATCGCTTCCATCTATATTAATTGTGTATAGATCATAATCTCCATCTCGGTCAGACGAAAATATTATACGCCTTCCATCTGGAGACCAACTAGGATAAATATCCATGGCAGGATGATTAGTAATCCGCTTTGAGTTGCCACTTGATATATCAGCAATATAAATATCCATATTACCATTCAAATCGCGATCGGAATGAAAAACAACATACTGCCCATCTGGACTTAGTACTGGTGAAAAATTGCTTCTTATCGACAGATCATTGGCGCTTCTGATTGGATTTTGGTCAGAACCATCTATATTCATTATATATATATCGTAATACGGATCGCGATTTCTAGTGCTAATAAAGACTATCTTGCGGCCATCACTTGATAAACTTGGATCCGCATCAATGGAACCTGAAGTGAGCATCCTGATAGTCCTATCCCTTAAATCGAGCGCACCTATACCGGGCTTGCCAAACAAATCAGAAACAAAGATGAGCACCCCTGGTATATTGGCGGATGGTGAAGCCAGCAGCGCATCCACCTCTTGCTCGTGCGACTTCGAAGGTGTCGTGTTGGACTCAGTCGCAACTTGAGAGAGTACTGGAGAATCAAGTGGCGACGCAGATGGCTGCGTGCAGGCAAATAGAAACAGAGTCAATGCACTCGTCAATAAGACAGCTGGAGAGGCCTTAACTGTTGCCATAATCATTTGCTTCACCTAGTGATATCTGGCACACTTTTAGGGTCGTCTAGCATAGCGCGTCACGGGAGAATAGTCTATCCTCATCGTGTATGCGCGGATACATTCACCAATAGGGGTGACTTTCAGCCAAGCTATGCCGTCGGTGAAGGTGAGTAACATAATAATGGGGGCGACTGGAGTGCCGTCGCCACTTCGCGTTCTGCCCCCACCTGTGAATGCACACGATTTACTTGATCATCTGCGAGTAATACTGGTACACATCATTATAAAGCATCAGGTTAAGAGCGAGTAGGGTTAGCCCCATCCAGCCCACCAGGACAGCTTTGGACAATTCCTCTTTGTTTCGTGTTAGTAGCCAACTGCCCATCACCGGCGCGATCAGCCCCATCCCGCCGAACAGGTAGCGGCCCTGCGGCAGCCACAGCCTCTCGGCGGCGAAGCTCAGCAGCGGCGCGAAGGTCTGGATGACCAGCAGGCCTCCGCCCACCAGCCACAGGCCGAGCAGCGCCGCGGTGTCAGGGTCGGGCTGCCGGCGCACCACCAGCCGCACAGCCTGACCCAAGACCGCGCCGACCAGCAGCGCCAGCAGCGTCACCCAGCCGAGGTGAATGCTCGGGTGGATGCGGCTGAACGCGCCCCAGAAGGTCTTCTGAGCGAAGGCGATCGCTTCCGGCAGGCGCACCGGCAGCGCAGCCAGGTTATCGCGATATGCGCGGACCATGCGCGCCGCTTGGCCATAGACGCCCAGCGGCTGGGCGATCTCCAGGATAAGCTGCCCCAGCACCGGCAAGGCCTCCTCGGCAGAGGGGTTGGGGAGCGGCAGCGGGATCACCTGCTCGCCAACCTGGGCATAAACGCGCACGCCGTCAGCATAGAACGCAGTCGCGCCATCCGCGCCGCGCAGCGCCACCCACAGCCGAGACGCGCTGGGCGCAAGGGGCAGCGCGACGCTGATCGGCTGCCACTCAGCCGCGCCGGCGAAGCCAGCCTCCGCTGTGTTGCCTCCGTCGTCGCGGACGCTCAGCGTCCCTGACCCGCCCTTCGCCTGGGCTTCGACCACGACAAGGCCGCCGTCGGCCAAGCCGAACGGCCGCTTGAACGATGCCGTCAGCGTCACCCCGCGCAGGGCGAAGGCGCGCCGACCTTCCGCGGCCTCTTCGGCCGTCCAAGTCGCTTGCCAGGGCGACGCGCTGCGCCAGTTGGCCGGCGTCGGCCCAGGGATGAGGTAGAGCACAAGGGCGACCAGGCCCAGCCCAGCCAGCCCGCCCACACCGGCCAGGACGACGCGAAGGGCGCGCGGGCGCGCCATCCCCAGCAACACCCGTGCGCCCAGCACCAGCGGCACCCACAGCACCAAAAAGACCGCCGTGCGCTTGGCGTAGA
>Ga0308310_1001295_pt1 | contig 11177 bp, 8 predicted proteins | sample HotsprSampleMS65_FD_203672 | JGI IMG/M metagenome (GOLD analysis project Ga0308310, IMG submission 203672) | Hot spring phototrophic mat microbial communities from Mushroom Spring, Yellowstone National Park, Wyoming, United States - 20090730_MS65 ...
TTGGCAAGGCGCGGCGCGGCGATCAGCGGCGTCCAGCCGACGTGCAGCGGCGGAAAGTAGGCGGGCTCGCTCACGGGCAAGAGCGGCGCGTAGCGCCACATGCTCAGCGCGCTGAGCTGATCGGGCCTCACGGCGCGGCGCAGCGCGGCATAGTCATAGCACATATCCAGTGTGCCGACTGCGCCGCATATCGGACAAGTGTAGGTGACGGCGTCCAAGGCGTAGACGCGGTTGCACAAGGCGCACTGGTAATGAGTCAGGAAAGGATTGGTCATAAGGTCACTCAAGGGCAGGTGACGCGTCTCACCACGTCAAGGTGTGCGTCAAGAGCATTATCACTCACCACTGCAATCTGGCTGGGCATCGCTCATTGCCTGCCTGTGAAGCGGTAGCCGATGCCATACTCGCTCTGGATATAAGTCGGCGCTTTCGGATCGGGCTCGATCTTGCGACGCAAGTGCGAGACGTAGATGCGCGGGTAGTGATGCTCCGAGCGATACTCCGGCCCCCAGACCTGCTCCAGCAATTCGCCGAAGGTCAGCACGCGACCGCGATGCTTGACCAAAACGGCGAGCAGCTTGAATTCAGTTGGCGTCAGGCGTATCTCTTGCCCGTTCACCCAGACTCGGCGCGCGTTGATATCTACAGTCAAGTAGTCATCGCTATAGGCGACCGATTGTGAAGCCTCTTCATCGCGCGAGGCACGGCGCAGCAGAGCGCGCACGCGCGCATGGAACTCCAAGTTGCGGATTGGCTTGAGCATGTATTCATCAGCGCCCAAATTCAGACCGTGCGCGATATCCTCTTCCGTGATCGCAGTCGCAGTCATGATCAAGATCGGGACGTTGGAAAGCTCGCGAATGCGCTGGCAGACCGTCAAACCGTCCATCATCGGCAGCGAGACATCCAGCACGACCAAGTTCGGGCGCTGGTTGTGAAACATGCGCAGCCCTTCCAAGCCGTTGGTCGCCGAGATCGCCTCGTAACCGTGCTGCTTCAGATCGAGCTGCAGCAGACGGTTCATCTCGGCGTCATCTTCCACAATCAAGACCTTGACAGCCATAGCGCGCTTTCTGTTCTGGCGAAAAACAAGCCGCAAAAGCGTTTGTACGCTCATTGAATGATAAACTCAGGCGCTTGTCAAGGCGAGCCATGTTGAAAGGCCGAGCCAATCATCCAAGCGCATAACTCCCTACATTGCCGAAGTGCCGCCCTGCCTTCATTTACCCTATCAGCCCATTGGCGCGGCTGCTTAGGCGTCACAAGTGCGAGCCCGATCTCGCCAAGCGGATCGGCAACGGCATTGGCTCGGCTTGCTTCTGACACGCCTATGTTTCAGAGAATCTGCAAGCGGTCGAGCTGCAATTGAATCAGCGAACTTCTGACGATGCCTGCCTGATGCAAGAGGGAGTGGGATCACCTAATCGCGAGAGCCCTTGGTGGCTCGATTGTGGCGGCGTGCTTTCACTCTCTCGCTTGAGAGGATATCAAAACGCGCTACAATCGCGGCGCAATCGAAACTTACCCTAGAGATGATAGCAGATGCGACGAATCGAGCCGCCTGGCGGCGCAGTGTACTACCAATTCGAGCTGTGGGCAAACGAGTCGGCGCTGCAGCACGGCATTTTCACACGCTTAGGCGGCAGCAGCCGAGCGCCTTTCGCCGCGCTCAACGTCGGCAGCACAGTCGGCGATGATCCACAGCAAGTGCGCGCTAATCTCAACCAAATTTACGAGACGCTTGGCGTGGATGGCAGACGCGCTTGCACGGTCTGGCAGGTTCACAGCGCCACGTGTATCGCGGTCGAGCAGCCGAGCCCGACGCAAGGGTGGTTGGCGCAGGCTGACGGCATGGTCACGAATCGGCGCGGCGTGCCGCTGATCATGCGCTTTGCCGACTGCGCGCCGATTCTGCTCTACGATCCGCGTCAGCGGGCGATCGGCATCGCGCACGCTGGCTGGCGCGGCACTGTGCGCGGCATCGCTCAGAGCTTGCTGCGCACTATGCAAGCGCTTTATGGCACACAACCTGCCGATGTGCAGGCCGCCATCGGGCCGAGCATCAGCGCAGCGCGCTATCAAGTTGGCGAGGAAGTGGTGCAGGCTGTGGCGCAAGCCTTCGGCACAACCGACGGTCTCATCCGCCGCGCTGAAGACGGCAGCGCTTACTTCGACCTATGGGAAGCCAATCGGCAGGCGCTGCTGCGCGCGGGCGTGCGCCAAATTGAGATCAGCGGCATTTGCACTGCCACGCGCACGGATGAGTTTTACTCACACCGCGCCGAAGGCGGCAAAACAGGTCGCTTCGCTGCGGTTTTCATGCTGAGGGAATGACCATGAGCGCACTTGCTGAACGCCTGAACGCTGTTCGCGCTGAAATCGCCGCCGCGTGCCGGCGCGCTAATCGCTCGCCCGACTCGGTCACCCTGGTCGCCGTCAGCAAATCGCAGCCGAGCGCCGTCATTCAAGAGGCGATACGCTGCGGGCAGCTGGACTTTGGCGAGAATCGCGTTGAAGAAGCGCTTGGGAAGATCGCCGAGATCGGCTGTGCCGCCACTTGGCACATGGTCGGGCATGTTCAGAGCCGCAAAGCCAAAGACGTGGTCGCGCTCTTCGATTATGTCCACTCGCTGGATAGCGTGCGGCTTGCTGAGCGCTACGCGCGGCTGCTGCTGAACGGCGGACGCGGAGATGGGCGCCCGTTCCGCGTCTTGATCGAGGTCAACATCTCGGGCGAGCCGAGCAAATACGGCCTGCTGGCAGCCAATTGGCAGCATGATCGCGCCGTGCGCGAGGCGCTGTGGTCGGAAGTGCGCTTGATGGTCGGCTTGCCGCAAGTGCAGATCGAGGGCTTGATGACCATTGCGCCGATTGTCAGCGACCCTGAGCAGGCGCGCCCGTACTTCGCGGCGCTGCGCGCGCTGCGCGACGCTCTCGCCGAAGATTTTCCGCAAGCGAGCTGGCGCGCGCTGAGCATGGGCATGAGCGACGATTACACGGTCGCCATTGAAGAAGGCGCTACGCACGTCCGCATCGGACGCGCTATTTTTGGTGAGCGTCGCTAAGTTAGATGCACGTCGCTTTACTCGCCACAGACCCCAGCGAAGCGCATGGCTGGAGCAACCACGCGCGCGAGCTAATCAATGCCTTGGCGGCGCACGGCGTGCAGCTCACGCTGATCACCTCGCGTCGCGCCGCTGCGCTCAACCTACCGAACACAACCGTCCAGCGCTGCCTGCCGAGCCTGACCGAGCCGTCGCGCGCGCTCAGACCGCGCCTATTGGCTGCCAATTGGATAGTGCGGCGCGTTGCTCGCCAAGCTGATTTGCTGCACGTGCTGACTGAGCCGTACGCGCTCGCCGCGCTGATGACGTCCAAGCCGTGCTTTGTAACCGCGCACGGCACGTATCTGCCTCAGACGGCACGGGCGCCTCTGTTCGGCGCGCTGTACCGACGCTTCTACCGCCGCGCTCAGATCATCTGCGTCAGTCGCTACACTGAGCGGCGCGTGCGTGCCATTTTGCCCAATGTGCGCACGCACGTGATTCCAAACGGAGTGAATCTGGCGCGCTTTGCGCAGCCGAGCAGCGTGCCGGTGCCAAAACGCGCGCCAACTGTGCTTTCAGTCGGTCAGATCAAGCCGCGCAAGGGCTTTTTGGAGATTGTCGAGGCGATGGCGCTCGTGCGCCGACAGATTCCTGAGGCAGAGGCTGTTTTCATCGGCAGCACGCAAGGCGATCCAGCCTACGTGGCGCGCCTGCGCGAGCGGATTGCCGCGCTTGGCTTGAGTCAAGCGGTTCACCTGCTCGGAAGGCTGCCCGAGCCCGAGCTTTTGGCGTGGTACGCTGCCGCCGATGTCTTCGCGCTGCACTCGCTCAATCAGGGGGAACAATTCGAAGGCTTTGGCTTGGTCTATCTTGAGGCGAGCGCGGCAGGTTTGTCAGTCATCGGCACGCGAGAGTGCGGCGCTGAAGACGCAATCCGCGACGGCGAGACAGGCTTTCTGGTGCAGCAAGGCGATGTGGCAGCCTTAGCGGCGTGTTTGGTGCGCCTGCTGCGCGATGCCGACTTGCGCAGGCAGCTCGGCGCAGCAGGACGCGCCTTTGCCGCGCAGCACACTTGGGAAGCAACTGCGCGGCAAGTCTTGGCGTGCTACGAAGACGCGCTCACGGCACAACGCTGTAGATGATCTCGAACAGATTGTTCGCCTCGCCAGCTGGGCCTTCGTCCACTTCTCTGTTCAGGTCAACGACCACGGCATCTCTGAAGTTGCTACCGACGTACGGCACGCCCGGATAGCTGATGACAACCGTGACCTGCTGCTGGCTCGCTAGGCCGGGCAAGTTCACCGCGCCATATACGTTTTGGAAAGACGCTGCCACAGCGAACGGACCCGCATTCATGCTACCTTGATTGCGCACAGTCACGGTTAGGTTGAACGGCGTGTTCTGCCTGAGCGGATTCTGGCTGAGGAAGGCGCTTATGACAACCAAGTCGGGGTTAGGCGGCGGTGGTGGCGTCGGAGTTGCCACAGGCGTGCGCGTGGGCGGGATAGGCACAACGGGCAACATGCGCGGATTGCCGAAGATGCTCACTAGGCGCTTGTCGCCAGTGACCCACGCAAACTGACCGTAGAAGTCGAACATGAACCACGTGTAGGTGCTGTTCGCGCCGATCAGCTTAACTTTCGTGCCGCGCGGCAGGCGCCCAATAGGCGGACTGTACTCAGGCCCTGGTCCGTAGCGCACGTTCACGAAATCATTCAGCACGGTCAGCTCGACGTAGTCGGGCGTGGGGGTTACCATGGGCGGCGGGGCAGTGGGTTGCGCTATAGTCGGCGGTGGCAAAGTCGGCTGCAGGACTTGGACGGGCGTATCCGGCAGGCGCTGCCCCGCTTTGTAGCGCGCCAGAGGCCGTCCGCTGCCTGTGGCGCTAACCTCGAAGATGATTGCGTTTTGCGTGGTCTCGCCGCCGCCGATGGATGGATCGAACGTGCCTTGCAGGGAAGGACGCGGCGCGAGAGTCTGCAGAGCGGCGTAGAGCTGAGCGCGTTGCGCGCCGACGAGCTGAATGGCGGCTAAGACGGCGTTAGCGGCATCGTAAGCAGCAGCAGCGATGCCATCAGGCGCCTCGCCAAAGGCTTCGAGATACGCTCTGACGAACGCCATGCTTTCGGGCGACGGATCGGAGAGCAGCCAGTTGGTGACGCCGATTATACCTGCCACAGGCGTCGCGCCCAGCCCATTGATGAACGCGCGATTATCGGCCTGATCGGTCACGAAGCGCCCTGCGAAGTTCGCTCTCCGCAGCGCTTGATATAGCTCGATCAGCTGAGGCATCCCGCCGAAGGCGACGATCGTATCAGGCTGCGATTGCAGCACCACTTGCGCAGCGCTCGCCACAGATGCATTCGGGTCTTGCAGGACAGGCGTGGCAACCATCTGGCGCTGCGCTAACGCCGTCACAAGCGCCGTCGTCGCTGAGGCAGCGCCGGCCGATGTGCCTTGATAGATCGCGATGCGCCGCGCGCCGAAGGTGCTGATCAGCATGTCGGCGAGCGCAGACATGCGCGCTGAGTCTGAAGCGCGGCTGCGGAAGCTACTGGTGGCAGGTCCGACGCGCACCTCGCTGTTGGTGGCAGCCGTGAAGAGCGGCGCGCCGCCGGGCGGGCGATTGGCGATCGCCTGGGCGAAGCCGGCGCTATCTGGCCCGAAGATCGCGCTCACGCCGAGCTGTTCTAGGCGGCTGATAGCGGCGATCACTTCTTCTTGCGTGCGCGCTTCCGCCACGGCGGGGCTGACGCCCACGCGCTGACCGTTCGGCAATTGCACGCCGCCGCGCTGATTGACCTGCTCTATGGCGAGGCGCACGCCGCGAAACGTGCTGCTATTGTTCGCGCCGATGATCCCGAAGATGATCGGTTGCGCCTGTGCCGAAGCCGCCACAAACGGCAAGGCAGACATGATTAACGCTAGGCTGATTGATAGAAGAAGCAATTTCCTCATGGTGCGTCTCCTTTCGGAGCGAATGATGGCTTCGCTTATTATACCGAGGAGAGACGTTCAACGTGACGTTGTCTTGCCCACGACTCTCCTGCGCTCGGCGCAGCGATGCGAATTAGTCGCCTGAAAAAAGTGACGGCGAAGTTCGTCAGGCGCCTGCAGTGCGCGCCGCACAGCGGACAGGCGAGCGGATCGTCCATCTGCTCAGCGGCGCGCCGCTCTTCAATCTCAACTCCGCACTCAGGACACACGAGTACGCAAGGCGGCATGGCGCTCTCACAACTTAATCTTGGTGCATCGTATCATTTTGGCGCGCCAGTGCAAGCCTTAACGCGGCTGCGCTCTTCGCAGCGCGCTGAAGGTGCGGTACACTTGGCAGCCATAACTGACCTCTGAATTCACTGACTGCCCTCCGATGAGAGCTGCTCATGAGCGCCGATGACCTGACGCCAATGCGCCAGCAATACCTCGAGATCAAGGCGCGCTATCCCGATAAAATTGTGCTGTTCCGCCTAGGCGATTTCTTCGAAGCCTTCGACGAAGACGCTGAGATCGTCGCGCGAGAGCTGGAGATCACGCTGACGGCGCGCCCCATAAGCAAAGGTCAGCGCGTGCCGATGGCAGGCGTGCCGTGCCGCGCCGTTGAGAGCTACATTGCGCGCTTGGTCGAGCGCGGCTATCACGTCGTGATCGCCGATCAAGTTGAGCCGCCGGGCAAGAAGTTAGTGCGCCGCGAAGTGACTCGTGTCATCACGCCCGGCACAGTCATCGATCCGAACATGCTCGATCAGCGCCAGAACAACTACCTGCTAGCGTTAGCGCCGCTCAAAAATCAGGCGGATGAGAAGTGGGCGCGTTGCGGCTTGGCATACGCCGATATCACGACCGGCGAATTCGCCGCCACTGAGCTCGGCGCGGAGGGCAGCGAGGCCGCGCTCGCCGTGCTGGAAGAGCTGGCGCGCTTGAAGCCACGCGAAGTGATCTTGCCCAAATCTTGGGTGGAGCGCGGCATCACCTTGCCGAATGGCGCGTATGCCACGCCCCTACCCGACCATCGCTTTGAGCTGGGCGCAGCCCAGAGCGCATTGCGCGCGCACTTCGGCGTGCGCACGTTAGATGGCTTCGGCTTGGCGGATAAGCCGCTCGCCGTGCGCGCCGCCGGCGCGTTGCTCGCCTACCTGCGCGAGACGCACGGCGGCAATTTGGCGCAGCTCACGACCTTGCGCACGTATTCCACAGCAGGCTACATGGTGCTGGACGCCACCACGCGCCGCAATTTGGAGCTGACCGAGACCATTCGCGGCGGCAAGGTGCAAGGCTCATTGCTGGAGGTGTTGGATCAGACGGTCACGCCGATGGGCAGCCGTCTGTTGCGCCAGTGGATCGGTCAGCCATTGCTGGATCTAGCGCGTCTGAACGCGCGCCTTGACGCTGTGGCTGCGCTCCACGCCGACGGCGTGCGCCGCGCTGAGGTATTCGCCGCCCTCAAGCCAATTGCCGACCTTGAGCGGCTGACCAACCGCGTCCTGAGCGGCGTCGCCTCGCCACGCGACTTGATCGCGCTGCGCAACAGCTTGGAGAGCGTCCCTGCGCTGCGCCAAGCGCTCAGCGACCTGCCGCCTCTGCACAGCATCCGCGAGCGGCTCGATCCATGCCGCGAGGTGAGCGAGCTGATCGCTGCTGCCATTGCCGATAATCCGCCCGCTGTCTTGCGCGATAAAGTCGGCGTGATCCGAGAGGGCTATAGCGCTGAGCTGGATCGCTTGCATCAGAGCGTGAGAGGAGCGCGCGAATGGCTCGATCAGCTCGAGGCGCGCGAGCGAGCGCGCACAGGCATCAAATCGCTCAAAGTCGGCTACAACAAAGTGATGGGTTACTACATCGAAGTCAGCAGCGGGCAGGTCGGCAAAGTGCCAAGCGACTACTTTGAGAAGGCGACGCTCGCCAATGCCAAGCGTTACGTCACAGCCGAGCTGAAGGAATACGAGACGCTGCTGCTGAACGCCGACGAGCAGATTCTAGCGCTAGAGGAGCGCCTATTTCGCGATGTTTGCGCGCGGATCAGCGCGCATGGCGATAGCTTGCTGCGCACAGCGCGCGCTGTTGCACATGCCGATGTGTTCGCCGCACTGGCGGAGACGGCAGCCTGCGAAAATTACACGCGACCGACGCTGAGCGACGACGAGCGCTTGATCATTCGCGAAGGCCGGCACCCTGTGGTGGAGCGGACGTTGCAAGGCGAGCGCTTCACGCCGAATGACACTTACTTCGATGCTGAGGAGCGCATTCATATCCTGACCGGCCCGAACATGAGCGGCAAGTCCACTGCTATCCGTCAAGTGGCGCTGATCGTGCTCATGGCACAGATCGGCAGTTTTGTGCCAGCTGCTGAGGCGCATATCGGCCTGGTAGATCGCATTTTCACGCGCATCGGCGCGCAGGATGAAATTCACGCCGCGCAATCCACGTTCATGGTTGAGATGGTTGAGACGGCGTTGATTCTCTCATGCGCCACGCCGCGCTCGCTGCTGATTTTGGACGAGATCGGACGCGGCACCAGCACGTATGACGGCTTGGCGATCGCGCGCGCTGTGTTGGAGTACATTCACAATCATCCGCGCCTGAATTGCCGCACGCTCTTCGCCACGCACTATCACGAGCTGACAGAGCTGGAGAAAATCCTGCCGCGCGTGCGCAATTACAACGTGAGTGTGCTGGAAGACGGCGAGCGGATCGTCTTTTTGCACAAAGTGGTGCGCGGCGGCGCCGATCGCAGCTATGGCATTCACGTGGCGCAATTGGCGGGCTTGCCGAAAGCTGTTGTGGCGCGCGCGCGAGAGATTCTGAAAGAACTCGAAGCGAACGGCGCCAATTTCTCGTTCAAGGATACCTCAGGCGCGTCAAAACGCGCCGATTGCAGCAGCGCAGGCGCGCAAATGCCACTTTTCGCGCCACCTGAGCATCCTGTTGTGACGGCGCTGAAAGCGCTACGCGTCGAAGAGATGAGTCCGCTGGAAGCGCTGACCAAGCTCTATGAGTTACAACGCATGGCGCGCGAGATGTGAGCTAAACTTTGAGAAATTCGCCTTGATACAAGCCGGAGCGATGATCTCATGCCTATCCCTGACTTTCAGACGCTGATGCTGCCCATTTTGCAGCTCGCCGGCGACGGTCAGCTGCACAAACTGCGCGACGCGGTCGCCGCGATGAGCGACGCTTTCAACTTGACCGAAGCCGAGCGCAATGAGATGATCGGCAGCCGTCTGCAACCAAGGATTTATAGCAACGTGAGCTGGGCGGTCACATACTTGCGCGCAGCGCGCTTGCTGGAAAGTCCATTGCGCGGCACGTTTCGGATCACGGACCGCGGCTATGAAGTCCTCAGCGCGAACCCGAAGCGCATTGACGTTCAATACTTGAAGCGCTTCCCAGAGTTCGTGGAGTTCTACGCGGCAGCGCGAGCGGACAGTCGCGCGCCGAGCGCAGGACAAGGCGCTCAGATGCACGAACCGCCGGCTGAGAACATCAGCCCTGATGAGCGCCTAGAGATCAGCTATAGGGAACTACAAAAGGCGCTCGCTCGCGATCTGCTCGAGCGAATCAAGCACTGCTCGCCGCGCTTCTTCGAGAATCTGGTGATAGACCTGCTAGTGAAGATGGGCTACGGCGGCTCTGTGGAGGATGCAGGCAAAGCCATCGGGCGGAGCGGCGATGGCGGCATTGACGGCGTGATCAAAGGCGACATTTTGGGGCTGGACGAAGTGTACGTCCAAGCCAAGCGCTGGGAAGGCGCTGTTGGCACGCCAGTAGTGCGCGATTTCGTCGGCGCGTTGGAAGGCAGGCGCGCTAGGCGCGGCGTGCTGATCACAACGTCTAGCTTCACGGATGACGCCAGAAGATACGTCGAGCGGATCGAGAAAAAGATCGTGCTGATTGATGGCGAGCAGCTTGCGCAGTACATGATTGATTTCAACGTCGGCGTGGCTGAGGAGCGGCGTTACGTCATCAAGCGCTTGGATGAAAACTACTTCTCCGGGGATGCGTGACAGCGGCTAGAACGGCGCGTTCTCCAAGCGCCAACGGCTGCCTTGCGCTAGAAAGACATAGGTCTGGTTGAGCGCAGCGACGAAGACAAGTTCACCGCGCTCGAAGCGCTGCACCTGAGCGCCTGTGCTGCTCTCGGGCGCGAGCGCCCAGCCTAGGCCGTTGCGCGCTGCGGCGTTCAGCGCCCAGACCTTGCCGAAGCCGCGAATGGGCGCGATTCTGCCGCTCGGCGCGCTTTCGCTGAGGCTCGGCTGAACGGGATCAACGCCCTCAAGCCAAGTGTCAACGTAGCGCGCATACTGACCCGTGTTGAAGATCGCGTAGATCGTGCCGCTCGGCACATCAGCCAGCGCTGAAATCCACACCATGCGTCCGTTTTCGAAGTCTTGCACCGCGCCGTTGACGGGCGTAGCGAGGCTCAGAGCGCAGCCGAGCGCCTGCCGCAATTCAGGATCGCGGTTGTAGAGCGTGGCGAAGCCGCCTTGCGGCGCGATCGCGCAAGTGCTCACGGCGGAGAGCGGATCGGGCGTATCGGTATACGTGACGGTGAAAGACGGTGTGAGAGTCGGCGTCAGCGCTGGTGAGCGCGTGGGCGTCGCGGTCGGGCGCGGCGTCAGGGTTAGGTTGATCAGCGGCGCGATGACAGGCGTAGGCGAGAGATTAGGCGTCGGCGGCCGCGGCGTGGCGGTCACGATCAGGACGATTGGCGCCGCTGGCGGCTGCGGCGCGCAGCCAACTAACATCAGCAGAGCTGAGAACAGCGCGATGCGCAGCATGGCTCACGAGATGGCGGCGTCCAGCTTTGCAAGGCGGCGGCGATTCACGTGGAAGGCAATGGTGACCGTCAAGATGCTGAAGGCGTACAGACCGAGCAGGACGCTCATGAACATGCCCATCGTGACAGGATCAACAGTCGGCGTGATGATCGCCGCGATGACCGCTGTGCCGACGATTGCTTGCCGCCAGTATTTAACCATGCCGCTCGGCGTTACTATGCCAAGCCGCCCTAGCGCATAGAAGATCACAGGCGTCTCAAAGGCGACGCCATGCCAGAGCAGGACGGTCGTCACGAACGTGATGTACTGCTCAGCTGTCCACTGGATGACGAAGATATCCGCCTGAAAATTTTTT